>Ga0209805_1000111_pt1 | contig 44025 bp, 36 predicted proteins | sample GraSoiAngelo_148_FD_185905 | JGI IMG/M metagenome (GOLD analysis project Ga0209805, IMG submission 185905) | Grasslands soil microbial communities from the Angelo Coastal Reserve, California, USA - 14_1009_09_20cm (SPAdes) (version 2) | ecosystem: Environmental > Terrestrial > Soil > Grasslands ...
CGGCGCCGGCGATGGCGATCTGGGCCCAGGCCGTGAACGTCGCGGCGAGCTGCTGGGTGTACAGGGCGTTCACCTGGCGGCGTGTGTCGGCCGCCTGGGCCCGGGCAACGTCATGCGCGACGCTCGCTGCGACCTGGGACTGTTCCCGGGAAAACCCGTTGAAGAGCGTCCACGACAGACCGAACCGCCAGGAAAAGGTCTCCGGATAGTTATTGAACAAGGGCAGCTGGGGAGACTCGGTCCCGGTTCGGTTGTTGCTATACGACAGTGTCACGGTCGGCCAGTATTGCCCGCGGGTGCTCCACACTTGGGCGCTGGTAACGCTCGTCTGCGCTTCGGCCTGTCGGACCAGGGGCGCGGTCTGGACCGCCGAGGCGCGCAGCGTGGTCGTGTCCGGGGGCGGCGGAAACGCGGTGTCGGGCACGGCCCGCACCAGTTGATCGACGCCGACCTGGCGCCCGAGGTTGGCCTGGGCGGTCGCCAGGTTAGCCTGTGCCTGGAGCAGAGCGAGCAGCGCGTTGCCGAGGTCGACGGTAGCCGTGAGTGTGTCCGAGCGGGTGGCGGCGCCGGCCTGGAATTTGTTCACGGCGGTCTGCAGCTCCGCCTTGGCGCGCTCCACCTGCGCTTGGGCGACGCGCACCAGCTCCTCATTCGCGAGCGCCGTGAAGAACACCTGCGCGGTCGTTGCGGTCACCTGATAGCGCTGGCTCACGAACCCGGCGTCGGCAGCGTCCGCGGTGGCGGAGGCGACTCGCAGGTTGGCAAATCGGCTGAACCCGTCGAACAAGACGATGCTCGCGTTCAGCCCGCCCGAGTACGAATAGACCGGGGGCAGGCGCGACGTGTCCCCGGGCACGAAGGTCGGGTTGTTACTCCGGAACGCGGACGCACTGGTAGTCACACTCGGCAGGAACGCCCCCCAGGCGCTGCGCCCGCTCGCGCCGGCGTTGCGCTGATTGCCCCGCGCCTGCTCCATCGCGGGCTGCACGTCGAGCGCCCGCCGCACCGCCTCCTGCAGCGTGACCTCGAGCGGCGCCTGCGGCACCACGGGCGCCTGCTGCCCCGTGAGCCCCGTCGCGAGGAACGCCCACACGAGTCCCGCGCCGATCCCCTGCCGCACGCCCGTCATTGCTTCCGTCCGTCCGACTCGCTCTTGACCCGCTCCCTTTGATGCCGATGCCGGGCAATAAGGTCGCGGTAGGTCGCCTGCTGGTCGGGAGTGAGCTGGCGCGACACCTCGGAATCCATGGCTGCGCGCAGGGTGTCGAACCGGGGCCGCACCGTTTCCCATGCCTCGCTCATGCGCGTGTAGTGGCGCTGCAGGATGTCGTGCACCGAGTCGCGCTGCAGCGGTGTCAGCCGCAGCTCGCCGTTCAGCTCGCCCATGAGACGCTCGACGCCGTGCGCCCGCTCGGGCGCGGCGGCGGACGCGTAGCGGACCCACAAGGCCCGGCCGCCGACGCCGACGACGACCCCGGCCCCGAACGTCGCGGCCAAGAACGCCGCAGCCCAGGTGGTGGAGCGGTTCACCATGGCGGCCTTCCTTAGTTGCCGATGACCGAGGCGAGCACGATCTCGACTTCTCCGGGATGCGCCGGGGGCGCCATCAAGGCGTCGTACACCGACGGCCGCGGCGCAGGCGCCACGCTGGCGCGGCCCACCAGGTAGCCGGCGGCGAGCGCCACGAGGACGGCGGCGGCGACGCCGGTGCGCGCCCAGCGCGCCAGCACCGCGTCCCACGAGGCGACGCGCGCCTCGGCGGCGCGCGCCAGCACGCGCGCGACGAACGACGCGGCGTCACCCGCGTCCAGCGCCCGTCGCAGCTCCTCCCCGAGCACTGTGTCGGGTCGGTGATCGAACGGCAGCGGCTCCTTCATGCCTCCTCCTTCCAGTCCGCGAGCAGCGCGCGCAACCGGCGCCGCGCGTGAAACACTTCCGATCGCACGGTCCCCTCCGGGATGCCGAGCACCACCGCGATCTCGGCGTGCGAGTACCCCTCCACGTCGAACAGCACGACGGCGACGCGCCGCCGCTCGGGCAGCTCGGCCAGCGCCTGCCGCAGTCGCTCGCCCAGCGCCCGCCGCTCGGCCGTCGTGTCGGGCCGGGGGCCGCCGGCGGTGAGCCCCGCGTCGAGCGGCTCGACGCGCCGCACCGTGCGACGGCGGCGGCGATCGGTCGCGGCGTTGGCGACGATGCGCAGCAGCCAGGGACCGAACGGCCGCCGCGCGTCGTACTGGTCGAGCTTCACGAGCGCCGACAGCATGGCGTCCTGCGCCGCGTCGTCCGCGTCTTCGGGGTTGCCCAGCACCGCCCGGGCCACCCGACGCGCCACGCCCGCGTATCGCTCCACCAGGACGCCGAAGGCCGCGCGGTCGCCCGCGGCCGCCCGGACCACCAGGTCCGCCTCGTCCTGCTGTGCTATACGCGCAGCCCGCTGGGGGGGTTGGGGGTCAGCCATCGTCCGCGTCCCGGGCGCGGCGCCGCTCGAAGGCATACCACCCGAACGCCAGTGCCAGCGTGAACGCTCCCGCGGCGAGCACGCCGGCCATGACGCGGGGGAAGGCGACGAGCAGGATGCCGACGCCGGCGCAGGCGAGCGCGGCGGTGGATGCGATGGCGCGACGCAGCCCGCCGGCCACGCGGCGCAGCGCCACCACCGCGACGGCGCCGAGCTCGTATCCCGAGCGCTTGTGCGGCACGTCGGCGGCGGGCTCGCTCTGCGCCGGGGCGCCCACGAGCCGGGGCGGCAGCTTCAGCCGGCGAGCCTGCAGCACGATCTCGCGGCTGGAGGCGAGATCGCGCCGGAATTGGTTGGCCAGCTCGCCCGTCAGCGCCTCGCACTCGGCCGCGATGTCGAGCTCGTAGTTCGTGAGTAGGCTCGAGACGTTCAGGTTGCTCGAGCCGACGCGGGCCCAGCGACGGTCCACGAGGATCGTCTTCGCGTGGATCATCGGGCCCTGGTACTCGAACACGCGCACGCCGGCGCGCAGCAGGTCGCGATAGCCGACACGCGTGAAATTGCGCAGGATGGGGAGGTCGCTCGCGCCCGGCACGAGCAGCCGCACGTCCACACCGCTCCGCGCCGCATCGATCAGGCTGGCGTACAGTGGCGCGGGCGCGATCAGGTAGGCGTCGGTGATCCACAGCCGCTCCGCGGCGCTCGCGACGAGCAACTGCACGGTGCGGTACACGCGGGCCCGGCCCGGCATGCCCTCGACCACGCGCACGATGGAGCTGCCGCACGGCGCCGGGTCGGGCGCGAGCTCCTCGGGCGGGAGCGCCGGCCCGGCGCGGCTCCAGATGCGGGCGAAGGCGCCGTCCAGCGCGGCGGCCGCCGGCCCGGCGACGGCGACCATGGTGTCGCGCCACGGCCGGCGCCCGCGGGCCGGATCCCCCGCCCACTCGTCGCCGATGCACAGCCCGCCGATCATCGCCCACCCACCGTCGGTGGCGAGCAGCTTGCGGTGGTCGCGCTGCAGCAGCTCGAAGGGGCGCGGCGCGAGCAGCGGATGAAACGCGCGCACCTCCGCGCCGGCCTGCCGCAGCCCGCGCCAGTAGCGATGCGACGTGCCGAGCGAGCCGAGCGCGTCATACAGCACGCGCACCCGCACGCCCGCGCGCGCCCGCTCGGCGAGGGCATCCGCGAAGCGGCGGCCGGTGGCGTCGTCGCGGATGATGTAATTCTCGAAGTGGATGGTGGCGCGTGCCGCGGCAATTGCGGCCACCATGGCATCGAGCGCCCGCGGGCTGTCGGGGTAATGCTCGAGACGGTTCCCCCCGATCGGGCGGGCGCCGGCGGCGCGGTCGATCGCCCGGCTCAGCTCGTCCGGCGGTGCGGGCGCGCCCCGATCGACCGGGTGCTGGGCCGCGGCCACCCTCGGTGAGGCGCTCACCCCACGGGGGCGGCTGCGGCGCCCAGGCCGAGCGCGCCTTCCACCGGCCGGAGCGCCTGGATGACGAAGGCGATGTGCTCCTCCAGCGGCACTCCCAGCTCTTCCGCGCCCTGGCGCACCTCGTCGCGGTTCACGCCCTTCGCGAACGCTTTGTCCTTGAGCTTCTTCTTCACCGACGACACCTCGAGGTCCGCGAAGCTCCTGGAGGGCCGCACCAGCGCGCACGCCACCAGGAACCCGCACAGCTCGTCCACCGCGAACAGCGCCCTCGCGAGCGGCGTGTCGCGCGGCACGCCGGTGTAGTTCCCATGCCCGAGAATCGCACGGCACATCGCTTCGGGCACGCCCCGCTCCCGCAGCAGGCCCACGCCCCAGGCCGGGTGGCCCTCCGTGGGTGAGTGCTCGGGATTGGGGAACTTCTCGTAGTCGAAGTCGTGCAGCAGCCCCACGATTCCCCACGTCTCGGGATCCTCGCCGTGCCGCTGCGCGTAGGCGCGCATCGCCGCCTCGACGGCCAGCATGTGCTGGCGCAACGAGGCGGACTGCGTGTGCTCCTGCATCAGCTGTAGCGCTTCCGTGCGGTCCATGCCTCACCGCTCCTGTTTCACTGACCCCGGGCGCGAGCCCGGGGTTACCGGGAGTCGGTTTCGCTGTCACCCTGGGGCATCGCCCCGGGGTTAACCCACCCCGTCCGCCGTCGTATCGACGTTCCACCGCTCCGCCCAGAGCTCCGCCATCAGAAGCGGCCACAGCTTGCGGGCGTGGTTCCGTTTCCCCGACCGGTGCTCGGCCAAGAGCCGCGCCGTGGGCGCGCCCGGGAACAGCCGCGGTGCCATGAGGTGACGGTCGGCGAGCGCGGCCAGGCCGGTGTTGAGCCAGCGCGCGACCGGCACCGACAGGCCGCGCTTGCGGCGGCGAATCACGTCGCCCGGCACCAGCCCGCGCGCCGCTTCCTTTAATATCGCCTTGGTGGTGAAGCCACGCACCTTGAGCGCCGACGGCAGGGGCAGGGCCAGCTCCATCACCTCGCGGTCCAGGTAGGGGGCGCGCGCCTCGATCGACGCGAGCATCGTCCCGCGGTCGACCTTGGCGAGCAGGTTGTCGGGCAGGTAGGAGAGGAAGTCGAGCCACAGCAGGCGGTTCAAGGACGCATCGCCGGGGAACCCGTCCAGCACACCCCTCGCCCACGCGACGGTGCGCGCGTCGGGCCCGAGCGCGCCGAACCAGGTGAGGTGCCGCTCGAGCGGGGGCAGCTCGGCCGCCCCGACCAGCTGCTTGAGCAGGAACTCGGTCGTGACCTTCCCGGTCGAGGTGGGCAGGCGATTCACGAGCCAGGCGAGCGCCGAGCGTCCGGGGATACGGCGGTACAGGCCGGCGGCCTTGTGCCCGAGGTACGTCGGATAGCCGCCGAACAGCTCGTCGGCGCCTTCACCCGAGAGGACGACCTTGACGTGCTCGCGCGCCGCCTCGGCCAGCAGGAAGGTGGGCAGAATCGCGGGGTCGCCCATCGGCTCGGCCAATGCGCGCGTGACGATGTCGAACGCCCGCTCGAGCGCCCCGTCGTCCGCGGTGACGACGTGGTGGACGGTGCGGATGGAGTGGGTCACCGTTTCCGCGTAGCCGCTCTCATCGTAGCCGGGCTCGACGAATTTCACCGAATAGGTGTGGATGCGCTCGCCCGCCATGACGCGCGCCGCGGCCGCCGCGAGCAGCGAGGAATCGAGCCCGCCGCTCGTGAACACGCCGACGGGCACGTCGGACATGAGCTCGCGTTCCACCGACGCGAGCAGCACGTCACGTAGCACGGCGGGACGATCGCGCGGCGACGAGGCCGCGGCCGCGGCGGCCGCATCCCAATAGCGGCGCACCGTCACACCGCTCCGATCGACGATGAGCAGGTGCGCCGGCGGGAGCTTGGCGATCCCGGTGAGCATCGTGAGCGGCGCGGGGACATACCCGAGCGCCGCGTACAGTGCGGCGGCCAGCGGATTCACGCGGCGCGACTGATCGGGGTAGATGAGCAGCGCCTGCACCTCGGAGGCGAACCGCAGTTCGCCCGCGACTTCGGTCCAGAACAGCGGCTTCTCCCCCGCCCGGTCCCGCGCCAGGATCAGCCGGCCGCGCGTATCGTCCCACAGAGCGAGCCCGAACATTCCCTCGAGCCGGGCCACGGCATCGGGGCCGAGCCGTTGATACAGCGGCACGATCGGCTCAATGTCGCCCGACGAGCGGAACGGGTAGCCCGCGCGCGCGCATTCTTTGCGCAACGCCGGCGCGTTATAGATCTCGCCGTTGCAGATCATCCAGATCGTGTGGTCGGGACTCTGGAACGGCTGGTCGCCGGTGGTGAGGTCCATGATCGCGAGGCGGCGGGCGCCCAGGCGGGCGCGCTCGTGGCCGACGATGCGCTCGCCGTCGGGGCCCCGGTGCGCGAGCGCGGCGGCCATCGCGCCAAGGCAGCCCGGGTGCCTCAAGGGCGCCCCGGAGAGTGAAACGACGCCGAAGATGCCGCACATGCCTCACCCCCTGTCCCCCTCTCCACGTCGTGGAGAGGGGGGACGACGCTCGCCCGTCCGTCCCCCCTCTCCGCTGCGCGGAGAGGGGGTCAGGGGGTGAGGTTCGCACGGGCCGTAGGCGGCGTAGTGGCTGTCGGCCGCGAGCAGCGGCAGCGCGGCGCCGAGTGTCTCGCGGGCCTCGCGGTTGCCGGCGCCGGCCAGAAACACGGTGGGGACGGGGCAGCGGGCGAGGGCCTCGCGCCAGTAGCCCGAAGGGAGGAGCGGCGATCCCGTGGCGCTGCGCAACCGCTCCACGTTGTCCGCGATGTAGTTGCTGGTGAGCTCTGCGCCGGTGGGAGTCGCCACCGCAACGGCGCGGCCGAGGTAGAAGGGCAGCGAGGGCGGGTAGGCGAGCACGCCCAGCACGGCGCCCGTACCGCCGGCGCGTTGCAGAGCGGCGGCGGTGGCGCCGGCCACTGCGGCGGAGGACCGGTCGTCGCCCACCGCGGCGAGCAGATTTCCGGACAGGAACGGGATGGCGATGACGACGACGGCATACCCCCAGATCGTGACGCGGGGGCGGCGGGCCAGGGCGCCGAGCGCGACCAGGGCGGCCGAGCACAGGACCACGACGCCGAGCGCGAGCGCCGCCGGCGGAATGGCGGCCTTCTCGGCGGGCGTGAGACTGATCGGCGCGGGAAGCCAGCGCGTCAGCGCGACGAGCGCGAGACCCCCCAGCAGGGCGGCAGCCACATAGGCGCGCGCGCCGGTGGTGCTCGCGCCGGTGGTCAGGTTGCGCGTCGCGGCGAGCGCGACCGCCGGCATGAGCGGCAGCACATACTGCGGCAGCTTCGACTGGTTGAGCGTGAAGAAGAGCAGTGGGGCGATCAACCAGCAAGCGAGCAGCAACGGCTCGCTCGTGGCCGGGTCGCGCCGCCCGGCCCACGTTCCGCGCCAGTGTCGCAGGCGCGCGAGCGCGGGGATGATCCAGGGGAATGCCGCCACGGGAACGATCGGCAGGTAGTACCAGAACGGCGCCGTGCGATGGAAGCTCGTGGTCGTCACGCGGGCGAGCGTCTCGCGCAGGAATACGTAGCCGGGGAAGTCCGGGTGCGCGACGGAGACGGCGACGAACCAGGGCAGGGCCATCGCGGCGAACGCGACGAGGCCGCGCCTGGGAAACAGGCGCCGCACGCTCGCGCCGGTGGCGAGCGCGTGCGGCACCAGCACGAGCAACGGGATCGCGACGGCGATGGGTCCCTTGGTGAGGGCGCCGACCGCCATGGCGGCCCAGGCGGCGACGGGCCGCTGTTCGAGCATCCCCAGGATGCCCGCGGTAGTGCACAGCGTGAGCGTGCTGTCGAAGATCGCCGTGCGGGCGTAGGCCAGGGGCAGCACCATGGTGGCGTAGGCGAGCCCGGCGAGCCAGCCCGCGTCGTCGCCCCAGCGGCGGCGCGCGAACCACGCCAGCAGTCCAATAGTCGCGAGCGTCGCGATGTAGGCCGGCAGCCGGGCGGCGGTCTCCGTGAAGCCGGTGAGCTCCATGATCGCCGCGGCGGCGGCGAAGTACACGATCGGCTTGTCGAGGTAGGGCAGGCCGTCCAGGTGCGGGACGACATAGTCGTTCGAGCGCGCCATCTCGCGCGCCACTTCGGCGTTGCGGCCTTCGTCGGGGTCGAGCAGGCGGTACCCGTTCAGGTTCCAGCCCAGCGCGATGCAGGCGAGCAGGAGCAGCAGCGGCGGTCCGGCGAACGCACGGGCCGGCGGAGGCGCGGTGATCTGAATACCCGATTGGGCCGTCAGGACGGGGGCTTCGCCCGGATGATGATGCCGACCCCGATGGCCCAGCCGTATTGTTCCATGCTCTATTCTAGCAGGTTCGCCGAGGATCACGTTGGACCCTGCCGGGCGTCGTCGCGCGGGTGACGCGGCGCAGTTCTACGATGACCTGGCCGAGGACTACGACCTGATCTTCTCGCCTCGCCAAGAGTAAAGAGTAGACAGAGAACCACCGTCACGCCGGCGCGCCGATCATTTCCGGTCCCGGCTGCGCGAGCGTCCGCTTGCGGCCCGTGGCGATGAGCAGGCCCGCAGCCAGCAGGCACAGGCTGCCGGATATCCAAAACGCCGCCCGATAGTCGCCCAACGACGTCCGGATCACGCCTGCCCCGAGCGCCGCGAGCGACGCGCCCAGCTGGTGCGACGCGCCGATCCACCCGTACACCACGCCGACGTTCTCCCTACCGAACGTGTCCGCCGTGAGGCGCACGGTGGGCGGTACCGTGGCGATCCAATCGAGGCCGTAGAACACCGCGAAGCCCGTGAGCCAGATGTGCCGGGTCGCGAGCGCGAAGGGGAGGAACAGCAACGACACGCCCCGCAGCCCGTAGTAACAGAACAGCAGCCACCGACTATTGAACCGGTCCGTGAGCCAGCCGGACGCTGTCGTGCCGACGAGGTCGAACACGCCCATCGCGGCGAGCAGGCCGGCGGCGGTCACCTCGGGGATGCCGTGATCCATGCAGGCGGGTATCAGATGGGTGCCGATCAAGCCGTTGGTGCTCGCGCCGCACACGAAAAAGCTGCCCGCGAGAATCCAGAACTCGCGCGAGCGTGCCGCCCAGAACAGTCCGCCGAGCGGCGAGCGGGCCACGCTCGGTTCGGCCGGTGTGGGTGGCTGACGGGCGAGGGCACCGTACGGGAGCAGGCCCACGTCGGCGGGCCGATCTTTCAACCAGACGAGCACGACGAGGAACACCGCCGCGGCGGCGCCCGCGACGATGTACGTCGCGCTGCGCCAGCCGTGCCGGGTGACGGTCTGCGCGAGCAGCGGCAGGAACACGAGCTGACCGGTGGCGTTCGCCGCCGACAAGATCCCGAGCACCAGTCCGCGCCGCTGGTCGAACCAGCGATTGACCACAATCGCCGCGAGCACCAGCGCGGTCACCCCAGTCCCCGACCCGACCAGCACGCCCCAGAAGAGGGTGAGCTGCCACTGTGCGTGCATCGTCGACGAGAGCGCCACCGACGCAGCCAGCAACGCCAGCGCCGAAAGCACGATACGACGCAGCCCGTACCGACTCATGAGCGACGCCGCGAACGGACCGATGAGCCCGAACAACGCGATGTTGATGGCGATGGCGCCGGAGATCGCGGCGCGCGTCCAGCCGAATTCGTGCTCGAGCGGCACCATGAGGATGGCGGGCGTGGCGCGCACCCCCGCCGTCGCCAGCAGGATCAAAAACGTGACTGCGGCGACGATCCAGGCGTAGTGCATTCTCCCGTAGCGTGCTGGACTGGATGACACTCGAACTCCCAGATGAGATGCCCATTAACACTCGCGACGCCGCGCCGGTTTCGTGAGCGTTGCGCCGGGCGTGGGTCGTGCGCAGCTTAAGTACACTCAGTCATTCAGAGGCTCCAAACGTATGTGCCGGAACATCAAACGGCTGCGCCATCCCGATCACGCGCCGAGCGACCAAGAGCTGCACGACGCCGCGCTGCAATTCGTGCGCAAGATCAGCGGTTTCCACGCTCCGTCCAAGGCCAACGAGGCCGCGTTCAACCGCGCGGTGAGCGACGTGGCCGGCGCGGGCCGGGTGTTGTTTCACTCGCTGCACGTCCGCGGGCAGACGGAGGCGGCTGTCTAGAGCATGAAGCGCGGCTTTGTCCCCGCCGCCGTGCTGTTCGCTCTGATCCCGGCGTGCGCTCGGGAATCGCGGACGGCCTTGATCGCGCGCGCCAAGTCGCTCGAGCTCAGCACACCCTACGTGCCCCCGCCGGGCGACCCCCTGGAGCACCACGCGGCCGGTCTTGCCAAGATCATCTGCTCCGCCGTGTTCATCACCGGCCTGTCGCCCGAGTTCGCCGGGGAGAACCTCGGTTTCTTCACGGCGCCATACGAGGAGCGTGCCAAACTAGGGAAGCCGGTCATCGACCGAGCGCGGAAAACTGTCGACGTCACGCTCCCCAACGGCGTCACGCGCACCGCCCGTTTCCTAGGAGATCAGGGGTGTGTCACGCTCCCCGCAGGCAAGCAGTCGCTGAGCTTCACGCCCGAGCGCGTCACGAGCCGGCTACCGGATCCTGCGACACAGCCGTGGCCCATGGGCGACGTCCTGCCGGCGGGCCCGCCTCCGCCGGACCTCGACACCGCCGCAGTGCGCCGCGCGGTGGACATCGCTTTCGAGCCGGCGGAGGCGCTGACGGCCGCCTGCGTCGTGACGTGGAAGGGGCGGATCGTCGGCGAGCGCTACGGCCCGGGCATCACCGCGCGCACGCCGCTCGAGAGTTGGTCCATGGGCAAGAGCATCACCGCCACGCTGATGGGGATTCTGATCCGCCAGGGCGCCTACGACCTGTGGCAGCCGGCGCCGGTGCCGGAGTGGCGACAGCCGGGCGACCCGCGGGCGAAGATTCGCATCGCCGACCTGCTCAATATGTCGAGCGGGTTGCGCATTCGCGCGCCGCAGGACCCGGACTACGATCCGTCGGGCCCGTATCCCGATCACGTGTACCTCTATACCGGTGCCATCAACTCCTTCCAGTACGCCGCGACTCGGCCGCTCCAGTGGCCGCCGGGGACCGTCGGGCGCTATCGCAACACCGACCCGGTGCTCGTGAACTACTTGATCCGCCTCGCCGTCGAGCGACGCGGGGAGGACTACTTGTCGTTCCCGCGGCGGGCGCTGTTCGACAAGCTGGGGATGCGCTCGGTCGTGATCGAGACCGACCCGTACGGCGACTTCCTGACGCAGGGATACGACTTCGCTGCGGCGCGCGACTGGGCGCGCCTGGGGAACCTCTACCTCCAGGACGGCGTGTGGAACGGCGAGCGCATCCTGCCGAAGGGGTTCGTGCGGTTCGTGAGCACCGTGGCTCCGGCATGGGCAGCCGATGGTCGACCCATCTACGGCGGCTTCTTCTGGATCAACGGGGACGGAGACCTGCCCATTCCCAGGGACGCCTACTTCATGGCCGGCGCGGGAGGTCAGCTCACCGTGATCATCCCGTCCCACGATCTCGTGGTGGTGCGGCAAGGGCATTATCGCGGCTCGGGCGTCGGAAACGCGAGCCTGAAGAAGGCGCTCGCCGTGCTCGTGACCGCCGTACCGGCGCGGTAAGCTGGTGACGCTCACCCGGCGGGCATTCGCGACGACGATGGCGACGGCCCTCGCCGGGAGCGCCGTGCGGCTCCCGAGCGCGGAACAGGCCCGCCCTCGGCCGTCGCCGTCCCAGCTCGCCTGGCAGCGAGACGAGCTGGCCTTGTTCCTCCACTTCGGCGTCAACACCTTCACCGACCGCGAGTGGGGCGACGGGCGCGAGGACCCCACGGTGTTCAACCCGACCGCGCTGGACGCCCGTCAGTGGGCCCGGACCGCCCGCGCCGCCGGCGCGCGCGCGCTGATCCTCACCGCCAAACACCACGACGGCTTCTGCCTCTGGCCCAGCCGGCTCACGCAGCATTCCGTGGCGCGGAGCCCGTGGCGCGGCGGAGCGGGGGACGTGGTGCGCGAGTTCACGGACGCCTGCGGGCACGAGGGGTTGCGCGCCGGTCTGTACCTGTCGCCGTGGGATCGCAACGCGCCGGTGTACGGGGATTCGCCGCGTTACAACGATTTCTACTGTGAGCAGTTGACCGAGCTGCTGACGCGCTACGGCCCCATTGCCGAGGTGTGGTTCGACGGGGCCAACGGCGAGGGGCCCAACGGGCGCCGCCAGGCGTACGATTGGCCGCGCGTGTTCGGCCTGGTGCGGCGGCTGCAACCTCGTGCCGTGATGTTCTCCGATGCCGGTCCCGACGTGCGCTGGTGCGGCAACGAGGGCGGTGCGGCGGGCGATCCGAACTGGTCGACGATGGACCCGGCGGCGGTTGCGTATCCGGGGGCGTCCGGTGACGGCGTCATCACCGCGCTGCAGCACGGCGATCCCCACGGCTCGGTGTGGCGACCCGCGGAGACGGACACGTCGATTCGCCCCGGCTGGTTCCATCATCCGGGCGAGGACCAGCGCGTGAAGCCGGTGGACCAGCTGACGGACATCTGGTTCACGTCCGTGGGCCGGAACTCGAAGCTGCTCTTGAACGTCCCGCCGACGCGCGAGGGAGTGCTGCACGCGACCGACGTGGCGCGGCTCGCCGACCTGCGGGCGCAGCTGACGGCGCTGTTCGCCGAGGATTTCGCGGACGGCCGGCCACTCCACTGGCGCGTCACCGGCCCGAACAGCGCGGCGGCCGAATTGGATCTGGGTCGGACGGCGACGGTCGGCATCAGCCGGTTGGAGGAGGATGTCAGCCGCGGGCAATGCGTCGCGCGCTACGCCGTGCACGGATCCGCGGAAGGCGTCGGGGGGGCCTGGCGTGAGCTGGTACGCGGCACTACGGTCGGCTATCGGAAACTCGACCGCTTCGACCCCGCGCCGGTGCGGAGGGTGCGGGTCGTGGTGGAGGACGCCGTCGCCCCGCCGCGACGCTTGCGCATCGGGCTGTACCCCGCCCCCTGAGGCCTTCATGCCGAGCGACACCCGTCTGCTCCCCAGCCTGGTTTTGGTGCTCATCCTGGGCATCGCCATCGGGCTGCTCGTGGCCCTGTTGTACATCCAGCAATGGAAGGCGCGCTACACGCAGATGATCCGTCAGGACGCGGTACAGCGCAGCCAGGCCGTGACGAGCGGCAAGGTCCACGAGCAGCTCGTTCCCTATCTCCCGGAGTTCGGATTCAATCCCAAAGACGCCCGCTTTCTCGGCAGTCCCGTCGACCTGCTGGTATTCGACGGGCTCGACGACGGCGAGCTGCGCCGCGTGGTGTTCGTCGAAATCAAGACGGGAGGCTCGGCATTGACCGGCCGCGAGCGGCAGGTCCGCGACGTGGTGCGGGCCAGTCAGGTCGCATGGGAGGAGATCCGCCTCGAGCGCTGAGCCACCGCCACAGCGGCGGCATGCGCGCTACAAGACGGGCCGCAGCAAGGGGCGTATCCCCCCACCTGTGGCTCTGGCGCGACGTATGCACGCGAGCGGTTCCGCTCCCTGCTGGGGAGCCGCTCTTCTTATTAGGAACTGCTAATGCGCCGCTGCAAGCTGCCAAGAGCCGCCGTCGGGCATCCGGTCCGGTTGGCACTTCTCGCCCTCGGGCTCTCGCTGGGGCTGGCCTTCGTGTCATGCCAGGACGAACGCTCCATCACGGACGCGCGCCACGCTCCTCGGATCGGGGCGTCTGTGCAAACGTCGACCGTCGTCATCAGTCCCATCGCCGATGGCTTCTTGAACATCAATGCGACCAACTATGCGTCGTCGGCCACGCTCAACGTGTATACCTGGCCGGACAACAAGATCGCCAACGCCATCGTGCTGAAGTTCGATCTCTCGAGCATCCCCCCTGGAGCGACCATTTCGAGCGCGGCGCTGAACCTGAATCTGACAGGGAGTGACGCCACTGGGGATCCGACCTATACCGTCACCGTACACAAGATCGTCAACAAGAATCCGGACCTGACGAGAGCGACCGGCTATACCTACGACGGCGCGAATGCCTGGACGCAGAACACCTGTTGTTATAACAACATTCCCTTGGCTCAAGCGGACATCGGTGCCCCCGTGGCCACCAAGGCCGTCGACAAGACACCGGGATTCAAACAGTGGGACGTGACCTCGCTCGTGCAGGGATGGTTGAGCGCCCCCTCCACCAATTTCGGTCTGTTGGTCAATTCCGATCCGTCGAAGCTGCGGGATCGTTACCGCACCTTCAGCAGCCGTGAGGATCCGGTCGCGAGCAATCGACCCTATCTGACGGTCGTCTATGCCGCCCCCGCGCCCGCTCCGCCACCCGGTGAACACTCGGCGGTGCTCTCCCCGACCGGGGACACGTACCTCAATCTCGACGCGCGGAGCTATGCGAGCGATACGACGCTCAATGTGTATACATGGCCGAACGACACGATTGCCAACGCGATCGTGATGAAATTTGATCTCGCGAGCATCCCCGCAGGATCCACCATCTCGAGCGCCATGCTCAACCTCTATCTCACGGAGAGTGACGCCACCGCGGATCCGACCTACACGGTCACGGCGCACAAGATCATCAATAAGAACGCGGATCCTGCGAGAGCGACGGGCTACACGTTCGACGGGGTCAACGCATGGACTCCCAATGCGTGTTGTCGCAATCGCATTCCCTTGGCGCAAGCGGACATCAGCGCTCCCGTGGACACGAAGAGCATCGACAAGACGCCGGGATTCAAGGCGTGGGACGTGACGTCCGTGGTCCAGGGGTGGCTCACCACACCCTCCACGAATTTCGGCCTGCTGTTGAATTCCGATCCGTCCAAACTGCGGGATCGGTACCGGTCTTTCAGTAGTAGCGAGGATCCGGTCCCCAGCCACCGTCCGTACCTTACGGTCGCGTATACCGCGCCGGACACCCCACCGCCGGATACCATACCGAATCCGACACCGGGGCCGGAGGCGCAAGTCGGCCGATGGTCGCCGGTGTTTCCGGCGCCTATCGTGCAGCTCCATGTCCATCTGCTGCCCGACGGCACGGTGCTCAGCTGGGGCCGCATCGGCGACCCGCAGGTGTGGGACCCGGCCACCGGCAGCTTCACGGCGGTGCCGAGTCCCTCGTGGCTGTTCTGCGCAGGCCACGACTTCCTCCCCGACGGTCGGCTGCTTGTCGCGGGGGGGCACATCACCGACGGGCATGGCCTCCCGAACGCCAACCTGTTCGACGCTGTGAGCCGGAGCTGGCAGGTCGGGCCCGCCATGGCCAGGGGACGATGGTATCCGACCAACACCACGCTGCCGGACGGCGAGATGGTCACCGTGGCCGGGGCGGATGAAAGCGGGACGGCGGTGGCGATCCCCGAGATCTGGACGGGGACAGGGTGGCGACAGCTGACGACGGCAAGCCTGACGCTGGAGTACTATCCGCGGGACTTCCTGGCGCCCGACGGGCGCATCTTCGATGCCGGCGAAGAGCAGCCGTCGCGCTGGCTCGACGTCACGGGCACGGGCCGCTGGAGCGACGGGCCGCGTCGCAACCAACCCGGGTGGCGCAGCTACGGGTCGGCCGTCATGTACCAGCCGGGGAAGATCCTGTACGCTGGCGGTGGATACACGCCGCCGACGAACACCGCCGAGGTCATCGATCTGAATGAAGCGAATCCGACATGGAGGTACACGGGCTCGATGGCGTACGCCCGCCTGCACATGAACGCCACGATCTTACCGACGGGCGATGTACTGGTGACGGGCGGCACCAGTGCCTCCGGATTCGACAATCCCGCGGGCGCCGTGCATGCCGCGGAGCTGTGGAGTCCCGCCACCGGGACCTGGACCACGCTTTCGAGCAACGCAGTGATCCGGATGTATCACTCGACGTCGCTGCTGCTGCCGGACGGGCGCGTGCTCCATACGGGCTCGGGCGACGGCGCCAACGCGCCGCGCGAGCTGAGCTACGAGCTGTTCTCGCCCCCCTATCTCTTCCGGGGTGCGCGCCCGGCGCTCACCGGCTTTACCCCCACGGTGGTCGGATACGGCCAGACCCTGCAGCTGGACACGCCGGACGGGGCGAGCATCAGGAAGGTCACGTTCATTCGCACCGGCTCGGTGACGCACGCGTTCGATCAGGCCGGGCGTCTCGTGCCCCTGGCGTTCGCTCCGGTGAGCAGCGGCATCTCGGTCACGCTCCCTACGAGCCGCACGACCGCCCCGCCGGGTCCCTACATGCTCTTCCTGGTGAACGCGAACGGAGTGCCGTCGGTGGGGCGGATCATGCGGCTCGAGTAACGCTACTGCTCGACCGCGACCAGCCTCGCGGCCACCGCCTCGAGATCGGGTCCCACCACGTCGGGGCGCGGGGCCAGCGGATCGAGCACTTTCCCCGGCCGGCTTACGAACGCCGCCGCGCACCCCGCCCGCAGGGCGCCCGTGACGTCCCACGCGTGCGCCGCCACGAGCCGCATTCCGCCGACCGGCACGCCCAGGCTCGCGGCTGCCATGCGATACACTTCCGGAGCCGGCTTCAGGCGCCGCACCCGCTCCACGGAGAGGACCTGCTCGAAGTAGCCGCGCAATCCGGCGTGACCGAGCTGCGCTTCCGCCGCCTCCGCGTTGGAGTTCGTCAGTGTGGCGAGCCGGAACCCCGCGTCCCGCAGGAGGTTCAGCGCGGGCCGCACATCGGCATGCGGCGGCAGCGCACGCATGCCGCGCAGGATCTCGGTGCGGTCGTCGGCCGCGAGAGCGACGCCGCGGCGCGCCGCCACCATCGTGAGCGCGGCGTCGCCCACGACGGCGAAGTCGAAGTAGACGTTCGTCGCCGTCGCCACGATCGCCAGCTCGATCACCTGCGTGAACCACTCGCCGCGCACGCCGGCGGCGCCGAACACGCGCCGAAAATGGAGGTCGAGCGCCCCCAGATCCAGCAGCGTCTCGTTCACGTCGAACACGATGACCCGGGGCATGGCCGTGCCGGTGGCGTTGCGTCAGCGCGGCGGATACCCCACGGTCGCGAGGACCCCGGTGATCTCGTCGAGACTCGCCGGATCGTCGATAGTGGGCGGGACGCGGTATTCCCTGCCATCGGCGATCTTCTTGATAGTGCCGCGCAGGATCTTGCCGGAGCGGGTCTTGGGAAGACGCTGCACGACGACCACCGTCCGGAACGCGGCGACCGGGCCGATCCGCTCGCGCACCATGCCCACGAGGTCGTCGCCGATGGCGGCGGGGGAGCGCCGCACGCCCGCCTTGAGGACGACGAGGCCCAGCGGGATCTCGCCCTTGATCGAGTCGGCCACGCCCACGACGGCGCACTCGGCCACGTCGGGATGGGAGGCGAGCACCTCCTCCATGGCCCCGGTGGACAGCCGGTGGCCTGCTACGTTGATGATGTCGTCGGTGCGACCCATCACCCACAAGTAGCCGTCCGCATCCTTGTAGCCGGCGTCGGCCGTGAGATAATAGCCCGGGTACCGGCTCAGGTACGATCGCACGTAGCCCTCGTCGTTGCTCCAGAGCGTGGGCAGGCAGCCGGGAGGCAGGGGCAGTCGGATCACGATGTTCCCCGTGTGGCCGGCGGGCAGCTCCTGCCCGTCCTCACCGAGCACCCGCACGTCGTAGCCCGCGACGGCCTTGGCGCACGAGCCCGGCTTCACGGGCAGCATCCCCAGCCCCACGCAGTTCACGCCGATGGGCCAGCCGGTCTCCGTCTGCCACCAATGGTCGACGACCGGCACCCCGAGCTGCTGCTCCGCCCAGTGCAGCGTGTCCGGGTCGCAGCGCTCGCCGGCGAGGAAGAACGTGCGGAACGCGCTCAGGTCGTAGCGCCGGACGTGCTCCCCGGTGGGATCGTCGCGCTTGATGGCGCGGATCGCCGTGGGAGCCGTGAAGAACACGCTCACCCCGTGCTGCGAGATCACGCGCCAGAACGCGCCCGGATCGGGCGTGCCAACGGGCTTGCCCTCGTACAGGACCGTGGTGTTCCCATTGAACAGTGGACCGTAGACGATGTAGGAATGCCCCACGGCCCAGCCGAGGTCCGATGCGGCCCAGTAGACCTCCCCGGGCTCGACCCCATAGATGTGCGTCATGCTCCACTTGAGCGCCACCAAATGGCCGCCGTTGTCTCGCACCACTCCCTTGGGCATGCCCGTCGTGCCGGACGTATAGAGGATGTACAGCGGATCGGTCGCGGCCACCGGCACACATGCCGCGGGCTGTGCTGCGGCCGTGAGCTCGGCCCAGTCCAGGTCGCGCCCCGGGATCAGGGGCGCCTGCTCCTGCGGCCGCTGCAGGATGATGCAGCGACGCGGCTTCACCTCGGCGAGCTCGATTGCCTTGTCCAGCAGCGGCTTGTACGGCACGACGCGGTTCACTTCGATGCCGCACGAGGCGGAGACGATGACTTGGGGTTGGGCGTGGCTGATCCGGGCGGCGAGCTCGTGCGACGCGAAGCCCCCGAACACGACCGAATGGATCGCTCCGATCCGCGCGCACGCCAGCATCGCGATGGCCGCCTCGGGGACCATCGGCATGTAGATGATCACGCGGTCGCCCTTGCCGACGCCCTCACCGGCGAGTGCGCCGGCGAAACGCGCGACCTCCTCGCGCAGCTCCCGATACGTGAAGCTCCGGACCGTGCCTGTGACCGGACTGTCGTAAATGAGCGCCGGCTGGTCTGCGCGGCCGTGCTCCACGTGCCAGTCGAGCGCGTTGTAGCACGTGTTGACCTCCGCGCCCGGGAACCAGCGGTAGAACGGGGGGCGCGACCCGTCGAGCACGCGGTCCCATCGCTTGTACCAGTGGATCGCCTCGCCGGCTTCGGCCCAAAACCCCTCCGGGTCCTTGACCCACTGGGCGTAGATGTCGTCCTGGATGCTCTGCGTGGCGTGGATGCCGGGCGTGGTGTGCATGGTTCCCCCGAGGGCGGGATGCCTGACGAGCGGTGTGACGTCGAAATTGCGCACCGTGCCTCAGCGCGGCAACACGCGTGCCGCGGCCCCCCCAAGGCCGATTGTAGGGCGGCGTCCGGCGGGCATCTTTCCCCGCCAGGGCGTCAACCGGGGACCGCTCGAGATCCAGCGGGGCTAGCGGGCTGCGGGCACGACGTCGTTGACGATCACGCCGAGCGCCGTGGCCGCGAGCGCCTGCGGCGTCACCTGCGACAGGTTGCCCCAGTCGGTGGTCGCGACGACGACCAGATCGCGGCTCGGCACGACATACACGAACTGGCCGCCGTACCCCCAGGCGTAGAACGCCGCGGGCGCGGCGTCGGACACCCACCAGAGCATCCCGTAGGTGACGTGCGATAGCGGACCGAAGGTCCTGCGCCACGCGAACTGCGGCCGCGTCGCTTCGTCGACCCACCCTTCGGGCACGACGCTCCGGTTCCCCGACCAGCCGCGCTGCAGGAACAGCTGGCCGAACTTGAGCAGGTCGCGCCCCCGCAGGGCGATTCCGGCGCCGCCGTTCACGGTGCCGCGGTCGAGCGGTTCCCACACCACGGTATCGACGCCGAGCGCCGCGAACAGGGGGGCGGCGTATTGGGGCAATGGCATCGCGGCCGCGTCTTGGAGCACGACGCCGAGCGTGTGCACCGCCGCCGAGTTGTAGGTGAACGTGACGCCGGGAGCGGTCGCGTGGGGACGGTCGAGCAGGTATTGCACGTGGTTTTCGGCCGAGATCCAGAGATTGTAGTCGTCGCCGGTCTCCTCGTTCCACTGGTATCCGGAGGTCATGGTGAGGAGGTTGTGCACCGTGACGCCGCTGTCGGCAGAGTCCAGGGTGTCGGGCGGCGCCAGGTAGGGCGCGATCGACGCCGCCACGCCGGGCAGCACTCGGTCGCGCAGGGCGATGCCGGTGAGGGCGCCGACGATGCTCTTCGTCACCGACCGCACGTCGAAGCGCGTGGTCGAATCCGCCCCGCCGAAGTAATACTCCGCCACGAGGCGTCCATGTCGCGCCGCGAGCAGGCTCCTGAAGAGGGCGATAGCGGCCGCGTCGCTTGCCGCGGCGCGCAGGGCGACCGCGCTCATCCCCACCTCGGCGGGGCTGGCACGCATCCAGGGTTGCGACAGGTCGACTCGGACGGGAGCCGCGGGGGCCGTGGGGGTCTCGCCGCAGGCCGCCGCAAGGATCAGCGCCGCGAGCCCTACGCTAGTGGAGCGTGTGCGCACCGGATCCACCCGCCGTTTGCGCCGGCAGCTGGCTCACCGTCAATGGGACGGCGGCTTTCCCCTGGCCGTCGATCGTGATTTCGAAGCGGTACGCGCCGGCGTGCGGGAAGGGTACGTCGAACACGAGGATCGCACCCGCCTCGATATCGGTCACGCCAGCGGGCGGCTCGGCGAAGCTTACGCTGCCGGTGCCGCCGAGGATCTCGGTCCCCTGCTCGTCCACCAGCCGGATCTGCACGTGGTGCTCGCCGACTTCGGTGCGCTTACCCTTGAGCCGCAGCACCAGGTGCAGCCGCGGGTGCATCGCCGGGAACTGCTGTACCCAGATGTGCTGGAAGATGCCCAACACCGACAGCTTGCCGGCTTGATCGACGATCGCGTAGTCGGCGACGACGGCGAAGTCGAGATGCATGGGCTCACCTTCTGGAAAGCGGCACCCAGCTCCGCGTCCGCTCCCATTCCAGCTTCAGCACGCCGCCCTTGCCGCGCGGCTCGATCGCGACGGTGAACTGCTCCACCGGCTGCGATAGCTGCTCCACGGCCATGTCGACGCGGGCGAGGTCGTACTGGGCGTTGTAGTCGGTGCCCCACTGACCGGTGTTCTTGTTGACGATGAGCTTCCAGCCGCCGGGGGAGGGGAGCGTCCACAGGGAGTACTTGCCCGCGGGCACGGGCGTGCCGGCGATCACGAGGTCGGCGCTGGTCTCGAAGATCGTGGCCTGGTTCGCGCCCGTGCGCCACACCTGGTTCCAGGGAACCACGTTCCCGAAGATCGCCCGGCCGCGCGTCGACGGCCGGCTGTAGCGCACTGTCAGCGCGGCGCCCGCGACGCTCGTCTTGACCGAGTCGGGCGGCGACAGGACCCCGAGCGAGCGTGGCGCGAACGCTTTCCCGAGCGCGGCGAAGTCGAGCCCCTGGGTGCGCTCGACCGTAACCTGCATGGTGCTGCCGATTCCGGTGAGGCCGAGCAGCGTGCCCTGGGCGTCCACGCGCGCCCGCAGGGGCCCGATCGCGCCGAGGACGATCGTGAGCGAATCGGGTCCCCGGGCCGTGACCGTCACCTCCAGGGGCTCGGTGTCGCCCAGCGGCAACATGGTCGTGGTGTAGGGGGCGACTCCGGCGGCCCGCGCCCGGCGCGCCACTTCCTCGATGAGCCCGAATCCCTGGCCGATGAACGGCACGGCGCCCGGACCGGCTTTCACGCGCAGCGTGACCGTCGAGTCGCGGCGCGGCACGGTCACCACGGCGGAGTCGCCCGTGAACTCGGCCGCCGCCCTGGTCTCCGCCGGGCCGGACCCACCCGACACATTGTGGGTGACGAGCTCGAACCGGGCGATGGCGCCGCCCGATCCGAAGGTCGCGCTGTAGAGGCGGTGCACGGTGCGCGGGCTGCGTACCACCTGCTCGCCCTGCAGCCGGTCGGCAGTGCGGGTGTACTGCTCGATCGCGAGCGTGTCGTTCCCGAGCCGCACGACGAACTGGCCGGTCTGAGCGGGGAGCACGGCGGGGATCGCGAGGGAGAGCGTGGCGAGTGCGACGCTGGTGCGCATTGGCTGGCTCCGTTCGATTACGTGACGCGAATCGACTTGACTTCGTCGTTCTGGACGATCTTGTTCACCACGTCCTGTCCCTTGCTTACCTGTCCGAACACGGTGTGGACTCCGTCGAGGTGCGGCTGCGGCGAGTGACAGATGAAAAACTGGCTGCCCCCCGTGTCCTTTCCGGCGTGCGCCATGGAGAGCGTTCCCGCCACGTGCTTGTGGACGTTCTTGTCCGTCTCGCACTTGATGGCATATCCCGGGCCGCCGGTGCCGACGCGCCCCTTGCCGGATTTGGAGTAGGGATCACCGCCCTGGATCATGAAGTTGGGGATCACGCGATGAAATCTGGTTCCGTCGTAGAAGCCCGCGTTGGCGAGCTTCTCGAAGTTGGCGACCGTGCCCGGCACCTCGTCGGCGAACAGATCCACTTCGATGCGGCCCTGGGCGGTCTCGAATACGGCCTTCTTGTTCGGCATCAGATCTCTCCGGAAAGGTTCTCGTCCACCTGCGCCACGGTTTTCATGCCTACAATCACCACCGACACGGCGTCGTTGTCCAGCACGAACCGCAGGGCGAGCTGCGCCGCGGTGACGCCCGCTTCGCCGGCGAGCTCCACGACGCGCGCTCCCAGCGCGGCGAGCTGCGCCACGTAGGGGCGGGGCATTCGTCCCCGGATGTCGCCCTGTTCCCAGCTGCTGTCCTGCCGGTACTTCCCGGCGAGGAAGCCGTTGGCGAGCGGCTCGCGCGCGATCACGCCCACGTTGGCAGCGCGCGCGGCGGGAAAGAAGAGGTCTTCCGCGGCGCGGCGGACGATGTTGTACACGATCTGCACCGTGTCCGGCCGCGTCACTTCCACCGCGGCGAGGCCTTCTTCTGGCGGGTGCACCGAGACGCCGTAGAAGCGGATTTTCCCCTCCGCCTTGAGGTCGTCGAGCACGCGATAGGTCTCCGGGTCGGCGATGAGACCGAGCGTGGGATTGTGGAGCTGCAGCAGGTCGATGTAATCCGTGCGCAGCCGGCGCAGCGACTGCTCCACCGCGAACCGGACGTAGGAGGGGGAGAAGCACGCGTCGTGCGTGACCGGGAGCGCGGCGTCGGGTCCGACCTCGGCGAGCGGCCGGCCCAGCGCCTCGGTGATCCGCGGAATGAGCAGCGGGTTCACGTCGCGGTTGTAGAAGTTGCCCCCGACCTTGGTCGCGACGACGACGTCGGGCCGGATGCCGTCGAGCGCGGCCCCCAGCACCTCCTCCGAGTGCCCGTGCCCGTACACGTCCGCCGTGTCGAAGAAGTTGCACCCCAGGTCGTGCGCCCGTCGCACCGCGCGCCGCGACTCGGCGTCGTCGGTGGAACCGTACGAGTTGCCGAACCGATTGCCGCCGATGGCCCACGCGCCGAAGCCGATGGGGCTCACGGCCAGGCCGGTGCGGCCGAGCACCCGCCGCTTCACCCGAGCACGGTCCGGAGCGCGTCGGGCGTCGTCACCGGCAGCGAGCACGTCGTGCCCACGCAGACGGTCGCCGCCGGCGTCTCTGCGGTCTTGCGGATCACGACCTTGCGCGGCAGGTAGGTCTGCAGCGCGAGCAGATGCATGTCACACGCCGCTCCCGGACCCCGGACGCCGGACACCTCGACCCTCGTGACGGGGCTCAGTGCCCAGTCGATCGCGCGCAGCAACGTCGCCCCGTACAACGCCAGCTGCGGCACGGCGCCCCCGAAGGTGGCGAGCTGGCGGTCGAGCAGGCGGCGCCATTCCGTGTCGTCGGTGAGGACCCAGAGGCGTGCCAGCACGAGCGCGGCCACACCGTTCGCCGAGGGCGTCGGCGCGTCTTGCACGGGCTTGGCGGGCGTCGCGAGATAGGCGGAGCCGGTTCGGTCGCGCGCCACGTCGAAGAAGCCGCCCGTGGCGTCGTCCCAGTGCGCCCGGCGGCAATGCTGCATCACCGAGATCGCGCGCGTGAGCCACGCGTCGTCGCCGGTGGCTTCAAACGCATCGAGGAACGCCGCCGCAGCATGGACGTTGTCCTCGAGCAGGCCGCGCGGTTCCGGCCGGGCGATCACGTGGCCCATTCCCCGTCCCTCGTCCCACGCCTCGCTCCACATGCGCCCGAGCACCTTGAGCGCGAGTGCGTTGCAATCCGTGCGGTCGAGGCCGGCGCCGGCGTGCAGGAACGCGGAGGCCATCATCGCGTTCCAGTTCACGTAGGGGGTGGTGTCGACGAAGGGCGCCGTGCGGCGGTCGCGCGCGGCCTTGAGCTTCACGAGCGCATCTTTGAGCACCGGCCATTCGTCGTCGCCCGCGGGATCGCTCTTCCACCACAGCACATTCTTGCGCGGGTTATGGTGCATCTCCCCTTCAGTCTCGACGTCGTACACGTGACGTATCACGTGATACGCCGTGTCGTCCGTCAGCGCTGCTCGCACTTCGTCGAGCGTCCAGGTCCAATAGTCGCCGTCATCGCCGAATGCCACATCCGCGTCCTGCGACGTGTAGAACGCACCCCGTTCGCCGTCCGACAGGACCTCGAGCACCCAGTGCACGATCCCCTGCGCCACCTGCTTGAAGAGCGGGGCGCCGAGCGCCGCATAGCCGTCGAGGTAGGCGTGCAGCAGCTCCGAGTTGTCGTACGCCATCTTCTCGAAATGCGGCACGATCCAGCGCTCGTCGACCGCATACCGATGAAAGCCTCCCCCCACGTGATCGCGGATCCCGCCCTTCGCCATCCCCGTGAGTGTCTTCTCCACCACTTCACGCAGCCAGTCCTCGCCGGTGTCGTGCCAGCGCGCCAGCAGAAACTGGGCGGCCGCGGGGTGGGGAAACTTGGGTGCGCTGCCGAAACCGCCGTAGCGGACGTCGAACAGCCGCGCCATCTCGGCGGCCGCCCGCTCCAGGGTCGCCGGGCTCACCTCGCCACCCTTTGCTTCATCGAGCGATTCGGCGACGTGGCGGCGGATCGCCCGGGCGTTCTCGGCGACCTTGTCGCGCTGCCGACGATAGATGTCCGCCACCTGCCGCAACACCGACGGGAATCCCGGGCGCCCGTAGTGGTTCTCTTCCGGCGGGAAGTACGTTCCGCCGTAGAACACCTCGCCCTCGGGCGTCAGGAACGCGGTGAGCGGCCAGCCGCCCTGTCCCGTGAGGGCCTGGACGGCGCGCTGGTAGCGCGTGTCCACGTCGGGTCGCTCGTCGCGGTCTACCTTGATGCACACGAAGTCGGCATTGAGCAGCTCCGCCACCCGGGCGTCCTCGTACGACTCGCCGTCCATGACGTGGCACCAGTGGCACCACACCGCGCCGATGTCGAGCAGGATGGGCTTGTCTTCGGTGCGGGCGCGCGCGAACGCCGCGTGGCCCCAGGGGTGCCAGTGCACCGGCTGGTGGGCGGCGGACTTCAGGTAGGCGGAGGGCTCGGAGGCGAGGAGATTGGCCATACTTGAGAGAAATCTACCCCGGTATGGTCGCGGCTGAAGCCGCGGCTCGGCCCTGCCGCTGACGCGGCGTCAGTTCACTGACAGATGCCGAGCCGCGAGTTCACTCGCGCTCGTGACCGGACTCCAGGTACCTCACCACCGTCCGCGTCACCAGCTCCGCCCCGACCACCAGGCTGTCCTCGTCGATGTCGAACGTGGGACTGTGATGCGGCGCGCCCTTCTTGTCGGGCGGGGCGGAGCCGACGAACGCGAACGCGCCGGGGACGCTTGCGAGAAAGCACGACATGTCTTCTCCGCCCATGGTCCGGATCCCATCGATCACACGGTCGCGCGTGACGATTTCCTGTGCTACGTCTTTCATGAGGGCCGCCATCTGCGCGTCGTTCACCAGGGGCTTGGACAGGCGCCGGTAACGCACCTGCGCGCTCGCGCCGAACGCGCCGGCGATGCCGTGCGACGTGGCTTCGACCAACTGCGGCGCTTCGTCGTAGAACTTGCCGCCGAACGTGCGCACCGTGCCGCGCAAGTCGGCCCGCTCGGGAATCACGTTGAAGGCGTGGCCGGCGTTGACCTGCGTGACGGATACCACGCCCTCCTCGAACGGGTTGCGGCGCCGCGACACGAGACTCTGCAGCGCGGTCACCAGGTGGGCCGCGATCAGGACCGGGTCGATCGCCTGCTGCGGGGCTGCGGCGTGGCCGCCCCGCCCCACGATCGTGATCTCGAACTGGTCCACCGACGCCATCACCGGGCCCGGCATCACCGAGATGGTGCCCGCCGGAAGATCGTTCCAGAGGTGGATGCCGAATGCCGCGTCCACCTTGGGCGCGTCGAGCACGCCGTCCCGGATCATCGCCTCCGCCCCGTCCGAGACCTCCTCGGCGGGCTGGAACGCGAATTTCACGCGCCCCGGCAGGTACGCCGCATGCAACCGGCGCGCGACCTCGAGCCCGATCGCGACGTGCCCGTCGTGGCCACAGGCGTGCATCTTGCCCGGATGCTTCGAGCGGTACGGAACGTCGTTCGCTTCCTCGACCGGGAGTGCGTCCATGTCGGCCCGGACCAGAACGCACGATCCCGTCGCGCCGTCGCGCATCCCGACCACGCCCGTCTTGCCCACGCCGGTCCTGACGCTGTACCCCAGGGCCTTGAGCCGCTCGGCCACGAGGGTGCCGGTGCGCCGCTCCTCGAAGCCGAGCTCGGGGTGCTGGTGGAGGTCGCGGCGGGTGGCTACGAGGGCGGCCCGGTCGATGGGGGGCAGGTTAATCATTGCTGGATGCAGCGTTGCCGGGTGCAGCGTTGCCGGGTACAACGTTGCCGGATACTGCGTTGCCGCCAACGCCTCTTCGGGAACGCCTTACCCGACAACGCCTCACTCGGCCACGCCTCATCCGGCAACGCCTCACCCGGCTTCATACCAGCGAACTCGGGCACCACCGGTTTATGACACAGATCTCGCATCTGGGCCGCCGCGCGATGCACACCCGCCGCCCATGGAGGATCAGCGTGTGGGAGAACCAGGTCCACTTGTCGCGTGGCACGAGCGCCATCAGATCCCGCTCGATTTTCACGGGATTCTTCTCCCGCGTGAGGCCGAGCAGCGTGGACAAGCGCTGCACGTGCGTGTCCACGACGATGCCTTCGTTCTTCCGGAACCAGGTGCCCAGCACCACGTTCGCGGTCTTGCGGCCGACGCCCGGGAGCTGGACCAGGGCGTCCATGGCGTCGGGCACCTCGCCTCCGTGCCGCTCGAGCAGTGTCTGCGCCATGCCGACGATGGACCTGGTCTTGTTGCGGAAGAACCCGGTGCTGTGGATCTCCTGCTCGAGCACCGCCGGGTCGGCGCTCGCGAAGTCCCGCGCCGAGCGGTACTTCGCGAACAGGGCGGGGGTGACCATGTTGACGCGGGCGTCGGTCGATTGGGCCGACAGGATGGTCGCGACGAGCAGCTCGAGCGCGCTCTCGTGGCGCAGCGCGCACGTGGCGCCGGGGTACGCCTGCTCCAGGCGGGCGACGATCCGACGGACGCGCAGGCGCCGGGCGGCGAGCGTCTCGCGTCCTACGCGGCGGCGCGGCCTGGCTCTCGTCCTGGCGGGCATGATGGTGCCCGGAACGTACAGAATGCCATCCCATGACGGAAGCGTGGCATCCGGCTTGCGTCGCCCGGGTTCAGGCGCGAGGGAGGAAGGGGTCGAGCACGCGCACGAAATCCTCCGTCGCCTCGACGTGCGGGGCGTGCCCCGTGGCGAGCTCGATCACGCCAGTGGAGAGGAGCGCCGCCGTCTCACGGGCCGATTCCAGGGGCATGGGGTCGTAAATGCCGTGCACCAGGCGGGAGCGGGGAGCGGTGCCGTCGGGGAAGGTCTGCTTGAGCCGCGCGCGGAAATCGTAGGGTCCCAGGCTCTGCCACACCGCCTCCTGCGTACGGGCGGTGACGCGAAACGGGGTCATCTCGCGTGCGTGTCGCGGGTCGTGGAAGTAGCCCGCGACCGATAGCGCGAAGGCCAGCCGGCGGTACTTTTCGGGATCGGTGCGCGACAGGCCGGCGGTGGTGAGCTCGGCCCGGGCGCGGGCGACCCACGGCCGGGCCATGCGGGCCGCGAGGCGGCGCTCGAACTCGTCGCGCCACGCCGCCGTGAGGGACGCGGACGAGACGAGGGCGAGCCGGTCGATCCGGGCGGGATGCTCGAGGGCGTAGAGCATCGCCAGCAGACCGCCCCACGAGTAGCCGAGCAGCGTGACGCGGTCGAGGCCCCAGCGATCGCGCAGGGCCTCGAGGTCGGCCACGTGCTCGCGCCACCCGACGGGCGTGTCGCGCGGGACCGGTGACCGGCCACCGCCGCGCTGGTCGTAATAGAGGAGAGTGCGGCCGCGCGCGAGCCGGTCGTACTGGGGAAGCAGGTAGTCGTGGTGGGCGCCGGGACCGCCGTGCAGCACCACGACGGGCGGGCCGTCTCCGACGCGTCGCGTGTAGATGCGGACGCCGTTCAGGTCGACCGTCGTTTGGTCCATCGCGTCTCAAATTACACCGTTCGGGTGGCCATGAAGCTGCTGCGTTTTCCACCCGCCCTGACGCCGCCCGGCTTGCGGCGGCTCGGGCTCGCCGACATCGCGGTCCTCTGCCTGCTGGGCGGCGCGATCGCGACGGTGGTGGCGTTCGCCCGCGAATTCGAGGCGCCGTTGTCGCAGGCCGTCGCCATCGACCTGCGCTATGCCGCGCTCCCCCGCTACACCCTCTACTCGCTGTCGCGGGGCGTGCTCGCCCTGCTGATCTCGTATCTCTTCGCCCTGAGCTTCGGCTGGGCCGCCGCCAAGTCGCGCGCGGCGGAGCGGCTGCTCCTGCCGCTGCTCGACATTCTCCAGAGCATCCCGGTGCTCGGCTTCCTGCCCGGGCTGGTCCTCGGGTTGATGTCGCTCTTTCCCACGCGCAACGTCGGTCTCGAGCTCGCCGCGATTCTGATGATCTTCACGGCCCAGGCGTGGAACCTGGCGCTGTCGTTCTACAATTCGCTCAAAGGCCTGCCCGCGCCGCTGCGCGACGCGTGCAAGGTCGCGGGCTGGAAGGCGTCGCGCACGTTCTGGCAGCTCGAGGTGCCCGCGGCGGCGCAGGGGCTGGTCTGGAACGGGATGCTGTCCATGGCGGGGGGCTGGTTCTTCCTGATGGTGAACGAGGCGTTCCGCCTGGGGGACCACGACTACCGCCTGCCGGGCATCGGCTCGTACATGAGCGTGGCGCTCGATCAGGGCAACGCCCCCGCCATGGCGCTCGCGATCCTCGCGATGGTCTTGATGATCGTGTGCTTGGACCAGCTGCTGTGGCGGCCGCTGGTGGTGTGGGTCGAGAAGTTCCGTCTGGACGATACGACGGGCGGCGGCCCCGCGCCGGGCTCGTGGGTGCTCGAGTTCCTGCGGCGCGCGCGACTGCCGCGGCGCGCGGCGCTGCTGCAGCGCCGCGCCTACCGCAGCGCGCGCCGGGCGGCGCGGCCGCTGGAGCGGCCGTTCCGCGCCGTGGGTCCGGTGATCTGGCGCGCGCCGCGCTTCGCCCTCGACCATCCCGTGGCACGCCGCCTCGGCGCCGGGTTGGTGATGGCCGCGGTCGGCGCGGTCGCGCTGCTCGGCGCCAAGAGTCTGTGGCTCCTGCTCGCGCAGCTGGGGGCGCGGGAATGGGGCGCGCTCGTCTCGTCCGCCGCGCTCACGTTCGCCCGCGTCATGGGCGCCGTGGTGGTGTCGACGGCATGGGCGGTTCCGGCCGGCGTGTGGATCGGCCGCTCGCCGCGGCTCGCCCGCGCGCTGCAGCCGGTGATCCAGGTGGTCGCGTCCTTCCCCGCCCCCATGCTGTTTCCGCTCGTGATCCTGCTGTTCGAGCGGATCGGGGTGGGGCTCGGACTCGGCGCCGTGGCGCTGATGGTGCTGGCCGGCCAGTGGTACATCTTGTTCAACGTGATCTCCGCGGTGGCCGCCATCCCCGAACAGTTGAAGGACGCGGCCACCGTGTTCCGGCTGCCGCGACTCGCCCGTTGGCGCGCGCTCTATCTGCCGGCGGCCTTCCCGGCGCTCGTGACGGGCTGGGTGACGGCGGCGGGAGGCGCGTGGAACGGGTCGATCGTCGCCGAGTACATCGAGGCCGGGGGTAGGCTGCGCACGACGAAGGGCCTGGGGAGCCTCATCAGCGAGGCCACCGCGCACGCCAACTTCCCGCTCCTGGCCGGGGGGATCGCGCTGATGAGCCTGATCGTGGTGGGGTGGAATCGCCTCGTGTGGCGGTCGCTGATGCAATGGGCGCAAACCCGCTTCTCGCTCGCCGCATGACCTCGGGAACGCTGCTGCTCGAGGCGCGGCAGGTGACCCAGCGGTTTCGGCTGCCCAACGGTCAGGTGCTCGAGGCGCTGCGCGATGTCTCCCTCAGCGTGCGCGAGCACGAGGTGGTGGCGTTGGTCGGCCCATCGGGGTGCGGCAAGAGCACGCTGCTGCGGCTGTTCGCCGGCCTGGCGCGCCCCGGGGACGGTGCGGTGCTGTACCGCGGGCATCCGCTCGACGGGGTGCTCGCCGCGGCGGCGATGGTGTTCCAGTCGTTCGCGCTCCTGCCCTGGCTGACCGTGGCCGAAAACGTGGCGATGGGGCTCGAAGCGCGGGGGGTCGATGGCCCCGCCCGGCGCGACGCCGTGGCCCGCGCCATCAACCTGGTCGGGCTCGACGGCTTCGAGCAGGCGTACCCCAAGGAGCTGTCGGGGGGGATGAAGCAGCGCGTCGGATTCGCGCGCGCCCTCGCCGTGGCCCCCGAGATCCTGCTGATGGACGAACCATTCGGCGCGCTCGATCCGCTCACCGCCGAAAACCTGCGCAGCCAGGTCGTGGACCTGTGGCGCGACCCGGCGACCGGCGTGAACACGCTCGTCGTCGTCACGCACAGCGTGGAGGAAGCCGTGTTCCTGGCGGGCCGCATCGTCGTCTTCGGCTCCAACCCCGGGCACGTGCGCGAGGAGCTCGAAAACGCGCTGCCGTACCCCAGGCAGGAGCGGAGTCCCGAGTTCGAGGACATGGTGGACCGGCTGCACGCGATCCTCACGGCCACCCTGCTCCCCGAGCCCGCGCCGACTGCGCCGCAGCGCCTCGTGCCCTTCCCGCGCGTCCACGTCTCGGAAGTCACCGGTCTTCTGGACCACCTGCTGACGCGACCCGGCGGCAAGGGACCGGTGTTCGAGCTCGCGGAGGACCTGGGCGTGGACTACGACCGCATGTCGGCCGTGGTGCGAGCGGCGGAGCAGCTCGGCTGGGTCACCACGCCGGGCGAGGTGGTGCAGCTCTTGCCGGCGGGGCGCGAAGTGATGGCGATGGACGACGCCGCCCGCAAGGACGCGACCCGAGCGCGGCTGGCCAAGCAGCCACTGTTCGCGCGGCTCGTCGCGATGCTCAAAGAAAGCGAAGGGGCAGTGGAGGACGAGGAGGTCCTCGCCGATCTCACCATCTACTTCCCCTTCATTCCGGTGGAGTCGCTGTTCGGCACGATCGTCGAGTGGGGCCGGTACGCGGAGCTGCTCGATCACGACGCCGACGCCGGACGGTTGAGCCTCCTCGGGCTGCCCGAGGGCACCGCGGAAACCCGCGGTGAGCCGTAAAGCGGCGCCCACCCCGAGCGCTCGTAGGCGTCGAGCGTCGCGAGAATGCCGGCCTCGGTGTCGGGCCACGTCAGCTCGAATCCGGTCCCGAGGAGCCTGGTGGCATCGACTACGTGGTTGTGGACCAGCAAGTACACGCCCGCCGGGTTCGCGAGCGGCGCCGGCCCGAACTTCCCGGCCAACCAGCCGCGCCGGGCGCGCAGCATTTCCCACCGGGCGTACAGCCGCAGGACCGCCGGCGGGACGTGGAACAGCGGGCGACCTCGCAGCCGCGGCCGGTGCGGGAGGGTGACGCGCGCGTCGCGCAGGGAGAGCCAGCCGAGCCGCCGACGCGCCAGCGCGTACACGTCCGCAGCCGCGATCGGCGTGGGGCTGGCGAGGTTGTAGACGCCGTTCAGCGCGCCGTGCTCGGCCAGGTGCACGGCCGCTCGGGCCACATCGTCGACGTGCACGTAGGAGTGGCGCACTTTTCCGGGACCGGGCACGGCGCTCATCGCACCGGTCTTGAAGGCGAACAGCGCCTGCGCCAGCCCCTTGGCCGATCCCGGTCCGTACACCTCCGCCGGACGGACGACGATCACATCGAGGCCGTCCGTGATGGCCGCCTCCCGGGCCAGCAGCTCGCCCAGCCACTTGCTGCGCGCGTAGGGGTTGAGCCGCTCGAACGGAACCGGGGCGGTTTCGGCGAGCGGCTCGGGCCGCTCGGTGCCGCCGTACACGCTGCTCGAGCTCCAGGTGATGATGCGCTCCACGCCGCGCGCGCGGGCGGCGGCGCACACCTGCCCGACCCCTTCGACGTTCACGGCGTACAGATCCTCCCACGCGGCCGTGAGGTCGAACAGCGCGGCGGTGTGGAACAGGACCTGCACGCCGCGCAGCGCCTCGCGCAGCGCCGATTGGTTGCGGATGTCGACCCCGATCCGCCGCGCGCCCGGGGGCACATGCCCGAGCGCCCGGGGCAGATCGAGCGCCGCCACGTCCCAGCCCAGTTCGAGCAGCCGGGCCGTGAGCGCCGAGCCGATGAAGCCTCCCGCTCCCGTGACCGCCGCCCTCATGCCGCCGCCCTCATGTGGCGTGCTCCGCTCGGCGCCGCGGCGCCTGTGGGCCCCCGAGCGCGGCGGGCATCGGGCTCCAGCGCTCCAGCGCGAAGCACGAGACCGGCAGCTTGAGCGTCGAGGTCACGAAGGCCCGGCCCACGTACAGGCCGTCGGCCGCGTGCGGCGGGCGCACCACCAGGTCCCGCAGCGGCCGCGCCAGCCGGCCGACGAGGCGCAGCCGCAGCCCGGGGCGCACGCCCCAGGCCGCCAGCAGCTCGCGGCCCCGGCCGCGCCCGTAGTCGAGCAGCAGGGCGGCGCGCCGGCGGCTCCAGTCGGCGACGGGGGTCACGGCGAAAAACCCAAACGGATGGCTCGTGTCGATCTGCCACTCGCCCGCCCGCACGCGTACGACGAAGTTGCACCCGGCGACGCCGGTGCCCTCCCGGAAAAATCCCTTGGCGAAGGCGCGCCCACCGACCGGCGAGCGTGCCGCGACGCGCGACGTGTTCCATCCGCGGAACACCCAGCCGGCCAGCTCTTCGGCAGCCGGCGGTGTGCCGCGCTGCCACAGCTCGCGCAAGCCGCCTTCGCCCAGGCTGATCAGGTCGTCGAGGATCCGGAACATCACCGTGCGACGGCGGCGAGGGAAAACAAGCGGTGGCGCACGTACGCGCCGCCCCGGCGGGCGAGCCACACGAAACGCGGCGCCGCCCCGCCGTCGGGGGCTTCCATCCGTGGCAGCCACGCTCCCGGGTTCAAGTACACGATGGCGCGGTCCGCACGGGTCCATTCACACGTTTCGGGGCGGTGAGTGTGGCCGAAGACGACGTAGCGGCGCGGCGAGCTCGGGCAGCGCCACCGGGTCGCCACGCGACGCGCGTGACGTCGCACCGCGACGACCAGGCCTTCACGGTCGATCTCGGCGGCGATTTGGCGCGTCATGAATCCCGCAATCGGGAGACCGAGGCCCAGGAGCGAGGCGGCCATCACGCCCGCACGCGAGTGTCCGCCGACCTCGCCGCTGATGAGCGGCGCCACGGGCAAGGCCGCCAGCAGCGCGGCGCTCATCGTCATGCTCACCCGGGCCGGCCACCACTCGAGCAGTCGCTCGAACCACGGCTTCCAGCCGGAGAGTCCGATACAGGGAATCGCGCGCAGCGCGTTCGTGACGATAGCCGGCATCAACCGCCACGGCTCCTGATGCAGCGCTTCGACCAGCCGCCCGGACGGCGGGAGCGGCGCGCGCGGGGGCACTCGGCGCTCCAGAATGTTGAGCACGTAGCGGCTGATGAGCGAGCCGAAGGGCAGACGCAGGCGGGCCGGCTCGGCGTCGCTGAAGTCCCGCTCCGCGCGGGTCAGCCAGTCCACCTCATGCCCGTGCTCGATGTGCACGTTCGCCCGACGATGGACGCGCGACCGGAACCGCACCTGGCCGGCCCCGAGGCGACCCGCTCCCGCGCGCCCGAGCAAGGCGAGCAGCGCGCGGCGCACGCCGGGCCACGCCCATTCGGGATCGTGGTTGCCTCGTACGATCACGACGGAATGGCCGGCCCGGCACCACGCGGCGAGCGCGCCGAACACGCCGGGGTGCGCGGCGGCGATCACGCCCAGCTTCCAGACCGAGCTGGGTTCGTCGCTGCCGAACCCGAAGCTGCGTTCCCGGCGCGAAAAGCGGCCGTGGGCGGCGGCGCGCAGCCGCTCGGGGGCGCAGCGCACCCCGGCGGCGCGGAGCAGTAGCCGCCATGCGGCGACGCTCCGGGGCGTGTCGGGCAGGCGAATCACGCGGAGGAAGTCGAACGCGTCGCCGTTGAGCACGAGCTCGAGCCGTCGACCGCGGCGTACGCTTCGCACCCTCAGGCGGCACAGCCAGCTCGCGAACTCGCGATCGTGGAAGAAGTGCTCGCCCGAGACGCGACCGCGAACCGGCGCCGCGCCCTCACCCAGATGCAGGTCGCTGACGACGATGAGACGGTCGGGCAAGATGGCCCCGCACAGCCCGTTTCGCGGCATCTATCGCTCCGTAGTCCACTGCGCGCGCGACGTTCCCTCGGCCGCGCGGCGGTACGCCGGGCAAGAGACGTGCCCGGGCATGGCAGGGGGAGCGATGTGGCAGAGGCGCGACCGGCGGCGTCGCGCGAAGGCGTCAGAGCAGGACCGCCAGTGCGTTCGCGACGGCTTTGACAGCCTGGTGGTGTTCCACCGTGAAGCCCTTGGGCACGTCCGAATCGACGTCCAGTTGCCCGAGAATAGTGCGACCCCGGCGGATCAGGACGACCAATTCTGATTTGGTTTCGAGGTTGCACGCGAGGTAATGACCCACCGCCGTGACATCGGCGACGTTCTGGTCCTGGCCGGTCGCGACCGCGGTCCCGCACACGCCACGCCCGACGGGAATGCGCGTATGCTCGGTCTCGCGGCCCGAGAACGCCTCGAGCACCAGGTCGTCGCCGTGCAGCATATAGGCGTACACCGAGGTGTAGGGTGCGCCCAGGCCGCGGATTTTGTCGCAGGCGAGGCGCAGCAGCGCCGCGCGGGGCGCGTCGTGCAGGTGCGCGGCCCGCAGCGCGCGCACGATCGGGCCGGTCGCGAGCATGAGGCTATATCTATCTTTAGCGCGACCCTCACGGAAGCCGCCCGCGTTGCCGGGGCTGGGCGTTCCCCCTAGATTGACCCGCCCGATGTCGACGCACGAAACGCTCGCTGCGCGGTTCGCACGCTGCGTAACCCTGTTTCGCGACCCGGGCGCGCGGGACGACCAGAAGGCGGAGTTCCGCGCGCTCCTCGGCCTGCTGAAGGACGCCGCCGTCAGCCTCCGGGCCGTCGGGGGACGCCTCGAAGTCAACGGCATCCCGTGCGAGGGCGAGAGCCTGACCGGGCTGGTGCAGCGGCTCGACCTGCACGGCATCGGCGAGATCGCGCTGCCGGCGGAGCCACCCCCCCCGCAGCTGTTCGAGCTCTTCAGGGCGCTCGCCGACCAGCCCGGCGCGGACGACGTACCGAGCCGACTCGCCGCAGCGGGGGTGGACCGGATCCGCGTCACCCTCGCGTCCCCCGAGCCGCCGGCGCCGCCCTCCCAACCGCTCGCGTCTCCGGAGGACGTCGAGTCCCGCGAGGCGATCATTCCGAGGGAGTCCCGCCCGACGGGCACCGATGGGATCCTGCGGGGCGAGCCGTGGCGCGACACCAAGTCGGTGCCGATCAGTGGCGTGCCGCTCGTGAGCCACGACCCGCCGCCGCCGCCGGCGACGGACGCCCTGCCCGGCACTGCGGGTCCCGCGCGCCCCGCGCGCCCTGCACGCCCCGCGCCGCCCGCGCCGCCCGCGCCGCCCGCGTCTGCCCCAACGCCGCCCGTCGACGAGACGCCGAGGGCCAAGGCTGCCGTGCCCGGACCATCAGGCCCGACCCCCCCGTCCCCCGCGCCAGCCGGGTCGCTGCCCCTGCCGGCCGGTGCCGCCGACGTGATGGCGCAGCTCGAGCGGGATCCGGCAGCCCCCGTGGTCGGGGACCTGCTCGCGGCCCTGGTGCATCACGCCGAGCTGGCGCTCAAGCAACGTCGGCCCGATCAGCTGCTCGGTCTCATCAGCGGCATCATCCGCGTCGAGGAGGCCGTCCCCGAGGCGAGCGGCATGCGACGCCAGTTCGCTATCGCGCTGCGACGCGTCTACACCAAGTCGGCGCTGGACGCGCTGGTGCGTCTCTTGTCGGAGCCCAAGTACCGGGCCGATGCAGTGACCGCGTTACGGCGGGGCGGCGCGGGGGCCGTAGAGGTGCTGATGGATCTCCTCGTGGCGGCACCCACGATGGACGAACGGCGCTCGGCTTTCGACGCCCTGCGACACATGACCGAGGGCACCGATCAGCTGGTCCATGCGCTCGAGCATCGCGAGTGGTTCGTGGTGCGCAACGTGGCGGAGCTGATCGGCGAGCTCGGGATCGAGAAAGCCGTCCCCGCGCTGGCGCTACGCCTCGAGCACGACGACGAGCGCGTGCGCAAGGCGGTGGCGTTGGCGCTGGCCAAGATCGGGACGCGGGCCGCGGTGGAGCCGCTGCGCCGGGCGCTGCACGACCCGTCGCCCGAGGTGCGGATGCAGGTCGCGTTGGGAATCGGCGGACAGAAATCGGCGTCGCTCGCCATGCCCCTGGTCGTCGCGATGGACGAGGAGAAAGACGAAGGCGTACTGCGCGAGCTGATCCTCGCGTTGGGACGCATCGGCAGCCCCGACGCCGTGCAGGCCCTGATCAAGTGCGCACAACCCGCGGGACGGATCTTCGGGCGCAAAGCCGCGTCGTTGCGGCTCGCGGCGGTGGAGGGGTTGCGGCTCGCCGCGACACCGGCGGCGCGCGGGACCCTCGACGGCCTGGCCGACGACGGCGACAAGCAGGTGCGGGCGGCCGCGCGGGCCGCCGTGAGCGAGCTGGGGCGGAAGCGGCGCGCCTAGATCCGCCCGTCAGGTGGGGACGAAGCTGACCTTCGGGTCGAGCCGCCGCGCGAAGGTCGCGAGCAGCCGGGCCGCCCGCTCGAGGTCCTCCCGCGCCACCATTTCGTTCGGGCTGTGCATGTAGCGGTTGGGGACGCTCACCAGTCCCGTCGGAATGCCCCGCAGGGCGTTGTAGATCGCGTCGGCGTCCGTGCCGGTGTCGTGCGGCGCCGCCTGGATGCTGTACGGGATCTTCTGCTCGTCGGCGCACGCCACCAGCATCTCGAAGACCACCGGGCTCACCGCCGAGCCGCGCGCCAGCACCGGACCGCCCCCAAGCTTGTGCTCCCCGGCACGCTTCTTTTCCGCCCCCGGCCAATCGGTCGCGTGGGTGACGTCCACCACGAGCGCGACATTCGGATCGATTCCCACGGCGCTGGTGCGGGCGCCACCACCGGTCCAGGCGATCTCCTCGCGCGTCGTGGCGACCGCGAATACCCCGGCGTGTTTGGGCCGCTCCTCGGCGAGCAGGCGCAGCGCCTCCGCCACCACGTAGGCGCCGATGCGGTTGTCGATGCTGCGCGACACGATGCGGGCGTTGGGGAATTCCTGCACGCCCGCGTCGAGCACCGCGGCGTCGCCCACGCGCACGCGCTCGAGCGCTTCCGTTTTGCTCGTCGCTCCGATGTCGATCCAGAGATCCGTGATCTTCGAAACCTTGTCCATGTCCTCCCGCTTCATCAGGTGCACCGCCTGCTTGCCGATGACGCCCCGCACCGCTCCGTTCGGCCCCGTGATCACCACCCGTTGACCCACCAGCACCTGCGAGTCCCATCCCCCGATCCCGGCGAAGTAGAGGTATCCCTCGTCGTCCACGTGCGTGATCTGCAGGCCGATCTCGTCGATGTGCCCGGCCAGCATGAGCCGGGGCGCGCCCTTGGCGTTCAACGTCGCGACCGAGTTGCCGTGCACGTCGGCCGTCACCTGATCGGCGAACGCCTTGACCTCCTCCCGCCAAACGCGGGCGGGCGCCGTTTCGAACCCGGACGGCCCGGGTGTGTCGAGCAGTCGCTTCAGGAAGGCGAGGGTATCGCGCGTCATGGTTTGGATGGCATGGGTGTCGAGAGGCGTACGCGCAGACGGCGCCGCACGCTGTCGGCCGCCGCGCCCGTCGCGAGGGTCGGCTGCGGGCCGACGCGCACGGGGACGGCGGAGACGCGCATCCGGCGGTCGGGGGCCACCGCGACGCGGAGAATGGCGGAGAGTTGCGCCCGCGGGTCGCTTTGCACGAACACGAAGTTACCGAGCGATTGCACGATTGGCTTCCCCCGGGACCACACCACCGGCTGCAGCACGTGGGGGTGGTGCGCCAGCACGAGATCCGCGCCGGCATCGACCAGGCCGTACAACAGGTCGCGATGATAGTCGGGCGGCTCGTCCGCGTACTCCCGGCCGCCATGGACGCTCACCACGATCAGGTCCGCCCGGCCGCTGGCCTTGAGCGCGCGGACGGCGGGGTAGATCCAGGCGGTGTCGCCCCACGCCACCCAGTTGGCGCCGGCGTGCTCGTAGAAGGTGTACGGGGCCGGATTCCAGGCGCGCGTGATCGCGAAAAACGCCACCCGCCAGCCCCGGCGCTCGAGGATCACCGGCTGCTCCGCCATGTCGCGCCCGAACCCCGAGCCGACGAAGCGCACGCCCGCGTGCGTGAGCTGCCGCATCGTCTCTTCGGCGGCGGGTTGCCCGCCGTCCCAGGCGTGGTTGTTCGCCGTGCTCACGATGTCGAAACCGGCCCGCGCCAGGGCCAGGGCGGCGATCGGAGGCGCCGTGAACACGCCTCCCGTGTCGGGCACGAGCGACGCGTCCGGGGCGATCGGGCTCTCGAGGTTTCCGAAGGTGATGTCCGCTCCGCGCAGCGACTCGAGCAGGGCCCGGAAGGGATAGAGCGTGTCGCCCTGCAGCAGTCCCGCCCCGGCGACACGCCGATCCAGGTTCACGTCTCCCACCGCGCACAGCCGCAGCGTGTCCGTGGGCTGCTGCAGCAGCCCGCGCGGCACGTTCCCCGACGCCACATTCCACGAAAGCAGCAGCACGCCGATCATCATGTTGTCAGCCGGCTGTCAACGGGTGATCAACGCCGCGAGACGCTCGGCCGCATCCACCAAGCGTGGCCCCGGACGTGACGTATAGGCGTTGCCGTCGACGAACTCGACGCGGCGGCCGTGCAGCGCCCGCGCCGCGCCGGGGCGCACGGCGTCCAGCTCGACCCTGGCGCGGGCCGTATCGAATCCGCACAGCGCCACCAGGATCAGGTCGGGCTGGAGGGCCGTCAGGTCCGCCCAGGACCGTTGCCGCGAGGGCTCACCCGGCCTGCCGGCCACGTCCTTGCCGCCGGCGAGCTCCACCAGCTCCGGGACCCAGTGCCCCGCGACGTAGGGGGGATCGACCCATTCCAGCACCAGGACCCGCGGTTTCGGTCGGGGTGCGACATGCTGCGCCCCGACCATCCCGGGCCGCTGGGCCCGGGCCGCGACGCGCCGCAACCGGTAGCGCAGTCCCGCCAGCAGCTCCTCCGCCTCGTCCCGCAGCTCCAGGGCCTCCCCCACTGTGGCGATGTCTTCGAGCACACCGTTCAGCGTGTGCGCGTGCAGCGTCACGACCCACGGGATCGGGATCAGCGTCGTCACCACGCGCGCGAGGTCGGCCGCGCCGAGCGCGCAGACCTCGCACACCGACTGCCCGATCAGCACGTCGGGGCGCAGGTGCGCCACCAGCTCGACGTCCACCTCCACGGTCGCGACCCCGGTGCGCTTCGCGTCCGCCACCGCACGGTCGATTGCGCCCGAAGGGAGCGCCGGATCGATCCGGCTGCGTGTAACGCGGGGGAGGGAGCGCACCTGGGGTGGAAAGTCGCATTCGTGCGACACGCCGACCAGCCGGCCCATCGCGCCGAGCGCGGCCACGATCTCGGTCGCGGCGGGGAGCAACGACACGATGCGCATGCCGATAATCTAGGGGTGGGGAATGATGGGGGCGTGTCGGGATAGTAGGGGCGTGTCGGGAAACAGTGGGGGCGTGTCGGGATAGTAGGGGCGTAGCATGCTGCGCCCCTACACTGAACCGTGCGCCCCTGCGTTGCCCGTTTCGCCGGTCATTCTTTGCGCAAGGCGACCCCGTACAACAGCGCCCCCAACGCCGCGAACAGCCCGAACGCGAGCGCGTTCGATGCGGGCAGACGCCCTAGGCTGTGGGACACAGGCACGCGCTCGGCGAGCGCGTCCGCCGACCCGAGGACGCCGGCGATCGCCGCCAGCACGATCCCGCAGATGGCGCCCCCTGCAATCAGGCCGCTCGAGAACAGGACGCCCGGTCCCGACTCGACCTCTGCGATCGACTGTTGCTGGGCGTGGGAGCGGCGCTCGATCAGCCAGCGCACCACGCCGCCGGCGAACAGAGCCGAAGACGTGGAGATCGGGAGGTACACGCCCACGGCGACGGGCAGGGCCTGCACTCCCATCAGCTCGATGGCGATGGTGATGAACACGCCCAGCAGCACCAGGGCCCACGGCAGTTTGTGGGTGAGGATGCCGTCGGTGATGAGCGCCATGATCGTGGCCTTGGGCGAATCGAGGCGGGGGATGACCCGGCCGCGATAGTCGCGGATGCGACCGCCGATGCCGGGGTCGAGCACGTAGCGTAGCTGGTGTGTCGCCGGGTCCATCAGGTACTTGCCCGCTGCGACGCCCTGGGTGAGGACGTACACGCGGACGACCTGGTACGTGGCCTGGTCGGCGGAATCGCCCCCGGCGATGCGGAACCCCGACATGGTGGCCGGAAGCACCTCGACCGGCGCCCGGCCGCCGGGGGGCGGTGTCAGCGACTGCGTGTCGAAGGCGGCGTGGGTCTCGGGCACCGGGTACGTGTAGGCGCGGTTGAGCAGCGTGAGGGTCCAGCCCACGGCCAGCGCCGACGCGAGGGCTCCGACGAGGATGGCGATCTGCTGGCGCCGTGGAGTCGAGCCTACGAGAAAGCCGGTCTTCAGGTCCTGCGACGTGTTACCGGCGTTCGCGGTCGCTACCGCGACCACGGCGGCGATGGACACCGCCTGCACGCGGTGGTCCACGCCGGTCCAGCCGATCGCGACGAAGATCAGGCACGTACCGAGCAACGCCGCGATCGTCATGCCGGAAATCGGGTTCGCGGAGGAGCCGATCTGCCCGCAGATGCGAGAGGACACGGTGGCGAAGAAGAACCCGAAGATCACGATGAGCACCGCGCCGACCAGATTCACGCCGAGCTGCGGCAGCAGGGTGAGGACGATGGCGAGCGCGATCGAGCCGCCAACCGTGAGGGAGATGGGGAGGTCGTCCTCAGTGCGCGGCCGCGTCATCGTCTGGCTCAGCCCGGACCCGCGCAGGTCTTTGAGGCTGGAGGCGAACGAGCTCATGATGGTCGGAAGCGAGCGCGCCAGGGCGATGATCCCGGCCGAGGCGACGGCGCCGGCCCCGATGTAAAAAACGAAGCTGGAGCGCAGCTCGCCCGGACTCATATCCCGGATCAGCTTGACCGCCGGAAACCCGAATGGCTCGGTGAGGCCCGATCCCACCAGCTTGATGGCGGGGGCGAGCACCAGGTAGGCGAAACAGCCGCCGGCAAAGAGGTAGCCCGCGATGCGCGGGCCGATGATGTACCCGACTCCCATGAGCTCGGGGGATGTCTCGGTGAACACGGCGGCTCCGGGATAGAAGGCGAGCGCCTTCCCGGGCACGTCGGGCCAGAGCTTGAGCCCGCCCATCAGGAACTTGTAGACGAAGCCGACGCCGAACGCCTGAAACACCCGCTTGGCCTGGAGGCCGCGCTCCTCGCCGGCGATCAGGACCTCCGCGCAGGCGGTGCCCTCCGGATAGATCAGCGTGTCGTGCTCCTTGACGATCAGGGCGCGACGCAGCGGGATCATCATCAGCACGCCCATCAGCCCGCCGGCCGTGGCGAGCAGCGCCACGCGACCGATTTCGAGGTCGTAGCCCATCAAGAGGATGGCCGGGATGGTGAATACCACGCCGGCAGCCACGGAGTCGCTGGCCGAGCCCGTGGTCTGCACGATGTTGTTTTCGAGAATGGAGGTGCGGCCGAGGGCGCGGAAGATCGTGATCGAGAGCACCGCGATCGGGATGGAGGAGCTCACGGTGAGCCCGATCTTGAGTGCCAGGTAGACGCTCGATGCGCTGAAGATGAGCCCGAGGATCACGCCCAGCGTCAGCGCGCGCGGTGTGAGCTCGGCGGGGAAGTGGGTCGCGGGGATGTAGGGTTCGTGGGCGGGCATAGGGGGCAGAATCTGAGGGGCGGCGGCAACAGTCGGTAGAGGGGCCGCGAGGCCGGACTTTGTGTGCGCCCCGTCACGCGACCCCGGTTCGCGACGTTGCCCGAATGTGACCAAACTGCGCAATCCGCACGGAACCTGGGGTGAGTCTCTCGGGGTACACAGGCCCGGTGACTTGGGACACCCTCCTACCGAATCTCCAGCGAGCCCTTGGCGGGCGATACGTGCTGGAGCGGCGCCTCGGCCACGGCGGCATGGGTGTGGTCTATCTGGCACGCGAAGTGAGCCTCGAGCGCCAGGTCGCCCTCAAGCTGCTCACTCCCGACCGGGCCCTGCAGCCCAACGCCAAGGAGCGCTTCCTCCAGGAGGCGCGGACCGCGGCCCAACTGTGGCACCCGGGCATCATCCCGATTTTTACGGTGGACGAGGTCCGCGACTTCGTGTTTTTCGTCATGGCCTACGTGGAGGGTCAGACGTTGGGGCAGCGGGTGCGGGGCGACGGGCCCCTGAGCTACGCCGCGGTCGCGCGCATGCTCAAGGAGGTCGCGCGCGCGCTCGACTACGCGCACGCGAAGGGCGTGGTGCATCGCGACGTGAAACCAGACAACATCCTGATGGAGCTCCGGAGCGGGCGGGCGCTGGTTTCCGACTTCGGCATCGCACGCGTGAACGGGGGCGGCACCACGGACCCTCGGCGGGTGGTGGGAACGGCGGAGTTCATGAGCCCGGAGCAGGCCGTGGGCGGGCCCGTGGACGCGCGTAGCGATCTGTACTCGCTCGGCGTGGTGGGGTTCTTCGCGCTTTCGGGCCGGCTCCCGTTCGACGGCCCCGATGCCATGACGGTGCTGGCCCGCCACGTGACCGATCCTCCACCGCCGGTCGCGTCGCTCGCCCCGGGGGTACCGGATCGTCTGGCCGAGGCGATCGACCGCTGTCTCTCCAAGGATCCCGCCGCGCGCTACCCCAGCGGCGAGGCCTTCGCCGTCGCGGTCTCCGCGGCGCTCGACCGGCGCACGGCGGTCGCCGTCCGGGCGTTCCTCACCGAGACGCGCCAGCTCTCGACCCGCAGCCTCTTCTATGGCGCCTTCGCGAGCATCGCGCTGCCACTGCTGGTCTGGCAGATCCTCGAGCTGCGCGATGCCCAGCCTCGGGCCGGGGCGATCGCCGTCGCGGCTGCGATCGTGGCGGCGCCGCTCGCCGTCATGGTGGCGCGGGTGCGGCGGCTGCTGCACGCGGGATTCGGGCGCAGGGACTTGACCGACGCGCTGCGGGCGGAGCTGTTCCACCGGCGCGAGGAGCTGGCGTTTCTCTACGGGGAAGGACCGTCGCGGCTCGAGCGGGTGTCGCGCCGTGTGTGCTACGTGGCGCTCGCCATCTCGGCGGGCGTGGTGATCACGCTGGAGCGGACCCCGGCGCTCGCCGCCCGCGCGCTCGTCCCGATGGTGTGGGCCGCTGCCACCGTGGTGGCGCTCCTCGCCGCCGTGGTAGCGCGAAGCCGCACGGAGCATCGCACCGACCCCAAAGCCGAGCGGCGGCTGCGCTTCTGGAAGGGACTACCGGGGCGCTGGCTCTTCGCCTTGGCGCGACTGCATCTCCCTCGGCCGGGGGGTGGGCAAGGCGGGGTTACGCCCCCACTGGGCGCGCGTGGAGCCTGACCCGGGCAAGCCGCCGGGCGGCTTCCTGTAACAGGTCCTCGGTCTTACAGAAGGCGAATCGCACCAGCCGCCGCCCCAGCTCCGGGCGGCTGAAGAAGCTCGACCCCGGCACGGGAGCGACGCCGATCTCCTTGGTCAGCCAGACGGAGAACTCGTCGTCGGGCAGGAGCGAGACACTCGAAAAATCCGCCAGGACATAGTACGCGCCCTGCGGCGGCGTGCAGCGGAAGCCCGCGTCCACGAGCGCCCGGCACAACAGGTCGCGGCGGGCACGGTACTCGCGGGCGAGCGTCGCATAGTAGTCGTCGTCCAGCGTCTCCAGCCCCACAGCGATCGCCTCCTGCAGCGGCGCGGGCGCGCCCACGGTCAGGAAATCGTGCACCTTGCGGATCGCATCGCTGGTGGCCGCCGGTGCGACGATCGTCCCCACGCGCCAGCCCGTCACGCTGAACGTCT
>Ga0209805_1000113_pt1 | contig 43847 bp, 37 predicted proteins | sample GraSoiAngelo_148_FD_185905 | JGI IMG/M metagenome (GOLD analysis project Ga0209805, IMG submission 185905) | Grasslands soil microbial communities from the Angelo Coastal Reserve, California, USA - 14_1009_09_20cm (SPAdes) (version 2) | ecosystem: Environmental > Terrestrial > Soil > Grasslands ...
GGGCGTAGTACACCCAGAACGTGTTGGCGGGATCGGGGAAGAAGCTCAGTTTCACACGCGGGCTCACCTGGTTCCGGTTCCCGGCGAACGGAGCGTTGTGGTTGTCGAACCGCACGCCAGTCCGGACCTCCCAATGGTCTGACGGCGCTATCGCCGTTTGGGCGTACACCCCCACGTCACTACCCTTGAGATCAGAGATGGACGCGGGCCCGGCGCTGCCCTGGTTGGTGATCGACGAGAAGTCCTCGTGGCCACCGGTGTAGGATGCGAGCACGCCGGTCTTGAATTCGAGCCCGTGGTGGGGCTGCAACGTGTAGTCAAGCTTGATGCCGAGCGTGTGAAAATTCCGGTCCTCCGCGATGACGTAGTGGTTCGTGTCGCCGGGGAACTGGAAGGTGGCCGCGTCCGTGAGGCCCGGAACGTAGTCGAGGCTCCCATCCCGGAAGAACGCGCCCGTGAACAGCTCCGACGAACCGCCCGACGTGCCCTCGACGGAACGGTGACGCCAGCCGAGGTTCACGAATCCGTTCACGTCCTGCTGGTGGTCGTCGATGATCCCTTCCACGGAGTCGAAGGGAACCGCGAATCGGGTCCGCGAGCGGTTCACCTCCAGGTTGACCACGTCCCGGTCGGTGGGGACGTACTGGACCTTGGCGAATCCGAAGATATCGGAACCGTCGTTGTGGAAGTTCTCGACGGCCTTACGCGCGGTGTCGAACACGACGGGCTCGCGCCGCATGTCGGTCTCTTGACGGGCGCCGGAAGCGAACAACCCCCACTTCCCGGCATTGGTGCTGAGCGTGAGCGTCTGGCCGTTGGAGTACTGCGACTGGGCGGGGAACCCCTCCCTGAACGAACCCCCGAAGCCGGACACGTCCATGTGGAAGCCGCCGCTCGGGATGCGGGTGTTCACGTTGACGATCGCGGTGTTCTTGTTGCCGTATTCGGCGTCCCACCCGCCCGTTTGAAAATCGATCTGGTTCACTACCTGGGGATCGAACAGCTCGTTCAGACTTCCGGAGATGCCTGAGGGCACCGGAACGCCGTCCACGTAGTACGTGTACTCGGCGTGTTGGCCGCGGATGTGCACTTCGCCCGTCGGCGCCCGCACGGAGCCGGCGATCGACTGCTGCAAGATCTGCGACGTCGTGTTGGTGGGCGCGCCGTGATAATCGTTCTGCTTGTAGATCTGGTTTCCGGTACGCGTGTCGACCGCCAGGGGAACGGTGGTCGACACCTCGACCGCCGCGAGATTAATCGGAATGGGTGCCAGCCGGAAGTCGGCCCGGCTGACGGCTTCGGTGCCGCCGACCGATACGTCGTGCGTTTCCGCGCGGTATCCGAGATAGCGCACCTCCACGCGGTATGATCCGCCGGGAAGGTTGTGGACTGCGTAGCGGCCAAAGGCGTCCGTGATGGCGGTCGCGATGACGTTGCCGCCCCGCAGAATGCGCACCTCGCCGCCCGGCAGCGGCGTGCCCGTCGCGCTGTCGGCAACCGCGCCGCCGATGTCGCCGTCGGCGGCGAAGGCGGGGCGGGCGACGAGGGCCGCCCCGAGCCCCGTCACGAGTGCCACCTGCAACAATGTCTTGAACGTCATGTGCTCTCCTTGTCGTGAGTGCGTTGCACTGAGCCGGCGCCACTCCCGACCAGGGAGCGCGACGGATCGATGTCACGGCTGGGGCGACGCCCGCGTCAGGCGGCGTCGCTAGGAGAGCGTCGGTGGGGCTCGGGGTTGCGGGTGGGGTCGGGCGAGCGGGTGCGCGCTGCCCGCGGGGTCGACCGGACGCGCCGCCCGGCGGGCGGCGACTTCGAGACGGAGCGGCGTGACCCGGCCCGTGAGGACCGGGGCCGTGAGGAAATGGCACAGCGCGCAATCCGGTGCGTGGATGCGCGCGCAGCTCTTGGTGGTGTGGGACTCGATGTGCGCGGTCGCGTGGGCGCCGGCGGCGTCGAGCCGGGCGTCCGCCCAGGCGGCGGCGCCCGGCAGCGCGAGCTGCAGGACGGCCCCGAGGAGCCACACCACGCGCGCCCCAGGGAGACGCCGGGCCGTTCCGGTCACGCTGGTGCCGGCTTCAACTTTCGGAGCACGATGGCTCCCATGAGCACGATTCCGTACATGCATACGATCAGCGGGCCGGTAGGCAGATCCCCGGCGAGTGAGAGCCAGAGACCGAGGACCGACGCCAGCGCCCCCGAGCCCCACGAGATGTAGGCGAGTCGCTTCATGTCACGAGTGAACAGGAAGGCGATCACGGCCGGGACGACGAGGAAGCTGAACACCATCAGGACGCCGGCGACCGGTACGGCGAGCGTGATCACGACGCCGAACGACAGGTAGAAGAGGAAGTCCCACCACTTGATCCTCCAACCCAAGCGCTCGGCCTCCTCCGGGTGAAACGAAATGGTGAGGAAGCGGTGGCGCAGGGCGTAGTGGAACAGGCCGAGCGCGGCGTAGACGACGGCCAGCTTGATGATCGTGGGCTTGAACGTGACCCACAAAATGCTGCCGGTCAGGGTCTTCTCGATTGCCTCGCCGCCGCCCGGCACCTTGTTGGCCACCAGCACGGCCGCCGCGGAGGCGACGACGTACACGATCCCGATGAACGCCTCCTGCGGTACGCGCCGGCCTTCCCGGGGCGACGTGCGGGTGAGCGCGAACAGCAAGGCCCCGACCGCCGTAGCGAAGAGGGCGAAGACGTAAGCCCACGTCGAATCGGCCTCCACGTGTATCAGCAGCGCCGACAGGCCGCCGAGCGCGGCCATCTGCGCCAGTGACAGGTCCACGAAGATGACCTCTCGCGCGATGACGTGGAGCCCGAGATAGGACAGCATCGCGACCAGGACCATACAGGCCACGAACGGCGGTATCATCAATTGGAGACCGCTCATCTCACCGTCCCTGTCAGTTGGCTGTGGCGCCGCCCGACGCGAACGCGCGGCCGAGCTCGGAGATCCACAGGTTCATGAGGTCGAAGTAGGTATTGATCCCGGTCGCCCCGCCGGTGTTGGACGGCACGATGACGGCCTTCGCTCCAGTCTTCTGCGCGACCTCGACGACCTGGTTCCGGTCGTAGTAGTTCGTCGACAACAGCACCTTGATGTGCTGCTCTCGCATCTCGTTGATCACTTCGAGCACGTGCCCCGGGGTAGGCGGAATACCGGGCTTCGGCTCGATGTAGTCGACGCATGGCACGCCATATTCGCGGGAGAAGTAATCCCACTCCTTGTGGTAGCACGCGACCGACTTGCCGCGGAACGACAGCGCTTCCTGCAGCCATCCGCCGAGCCGGGTGGATAGGGGAGCACCCTGGTACTGCTTCGATTTCAGGAAGTCCAGCAGTCTTCCCTGCCGGTCGAGGTCGGCGAGGGTCTGGCCCCCGAGCAGCTTCACGAGCTCGTCGCCGAACAGCGCACGATACATGCGCTCCTCGAAATCCTTCTCCCGCGGAGCGAAATAGTCGCCGTTTTCCGGAGAGGCCCGCTTCAAGCCGGTCAGAATGTTGCGGGCGATCTGAACGGCATTGAGGGGATCGGTCCAGATGTGCGGGTTGCCGTACACATGGATGTCGCCCTGGGCGCGCGAGAAGCTCGTGGGGACGTCGAGCAGGTCGATGCCCGCGTAGGCCGCCACATAGCCGGGCCCGCCCTCCGTCACCTTGGGGTTGTTCGCCTTGTCGAGCAGCGCCGGCACCCACAACTCGAGATCCAGGCCTGTCGTGACGAACACGTCCGCTTCGGACAGCATGGGGATGAAGCTCGGCTTCGGCTGCACATAGTGCGGATTCTCGTCCCCCGTCGCGATCGAGTGCACGACGCCCCGGTCCCCGACGATCTCCCGTGCGATCGCGGCGTAGGTCGTGAGCGAGGTCACGACCTTCACCTTGTTTGCGGTGCGGGGCGCGCGCACAGGCGCGGGTGTGTGCAGCGCGAGCAGCAGAGCGAGTACCGGCAGCATGTCAGTAGGTCTCGTGTTTGTGTGGTCCGATCGCCCAGACGGCCTGCAGGGCGAGTTGGTTGATGGCATCGAAGCCGGCCGTTCGTGCCCACGTGTACTGCCCCCGCAGCTCGACCCACTCACTCTCCCACAACGTGAGCGACGGGATCACCTGGCGGGTGATCCCGCCCGAGAGCGGATCCTCGACGTAGTCGTAGCGTGCCCCGGCGATCCAGCGCTGGTTCAGCTTGTAGGTGGAGCCGACGTAAAACCCCAGCCGGGTCGTTCCCGCTCCGCCGAGATCCTTTCGAAGCGCATACAGCTCGCCCCGCAGCGTCCACTCGCGATACAGCGCCTGAGCCGGGGGACGCCAGGTGAGTCGGACATCCACCCCGCCCACCTTGGTGCGGAGGCTCGCACCGGGGTCAGTGCCGTACAGCGCCGTGCCACCTACTTGCATGTACGCCGAGCGCGTCAGCTGCCAGAAGTTGAGCAGGTGAACGAGGTACGTCGGTCGCCCGCTCCCGCCGAACAGCTCGGCATCACTCTCGCTCCGCGTGACCTGGGCGGTCAGTTCGTGCGTCCCCAGTCCCCCGAACGCCCGGTACAGCGAGATCCCGGTTCCCGCGAGCCCGTCCTCCCCGAGGAAGGTTCGGAGGGCCAGCGGGTACTCGGTCTCCGGCAGGGCGTGCAAGTGCCAGCGATTCAGCTCGCCGAACTGCTGCCGGAACTTCCCGATGTCGAACCGGATGTGTCCCGGCAAGCCGGTCCAGTACGCGTAGCCTTCCTCGATGCTGACGTTGCCGTTCTCGAAGCTCACGAAGATCTTGGTGCTCGAGTAGGGATCGAGCGGCGACTGAAAGCCGACCTCGAACTCGCGCGCGTCGAAGTTCTCGCTTGCGACGCCTTGCAGGCGTGCGCCAGCGCGCACGTCGCCCGTTGCGCTGATCTCCGGATTGAGTTGCGGCTGACTGCGCTCGCGGCCGACGAACCTGGTGGGGCCGGTCGTATCGGCCTTCATCTTGCCGGTGTCTGTGCCCGCGGCGGCGGCCGCGGCGGCGCGCAACGCCGCGAGCTCGTCGGTCGCCGCGGTATCCCGCCTGGCCGGCGCCACGCCCGGCGTGCGCCCGATCTGCGCGCGCAAACTGTCGACTCGCGTCCGGAGCGCGCGTACTTCGGTGGCGAGCGAGTCCAACCGGCGCTGCTCCACGGGCTGTTGGGCGACCGCGCCCGGCGCCAGCGCGAGCATGACGACGAGCGCGGCCAGGGCCGCCTGGTGATGTCGAGTCATCCTGAAGGATCTCCCGTTCCATTGTTGCAGACCGGCCGCCGCGTTGTGAGGCGGGCGTGCTCGGCGGCCGGCACAGCCGGTCGCCGCCAGACTAGGAACGGGAGGTGGGAGGACCTCGCGGTGGGGCGGTGCGGCGGTCGGGGCGGCACGCCGGCGCCGCGCCCCGGCCGGGGAGCGGCCCGTCGGTCGCGGCGGTCGCGGCCAGCTGCGTCCGCGGCTGCTGCGACTGGATCTGCGAGCCGGCGTAGTGACACAGCGTGCAGCGCAGCTCGTCGTGCAATGCGATGCACGCGGTGGCATGCTGCGCCTCGACGTGAATCGGCGCGCTGAGCCGCTCCGACGCGTGGGCCAGCGACACGGCGCTGCCGGCCAGCCCTTGCAGTACCAGGAGCAACGCCGCGAGCGTGCGCGTCCAGCGGGTCGGCGTCGTCGTCAGTGCGATCACGCCCTGCCTACGGTTCGGGTACGTCGGCCGTTGCGACGGGCGGCGCGCTGGTAGGCCCGCAGCCGTCGCAGCATGCGGCGATCGTGGAACACCGGATCGTCGCCCTTCGGCGTCTCGATAATCTTAATCACCGGCGCGAGGCGCGGGTCGCGCATGATCCGCCGGAACGCTTCCGGCCCGATGGTCCCCTCCCCGATCCACTGATGGCGATCGACCCGGGAGCCCGCCGCGCTCTTGGAGTCGTTGAGGTGCAAGCACTTGAGCAGGCTCAGCCCGACCACGCGGTCGAACCGCTCCCACACCCCCTCGAGCCCCGCGGCGACGTCGTACCCCGCGGCGTGCAGATGCGCCGTGTCGAGACAGAACGCCACTCGCGCCCGCAGGGCCGCCGGCAGGGCGTGCCGCAGCGCCGCGAGCTCCTCGAAGCTCGACCCCAGCGCCGTCCCGGCGCCCGCCGTCCCCTCGATGAGCACGCCGACCTCACCGGGTACTTGGGCGAGACAGCCGGCGTAGCCGCGGGCGTTGCGCTCGAGCCCGGCGGCTCGGTCGTCGATGTAGTTGCCGGGGTGCGATACCACCCAGGGAATCCCGAGGGCTCGGCACCGGGCCAGCTCGCCGTTGAACGCGGCCACGCTGCGCTCGCGCAATGCCTCGTCCGGCGACGCGAGATTGATGAGATAGCTGTCATGCGACACGACCGCCCGGATCCCGCTGGCCGCGAGCGCGGCCCGGAACGCGGCGACGTCGCTCTCGCCCACGACGGGCTCGCGCCACTGGTTGGGCGTCTTCGTGAACACCTGGATGGCGGTCGCCCCGATCGCGACGCCTCGCTCCGGGGCGCGGGACACGCCGCCCTGGGTCGAGACATGAGCGCCGAGCAGGTCACCCGCCGCCCGGCTCACGTCCACGGCTCCTCGGTGAACGCGAGCCGCGAGATCAACGGCACGAACCGCACGCCGCCGGCGTGACGCTCCGTGAGGTTCCCTCCCGGCCCCCGCTGCAGGATGACCAGCTCCTGACCGGAGAGATCGCCGACGGGAATGACGAGGCGCCCGCCCGGGGCGAGCTGCTCGGTGAGCGGCGTCGGTACTCCGGGCGCCGCCGCGGTCACGATGATGCGGTCGAACGGGGCGCGCTCGGGCCAGCCGCCCGCCCCGTCGCCCAGCCGGGTCTCGATGGTGCGAAGGCCCAGCCGGCGGAACCGCTCTTCGGCTTCGACCAGCAGATCGGGGAGCCGCTCCACGGTGTACACGCTTGCGCCTAAGTGCGCGAGAATCGCGGTCTGATACCCCGAGCCGGTGCCGATCTCGAGCACGCGGTCGCCGCGGCGCGGGGCCAGCGCTTCGGTCATGAGCGCCACGATGAGGGGTTGGGAGATCGTCTGGCCGCTGCCGATCGGGAGCGGCGCGTCTTCGTAGGCGTCGCGGGCGAGGTGCGGGGGCAAGAACCATTCGCGCGGCAGCCACGCCATGGCCGCCAGGACGCGGCAGTCGCGGATCCCCCGATTCGCCAGCTGGCTCACGACCATGCGGCGCCGCGCGCGCCGCGTCTCAGGTGCCGGCCCGCCCATTCCCCACGCTCCGCGGTTGCCGTCCCATAGTGTGAACTATAGCTTGACACCCTCCATTCCGCGGCCGGGACCGTTGCCGGAACTCATCCAACACCGCATCCTCCTCGTCGGCGACGCCGGGACCCGCCCGGACGGCCTCGAGCGGTTCCTCATTCGCGGTGGTTTCCAGGTTACCGAAGCGGCGTACCCTCCTTCCGGCGGGGATCGCCCGGGGCACGAGCCTCCCGACTTGGTGGTGTTCTCGATCGGCGCCAAGGACGCCCGGCTGGCGGACCAGGTGCGCGACCTGGCGACCGCGACGCGGTTCTCGGGCGCGCCGGTGATCGTGCTCGTGGCCGACGGCGGCGCCGACGCGGTGGCGGACGCGCTCCAGGCCGGGGCCCAGGATGCGATGTCGACCCCCGTGCATTTCGGCGAGCTGCGCGCGCGGATCGACGCGGACTTGCGGCTGCGCCGCGATATGCACGAGGCCCGCGACGCGCTCCGCACCCGGGACCTGCTGTTCGACATCTTCCAGGACGTGTCGGCCACGCTGCGCGCCGACGAGATCTTCCAGACCCTGGTCCGCCGGGTAGGGCAGGCGTTCGGCCTGACCCACTGCTCGTTCGTGCTGACGGCCCCCGGGGAGGACAAGGGGCGCGTGGTGGCCGTGTACGAGAACCCGGCGATCCGTGACCTCCGGGTCGAGCTCGAGCGCTATCCCGAGATCCAGGAGGCGATCCGCACGGAGCGGCCGGTGATCATCCACGACGTGCACGATCACCCCCTGTTCGAGACGATCCGCAAGCGCTGGCTGCAGCAGGAGATCGAGGTGAACGTGCAGTCGGCGGTCGCGCTGCCCGTCTTCGTGCAGGGCCGCGCCGCCGGCGTCTTCTTCCTGCGCACGGTGCAGGGGGATCCGCGACTCCGCACCCAGGATGTGGCGTTCGCCAACACGATCGCCCAGGCGGCCGCGCGCGTGCTCGAGAACGAGGAGCGGCGCGCCGCGATCTACCGTCGCCAGATCTCGGCGGGCGTGACCGACGTGCTCACGGGATGCGCGAGCCTCGATGGGCTGGATCGCCGGTTGCGCGACGAGTTCGAGCGGGCGCGCCGCTACTCGCTGCGCTTCGCCCTCGTGGTGATCGATGTGGACCGGTTGCGCGACATCAACGAGCGGCTCGGCCAGCAGGCCGGCGACCGCGTGCTGGGCGAGCTCGGCGCGATGATGCAGCGCGAGATCCGCGCGCCCGACTTCGTGGCGCGCTACGGCGGCGACGAGTTCGCGCTGATCCTGCCGGAGACCGACGCGCAGGGCGGACGCCAGTTCGTCGAGCGGCTGCGCCAGCTGCTGCTGCGCCACACCTTCCCCGACCTGGGCCCCGGCAAGGTCCCGGCCCTGACCGCGGGCGTCGTCGCGTTCCCGCACTCGGAGGTGCTGCGCCCCGAGGACCTGTTTACGCAGGTGGAGGCGGCGCTGGACCGGGGGAAAAAATCCGCGCCGGACCGGATTGGGATAGCTGGAGAGACATAAAAGAAGCGTCGCGCAGAGGCGTCGCACACAGACGTCTCGCAACAGCGTCACGCGAAACCGGCGTGCCGATTCTGCGCGACGCCTGTGTGAAACGTCTTAGTGGCGCGTCTTCAGCCAGTTTACGGGATCCAGGGCGATCCCTCCACGGCCACGGATCTCGAAGTGGAGATGCGGCCCCTGGTCGCTCGACCCCCCGCCCACGTGGCCCACCAGCTGCCCCCTGAGGACGCGCTCCCCTGGAGCCACGGCCAGGTCACTCAGGTATCCGTAGAACGTGTAGTAGCCGCCCCCGTGATCGATCAGCACCGAGGTGAGGTACGTGCCCAGCGGGCCCGCCAGGCTCACGGTGCCGGCGGCCACGGCCCGCACGGGCGTCCCGATGGCCGCCGCGATGCCGATGCCGTGCCACGGAATCCGCGTCTTGTTGGGCCCCGTGCCCGTGCCGAACCGATAGAGGATCTTTCCGTCCACGGGCCAGTCGAGCTGACCCAGGTCCGCGGTGGTGATCGCGGCCGCTGCTGCCGCTCCACGCGCTTCCGCTTCGAGCCGGGCCCGCTCGAGCGCCGCGATCCTGTCGTTCAGGCTCTTCTCGTCGCGCTCGAGCTCGGACAGCCGCTCGAGCGCCTGACGCGCGCTGCGCCGGGTGGCGCGCAGCGACGCCTGCCGCTCCCGCTCGATCGCGAGATACCGGTCCAGCTCGTCGGTGCGCTCGGTCTTGCGGCGCGCCAGGGCGTCGCGCGCGTCCACCAGGGTCTTACGCTCGCCCCCGATGCGCCGCTGCAGCTTGGACATGTCGTTGGCGAGCAGCCGGTCCTGCCGGCTCACGAGGTACAGATACTTGTAGCGCGACAGCAGGTCGCCGAAGCTCTCGGCGGCGAGCAGCACCTGATAGGCGTACAGCGCGCCGCGTTTGTAGATGTCCACCAGCCGCCGCTCGAGCACGGCGCGCTTCTCGGCCAGGGCGTTCTGGGCGAGCAGCAGATCGACCGTGGTCCGGTCGATCTGGTCCGAGAGCCCGGCGATCTGGCGGTCCAGCTCGTTCACGATCCGGTTGGTCGTCTCCTTCTGGCGCTCGATGTTGGCGAGCTCGTCGGAGAGCGAATGGGCCTGCGTGCGGAGCCGCTCGAGCTCCTGCTCGACCGCCGAGCGCTCGCGGCGGATGCCCTCCAGGCGCTGTTGGTTGTCCCGCAGCTGCTGATCGAATGGCTGGGGTCGCTGAGAGACCAAAGACGTCACGCAAAAGACGTAGCACAGAACCGTCACGCAAATACGTTTGCGCGCGACGTCTCCGCGTGACGTCTCCGCGCGACGTTTCACGCTTGACGTCTCTTGGCTTGACGTCTCTTGGCTTGACGTCTCACACTCTCTTCAGGTGTCGTCCGACCGACGCTGCGCTTCCGAACAACCCGATCAGCGTGCCGAACCCGATGATCGCAAGCGCCTGCGCGTGGGAGAAGAACGCCGCCTGGATCAACCAGCGATTGATCAGCGTGTAGGCGCCGTAGGCGAGGCCCATTGCCACGAGGCCTCCCAACAGGCCTTTGATCGCGCCCTGCAGCAGGAAGGGCCGCCGGATGAAGCCGTCGGTCGCGCCCACCAACCGCATGATCGCGATCTCGCGGCTGCGTTGCAGCACGGCCATGCGGATCGTGGTCCCGATGATGATGATCGCCACCACCGCGAACGCCGCGCCGACCACGAGGCCCACTGCCGCAGCGACCTGCCGCAGCCGGTCCAGCTTCTCCACCCAGTCCCGCCCGAACCGGACGTCGTCCACGAATCCGAACCCGCGCAGCCGGTCAGCGACCTCGTTGACGTGCTGGGCGTCGCGAAATCGCGGCCTGAGCTTCAGCTCGATCGAGGCGGGCAGGGGGTTGCGCTCCAGCTCCTGCAGCACGTCGCGGAACTCGACCAGCTCTCCCCGCGCGCGTGTCAGCGCCGAGTCCTCGCTCACGTAGACGGCGGACTGCACTTCGGGGAACGCCTCGATGTCCTTCTCCGCCAGCGTGATGGTCTCGATCGGGGTGCCCGGGAGGAGGTAGGCCACGATCTCGACGCGCTCCGCCACGCCCCGCAGGGCGTCCTGCAGGTTCACCGCCACGAGCCCGAACAGGCCGACCACGAACAGCGAGAACGCGATGGTGGTCACCGACAGCGCGGACAGGAGGGGCGCCCGGCGGAACGCGAGCAGGGCCTCGCGGATCGTGAGGTTCACGGCGACGCCGCCTGGTCGCGGGGCTCGTCCACGACCGAGTCGTACACGAGCGCCCCCTCCTGCAGCTCGATCACGCGGTACGGGGCCTGGCGCACCAGGTCCAGATCGTGCGTGGCCATCACAACCGCGGTGCCGCTCGCGTTGATGTCGCGCAGCAGCTGGAACACGCCGCGCGTCGCCCGCTCGTCCAGGTTGCCGGTCGGCTCGTCGGCGAGCAGCACCGTGGGTTCGTTGACCAGGGCGCGCGCGATCGCGACGCGCTGCTGCTCGCCGCCGGACAGCTCGCGGGGGTAGGCCTGCGCTTTGGCGGCGAGCCCCACCTGCGTGAGCACGCGCATCACCCGCGCGGGGATGGTCGAGCGGCGGGCGCCCGTGACCTCGAGCGCGAACGCGACGTTCTCCTCGGCGGTGCGGTCCTCCAGCAGGCGGAAGTCCTGGAACACGATGCCGAGCCGGCGCCGCAGCATCGGCACGTCCTTGCGGCGCAACTCCGCCACGTTGAACCCGGAGACACGCACTTCGCCGCTCGTCACGGGCTCCTCGGCGAACACGAGCTTCAGGACTGTCGACTTGCCGGCCCCGGAGTGGCCGGTGAGGAACACGAACTCGCCCTTGGCGATGTGGAAGGTGACGTCCTTCAGGGCGAGCCCCCCCTTGGGGAAGGCCTTGAAGACATTCGTGAACTTGATCACTTACAGTTGCGCCAGGGCCTGCGCAAAGTCCGCGATGAGGTCGTCGGCGTCCTCCAGTCCGATGGAAAATCTCAGGAAGCCATCGGGAATGCCAGCCCGCGCGCGCGCATCCGGCGTGAGCATCGCGTGCGACGTGAGCCGCGGCTCCGACACCAGCGTCTCCACGCCCCCGAGGCTCGGCGCGTGCGCGGCGATCGTGAGCGCGCGCAGGAACCGCTCCGCCCCCCGGGCACCGCCCTTGAGCTCGACCGCCACCATGCCCCCGAGCCCGTCGAGGATGCGCTTCGCCACGTCGTGATCGGGATGCGAAGCCAGCCCGGGGTGGTGCACGGCGGCGAACTGCGGCTGCTTGGCACACCACTCGGCCACGGCCAGCGCGGTCTGGTTCTGCCGCGCCACGCGCACGCCCAGCGTCTTCATCCCCCGATCGATCAGCCACGCCGCCATCGGATCCAGGGCCTGGCCCCACACGTGCAGTAGCTTGCGCACTTCTTCGATCACCGACTCGCTCCCCGCCACCGCGCCGGCGAGCACGTCGTCGTGACCGTTCAGATACTTGGTGGCGCTGTGAATCACGACGTCGGCGCCGTGCTCGAGCGGCCGGAAGTTGAGCGGCGTCGCGAATGTCGAATCCACCAGCAGGGCGAGCCCCTCCGTCTTGCACAGCGTGGCGATCGGCTCCAGGTCGAGCACGCGCAGCAGCGGGTTGGTCGGGGTCTCCACGAAGATGGCGCGCGTGTTCTTCTTGAGCGCGCGCTTCCAGGTACGCTGCTCCAGCGGGTTCACGAGCGACACGTCGATGCCGAACCGCCCGAACTCCTGGGCGAACAGCCGCTGCACGCCGCCGTAGATCCACTCGCTCGCCAGCAGGTGATCGCCGGGCCGCAGCACCGCCAGGTGCGACAGGGCGATGGCGCCCATGCCGCTGCCCACGAAGAGCGCCGCCTCGGCGCCCTCGAGCAGCGCCAGCCGCTTGGCGATGGCGACGTGGTTGGGATTGTTGCCGTAGCGGGCGTAGATGACTTCCTGAGTCGAGCCGATGGGATTGGTGAAGGTCGCGCTCTGATACAGGGGCGTCACCACGGGCGCCCAGTCCGGACGGGCCTCCGGGTCGCCGTGTACGGCCTGGGTCGAGAAGCCGAGGCGGCGCTTCACCGGCCTCGCTCGATCACGCCAGCGTCAGCGCGATGGTCCCTGCGGGCGTGCGCACGGCGAGCCGCCGCGCCACCAGCTCGTGGAGCAGCGCCGCCGCCGCCTCGGGCGCCCCCAGCGCCTCGAGCTCGCCGCTCCCGTCGCGCCGCTCGATCAGAGCCGCGAGCCCGTGGCCCGCCAGCACCGGCTCGATCGCCTCGCGGTGCCCCTCCGAGATCCCCGAGAGCACCACCACCGCGCGCCGGTCGCGCAGCAGCTTCGCCACGATTTCGTCGGCGCAGGAATAGTCGATGCAGCCCACGCCCGTGAAGTCGATGCGGGCCACGGTAACCGGGTCCTGCCAAGTGGCCATCGCCCGCTCGATGCGCTCGCGTACCACGCGCCCCGTCGGCCGGGTGACCAGGTCCGTGTAGACGCCCGACACCGACTCCTGGAGCACCGCGTGCACATCGATGTGTTGTATCACGGCGTCGTGGATTCCTGCTCCGGGATGATGATGAGCACCTGGGCACCCGGAAAGGCCGGGAGGCCGTCCTTCAAGGGTACGTCGTCGTCCCACTTGGGCACAATCGCGATCCGCGCCGTGCCGCTGCGGATCGCGATCTTGCCGTCCCAGCGGGCGAGATAGCGCCGGATCCCGGCGAGACCCTGCCCCCGCCCCGGATCGCGAAACCGGCTGACCCCCTGGATCAACGCGGCCTCCAGCGCCGCCGCGTCGCTCCAGCGGCCACCGAACCGCTTGCTCTGCGTCGGCTCGAGCGAATGGCGGAACCCCACCCCGGCGTCCGCCACCGCGATCATCACCACCCGCCGCGCCAGCTTGCGGCGCCAGTGATACGCCTGCACCGCGACCCAGCCGCCCGTGCCGGCGTGTTCTACAATATTCTGACAGGCCTCCGAAAGCGCCATAGCGAAACCCATCGTCGCCTTCGGATCGAGCCCCAGCTCTGACGCCAAAATGGCGGACGCGCGCTGCTGGATGTTCGACACGACGGCATGCACGTCCTCCGCCGCCCGCACCGGCGTCACGGGCAGCAGTACGTCGCTCTGCTCCGACGCCTTCACCCGCGGCAGCTTGCCGTGAATCTCGAACAGCTCGGCGGCTTCTCGAAAAAAACCGGCGCGCGTCCAGTAGGTCAGCACGTCGGCGTGCGTCGGCGCCGTGAGGAGCGGACGTTCGGGAGAGCCGGCACCCCGAGCCGCCTGACCCGCCGCCAGCAGGCCGACCAGGCCGTACGGTGACGCCCACTCCGCCGCGTGCGCGTCGAACAGCAACCGCTCGCCGTCTTTGGCGGCCTCGGCGTAAGCCCCTGCGAACTGCTCGAACGAGCGATCGTCGAATTGGGCCGGTACGTCGACCAGCCGGGTCATACCGTGGAGAGGCGGCCCAGCAGGTGGTCGCGCAGCCCGGTAGCCCCGCGGTGCGCCACGTTGCGCGCGCCCATGCGCGTGCCGAGCCGCAGCGCTTCCTCGAGCGGGGCGCCGCCCGACAGCGAGGCCACGAGCGTGGCCCCGAGCACGTCGCCGCACCCCGTGGGATCGCCCTCCGGGTCGGACGCCAGGTCGGGCGCGATCCGCGCGCTCCGCACCGGCCGGCCGGTGAAGTAGGCCGCGCCCCGGGGTCCCAGCGTCACGACCAGCGTCTGGCAGCCGCGCGCCAGCGCGCCCGCCGCCACGAGCAGCGGGTCGGGGCCGAGCTGCGCCATCTCCTCTTCATTCAGCTGCACCACGTCGAAGCAGCCGAACCACGCCGGCGCGTCCGGCAGCGGCTGGGGCACGCGCGTGCCGTCGGGCTCCTTCCCCAGGAACAGGCTGTGCAGGTCGGCGTACAGGAAGCGGGGGAAGCCGCGCCGCAACAGCCGCGCCGTTTCCAGGTCCAGCTCGTAGCCCGAGATGAAGTTCACGTACAGCGCGTCCAGGTCGCGCACCTGGGGCCCCAGCTCCGGCCAGGTCCACGGGGGCACGCCGCCCGACATCTGCTCGCAGCGGCGTTCGGCCTGGTAGTAGCGCAGCGTGACCCGGTTGTTCGGCGCCGGCACCTCCACGAAGCGCGCCCCGGGGGCCACGTGGTGCAGCGTGCCGAGGAACTCGTTCGCCCGCGCCGCCAGGTCGCGGCCGACCTTCACCAGGGGCACGATCTGCCAGTCGTCACGCAGCGTGGCGTCGAGCGCGGCGAGGGAGTACGAGATGCCCCCCCACTCCTCGATCGCGGGGCGCGCCGGGTCGCGCCCGTAGATCGTGTCCCACACCATCGACCCGATCACGCCGAGCCGCTTCACGCGTGCCCCCACGTGTGCTTGATGAACACGGCGGCCGCGCCGTACACCCCGGCGGTTCCCGTCAGCTCGCCGGGGACGATCCGGCATACTTCCACAGCCGGCTTGAACGCACGCCGTCGCACTTCCGCCCGCAGCGGCTCGAACAAGCGGTCTCCCGCGAGGGTCACGCCGCCGCAGACGACCACCACCTGGGGGTTGAAGATGTTGATGATGCTGGCGACGCCCGCGCCCAGGAACTTGGCGGTGTCCTTCACCACCTCGCGGGCGTACTCGTCGCCGTCGTGCGCCGCCTCGTACACCACCTGGGCGGTGATCTTCGAGAGATCGCCGTTCACATACTTGGGGAGGGATGTGTCCGCGCCCGGCCTGATCCCCTCGACCGCCCGCGCCGCGATCGCCGGGCCCGACGCGTAGGCCTCGAGGCAGCCGTAGTTGCCGCACTTGCAGAGCCGCCCGGTCGAGTCGATGGTCATGTGCCCGATCTCGCCGGCGATGTCGGACGCGCCCCGGTACACCTCGCCCCCGAGCACGATGCCCCCGCCGATCCCCGTGCCGATCGTGAGGCCGACGACGTGGTCGGCGCCCCGCGCCGCCCCCCGCCACCACTCGCCGAAGATGGCGCAGTTGGCATCGTTGTCGAGGGCGGCGGGCAGCCCCAGCGCCTGCGTGAGGCGGTCGCGCAGCGGAAAGTTCGTCCAGCCGAGGTTGGGCGTGAGCAGCACGACGCCGGTCTTGGTGTCGAGCGGTCCGGGCGATCCGATGCCGACGCCGGCGATCTCCTTGCCACGCGCCGTCGCCATCGACGCCCGCGTCAACTTCACGATACGGGTCAGCACGGCGTCGGCGCCCTGCTCCGAGAAGGTCGGCTCCGAGACCAGGCCCAGGAGCTCGGAGCCGTCTTCGGCCACGGTGCCCGCGACGATGTTCGTTCCGCCGATGTCAATCCCGACGACGTAGCGCACCGGTCTCCTCGATCGCGTCAAGCACGTCTTCCAAGGTCAGCGAGCGCATGCAGCGGTGATGGCCCAGCGGGCAGCTGGGCGGCCCGTGCGCCGAGCAGGGACGGCACGGGAGGCCGTCGAGCTCGACCACCTGGTCGCGCGGTCCGCGCGGCCCGAACCCGAAGGCCGGCACGGTCGACCCGAAGATCGCCACGGTCGGCGTGCCCACGGCCTGCGCGACATGCAGCGGGGCGCTGTCGTTCGTCACGAGCACCGCCGCGCGCCGGATCACCTCGGCCGACTGCCGCAGCGTGAGCTTGCCGCAGCCGTTCACCGCCCGCCACCGCCCGCCACCGCCCGCCACCGCCCGCACGACCTCCTCCCCCAGCCCGGCGTCCTCCGGCCCGCCCACGACCACGATCCCCACCCGGCCCGCTAGCCGCTGCCCCAGCTCTCTATAATAGGGCCACCGCTTCGAGCCCCAGATCGATCCCGGCGCGAGCGCCACGAACGGTGCCTCCACGCCGTGCGCTCCGAGGAACGCCTCCGTCGCCGCCCGATCCTCGGCGGTGGTTGTCAGCGTCATGGCCCCGCCCGTCAGGGCGGGGCCCGCGAGCACCAGCAGCCGGTCGACCTCGTGGCCGGTCTTCGGCCGTGGTCGGACGTCGGTGTAGAGCCACCGCCAGCCGTCGGCGAAGCCGACCCGCCGCGGGACGCGCGCCAGCCACGCCGCCAGCGCCGTCCGCAGGGAGCGATGCGGAAGATACGCCCATTCATACCGCTCCGCCCGCAGGGTGCGGGCGAGTCGAAACAACCCTCCCAGGCCGCGTCCGCGGCCTTTCTTATCGAAAGAGATCACGCGCCGCACGGCGGGGTGCGTCTCGAGCAGCGGCGCCGCGGCGGGCGTGGTCACGACGTCCACCGGCCCGTGCCGCCCGGCGAGGGTTTCGAGCAGCGGCGTCGTGAGCACGACGTCCCCGAGAAACGCGGTCTGGATGACGAGGCTAGTCAACCTGCAAGACCGCCAGGAACGCTTCCTGCGGGATCTCCACCGTGCCGACCTGCTTCATCCGCTTCTTCCCCTCTTTCTGCTTCTCGAGCAGCTTGCGTTTGCGTGTCACGTCGCCGCCGTAGCATTTCGCCGTCACGTTCTTGCGCAGCGGGCGGATCGTCTCCCGTGCGATCACCTTCGTGCCGATCGCGGCCTGGATCACGACCTCGAACAGCTGCCGCGGGATCAGCTCGCGCAGCTTCTCGGCGATCTTCTTGCCCCACTCGTAGGCCTTGTCGCGGTGGATGATCACCGAAAACGCGTCCACCGCATCGCCGTTGAGCAGCATGTCGAGCTTGACGAGGTCGGAGGGCCGGTACTCCAGGAACTCGTAGTCCAGCGAGGCGTAGCCGCGCGAAATCGTCTTCAGCTTGTCGTAGAAATCGAGGATGATTTCGGCGAGCGGGAACTCCCAGGTGAAGTCCACGCGGGTCGGGTCCACGTAGTGCATCCCCCCGTACACGCCGCGGCGCTCCTGTCCCAGCTTCATGATCGCGCCGATGTATTCCGCCGGCGCGACGATGCGCGCCTTCACGTACGGCTCCTCGATGCGATCGACGGCCGAGCCGTGCGGCAAGAGACTCGGGTTCTCGACCAGATCCATGGTGCCGTCGGTCTTGTGGACGTGGTATTCCACGTTCGGGACGGTGCTGATCAGGTCGAGATTGAACTCCCGCTCGAGCCGCTCGCGCACGATCTCCATATGCAGGAGACCGAGGAACCCGCAGCGGAACCCGAAGCCCAGCGCCACGGACGATTCGGGCTCGTAATGCAGCGACGCGTCGTTGAGCTGCAGCTTGGCGAGCGCGTCGCGCAGCTCCTCGAACTGGTTCGGCTCCGTCGGGTACAGCCCGGCGAACACCATCGACTTGATGTCGCGGTAGCCGGGCAGGAGCGGCACGTCCGCGTGCTCGGCGTCGAGCACGCTGTCGCCGGGACGCGTCTCGCGCACGCCGCGCACGTTGGCGACGAAGTACCCGACCTCCCCCGCCTCGAGCTGCTCCGCGGGCTTGTGGCCGAGCTGCAGGTAGCCGACCTCGTCCACCTCGTACCGGTCTTCCTTGTGCGCCCCGAAGGCGATCTTCATGCCGGGCCGGATCGTGCCGTCCACCACGCGGATGCTGGGAATGGCGCCCCGATAGCGGTCGTAGTACGAGTCGAAGATCAGCGCGCGCAGCGGCGCCTCGGCCGTGCCCCGGGGAGCGGGGATGCGGCGGACCACGGCCTCGAGCAGCTCGGGCACGTTCGTGCCCTCCTTGGCCGAGATGCGGAGGATCTCCTCCGGCTTCGCCCCGATCAGCTCGTGGATTTCCTGCGCCCGCCGGTCGGGCTCGGCTCCCGGCAGGTCGATCTTGTTGAGGACCGGGATGATCTCGAGCCCGGCGTCCAGGGCGAGGAACAGGTTGGAGATGGTCTGCGCCTGGATGCCCTGGGAGGCATCGACGACGAGGATCGCCCCCTCGCACGCCTGCAGCGACCGCGACACCTCGTAGGTGAAGTCCACGTGGCCGGGCGTATCGATCAGGTTCAGCTCGTAGATGCCGCCGTCCCGCGAATGGTAGTTCATGCGGACGGCGTTGAGCTTGATGGTGATGCCGCGCTCGCGCTCCAGGTCCATCGTGTCCAGCACCTGCTCCCGCATCAACCGCTTGTCCAGCGTGCCCGTGAGCTCGATCAGCCGGTCGGCCAGCGTCGACTTTCCGTGGTCGATGTGGGCCACGATGCAGAAGTTGCGGATGTGATCCTGGCGCATGTGCGGGAGAAATATAGGCGCTATCTTTAGCGGACCGAGGCCTTGTCCCTGCCCCCCATCACCGGCTGGTTCGACCCCACCTCCAACGGCGGCGCCGTGCGGCTCGCCGCCAACAGCTATTTGCCCGCGAAGGGAGATCCCGGCGTACGGCTCCCGGGACTGCGTCGGGGCGATCTCGTCTCACTCGAGAACGGCAAAGTGGTCAGCGTGAACGGCGCGCCGCCCGGCCGCCTGGACGAGCGACCCGAGTTCGCCAAGCTCGGCGCCGTGCATCCGGCGCGTCCGCTCGGGCTCGAGTCGCCGCGCGCGTCGAGCCCGCGCACCGCGGAGACGCAGCGCGTCGTCGACCTGATCTGCCCGCTCGGGCTCGGCCAGCGGGCCCTGGTCGTGTCGCCCCCCAAGGCCGGGAAGACCGTGATGCTCCAGGCAATCGCCGAAGGCGTCGCCCTCAACCATCCGGCGGTGACCCTCCTCGTGCTGCTCGTGGACGAGCGCCCGGAAGAGGTGAGCGAGATGATCGATTGGGGCCGCGGCGAGGTGATCGCGTCGAGCTTCGACTTGTCCCACGAGCGGCACGTCGCGGTCGCGGACATGGTCTTCGAGCACGCGCGCCGGCAGGTGGAGCTCGGTCGTGACGTCGTGATCGTGCTCGATTCGCTCACCCGGCTGGCCCGGTCGCACAACACCACCGGGCGCGCGAGCGGTCGCACGATGTCCGGCGGCCTCGATGCCAACGCCCTCGCCAAGCCCAAAGGATTGTTCGGCGCCGCACGGGCCGTTCCGGAGGGCGGCTCCCTCACCGTCATCGCCACCGCGCTGGTCGAGACGGAAAGTCGCATGGATGACGTGATCTTCGAGGAGTTCAAAGGGACGGGCAACGCGGAGCTGCGGCTGTCGCGCGCCCTGGCCGACCGGCGCGTCTATCCGGCCGTCGACGTCGCGGCCAGCGGCACCCGGCGCGAGGAGCTGCTCGCCGATCCCGCCACGGTCGCGGCCAAACAGCAGCTGCGGCGGGGCCTCGTCGGGCTCCCGCCGGAGAAAGCGATGGAAGGGCTGCTGGCTCAGCTGCGGCGCACCAAGACCAACGCCGAGCTGCTCAAAGCGGTCAGCTGAGCGTCAGTTCGTACCGCCCACGATCTGCTTGTAACTCTCCGGGTTCCAGCGCGGTCGCGCCGTCGTGTTCGCCACGGCCAGTCCCAGGTAGAATACCAGCCGCGCGAAGCGTGCTTCCTTCTCAGCATCGATCTTGTCCGGCGAATCGCTCACCTGGTGATAGTCGGGGTGCAACCCCGTCGTGAAGAAGAGGATCGGCACGCCCTTTTTCGCGAAATTGTAGTGGTCCGAGCGGTAGTAGAGGCCTTCCTGCGGCCACAGGTCGCCGACCGGTTTGAGGTTGAGCTCGGGATGCGCCCGGGCCACGCTGTCCAGCGCGCCCCCCAGATTCGAGTGCTCCCGTCCAATCACCGCCAGAGTGTCCTTCGCGTTGCGGCCCACCATGTCGCTGTTCAGGTCCGCGACCACGCTCGCCAACGGCACGGTCGGGTGCTCGGCGAAATACGCGCTGCCCCACAAGCCACGCTCTTCGCCGCTCACGGTCATGAACACCAGGGAGCGCTTGGGGCGCTCGAGCGCCGTCGCAAACGCCTCGGCCAGCTCGACCACGGCGACGGTTCCCGAGCCGTCGTCATCGGCGCCGTTGCAGATCGAGTCGGCGCCGCGGGCCATGCACCCCTCGCCTGCGCCCGGCGTGCCGATGTGGTCCATGTGCGCAGTGAACAGCACATATTCCTTCTTGAGGGTGGCGTCTGTGCCGTCCAGGATGCCCACCACGTTGGGGGCGGACGTGCGCTGCAGCAGCTGCTGATGCATGGCGAGCTGCACCCTGACATCGGGGAGGGGATGGGCGGCGAGCGGCCGGTCACCCCAGAGGCGGAGCGAGTCGGGAGGGACGCCTGCCTGGGTGAACAGCGCCCGGGCCGTCCGCGCCCGCACGGCGAACACCGCCGGGATGGCGGATCCGCCCTCCTCGTTCGGGTTGCGCACGCGCACGCTCGCCTGGTGACCCGGCAACTTTTGCCAGATCGAGTCGGGGAACTCCGCCACCAGCATCAGCGCGAGTGGCCGGAACGGCAGGATCTTCACCGCGACCGCGTTGACACCCGGCCCGTACGCGAGGAACACGACCTTTCCGGTCACCGCCGAGGAATCGAGCGCGGCGGCTCCCTGCGGGGAGCCGGTGATGACCACTCCGGGGCCCGCGCTGTCCCCCGCAGGGGGCTGTCCATCGACCAGCAGCACGTCCTGACCGGTGTGCCAAGTCGCAGGCACCGGGCCCGCGATGCGGATGCTCGCACTGTCGGGGTCGAAGCGCTGGACTTCGAGCGGGTAGCGCTGCAGGTAGGTTCCACTGTCGCCGCCGGGCTTGAGGCCGAAGCGCCGAAACTCGGCGGCCACGTACGCGGCGACCTGATCGAGCTGCGGGCTTGGCGTCGCGCGGCCGAGCATCGAGTCGGCGGCGATGATGCCGATGCGGCGCCGCACGTCCTCGGTCGTGATCGCGGCCGCGCCCCGGGTACCCGGCTGCTGTCGTTGCGCCGCCACCGGCACCGGGAGCACCGCGAGCAGCAGGGTCAGACGGTACCGCACCACTGGTGGCCTCGAGGAGGGGACCGAACAAGCTAACGCGCCCGACCGTGGGGGACCACGGCCGGGCGCGCGGCCTGCCGGCGGGCGTCACGGCTTGCGGCGTTTCAGCTCGGGCTCGGCGCGCGGCTTGTCCTTCGGGGCATCGCGCTTCGGCTCCACGCGCGGCTCGCTCTTGGGAGGCGGAACCTCACGCCGCGGCTCCGCGCGCGGCGCGGGACGGGGTGCGGGTGACGGCGCGCTGACCGGCGGCTCGGGACGACGGGCGGGTGGCTCCCGCCGCGCGGGCCGGTCCGCGGGCGCGGGACGCTCCGGATGATCCGCCCGCTCGGGACGAGCGGGTTGCTCGGGTTGGGTCGGGCGGTCGGGCCGGCGCGGTTCGCGATCGTCGTCGCCCTGATCGCCGGTGATCGGCCGCGGCCGCGGTTTCACTCCGGGCGGTGGAATGGCGCCCGTGCCGCCCAGGTCTCGACCGCGGACGCCGACCTCGCGGCGCTGGTTGTCGTCCGCGGGACGGGCGCGCACGCGCGTGACGAACGCGTCGGATGCCTGCCGGTCCTTGAAGATGAAGCGCGGCTCGGGCCGGAGCGGGCGTGTGAACACCGCCCGTGTCGCGCCGTAGGAGCGATAGGGGTAATAGTACGGATCGTCGAACACCACGATCCGAAAGCGCACGCAGGAGTAATCGTACGGGCTCCAGGAGGAATAGTTCACGTACGAATGGCAGTCGTAGCACAGAAATCGGGGATAGTCGTAGTGCCGCTGCACGTAGTAGGGCGCGAGGTCGTAGTCCCAGTCGCCGTAGTCCGCGGGCACGATACGCTGCGCCAGGTCCGTGACCGCCACGTACGGATCGCCATGCACGCGGCCGTCGGCGATGGCGCGATAGTCCCAATGGTCATGGCTTTCGAGCGCGTCGTACACGAACGCGTCGCCGGCGACGACGGCGAAGATGTAGCCGACGCCCGGGTAGTCGTCGATGTAGAACGCGTCGCGGGAGTCGCGGCCCGGGACCTCGTAGTCCCGGCTGCCGCGCGCGAAGTTGTCCTCCCACGGCTCGCGTGGGAACAGGACCCGCACGCGGCCGTCGGTGTCGATGCGCAGGATGGTGACGTACGCGTCCTGCTCGGTGCGGAAGTGCACGCGCACGCCTTGGCCGCTCGCGTACGGGTCGTCGCCCCGGTCGGTCCAGATCTCGACACGCGGGCGGTAGGACGGGGCGGCGGGCTGGACCGCGGCGCCCCCGGCGCCCCCGGCGGAGCCGACGAGCAGGCTGAGCAAGCCGAACGTGGTCAACATGAGTGCCTCCCGCGGCCCGAGAGGTGCAGGCGCCATGCCATGCTGCGAGCGGAGGTACCGTCGCCCAACCGATTGTCGATGAGGACCTTACAACCACGGTGGAGCGGTCTCACGCCCCTGCGATTGTCCTCTACCCGGGACAATCGGCCGATCATTAGCTTCCGCGAACCCCATGGCTGACACTGCGCGCATCGATCTGCTCGACCCCGCCGACGTGGCGCGGCTGGGCGGGATCGAGATCGTTGCCGCCGGAGTGGTCGAGGGCTTTCTCGCCGGCATCCACCGCTCCCCGTTTCGCGGCTTCTCCGTCGAGTTCACCGAGCACCGCGCCTATCAACCGGGGGACGAGCTGCGCTACCTCGATTGGCGGATTCTGGCCCGCGCCGATCGGCTGTTCGTCAAGCAGTTCGAGGAAGAGACCAACCTGCGGGCAATGATCCTGGTGGACACGAGCCGCTCGATGGCGTGGCGTGGCGCGCCGGCGCGTCTCACCAAGCGGGCCTACGCCGACCGTCTGGTCGCGGCGCTTGCGCTGATTCTCCTGCGGCAGCGGGATGCGACCGGGCTCATCACGTTCGACGAAGCGGTGCGCGAGGTCGTACCGCCGCGCGTGCGGGCGGGTCAGTGGGCGCGCCTGGTCCGGGGCCTGGAGCGCACGCCGGACGGCGGCGGCACGGCCGCCGAGGCGGCGCTCGGGCGCCTGACATCGCTGCTCGCGCGCCGCGGGTTGGTGGTACTCGTGTCGGACCTCCTGTTCGACCGTGACCTCGCGCTCACCGCGTTGCGCTACCTGCGGCATCGCGGGCATCAGGTGATCGTGCTGCACCTGATGGATCCCGCGGAAGCCGAGCTCTCGGGGGCGCCGGAAGTGCGGTTCCGGGATCCCGAATCGGCGGTGAGTGTAGTGGTCCGGCCGCGCGAGCTGGCGCGGGCGTACCGCGAGACCGTGCGTCGCGAGATCGCCGCCTGGCGTACCACGTGTCGGCGGCACGGGATCGCCTACCATCACGTGCTCACGGACCTGCCCTTCGGCATGGCGCTGCGAATGCTCGCGTGACGTTCCTGCATCCGGTGGTGTTGCTGGGGCTCGCGGCCGCGGCGATCCCCGCGCTGCTGCACCTGCTCGAGCGGCGCGTTCCGCCCGAGGCCGAGTTTCCACCGTTGCGCTACCTGAGCGAGGCGGAGCGGCAGAGCGCGCGCCGCCTCAGGCTGCGGCACGTGCTGCTGCTGCTGCTGCGAACCGCTTTGATCGCGCTGATCGTCCTGGCCGCGGCGCGACCGCTCGTCCCGGCCCCGACTGCCGTGCGCCGCGCGGCCGTGCACCAGCGGACGGCCCTCGTCGTGATCCTCGACAACTCGGTGTCGTCGGGTGTGGTGGTGGACGGGCGGCCCGTGCTCGATCGGCTCCGGGCTGCGGCCCGAGCCTCCGTGGCGGCGGCCGCGGCGTCGGACCGGGTGTGGCTGGTTCTCGCGGACGGCGTGGCACGGGCGGGGACGCGCCAGGCGCTGCTCGCGACCATAGACAGCGCCGCCGTCTCGCCCCGGCGGCTGGACCTCACGGCGGCCGTGCGCGACGCGGCGCGCCTCGTCAACGCGGAGCCGCTCGAGGGGCGCGAGGTGCATGTGATGAGCGATCTCCAGCGATCCGCGCTCGGTCCGGGCCGTGCGGGCGTGACGCGGGGCATCCGCGTGCTCGCGCTCGCCCCGGCCTCCGAGGTGCCGGCGAACCGGGGCGTGGGCCCGGCGCGGGTGTCCGACGGCGCCGCAGCGGTGCCGATCGTCGGGACGCCGGGCGCCCGGCCGGCGGCGGTGACGGTGCAGCTGCGCGGCCGCGAGGTGGGACGGGGACTCGCGGCACCGGGATCGACGGTCTCGATCTCGCTGCCGCCGGGGGGGCCCGGCTGGTGGGTCGGTGAGGCGACGCTCGACGCCGACGAGCTGCGGGCGGATGATCGGCGCGTGTTCGCGTGGCGCGTGGCGCCGCCGGCGCGGGTCACGGCCTCGGGCGGGGCGGGGCCGTTTGTGGCGGCGGCGCTGGCCGTGCTCGAGCAGGGCCAGCGCGTGCGACGTGGCACGGACGTGGTGATGGGGGATCGGCTGGACGGAGGGGCCGCGATGAGCGTGGTGATGCCGCCCGCCGATGCGACGCTCATCGGTCAGCTGAACCGCGCCCTCGCCGCCCGCGGAGCCCGCTGGCGGCTCGGGTCGGCGGGAACGCCCGGCGCCGTCGCGGCATCGGCCGTGGCGGGGATCGACGGAATCCAGGTGACGCGGCGATATCGTCTGGACGCCATCGGAGACGCGGGAAGGGGGAAGGGGGAAGACAGTACGGTCCTGGCGCGAGTGAACGGAGAGCCGTGGCTGGCGCGAGATGCGGGCATCCTGCTCGTCGGCAGCCGGTTGGACACGGCATGGACGGCGCTGCCCGCGGCACCCGCCTTCGTGCCGTTCGTGGACGCCCTCGTAAACCGTCTGGCGCGAGGCGAGGCGCCCGTCTCCGAGGTCGAGGGTGCGCCGGGCGTGCGGTTCCGCACCCACGGCACTGATACGGTTGGCGCCATCGTGTCCGGCCCTGACCCGCGCGAGTCGGATCTCACCCCGGCGCCGGCAGCGCTGGTGCGGGACGTGTTGGGCGCGGAAGTCTTGGACGCGGCGGCGCTCGGCTCCGCGCGGTTCGCGGGTGGGGGCCACGGCGACGCGAGCGGCCCGCTGCTCGTACTCGCCCTGCTCCTGGCCGCGGCCGAGCTGGGCGTGGCGACCTTCACCCGCTGATGTCTCTCTCGTTCCTGATCGATCGCTTCGACGCGCTGCCGGCGACGCGGGCCCTGGCGGACGCGCTCCCGGGCCCCGGAGCACGCCGGGGCATCGCCGGGCTTCCGGGCTCGAGCGCCGCGGTGCTGCTGGCCGCGCTCGCGCGGCGACGCGCCCAGCGCGTGTTCGTCGTGGTGACGGCCACTCCGACCGATGCCGAGCGCTGGCTCGCCGATCTGCAGACACTGACGGGCGACGTCGCCGCGCTGTACCCGCAGCGCGAGGCGCTGGGCGCCGAGGAGCCGCACGTCGAGATTGCCGGCGAGCGGATCGAAACGCTCGAAGCGCTGCTCTCGGGGCGGATTCGCCTGCTCGTGACCACCGCACGCGCCTCGGCGGAGCGAACCGGCGTGCCGGCGGCACTCGGGGACATGCGGCTGTCGCTTGCAGTGGGAGGTGGACGGACTGCGGTAGAGGCGCAGCATGCTGCGCCCCTACGGTTTGCCGACGTGGTCCGCCGCCTCGAGGAGATGGGGTATGCCCGCGTGTCGACCGTGACCGAGGTCGCGCAGTTCAGTGTGCGCGGCGGCATCCTCGACGTGTACGGGTTCGGGATGGCGGTGCCGGCGCGGGTCGAATGGTGGGGGGACGACGTCGCGTCGCTCCGGGCGTTCGATCTCGACTCGCAGCGCTCGGGGGAAGCGATCGAGCGGATCACCGTGCTGCCGGTACGCACGGAGGGAGGGGGAACGCGCAACGTAGGGGTGCGGCAGCCTGCGCCCCTCCCACGCCAGTCCCTCCTCGACTTGCTCCCGGGCGACGCGGTGATCGTGCTGGAGCAGGAATCCGCCCTGGAGCACGAGGTGGATCGTGCCTGGGCGGAGGCGGCGCACCATCTCGAGGTGGCCCGGCGGCTGGGCGAGGAGGCCCCGCCGCGCGACGCGTTGTTCGTCGATCCCGCCGCGTGGCGTGCTCGGCTGACGAGCTTCCCGCGCCTGGCGCTCAACGCCCCGGACGGAGACCTCCGGTTGCCGCTCGCGCCGCCGGAGGCGGTGGATCGCGACATCAGGCGTCTGCGCCAGATCGTGGCGGGCGAGCCGCCCACGGTGATCCTGTGCGACAACGAGGGGCAGCTCGAGCGGCTCGAGGAGCTGCTGGACACGGAGCGCGCCACGCTCGTCGTGGGCGCGCTGGACGGCGGGTTCGTCGTCGCCGGTCTGCGCGTGCTCACCGATCACGAGATCTTCCGGCGGGCGCGCCGGCTGCGGCGCCCGCGGCGCTACCGCGAAGCGGCCGCCACCGCGGCGACCCGGGCCCTGCGGGGCGGTGATTTCGTGGTCCATCTCGAGCACGGCATCGGGATCTACCGCGGGATCCAGACGATCGCGGTCGGGGCGGATGGTGGCAGTCTCGAGGTGGCCGTGGTCGAGTACGAAGGCGGGGCCCGGCTCAACGTGCCGCTGTATCGACTCGACCAGCTCGAACCGTACCGGGCAGCCGGTGACGGCGACGCGCCCGCGCCGCGGCTGCACCGGCTCGGCGCGACGACCTGGCAGCGGCAGCGCGATAAGACCCGCGCGGCGATTCGCCGCATGGCGTCGGAGCTGCTCGATCTCTACGCGCGGCGCCAGCTCGTGCCCGGGTTCGCGTTCCCGCCGGATACGCCGTGGCAGCGCGAGCTCGAGTCCGCGTTTCTGTACGAGGACACCCCCGACCAGCGGCGCGCCTCCGAGGAAGTGAAGCGCGACATGGAGCGGGCGCGGCCCATGGACCGGCTGCTCGTGGGCGACGTGGGCTACGGCAAGACCGAGGTGGCCCTGCGCGCCGCGTTCAAGGCGGTCCAGGCGGGCAAACAGGTGGCGGTGCTCGTCCCCACCACGATTCTCGCGGAGCAGCACGGCCGTACGTTTCGCGAGCGGCTGGCGGACTATCCGGTGCGGATCGAGGTGTTGTCGCGGTTTCGCAGCGCCCAGGACTCGAAGGACGTCACCCGGCGGATGGCGCGCGGTGAAGTGGACATCGTGATCGGGACGCATCGCCTGCTGTCGCGCGACGTGACGTTCCACGACCTCGGGCTCCTCATCGTCGACGAGGAGCACCGCTTCGGCGTGCGGCACAAGGAGCGCCTCAAGGCGCTGAAGCTGGCGGTGGACGTCCTGACGCTGACGGCCACGCCGATCCCCCGCACGCTGCACCTGTCGCTCGCCGGGTTGCGCGACCTGGCGCTGCTCGAGACGCCTCCCAAGGACCGCTCTCCCGTCGTGACGTTCATCGAGCCGTGGGACGACGGACTGATCGAGGAGGCGCTGGCGCGTGAGCTCGACCGGGCGGGGCAGGTGTACTTCGTGCACAACCGCATCGAGACCATCGATACGATCGCGGAGCGGGTACGGGCACTCGCGCCGCCGCGGGCACGAGTGGCCGTGGCACACGGCAAGCTCAAAGAAGCGGCGCTCGATGAGGTGATGGCGCGCTTCGTCCGCGGCGAGGTGGACATTCTCGTGTCGACCATGATCGTCGAATCGGGGCTCGACGTGCCGAACGCCAACACCATGCTCGTGAGCCGCGCGGACCAGTTCGGCCTGGCCCAGCTGTACCAGCTGCGGGGACGCGTGGGCCGGAGCCATCGCCGCGCCTACTGCTACCTGCTGGTGCCCGACCTGGTCGATGCCGAGGCGGAGGAGCGCCTGCGGGTGCTCGAGCATCATACCGACCTGGGCTCGGGCTATCGCATCGCCCTGCGCGATCTCGAACTGCGGGGTGCGGGCAATCTGCTCGGTGCCGAGCAGTCGGGCTACGCGCAGGCGGTGGGGTTCGACACGTATCTCCGCTGGCTCCAGGAAACGGTCGAGGCCTTGAAGACGGGGGATGCGGAGCGGGGCGCGGGGAAGGGGACGCCACCCGAAGTCGTGCTCGACCGGCCCGCGCATCTCTCCGACGAATACGTGCCGGACGAAGCGGCGAAGCTCGAGCTGTATCGACGGCTGGCGCGGGCCGAAGCGGCTAGCGAGATTGAGGCGGTGCGCGAGGAATTGCGCGACCGTTTCGGGCCGCTCCCGGACGACGCGCAGCGCCTGCTCCTCGTGTCCGAGCTCCGCGCGCTCGGCGGCCGAGCGGGACTGGAGATGGTCCTCGTCAAGGGCGACGAAGCGCGGCTCACGTTTCGGCGGGACGCGACCCCGCGTCTCGCCCGGCTCACGGCGGCGCTCGACGCGGTGCAGTTTGAGGCCGAGGTGCGGCGCGCGGCCCCGCTCTCCCTGCGACTCCGGCGGCTCGGCGGCGAGGCGATCGGCCCCGGCTTGGTCCGCGCGCTCACCGCCGTGCTGACGGACGCCCATGACTAACGGGAGACTGACGGGCGACTGACAGGAGATGGCATGCGACGGCTGAGTGTGCTGACAATGGTGCTGGCGCTGGCGGCCTGTAGCGCCCTGCGGGACGCGTTCTCGGCCCATGCCGAGGTCGCCGGCAGCGCGGCGGGCCAGACCCTCGCGGTCGAGCGTCTCGCGAGCCTGGTCGGGCGGGCGCCGCGCATTCCGGTGCGGGCCGACGTGCTCACCGGCGTCGCGAACGTCTACCTCGACTACGCCGTGCTCGCCACGGCACTGGGCCGCGGGCGTGACCTGCACGATTCCTCCCTCGCGCTGGCGGCGGAATGGCCACTCGTGGTGCAGCTCAAATGGGAGCATTACCACCAGAAGCTCCTCGCCGGCCGTAGCCGGATGACTCCGGCCGACGCGGACTCGACGTATCGGGCGGGCAGCGTCCGCCTGTTCCAGCACATCCTGATCCGCGTGCCGCCGAGCGCGGTGCCGATGGTGGAAGAGCAGCAGAAAAAGAAAGCGGAAGGCGTGTTGCGACAGGCGGCGGCGCGAAGTGGAGCCGGCTTCACGCAGCTCGCCCGGCAGTACTCGGAGGACCCGGGCTCCAAGGCGCGCGGCGGCTACCTCCCGGCGACGCCGCGGGGGCAGTTCGTCGCCGCGTTCGACAGCGCGGCGTGGGCGCTGGCCCCCGGTGGGCTGAGCGGCGTCGTGCGCTCACCGTTCGGTTTTCACATCATCCGCCGGCCGCCGCTCGCGGAAGTGCGCGATTCGTTCCGGGTCGATTTGGAGAGCTCGCGTGCGAACCGACTCGATTCGCTGTATTTCGACAGCCTCACAAAGGCGCGCCAGCTCAAGGTCGAGAGCGGCGCGCCGGCGCGGGTGCGCCAGGCGGTGCCGCAGATCGTCACCGCCCGTGACGACGGGCACACGCTCGCCACGTTCCGGGGGGGCACGTTCCGTGTGAAGGACCTGGCGCGCTGGCTGCTGGCCCTCGATCCCAACGACGTGCGCGGCATCGCGACCGCGTCGGACGACCAGCTCACCCAGTTCGTGAGACTGCTCGCCCAGCGCGACTTGCTGCTCGAGCAGGTCGACTCCGCCGGCGTGGGGCTCACCGCCGACGACTGGCGCCACGTGCGCGCCGAGCACGATTCGGGCGTCGGCCGGCTCGAGGGGCTGCTGCGGCTCTCGCCCGAGCTCCTCAAAGACTCCGCCGCGACCCCGGAAGCGCGCGTCCGGCTCGCGATGGCGCACATGGACGGCTACCTGGATGCCGCGGTCACCAACGGAAGCGCGGCCTTCCTGCCGGTGCCCCCCTTCCTCGCCGCGGCGCTCCGTCAGGGCGAGACCTGGTCCCTCAACGAGGCCGGCATCGCGCGCGCGCTGGAGCGGGCGCAGGCGATTCGGGCCGCCGACACGACCGCTCGGCAGGCTCCGGCCACGGGCCTGAAGCGCGCCCCCGGCCCGCCGCCCGTCGCGGGCGACAGCGCCGCCAAGCGGGCGCCGAGCTGACATGCGGCCCACCCGGGTGACGCTCGCGGCCGTGGTATGGGCCGCGCTCGTGGCACCGCCGGCGACGGCGCAGGGCCGCTCGGCGACGGCGCGCGCCGTGGACCGCGTCGTCGCGGTGGTGGGGACGAAGCCGATCCTCGCCTCGCAGGTCGAAGAGCAGCTGGTGCTGGCGCAGTCGCAGGGGGCGAAGGTCCCGGAAGACTCCGCGGGGCGGGACGCGGCGCGGCGCCAGATCCTGTCGCAGATGGTGGATGAAGAGCTGCTGGTGCAGCAGGCCGAGCGCGACACCACCATCAAGGTGACCGATCAGGAAGTCCAGGACGCGGTCGAGCAGACGGTGCAGAACGTGCGCAAGCAGTTCACCTCGATCACCGAGTTCCAGGCACAGCTGCGCGCGGCCGGGTTCGTGTCGGAGGAGGAATGGCGCCGCTGGCTCGCCGACCAGCAGCGCCGCTCGATCCTGCAGCAGCGCCTGATCGAGGCCCTGAAACAGAAGGGCAAGCTGCGGCCGATCCCGCCGTCCGACGCCGAGATGCATGCCTTCTGGGAGGCGAACCGGGGGCAGCAGTCGAAGCGTCCCGCCGCCATCTCATTCCGCCAGATCGTCATCGTGCCGAAGCCCGATTCCGCGGCCAGCGCGCGCGCGCTGCAGCTCGCCGAATCGGTGGTGGTGGCGTTGCGCGGGGGCGCCAACTTCGCCGAGCTCGCGAAGAAATACTCGGCGGACAGCGCCTCGCGCGAGCAGGGCGGCGAGCTGGGCTGGTTCCGCCGCGGCCTGATGGTGAAGCAGTTCGAAGACGTGGCGTTCCGGCTGCGTCCCGGCGTCATCTCCGATGCGGTGTCGACCGAGTTCGGCTACCACATCATCCAGGTGGAGCGCGCGCAGCCCGCGGAGATCCTCGCCCGACACATCCTGATCCAGCCGACGATCTCGGCGGGCCAGCTGGCGATCGCGAAGCGGCTGGCGGATTCCGTGCACGACGCCCTGGCCCATGGGGCGCCGTTCGATTCGCTCGCTCGCCTGTACGCCGACCCGAACGAGCCCAAGCTGGCCGACGCACTGCCCGTGTCGCAGCTCCCGCCCGACTACGAGAAGGTCGTGGGCAGCGACACGGTGCCGGGCCTCAAGCCCGTCTTCGAGATGGGCGCCGGTACCGCGCGGCCGCGCTTCGTCGTATTCGAGCTGGTCAGGCGGCTCCCCGAGGGCGACCTGTCGTTCAACGAGGTCAAGGACCGCATCCGCGACGGCTTGGCGCAGCAGCTCGCCGTCAAGCACTACCTCGACCTGCTGCGCCGCACCACCTACGTCGACGTCCGGTTCTAACGGCGTGGCCCCCCGGCTCGCCGTGACGCTCGGCGACCCGCGGGGCATCGGGCCGGAGGTGGTGGAGAAGGCGCTCGCCTTGGGGGCGCTCGATGCGGAGGTGGTGATTGTCGGGCGCGGGGAGCAGGCTCGCCGCTCCCTGCGGCCCGAAGACGCCGGCCGGATCGCTGGCCAGGCGGTGGAAGAGGCGGTTCGACTCGCCCTGGCCGGCGAGGTCGACGCCATCGTGACCGGCCCCGTGCACAAGCATGCCCTTCACCTGGCCGGCTTCCGCTATCCCGGTCTCACGGAGTTTCTCTCCCATCTCGCGGGCGATGTGGACGTCGCGATGATGCTCGCCGCCGGCCCGCTGCGCGTGGTGCTCGTCACGACCCATATCCCGCTCAAGGACGTCCCCGCCGCCGTGACGACCGCGCGCGTGGTGGCGTGCGGGCGGATCGCCGAGCGGGCGCTGCGCGAGTGGTGGGGGATCGCCGCGCCCCGGCTCGCGCTGTGCGCACTCAACCCGCACGCCGGCGAGTCGGGCTTGTTCGGCGACGAGGACGAGCGGGTGCTCACGCCCGCCGCCCGCGCCCTGGGGGCCGCGGGTCCGCTCCCCGCCGATACGGTGTTCGTGCGTGCCCTCAAGGGCGAGTTCGACGCCGTGCTCACGCCATATCACGACGTGGGCATGACGGCCGTGAAGGTCGCGGGGTTCGGGAAGGGTGTGAACGTCACACTCGGCCTCCCGTTCCCGCGCGTCGCGCCGGACCACGGGACGGCGCTCGACATCGCCGGGCGCGGGATCGCGGACCCCGGGTCGATGCGGACGGCGCTCGAGCTCGCCGCTCGGCTGGCGCGGGCCGGCCGCTAGCTCTCGGCCTTCACCTCGCGGGCGTCTCGGCGCCCACGGTGCGCCGCACCACGCGGACCTTGCCGACGCGGCGGCCTTCCATCTCCAGGATCTCGAACACCGCGCCCTTGACCGCCACCTGGTCGCCGACCTTGGGGAGGCGGCCGATCGCGCCGAACAGGAATCCGCCGATGGTGGTGTAGTCTTGCTCGTCGAGCTCGAGCCCGAACACCCGGTTCACGTCGCGCAACGGCGTCGCGCCGGAGATGATCGGGGCCGCGCCCGCGGGCGCGACACGCAGCTCGCCGCTGGGCTGGTCGTACTCGTCGTAGATCGGACCGACGATCTCCTCGAGCAGATCCTCCATCGTGACGAGGCCCGCCGTGCCGCCGAACTCGTCGAGCACGATCGCGAGGTGGATCTTCTGGCGCTTCATGTCCGCGAGCACGTCTTCGACCTCCCGCGTACCCGGCACGAACATCGCGGGCCGGAGCACGGCGCGCACGGTCCCGCCCTTGGCCGAGCGGAGGCCCGCCAGGATGTCCTTCGCGTGCACGACGCCGAGTATGTCGTCGAGCGACTCGGCGTACACCGGGTAGCGCGAGCGGCCCGCGACGGCGACCTGGTCGGCCGCCTGCTCGAGGGTCAGGTCCGCCGGCAGTGCGACCATCTCGGTGCGGGGCGTCATCACTTCGCGGGCCGTCTTCTCGCTGAACTCGAACACGCCCTGCAGCAGCCGCGCGTCGTCGGCGTCGAGCTTGCCGCGCTTCCGGCTCTGCTCGACGAGCATGCGCAGCTCCTCCGGCGAGTGGATCTGCTCGAGCTCGGCGGTGGTTCCCTTCAACCCCAGCAGCCGCCCCACCCGGCCCGCGCTCCAGTTGAGGAGATCGGTGAAGGGCCGCGTGATCCAGGAGAAGAAGATGAGCGGGGCCGCCACCCAGCGGCTCGTGCCTTCGGGATGGGTGATGGCCCAGGCCTTGGGTGCCTGCTCGCCGAACACGACATGCAGGAACGACACCACGGCCACCGCGACGGTGGACGCCACGCCGCCGCGAGTGAGGAAGTCGAGCAGCGGCGGCAGCGCCGCGAACCAGTCGCGGAACAGGTGCGCGACGGTGTCCTCGGACACGTAGCCGAGCAGGATGGACGCGACCGTGATGCCGAGCTGCGCGGCCGAGAGCTGGCGGTAGAGGTCTTGGAGGGCCGCTTGAACTGTTCGCGCCTTGCGGTCGCCGCGCCGCACCATCGCCTCGATGCGCGTGCGCCGCGCCGCCACGAGGGCGAACTCCGCCGCGACGAAGAACGCATTCGCGAGCACCAGCGCCACCACCGCGAGCAGGCGGAGCCCGAGCGATTCCATAGAGGCGGGAACATAGAGCGTGTTGCCCGGCGGCGGAACGGCCGGATATTTTGTAGGGAAGCGGGACGAGGGAAGAAGGACGAGTGAGCGCTACACTGCCGATCGACGTGCAATGCACACATCGCGCGCCGCTGCGGGCCGAGAGCCGCCGGCGGCTCTCGCTGGTGCTCGGCATCACCGCCGCCGTGATGGTGGCGGAAGCCGTGGGGGGATGGCTGGCCCATTCGCTCGCCCTGCTCGCCGACGCCGGTCACATGCTCGCCGATGTGGCCGCCCTCGGTCTGTCGCTCGTCGTCGCCCACCTCGCTCAACGACCGGCCACAGCGGAACGGACCTTCGGCCTGCTGCGGCTCGAGATCGTCGCCGCCCTCGTGAACGGCGCGGCGCTGCTCGCCATCTCGCTCGGCATCGCGCTCGAGGCCTATCACCGGTTTGGCGCGCCGCAGCCGGTCCGTGGCGCCCTGCTGCTCGGCGTCGCGGCCGTGAGTCTCGTGGCCAACGCGGCGGGCGCCGCCATCCTGCATCGCGGGCACCGCCACTCGCTCAACCAGCGGGGCGCCTACCTCCACGTCGTCGGCGACGTGCTCGGCTCGGCCGGCGCCCTCGCCGCCGGTGCGATCATCCTTGCCACCGGGTGGGTGCAGGCCGATCCCCTGATCTCGGTCCTGATCGCGCTCCTGATCCTGGGCAGCGCCTGGCGCCTGGTGAAGGAGAGCACCGCCATCCTGCTGGAGGCCGCACCGGCACACATCCCGCTCGCCGACGTCCACGACTGCATCGCGTCCATTCCCGGCGTGGCCTCGGTGCACGACCTGCACGTCTGGACGGTCACGAGCGGCGTGATCGCGATGAGCGGCCACCTCGTGGTCCAGAACCCCGGCGACAACCAGCGCGTGCTCGAGGCCGTGCAGCAGCGCCTCGGGGGCATGGGGATCGGGCACGTGACGGTACAGATGGAGAGAGACCCGACGTGTGAGTAGAAGGCGGTAGCCCTCTACATCCTCAACCGTCGACCCCACTTCTGGTGATCTGCCGGCTTGTCTTTTCCGAGGCTCCTTCCTATACTGCGCCCCTCACAGCCGGCCCCCCACACACAGGTACTGTCAGGACCTAGCCCCTTGCAGATCCGCAACATCGCCATCATCGCCCACGTCGACCATGGGAAGACCACGCTGGTGGACCAGATGCTCCGCCAGTCGGGGGTGTTCCGCGCCAATCAGCAGATGACCGAACGGGTCATGGACTCGAACCCGCTCGAGCGCGAGCGTGGCATCACGATCCTCTCCAAGAACACGGCGATTCACTGGGGGCAGACCAAGATCAACATCGTCGACACGCCCGGGCACGCCGACTTCGGGGGCGAGGTGGAGCGGATCCTGCGGATGGTGGACGGGTTCCTACTGCTGGTGGATGCCGCCGAGGGGCCGATGCCGCAGACGCGGTTCGTGGCGGGGAAGGCCCTGGCGCTGGGCCTGAAGCCGATCGTCCTGGTGAACAAGATCGACCGGCAGGACGCCGAGCCGTTGCGCGTGCACGACGAGGTGCTCCAGCTGTTCCTCGACCTGGAGGCCACGCAGGACCAGTTCAACTGTCCTTTCCTTTATACATCGAGCCGCGCGGGCACCGCGACGGTCGACTTGCGGAGCCCCGGGACCGATCTCAAGCCGTTGTTCCAGACCATCCTGGACACGATCCCTCCCCCGGTCGCCGATCCCGCCGGCCCGTTCCAGATGCTCGTCTCCACGCTCGACTATTCGTCGTATCTGGGACGCATCGCCATCGGGCGGATCGAGCGCGGGCGGGTGCGGGTGGGCGAGACGGTAGCGTTACTTCCGCTGGGCGCCCCCGGTCCTGTGGGAGATGGGGCGTACGAGCAGGCACGCGTCGTCAAGCTGTTCTCGTTCGACGGGTTGGAGCGGGTCGAGGTGCAGGAAGCCTCGGCCGGCGACATCGTGGCGCTCGCCGGCATGGTGGGCGTCGAGATCGGCAAGACCGTGACGGCGCCCGACTATCTCGAGCGGCTCGCCGGAATCGCGGTCGAGGAGCCGACGATCTCGGTGGACGTCAAGGTGAACGACTCCCCGTTCGCGGGGCGGGAGGGGAAGTTCGTCACCGGCCGCCAGGTACGCGACCGGCTGTTTCGGGAGCTCGAGAAGAACGTCGCGCTCCGGGTAGAGGAAACGGACGACCCCCAGACGTTCACGGTATCGGGCCGGGGGGAGCTGCATCTCGGCATCCTGATGGAGACGATGCGGCGCGAGGGGTTCGAGTTCCAGGTGAGCCGCCCGCGGATCATTCCGCGGGAGGGGCCGAACGGCGAGCGGCTCGAGCCGTACGAGGAGCTGATGATCGACTGCCCCGAGGGGTATCTCGGCGTCGTGATGGAGAAGCTGGGCCCCCGCCGGGCAGAGCTCCTGGACATGAAGAACCCCGGGGTGGGGACGGTGCGGATGCGGTTCAAGATTCCGGCGCGGGGTCTCCTGGGGTACCGCTCGGAGTTCCTGACGGACACGCGCGGCACCGGGGTCATGCACCACCGCTTCTTCGACTACGGCCCCTGGGCGGGGCCGTTGCAAGGGCGGAGCCGCGGCGTGATGGTGGCCGACCGCGAGGGGGTGGCGGTGGGGTTTGCGCTCTTCAATTTGCAGGAGCGCGGGACGATGTTTGTGAAGCCGGGCGATGCGGTGTACGAAGGGATGGTGGTGGGGGAGAACGTCCGGACCGGTGACATGGACGTGAACCCGTCGAAGGAGAAGAAGCTCACGAACATGCGGACGACCGCGTCGGATGAGATGATCATTCTGGAGCCGCCACGGCAGGTCACGCTGGAGCTGGCGCTCGAGTACATCGAGGACGACGAGTTGATCGAAGTGACGCCGTCGTCCATCCGGTTGCGCAAGCGCGCCCTCGGCGCGACCGAGCGCCGCAAGCTGGCGCGCAATGCGCGGGCGGCGGAGGAGTCGTAAGAGGAGTCGGATAGCTCGTTCACACCAATGCCAACCTCAGCTGGGGGTGACAATGTTGTCCCGTGAGACGTCGGACTGGTCGCTCAAGCGTCGCAGCGACAGTCTCGGCGACGAAGAGTTCGAAGACTTCGAAGAGGACAAGGACCTGGACGAGGACTTCGACGACGAGCTGGAGGAGGACGAGCTTGACGAGGAGGAGCTGGACGATCTCGACGAGTACGACGACCTGGACGACGAATTCGACGACGACGAGGACGAGGAGTTCCGCCCCAAGAAGGGGCCGAGGCGGGACTGGGAATGAGCGACGGACAGGGCCTGTAGCTCAGGTGGTTAGAGCGCACGCCTGATAAGCGTGAGGTCAGTGGTTCAACTCCACTCAGGCCCATAGGACAAAAAGACGTCGAGCAACGGCGTCGCGGGGAATCGTAGGATCGGTGCTCCGCGACGCTTTTCTCTAGGCGGGCTAGTTGCCGAAGCAGCTGCCAGAGCCGCACACGATCAGAAGAGCGACACCCAGCGCCGCGGGGCCGCCCACGCCCACGATGGTTCCCGGTGCCGAAGCCAGCCGCCCGCCGGCGAAAACGGCGACCCGCATGCTTCGGTCGACGTCGAACTGCTCCGGCCGCAGAGCCACCACGTGCAGCGTAAGCCCGGCGTAGTCGGCGAAGCTCAGCCCCGCGTGCCCGCTGAAGCCCGGGGCCCCCGAACCCGCGACGACGATGCCGGGAGCGATGTCGATGCTGGTGGTCTGGCCGGTCCAGAACCGCACCCTGGGGCGAACGCCAACGGCTACGCCTTGACCGGTTTGATCGCTACCCCATAGGATCGCTTGACTAAACGCCGCCACGCCGAATGCATGGCGTGTGCCGTGGTTGACCATCCCACCCAGCTCCCACGTGAATAACGCCCCTCGACTCGCAGCGTTGGGATTGGACGAAATGGGAAGGGCCGCGCCGAACTCGGTGAGCCAGAAAACATCGCAGCGCGGTTTGGGACGCCCGCGGAAGCACCAGTGTGTGGTGGACTCAGTCTCGCCGGTGGTGGGTGCCGCGCTTGGGTTCTGGGCGGGGAGGACAGGGGAGTAGAGTAACGCGCACAAGGCGATCGCCCGTACTGCTGCGTTGCGAATCATGATGCCCACCCACCTTTCGATATCGGTCCTCTGGTATCTCGATTCGTCTCTAACATGCGGGCAAGTGGAGGCGAGCGATAGGCCCGGCAGCCCAAAGGCATTTGCCGCGACGGTATCGGCCCGTACATTGACGCTGGCCCTCTCACCTTCGCTCTGACGCCTCTTTCCGACGCCCCCGAGTCTGAGATCGCCGATCCCGTGTCCGCGCGGGTCCGATCCCACCCTCAAAGAGATGGCGTGCCCATGCGACCCTTCAGTGAGCTTCTCAGCGCGACTGCACTTGTGGTGTTGGCATCCGGCGTTGCATGTAAGAGTGACTCGGGTGTGACCGGCCCGACGACCCTGGAAGGTCAGTACAAGGGGACAGTGGCTGGCGAGTCGTCCCCCAGCTTGAGCGCGTCGCTCGCTCTGACCGTGGCCGCCAGCACGACGGGCACGATCACGCCCGTGGGCGCGGCGCCGATCACCGTGACTGGGACCTACGTCCCCTCGACCAAGGCCGTCGCGCTCGCCGGCGGAGGGTACACGATCGCCGGGACGATCGACGACGCCGGCAAGCTGCTCGGTACCTACACCCACTCCACGGCGGAGGGCAGCGTCGTGGCGTACCGGCACACGACTGCCAATCCGGTCACGGTGTACTGCGGTACCTACACCGGCGACGCAGACGGCATCTGGAACTCGGTCCTTCGGGGCACCTCCCTCTCCGGCGCGTACGACAACGTCGACGGCTCGGACGGCTATTTCACCGGTACCGTGAACGGGAGCAACGTCACCATCACCGAAATCACCGCGAGCCCTGGCGGCACCGCCACCGGCACGATTTCCGGCACGACCTTGTCGGGCACGTGGTCGGGCCCGGGATTCGCGGGGACCTGGACCAGCGACGCGACCTGCTGACCGTGACGCCGCTCCGTCACGCTTCGTAGCCGAAAGGCCGTGGCCCAGCCCGGCGTGGAAAGTCCGTTGCGGGGGCGCCACACCTCCGCTTAGGGAACACGCCTGACCCTGGAGCTAGGCCTGGCCTGTGTCTTGCTCGGCGCTTGGGACACGCTGACCGCTGAACGCGAGAAACCGCTATGCGCCTGGTCATTCTCACAGCCGACGGTCTGGAGCACCGGTACGTCGCCAATGTGCTCTCGCGCGCCTTTCCGGACGAGCTGCGGGCGATCGTGGTCGCGCAGCCGGCCCGGCGCTCGTTCCTCGGGCACGTCCGGGTCTGGTGGCGTCGATACTCGGGCCGGCAACTCGCTTCGCGGATCTGCGCGCGGGCGTATGCGCTGCTGCTCGGCCGTTCGCGCCGCCGACGCGCCACGTACGCGCGATATCTGTCGCCCGGGGGCCCGCTCGAGTGGGACCGCGGCGATCTGGTGCGTCGTGTTCCCTCCGCCAACGGCGACCAGTGCCGTGCGCTCCTGCAACACCTCGCGCCCGACGTCATCGCCGTGTACGGGACCGCCGTGATCAAGGCGCCCGTCATCCGTCTGGCCGGCAGAGCGATCCTCAACATGCACACGGGGCTGTCGCCGCACTATCGGGGCGCGGATACGATCTTCTGGGCGCTGCACAACCAGGAGCCGCAATCGGTGGGAGTCACCATACATGCGCTGGACGAGGGCGTCGATTCAGGACCGATCGTGCGCACGGGTCGCCCCGTCATCGCGCGGGACGACGACGAGGACTCGCTCTTCTGCAAGTGCGTGATCGTCGGCGCGCAGCTGTACGAACGGGCGATCCGGGAGGTGGCGACCGACGCCCGGCGCTACGCTCCACAGGATCTGCGGCAGGGACACGAGTACCGGTTCGTCGACCGCACGCTCGCCGCCGAGCGCCGGGTACGCAGGCTGCTGCGAGGTGGCCTGCTACGGCGGTTTGCGGAGACCCCCAATTGATCCGGTTGTTGGCGCAGATGCTCCGCTGGAGCGGGATGCTGCTGTACTGGTTGCACCTGCATCCGCTGGTCATCTGGCTTGCTCGCCGCCGTACGCGGATTCTGCTGTACCACGCCTGCGAGCCGACCGAGAGTGATTTTATCCGCGACCTTGAGTCGAACACCCCTCCCGACCGGTTCGACGCGCACCTGAACTTCCTGGTTCGCCACTACCGGGTCGTGCCCCTCGACGCGCTCGAGCGGGGCGCGCCGGGCGATCGCGCCGTCGTCATCACCTTCGACGACGGTTACGCCTCGGTCTACGCGAACGCGTTCCCGCGGCTGAGGCGCCTGGGGCTCCCGGCCACGGTGTACCTCACGACCGACGTCGTGGACAATCGTGCCTTGATCTGGATCAACGAGCTCAACTGGCTGCTCCGCAATCATGGGGCGGTCGCTCGCCCGTTGGCCGAGACGGTGTTCGCCTGCGCGCGACGCGCCGCCATCCCAGCTGTCCTGAAGCGGGCGTGCGAGCGCTACGAGCCGTCCACGGTTCGCGATCTCCTCGACGCGATTCGAGCGCGGGCAGGTCTCGATGGCGGGTCGACCGCGGCCGGCGCGCGGCTGTACTTGACCTGGGAAGAAATCCGCGAGATGGCCCGGGCCGATGTGACCTTCGGCAATCACACGGCGAGCCATCCCAACCTGGCGCGGCTTCGCGAGGCGGCGCAGGCCGACGAAATCGGTCGCGCTCAAGGCGCGCTCACGTCGCACCTCGGGCCACCCACGTCGCTCGCCTATCCGTTCGGGCTGCACGACGCGGCCAGTCGCCGTGTCGCCGCGGACCTGGGGTTCGCATCTGTCATGGAGGTGGGTGGCATCAACGACGTCCCCGCGACGCTCGATCGCGTGGCCCGCGTGCCCGCGGGCGACTGGAGCTGTGCCGCGCTCTTCGCGGAGCTCGAGATCGTCGCCCCGGCCAAGGCCCGCGTGCGGCGCTTGCGGGACGGAGTCAGGCGTCTTGTGCCTGACTTCTTGTGCTGGTAGACCGAGAAGGCACACATCGAGAAAGGGCTAGGGCCGGTCTAACGCGCGCCATCCGGTCTCCCAGCGTCGTCAACATCGAAGACCTGCGTCGGCTCGCCCGGCGCCGCCTCCCCAAGGTGGTCTTCGACTACCTGGACGGCGGCGCCGAAGGTGAAGTCACCCTGCGGGAGAACCGCCGCGCCTTCGACGCCGTCACCTTCCGGCCGCGCCACGCGGTGGGCTTACCCGGCGTCGACTTGCGCACCACCGTGCTCGGCCGGGAGCTCGCGTTCCCCATCCTGCTGGCGCCGGTCGGATACAGTCGCGTCATGCACGTCGCCGGGGAGTCCGCCGCCGCGCGCGCGGCCGGCGCGGCCGGCAGTGGCTACGTCCTCTCCACCATGTCGGGGCACGCGCTCGAGGACGTGAAGGCGGCCTGCGCCGGCCCCGTCTGGTATCAGTTGTATCTGCTGGGCGGCCGCGCCGCCGCCGAGGCGGCGATCCACCGCGCCCGCGTGGCGGGCTACTCGGCACTCGTCGTCACGATCGACACCGCCGTGGCCGGTCTACGCGAGCGCGACGTCAAGAACGGCACGGCGCAATTGCTGGGCGGCACGCTGCGCGCCAAGCTGCCGTTTCTGCCGCAGCTGCTCACGCACCCGCGCTGGCTCGCGTCGTTCCTGCTGGGCGGCGGCGTTCCCCCGCTCCCCAATGTCGTGCTCCCCGGTCAGGGGCCGATGCCGCTCGTCGACGTCACCACCGCACTGGCCCGCGCCGCCGTCACGTGGGATGACCTGCGGTGGCTGGGGGACGCCTGGCGCGGCCCGATCGTGGTCAAAGGGGTGCTGACGGGAGAGGACGCCCGCCGCGCCGCCGACGCCGGCGCCGCCGCCATCGTCGTGTCCAATCACGGAGGACGCCAGCTCGACGGCGTCCCCGCCGCGCTGCGCGCGCTCCCGGAGGTCGTGACCGCCGTGAACGGGCAGGCCGAGGTGCTGATGGACGGGGGCGTGCGGCGCGGCGGCGATGTGATCAAGGCCGTTTGCCTCGGCGCCCGGGCCGTGCTCGTCGGTCGCGCCTACGCCTACGGCCTCGCGGCCGCCGGCGAGGCGGGCGTGACGCGCGCGCTCGAGATCCTGCGGGCCGACATGGAGCGGACGCTGCAACTCTTGGGATGCCCGGCGATCACCAAGCTGGACCGGTCGTTCGTGGGCGCTCCGGCGTAGGGGCGCCGGGGGCGGCGTGCTCTCGTAGGTGCCCGACCAGGTCGAGCCCGGTCTTGACGACCACGAGCACGGCGACCGCCGCGACCGGCGCCCCCAGCGCCTGGACGAGAAACCCGCCCCCCAGGATCACCACGTGCAGCACCATCACGCGACCGTACGGCCGTGTCATCAGCTTGGCCAGCGCGGCCGTGCGGTACTCACCGGCTCCGATGTAGTTGAACGCAAACGACACGCCATGACTTGCCGCCAGGGCCAGCGCGGCGGGCCAGATCCCGGCGCCTTGCACCGCGTGGAGAAACGCTGTCGGGCCCGGAAGCCCGCGCTCGTGGACGCCGCCGAACAGCGTGAGCACGAACGCTCCGTGGACGGTCGTGAACATCCCGTAATGAACGATGAAAAAAGGGATCATGCCGGCCTTCGCCACCCACATCAGCGGGTTGTCCGGCTGTGCCAACGCCATGCGCAAGAGGTTGAAGGCACCCACGATCACGTTCTCGACCCAGAACAGCAGCAGCGTCGCGAACACGCTCCAGCCGAAGAACAACACGCCGGCCAGCGGCACCAGATTCGCTGCGATCAGCACGACCGCGCTCGGGGACAGGCGCAGCCCGGCCATGGCGGCGGACGGAGTCGGGGTAGGGTCAGGTTGGGTCACGGTGCCCCAACGATGCAGCGCGGCTGCGGCGCCGCCAAGGACTTGCCGGCCCGCCGGCACCCGAGGATCTTGCCCGGGTGAGTAACGTAAGGAACAACCTGGCCGTGGTGGGGCTGTCGGGCAGCCCGGCCGCGAGCTCCAAGTCGCGCGTACTGGTCGAGTACGCCTTGGCGCGAGCCGCGACGCGCGGGGCTCGAGTCGAGCTGGTCGACCTGGCGGCGCTGCCCGCCGATGCGCTGCTCGGCCGCGGATCGGCTCCCGCCATCGCGGCGGCGCTCGATGCGGCGAGCCGGGCGCGCATCGTCGTGGCAGGCACACCGGTGTACCGCGCCACCTACAGCGGCCTGCTCAAGGTGTTCTTCGATCTCTTGCCGCAGGACAGCTTGCTCGGCAAGATCGGCGTTCCGATCGTGACCGGTCACGATCGCGGCCATTCGCTCGCGGTGGATCACGGGCTGCGGCCGCTGTTCGCGAGTCTTGGCGCCACCGTGGTCGCGGGCGGTGTGTACGGCACCAGCGCCCAGTTCCAGGACGGGAAGGCCGCACCCGAGCTGCTCAAGGCGGTGGACCACGCGGTCGACGAGGCGCTTGCCCTCGCCGGCGCAGGCATCACCTGAGGAAAAACCAGGACGTCTCATGAGCGCCACGCCAGAGCACCCGCTCGCGATCTATTACGAGCACCCCGACTGGTTCCGTCCGTTGTTCGAGGAGCTGGATCGCAGGCGCGTGCCGTACGTGCGTCTCGGCGCCGCGAGCCATCGGTTCGACACCGCGGACGGGCGACCGCCTTACTCGCTCGTCTTCAACCGGATGAGCCCGTCGGCCTACCTGCGGGGAGCGGGGAATGCGATCTTCTATACCCTGCATTACCTGGCGCATCTCAAGCGCCACGGAGTGCGGGTGATCAACGGCTACGACGCGTGGGTCACCGAGACGTCCAAGGCGCTGCAGCTCTCGCTGCTGGAGCAGCTGGGGCTGCCGTTCCCCCCGGCACGGGTCATCAATCACGCGGCCCAGGCGTCCGAGGCGGCGCGCGGGCTCCGCTTTCCCGTCGTGCTGAAGCCCAACATCGGCGGCTCCGGGGCCGGG
>Ga0209805_1000115_pt1 | contig 43580 bp, 46 predicted proteins | sample GraSoiAngelo_148_FD_185905 | JGI IMG/M metagenome (GOLD analysis project Ga0209805, IMG submission 185905) | Grasslands soil microbial communities from the Angelo Coastal Reserve, California, USA - 14_1009_09_20cm (SPAdes) (version 2) | ecosystem: Environmental > Terrestrial > Soil > Grasslands ...
CGCGAGACCGAGCGGATCGACTACGACGCGATGCAGAAGCTGGCCGAGGACGTGCGGCCGAAGATGATCCTGGGCGGCTTCTCAGCCTACTCACGGATCGTCGACTGGAAGCGTATGCGCGAGATCGCGGACTCGGTCGGCGCGACATTCTTCGTCGACATGGCGCACGTGGCAGGCCTCGTCGCGGGCGGCGTCTATCCGTCTCCCATCCCGCACGCCGCCATCACGAGCACGACCACGCAGAAGACGCTGCGTGGGGCGTGGGGCGCGATCATCCTCTGCCGTGCGGACTGGCAGAAGGCGATCGATTCCGCGGTCTTCCCCGGCATCCAGGGCGGCCCTCTGATGCACGCGATCGCGGCCAAGGCGGTGTGCTTCGGAGAGGCACTCAAGCCCGACTTCAAGCTGTACGCGAAGCAGGTCGTCGTGAACGCGAAGGCGCTGTCCAACCGGCTGCTCGAGCGCGGCATGCGCCTGGTCAGCGGCGGGACCGACAACCACTTGATGCTCATCGACCTGCGCCCGCAGAAGCGGACCGGCAAGCAGGTGCAGGACATCGCGGACACGGTGGGCATCACCCTCAACCGGAACTCGATTCCCTTCGACGACGCCTCGAAGTTCAACCCGAGCGGGGTGCGCGTCGGAACTCCGCTGGTCACGACGCGAGGCATGAAAGAGCCGGAGATGGTCGTGATCGCAGACTGCATCGTCGACCTGGTCGAGCGCATCGACGACCCCGCCACCCTCGACTCGGTCCACGAGCGGGCGCTGGAGCTGTGCCGGAAGTTCCCGATCCCCTACGCGTTTGACTGACGCCAAACCCCGGATAGTCCGGACTGTCCCGATTCGTCGCGAGTCGGAAGCCCGGATGGTCCGGACTATCCGACGCCTTGGTTTCGCTCGTGACTGATTTTTTCAGCGACCAGGCGCTTGCCAGCCTGACCCAGCATTTGCTGCCAGGCCTGTGGCCATTTGTCGTCGCGCTGGTCGGATGCGTGCTGTTCGTGCCTCTAGCGATCTACCTATCACGCCGCTTCGGCTGGATCGCCCAGCCCGGCGGCAGGCATGCACACAGCAGGCCAACCCCGACCCTCGGCGGCCTCGCCATGTTCGTCGGGTTTGCGCTGGCGGTGGCGATCTTCCTGCCGCAGTACGGCGCGACGCCGGGGGTGCTTCTCGTGTCCGGCCTGGCCATGGTCGCCCTGGCGATCGACGACAGGTGGCCCATGCACCCGCTCATCAAGCTGGGCGTCCAGCTCGGGCTCGCCCTGCTGGCGGTAGTCATATTCCGCGTCCAGATCGGGTGGTTCAGCCTGCCGGGCGGACATCTCGTCCAGCTCGGACTGCTGGAGGCGCCGGTCAGCGTCTTCTGGCTGCTGGGGATGCAGAACACCGTCAACTTCCTCGACGGCGCCGACGGGCTGGCGGCCGGCGTGATCGCGATCGTCGCGCTGGTCCTGATGCTCGCCGCCGGCCAGCTCGGCCAGCTCGAGGTCGTGAAGCTGAGCGGCGCGCTGGCCGGTTGCTGCGCCGGCTTCCTGATGTTCAACTTTCCGCCGGCCCGCATCTTCATGGGCGACTCGGGTGCGCACTTTCTGGGCATTGCGCTGGGCATGATCTCGATCCTCGGCGTCGCCAAGGTCGCTGTCGCCTTCGCCCTCGCCGCGCCGGTGCTCGCCCTCGCCGTCCCGATCGCCGACACGGGCTGGGCGATCCTGCGCCGGCGCATGAAGGGTTCGTCGGTGGCGACCCCGGACCGGTTGCACCTTCACCACCGCCTGCAGTCGTTTGGCCTGGATCCACGCCAGACCTGCTACGTCTTCTACGCGGCAAGCGCTCTTCTCGGGGCGCTCGGGCTCACGCTTTTCGGCCACGGCCGCATCCTGGCGGTGGTCGTCGTGGCGGCTGCGGTGCTCGCGTCGACCGTGGTCGCCGACCTGCTGCAGCACGCCGGCTGGCGAGTTCCCGCACCGTGGCTGCGCCGCCTTCTCGGCGTTCCAAGTTCCCGATAGAATTCGGAGGGGCATGGCGCCCCCTCCGAGTAAAGATCCCAGCGGAGCTGACATGGCTGGAATCGGGATCTATCTCGCGGCGGCGGTTCTCTTGCCGTTGCTCGGTGGGGTGGTACTCGACAAGGCGTTGAAGACGGCGCCTGTCTTCGTCCTCGTGGGATTGGTCGTGGGTCTTGCCGCTGGCGCCGCGGGCATCTGGCTGAAAGTAAGGGAGCTCTCGAGATGACGTCTGCGGGTCTGCTGCGAAAGACGGTGGTGCTGTGTGCTGTTGCCGCAGTTGCCTCCGCAATCGTCGGGACGCTGACCGGTCATCTGGCACAAGGGCTGGGCGTCGCCGCCGGGTTGATGCTTGGGTCGGTTAACGGTTATCTGCTGCAAGGGTTGATGGCACGCGGCACTCCATTCATGGCGGCGAGCCTGCTCCGAATCCTTTTCTTCAGCTCGCTGATCCTGACCGCCGCCCTTATTTTCCGGAGCAGCGCGTGGACTCTGGCGCTTGGGATTGGTTGTGCCCAGCTCGCGATGGTTGCGGTCGGAGTCCGGCAGGGGCTTCGCGCTTGATTTACGCAGATGCGGGGATTGGGACCCATCCCACCATCAATTTCGGGTGTGGGCCGCTCTGCACCTTCAACTACGACAGCGTCATCTCCAGTGTGCTGGCGATCGTCGTGACGATCGGAGTCGCATTCTGGTTGAGATCTAAGCTGAGGTCAGGCGAGCCAGGTCGCGTCCAGGCGGTTTTCGAGTGGGGTTATGACCAGTTGAGATCGCTGATCCGGACAAACGTCGCGGACGACGCGCTGTTCGTCATTCCGCTGGCCCTGACCCTCTTCCTCTACATCCTCATCGCCAATTGGATCGAGCTCTTTCCACTTGGCCTGTTTCCAATCCTGCACGGCGCCAACGCCGACCTCAACCAGACGCTGGCGATGGCGCTGGTCGTGATCCTGGTCGTGCAGTGGTACAGCATCCGGGTGCAGGGTTGGCGTGGATACCTGCGCCACTTCACCAAACCGTTCGAGCTTCCGGTGTGGGGGCGTGCGGTCTACACACCTCTCAACATCCTCGAGGAGCTGGTGAAACCCGTGACCCTGTCGCTCCGACTCTTCGGAAACATCTTCGCGGGCGCTGTCATGATCGGCCTGATCGCGGGCTTCGGTACGCTCGCACTACCTCTCGTTGGCACCGTCGGGGGGACGGTGATCGGGGCGATTTTGCTGTCGGTCTGGAAAGCGTTCGACGTCATTTTCATCGGTTTCATCCAGGCGTTCATCTTCATGCTGCTGACGGTCATCTATTTCGGCATGGCCCGCGAAGGCCTCGAACACGAACACCACTAGGAGGGAGACATGACAGATCACGGACTTGTTCTCGCCGGCGCACTGATCGGATTCGGCCTCGCGATCGGGCTTGGTGCCGTCGGGGCCGCCTTCGGCGACGGCCTCGCCGGCAACGCCTTCATCAGCGGCGTGGCGCGACAGCCCGAAGCTCAGGGCCGAATGATCCCCTGGCTCTTCACGATCGTCGGCCTGGTCGAGGCCATGTACTTCATCAACCTCGCCTTCGGATTCGTGTTCCTGTCCAACGTACCGGCGAAGTAGGGCTCGATGCAGTACCTGGCGACGACAGGAACGGCGGGCGTCATCGAGATCAATGGGACTGTGATCGTCGAGCTGCTCACGTTCCTGGTCATGCTTGCGGTGCTCACCCGGTACGTCTATCCGGAGGTCGTCAAGATCGCCGAGGCGCGGCAGCGTGCGATCGCCCAGCAGCTGCACGACGCGGAGCAGGCGCGGGCGGAAGCGGAGGCTCGTCTGCAGGAAGCGCAGGCCAAGCTCGAGGAGGCCCGGAAGACAGCGCAGCAGGTCATCGACTCGGCGAGCAAGTCGGGTGAGCAGCTGCGGCAGGACCTGAGGGCGAAGGCCGAAGACGATGCCAAGCGCATCGCCGAGTCGGCGCGGAAAGATATCGAGGCTGAGCGTGACCGGGCGCTGCAGTCCGCACGCAGCGAGGTTGCCGCTCTGGTTGTGACCGCGACCGAAAAAGTCATCGGCGAGACTCTCGACGAACCGAAGCACCGCCGGCTGATCGAGCGTGCCATCGAGGAGGTCGCGAGTGGCGACGGCAGCCGCTAGACGCTACGCGAAGGCGGTCTTCGAGCTCGCCCGCGACGAGGGCAGTGTTGCCGAGTGGGCGCACCGACTCCACCGCGTCAGCGAGCTCCTTGCCGACGCAGAGGTCGCGGCCGTGTTGACGAACCCGACCATCCCGGTCACTCAGCGCGAAGCGCTGATCGCGGCGGCACCTCACCAGTTTGACGACGAGACGACCAACCTGGCCAGGCTGCTCATAGAGTCGGGGCGGGTCGACCAGGCGCGGGCGATCGAACAGGAGTTTCAGCGCCTGGCCGATGATGCGGCCGGTCGCGTTCGCGCCACCGTGACGACGGCGATCGAGCTCGAGCGAGATGATCGCGATCGCGTCGAAAGGGAGCTCTCGAGACGCCTGAACAAGGAAGTGAGCCTGGACGTCGTCGTCGACCCACGGGTCATCGGTGGGCTGAGGCTTCAATACGGAGACCGTGTCGTGGACGCAACCGTGGCCACCAGATTGCAGCAACTGCGCCGCCGCCTGGCGGCCACCTAGGAGAACAGCGAGTGGGCATAAGCACCAAAGAAATTTCGGAGGTCATCAAAGAGCGGCTCAAGGATTTCGACGCGAGCCTGGTGTCGGCTGACGTGGGCCGCATCGTGGCCGTAGGCGACGGCATCGCTCAGGTCTACGGGCTGCAGAATGCAATGGCGGGCGAGCTGCTCGAGTTTCCCCACGAGACGTACGGGCTGGCGCTCAACCTGGAAGAGGACCAGGTGCGGGTGGTGATACTCGGCGACTTCGGCCACCTGCACGAGGGCGACGAGGTCAAAACCACCGGGCGCCTGCTCGAGGTGCCCGTCGGCGACGAGCTCCTTGGCCGCATCGTAAACCCGCTCGGCGTTCCGCTCGACGACAAGGGGCCAATCAAGACCACCAAGACCCTTCCGGTCGAGCGCATCGCACCAGGCGTCATCACTCGCAAGCGCGTCGACAGCCCCGTGCAGACCGGCATCAAGGCGATCGACGCGATGATCCCGATCGGCCGCGGCCAGCGCGAGCTGATCATTGGCGACCGGTTCACCGGCAAGACGACGATCCTGCTGGACACGATCATCAACCAGAAAGGCAAGGACCTCTTCTGCATCTACGTCGCCATCGGTCAGAACGCCGCTTCTGTCGCTCGCGTGGCGGCGACCCTCGAAGAGAGCGGGGCGATGGACTACACAATCATCGTCGCGGCCACCGCCTCGGACCCTGCGTCGCTTCAGTACATCGCTCCGTACGCGGGCGCCGCGATGGGCGAGTACTTCCTGGAACAAGGCAAGGAGGCGCTCTGCTGCTACGACGACCTGACGAAGCAAGCCTGGGCATATCGCGAGCTGTCCCTCACCCTGCGCCGCCCACCGGGCCGTGAAGCTTATCCCGGCGACGTCTTCTACCTGCACTCCCGACTGCTCGAGCGAGCGGCCAAGATGAACGCCGCGCATGGCGGCGGCTCCCTCACCGCACTGCCCGTCATCGAAACACAGGCCAACGACGTGTCAGCGTTCATCCCAACCAATGTCATCTCCATCACCGACGGTCAGATTTACCTGCAGTCCGACCTGTTCAACGCGGGCCAGAGGCCGGCGCTCAACGTGGGCATCTCAGTCTCGCGCGTCGGCGGAGACGCGCAGACGAAAGCGATGCGCCAGGTCGCGGGCAAGCTCCGCCTCGACCTTGCGCAGTACCGCGAGCTGGCTGCGTTTGCGCAGTTCGCGTCGGACCTGGACACCCAGACGCGCAACCAGCTAGAGCGCGGCGCCCGGTTGACGGAGCTGCTCAAGCAGGACAAGTACCAGCCGGTGCCCCTGGGGGAGCAGGTCGCTGTGCTGTACGCCGGCACGCAGGGGCATGCGGACAAGGTTCCGGTAAACCGGGTGCGCGAATGGGAGAGCGGCTTCGTGCGCTTCCTGAAGGGCGAGCGGCCGGGCATCCTCGAAGAGATCGAGAAGCAGAAGGCGCTGAACGACAACCTGTTCGCGCGCCTGAACGCGGCGATCGCCACGTTCAACCACCAGTTCGGCGTCGAGGGCTACCAGGACGAAGCCGATCCCGCGGCGCAGAAGACGAGCTAGATGCCTGCTTTCAGAGACATCGTCCGCCGCATCGACTCGATCAAGAACACGCAGAAGATCACCAAAGCGATGCAAGTGGTGGCGGCGACTCGCCTGCGGCGCGCGCAGGCGGCAGTGCAGGCCACGCGTCCCTATGCGGACAAGATGGTCGAGGTCTTGCAGACAGTGAGCGGGCGCGCGACTGAATACAAGCACCCGTTCCTCATCCGACGCGAGGGAAAACGAGCGGTGATGATCCTCGTCACAACGGACAAGGGACTGGCGGGCGCGATCAACGTCAACAACATCCGCGCCGGGACCCGTTACATGAACCAGAACTACCCGGACCAGCAGCGCTATGTGACGCTCGGGCGCAAAGGCCGCGATTTCCTGCTGCGCTTCCGCCGAGACGTGATCGCCGAGGTGAGCAACCTGCCCGACCGGCCGACGCAGGGGCAGGTCCTGCCCGCGGTCACCGTCGCGCTCGAGGAGTACACGAAGGGCAACGTCGACGCTGTGCTGCTCTGCTACGCGAAGTGGGTCTCCACCCTCCGGCAGGAACCGACGGTTCGCGTGCTGATCCCAGCCGAGATCCCGGCACGCGAGCAGGAATCAACGGGACCGCGCGCTGACTACATCTACGAGCCGGACCCCGAGTCGGTGCTCGACGGCCTGCTACCGCGATACGTCGAGACCCAGGTGTTCCAGGCGGTGCTCGAGAACAAGGCCAGCGAGTACTCGGCGAAGATGATCGCGATGCAGAACGCGACAAAGGCGGCCGGCGACCTTATCGACGCGCTCACGCTTTACGCGAACAAAGTTCGCCAGGCAGGAATCACCACCGAGCTGATGGAAATCGTCAGCGGCGCCGCGGCGCAGCAAGGCTCGAGCTGAGGGAGGAAGTCCAGATGGCAAAAACGAAGCGAAAGTCAAAGCCCACGTTCGAGACCAAGACCGCGCGCCAGGGTCACATCGCCGAGGTCATCGGTGCGGTGGTCGACGTTGCGTTCGACGCCGGATACCAACCGGAGCTTTTCGAGGCACTAGAGGTGACAACCCAGGACGGCCGTGTGGTCGTGCTCGAAGTCGAGTCAGACCGAGGCGACAACACCGTCCGCTGCATCGCGATGGACTCGACTGACGGCTTTCGTCGCGGCGATCCCGTGAAGGCAACGGGCGCGGCAATCTCAGTGCCAGTCGGCGTCGAGACGCTCGGGCGGCTCTTCAACGTGATCGGCAAGGCGATCGACGACGAACCGACGCCCGAAGGCACCACGCGGTGGCCGATTCACCGTCCCGCTCCGGCGCTGGACGAGCAGCAGGCGAAGGTCGAGATCCTCGAAACCGGGATCAAGGTCATCGACCTGATCTGCACCTTTGCCAAGGGCTCGAAGATCGGACTGTTCGGCGGAGCAGGCACCGGCAAGACCGTGATCGTGCAGGAGCTCATCCGCAACATCGCCTACCAGCACAAAGGCCGCTCGGTGTTCGCGGGAGTGGGGGAGCGGACGCGCGAAGGCAACGACATGTACGTCGAGATGCAGGACGCGGGCGTGCTCCCCCAGACGGCCCTCGTCTTCGGTCAGATGAACGAACCGCCTGGCGCTCGGGCGCGTGTTGGGCTGACCGGGTTGACGATGGCCGAGTACTTCCGCGATGAGGAGGGAGCCGACACGCTCCTGTTCGTTGACAACATCTTTCGCTACCTGCTCGCGGGCTCCGAGGTGTCGGCCCTGCTCGGCCGCATGCCGTCGGCCGTCGGCTACCAGCCCACGCTGGCCTCTGAGATGGGCGAGCTGCAGGAGCGCATCACGTCGACGCGCAAGGGCTCGATCACGTCGGTGCAGGCCGTCTACGTGCCGGCCGACGACTACACCGACCCCGCTATCCAGACGGTGTTCGCGCACCTTGGCGCGACGCTGCGTCTCGAGCGGTCACTCGTCGAGATCGGCATCTATCCGGCGGTGGACCCGCTTGGATCATCGAGTCGGTTCGTGGAACCGGCGATCGTGGGCCAGGATCACTACGACGCTGCGCAAGGCGTTAAGAAGATCATGCAGCGCTACAAGGACCTCCAGGACATCATCGCAATCCTCGGTATGGAGGAACTCTCCGAAGACGACAAGGAGGCGGTATCGCGTGCGCGCAAGGTTCAGCGATTTCTCTCGCAGCCGTTCAGCGTCGCGCAGCGATTCACCGGCCGCGAGGGGAAGTACGTGTCCAGGGCCGAGACTGTGCGCGGATTCAAGGAAATCCTCGAGGGCAAGCACGACGATCTGCCGGAGCAGGCCTTCTACATGGTGGGCACCATCGACGAGGCTCGCGAGCAGGCCGAGCAGATGAAGAAGACCGAATGAAATTCCCCTTGCGAGTCGTGAGCGTTGAGCGGAGCCTCTTCGAAGGAGAGGTCGAGTTCATCATCGTCAACGGAGCCGAGGGTGAGCTTGGCGTGCTCGCGCGACACGCGCCGCTGATGACCATTCTCAAACCCGGTTCGCTGCGAATCCAGGAGACCTATGGCGGAGAGGAACAGCAGCTCTTTGTCGGCGGTGGCTTCCTGGAGGTTCTGCCTGACCGTGTCACGGTGCTGGCCGACGTCGCAGAGCACGCCGATGAGATCTCGATCGAACAGGCGGAGCAGGCGAGGCGGCGGGCCCAGGAGAAGCTGGCCGGCACATTGACAACCGCCGAGGAGACCGAGTTCCAGAACGCACTCGCAATGGCCGAGGCTCGACTTCGCCTGGCCCGAGCCCGCCGCGGCTAGTAGCTTTAGGCCCTAATGACAGGGCGCGATCGCGCGCTGCGCATCACCGGAGGCGCTCAGCTGGCCGGCGACATCTGCGTCAGCGGTTCCAAGAACGCGGCGCTGCCCGAGATGGCGGCCGCCCTGCTCACGACCGACCGCGTGACTCTTCACAACGTGCCGAGGGTGACCGACTCCACCGTCATGGCCGAGATCCTGACCGAGCTCGGCGGGCACTCCGAAGGCGAGGGCACGGTGATGCTGGAGACCGGCGGCGCAGTCCGCAGCGATGTGCCCGACGATCTCGGCCGCCGGATGCGCGCGACGATCGTCCTGCTGGGCGCGCTGCTCGGTCGGTTCGGCAGGGCGCGCGTGCCCCGACCCGGCGGTGACGACATCGGCGCCCGGCGCGTGGAACAGCACCTCCGTGGCTTCCGCCAGATGGGCGCGCACATCAGCGAGACGAAGGACGAGATCATCGCCACCGCCGACGGCCTGCGCGGCAACCGCATCGTGTTCGACCTGCCGACGGTCACGGGTACCGAGAACATCCTGCTTGCGGCGGTGAAGGCGCAGGGCCGGACGGAGATCTTCAACGCCGCGCGCGAGCCCCACGTCGAGGACCTGTGCCGCCTGCTGACGAAGATGGGCGCGCGGATCGAGGGCATCGGGACCGAGCGCTTGATCGTCGACGGAATGAGTGAGCTGCGCGGCGCGGAGCACACCGTGATCGCCGACTACCTCGAGGCGGGGACGTACGCGATCGCAGTCGCGGCCGCGGGCGGGGACCTGCGCATCAAGTGCAGCCGGCCCGAGGACCTGGAGGTGCTGCTGCTGAAGCTCGAGCAGGCGGGGGCGGAGGTCGAGGCGGGCGACGGTTGGTTCCGGGTCAGCCGCTCACGCCGGACGCCCCTGCAGCCGATCGATATGTCCACCTGGACTTTTCCAGGTTTCCCGACCGACCTCCAGGCGCAGTACATGGCGCTGATGACCCAGGCCGAAGGCGAGAGCGTCATCTCCGAGTTCGTGCACGAGAACCGGTTCCAGCACGTGCGAGAGCTGGCGAAGATGGGTGCGGGCATAGCGGTCGAGGGACGCCTGCATGCGGTCGTGCACGGCCCAAGCCGGCTTCGCGGCACAGAGGTCGCCATTCCCGACATCCGCTCCGGCGCAGCCCTTGTCATCGCCGCGCTGTGCGCGGAAGGGGACAGCCTCCTGCGCAACGCGTGGCACGTCGAGCGGGGCTACGAGGACATGGTGGGCAAGCTCGCTTCGGTCGGAGCGCGAATCAAGAGCGTGAGCGTGGACTCCGGGCCGCCCGCGTCAGGGCACCTCTACGAATAGTGTCGATTCTCTCGAAGAAGATCGGCATCGACCTCGGCACCTCGACAGTCCTGATCTACGTCAAGGGCGAAGGCATCGTGGTCAACGAGCCTTCGCTGGTCGCGGTCAATCGGGACGGGACCCGGATCCTGGCCGTCGGCAGGCAGGCGCTCGAGATGGAGGGGCGTGCGCCCGAATCGATCCAGGTCGTCCGCCCTATACGCGAGGGGGTGATCGCAGACTTCGTCGTGACCGAAGGCATGCTGAATCACCTCATTGGAAAGGTGCAGGGCCGCCAGCGGCTGTTCAAGCCCGAGATCATGATCTGCGTTCCGTCGGGGGTCACCTCGGTCGAACGCCGCGCCGTCACCGAGGCCGCGATCTCGGCCGGCGCGCGGCAGGCCTGGCTCATCGACGAGCCACTCGCTGCCGCCATCGGCGCCGGCCTGCCCATCGCCGAGCCGAGAGGCAACGCGATCTGCGACGTTGGCGGCGGGACGACCGAGATCGCCGTCATCTCGCTTTCAGGGATGGTGGTCGCGCATTCCATTCGTGTGGGAGGCAACAGGATCGACGACGCGATCGCCGCCTACTTCAAGCGCAAGCACAACCTGCTGATCGGCGAGCGCACAGCGGAGGAGGCGAAGATCGCCGTGGGCTCCGCGGTCTCGATGAAACAGCCGCTGGTCACCGAGGTGTGCGGGCGCGACCTGGTCACCGGGCTGCCCAAGCACGTCGAGGTGACGTCGAACGACATCGTGGAGGCGATCCAGGAGCCGCTGCGCCTCATCGTCGGGGCGGTGCGTGACGTGCTGGAGGAGACGCCGCCCGAGCTCGTAGCGGACATCTTCGAGCGCGGCATGGTGCTGACCGGCGGCGGGGCTCAGCTGCGCGGACTGGACCGCTACCTGTCGATGCACACGGGAATTCCGGCCATTGTGGCGGACGAGCCGCAGACCATCGTCGTGCGCGGTACGGGCCTCGCGCTCGAGACCTTCGAAGTGTTGAAACGGAATCAGTCTTATCTCCGTTGATGCGATTCGCTCTGCCCGTCCGGCGCAGCCCCATCCCCGCCGCAAGCGGCGGTACTTCCCCACAGCGTGGGGAAGAGCCACCTTCCCCGCTAGCGGGGCAGTGACTGCTCTGCCTCTTCCCATGACTGGGGAGGAGATTTTCTGACGGGCCTCCGCGTGGTCGTCGATGGGTCGGGGCTCGAGCGGCCTCGCGCCGGCGTCGGGGTTTATACGACTCAGATCCTGCACGCGATGGCGGTCGATCGCCCTGACTGCAGGTTCACCGTATTCGGTCCACCTGGAGGCTTCGTCCACGTTCCGGATGCCGTGTACCGCCTGCTGCCCCGAATGCGCCTGGTCGGACGCCACGTCCAGTGGCCGGCTGAGATCCGGCGCCTTCATCCCGACGCCTACTTCGGTCCAGCCGGCGCGCTGCCGCTGGGGCGCGTCGGGTGCCCTTCGGTCGTCACCGTCCACGACCTGGCCATCTACCGGAACCCACGCTGGTTTCCGAGGCGCCAGCCGCTGAGCACTCGCCTTGTGGTGCCGCGCTCCGTTCTGCGGGCGGACGTCGTGATCGCGGTTTCGGAGAACACGGCGCGGGACGTTGCGGAGATATTCAGCCTGGACCGCGCCCGGATCCAGGTGGTGCCACACGGCGTCTCACCGAAGTTCCGGCCGATGGGTGCGGTAGACCTCGCCGACGCGCGCGCGCGGCTTGGTCTGCCTGAGCGTTTCATCCTCTTCGTGGGCACGGTCGAACCGCGCAAAAACCTGGAGACGCTGCTCGACGGCTGGGTCCTGATGCGGGACCGCCCTGACCTTGTCGTGGTCGGCTCGTGGGGCTGGCTGTACGAGCCGATCCGAGAAAAGATGGCGCGCCTAGGTCCGCGGCTGCACCATCTCGAGTCGGTCGATCCAGACGAGCTGCCTGCGATCTACAACCTGGCCCGCGTACTTGCGCACCCAGCCTGGTACGAGGGATTCGGCCTGCCTGCCGTCGAGGCGATGGCCTGCGGGACCCCGGTCGTCGTCTCGGATCGATCCAGCCTGCCGGAGGTGGTCCAGGACGCGGGCATTGTGGTCCCGGCCGGCGAACCCGACGAATGGCGTAAGGCCCTGGAGCGGGTGGTGGGGGACACGCAGCTGGCCGCAGACCTCCGCCACCGAGGCATCTTGCGAGCGGCGCAGTTCAGCTGGGAGCGCGCGGCCCGGCTCACGTGGCGCGCCGTGGACGAAGTGATCAACTAAGGGGGAGCACGCACCCCCTAGGCAGCCAGCACCTCATTGATCACGGCGGCGATCCCCGCCGCGGTCTTTTCCCATGTGAACTTCGCGGCGCGTGCTCTTGCGATCCGCGCCAGCCTTGTGCGGAGTGTCTGGTCGCCGATGGCGACCTCGAGGATCTTCGCCAGATGGTCGGGGTCAGCTGAGTTGTGGAAGTACAGCGCCGCCTCGCCACCGACTTCGGGCAGGGAGGAGGACTTCGCCGCGACCACGACCTTGCCCCGCGCCATCGCCTCGAGCACCGGCAGGCCGAAGCCCTCATAGAGGCTCGGCACCACGACCGCGGCGGCACGCTTGTAGAGGAGCTCGAGGGTCGGCTGATCGACCGGGCCAAGGATGCGGGAGTGAGTCGAATTGCGGAGCTGCTCGGAAAGCGCCCTGTCTCGCTCCTGGCCCGCGACGACCAGCGTGACCCCATCGAGGCGCTCGACCGCGGCCAGCGCCGCGGCCTGGTTCTTTCGCGGCTCGACACGACCGACCTGGAGGACGAACGTCCCGTTGAGACCGAGCTCGGCCAGCCGCGCCGCCGGCGCGGGCGCAGCGGCCGGCCGGCTGATTCCCAGCGGCACTACTCGGATGCGGTCCGGCGACACCCGGTAGAGCTCGACCAGGTCCTGCTTCGTCGACTCTGAAACGGCGATCAGCAGCCGGCATCGCGCCACCGCCCACCGCGTGCTCACACGAAGGTAGGCGCGGTCGGCCGTGGTGTATGCCTCCGGATGTCGCTCGAATGCAAGGTCGTGCACCACGGTCAAGGCCTTGCCCGGCCATGCGAAGGGAAGGACGTGGCCGGGGACGAAGAGAAGGTCAGGTCGCTCGCGCGCGAGGGCGATCGGCAGCCGCACCTGAGACCACAAGCGCGAAAACGGCAGGACCATCACGTCGACGCCAAGCCCGGCTCGCGGTTGGGACGCGAAGAACCGCCACCGATGCTCGGGCGCGGCCGCCGGAAGGCGTGCACAAACCTCGCGTGTGAGGGTCTCGGTGCCCGTAACCAGCCCACGGGTTGCGGGGTTGATATCCACCGCGATCGTGGATGCATCTTTTTGCGACGGCACTCTTTGGACGACCTTAAGCTAACGGCCATGGGGCATGTGGCCGGCCGCGTCGGGGTCGCGGCCGCGTTGCTCCTGGCGGGTTCTTATCTGGTCCAGGCCGACGACTCGCTCGCCGCAACGGCGCGCCGGGCGCAGGCCGCGGGCATGCCCATCGCCACCATCCAGACTGCTCCGATATTGACTGTAGCGGCGGGGTCCGGCGACCGCGAATACTTCATCTCGCGGCACCAGATAGTGCCCCTGGGCGCGCCGACGATTCGGCTGCCCATCCTCATGTACCACTACATCCGCAAGCCGCCCTCGATTCGGGCGGACCCTTTGGGCTTCAAGCTCTCCGTGTCGGTGGCGGACTTCGAGAGCCAGATGGACTGGCTGCACGGGCACGGCTACCACCCGGTGAACTTCAACCACGTCCGCGACTACTTCAACGGCGTCCGGCCGCTGCCGGCACGCCCGATCGTGATGACATTCGACGACGGCTACCAGGACCTGTACACGACCGCCTTCCCGATCCTCCAGGCACACGGATTCACAGCGGTCGCCTACATCGTGAGCGGATTCGTCGACCAACCCCTCTATGTGACGCACGCACAGGTCCTCGAGATGGACCACGCCGGGATCGAGATCGCGTCCCACACGGTCCACCACTCGGACCTGGCACGGATGGGGTTCGGATCGGTGGTCAGCGAGGTCTCGCAATCGAAGCGGCAGCTCGAGCAGCTCGTCGGGCACTCGGTGCTCGACTTCGCGTATCCGTCTGGACAGTTCAACATGCAGACGGTCGAGGCGGTCAGGCAGGCCGGGTACAGCACCGCGGTGACGACCGATCGAGAATCAACGACGCACAGCGTGGCCGACCGATTCACATGGGGTCGCGTGCGCGTCGGCGGCGGCGAGTCGCTCCCGGACTTCGCGACCAAGCTTGGTCCGAGCATGCCCTTCGTCACCATCTCGAACGTAGAGGTGGAGCCCAACACGTATCCGCTCCAGCCGGGCTGATCGAGGTCTTGAAGGAGGCGCGAGTCCTCGGTGTCCGGGTCGACTGCCTCGACATGGGCTCAGCCCTCGGCGAGATCGAGCGCTTCGTCGACCAGGGCGGGCCGCACCTCGTGGCCACCGTGAACCCCGAATTCGTGATGCGAGCCCAGGGCGACCGGGAGTTCGCCCGGGTGCTCGACTCGGCTGCCCTGTGCCTGGCCGACGGCACCGGAGTCGTTTGGGCGGCCCGGCGGATGGGCTGCACGCTCGCGGGACCCGTCGCCGGCGCCGACCTGGTGGAGCCGCTTGCCGCGCTTTGCGGCCGCCGGGGATTCCGGCTGTTCCTTCTCGGGGCAAAGCCAGGAGTGGCGGACGAGCTGGCGGCGCAGCTTCGCTCGGCCAACCCTGGCCTGCTGGTTGCGGCGTATGCGGGCGGTCCAAGCCCTTCGTTTGATGTCGAGACGCTCGAGCTGGTCCATGCCCACAAGACGGACGTGCTGCTGGTCGCCTTCGGCGCACCCGCGCAGGAGCTGTGGATCGACCGCCTGAAGGATCGTCTGGGAGTCGCCGTCGCGGTGGGCGTGGGCGGATCCTTCGACTACCTCACCGGGCGCATGCCCCGGGCGCCGGTGTGGATGCGGAGGGCCGGCCTCGAGTGGCTTCACCGCCTCGGCCGCCAGCCGTGGCGAGTCCGCCGCATGGCCGTGCTTCCGGTTTACGCACTGAAGGTTCTGAGCGCCGGCAAGTAACATCCCGAGCCGTGCTCAGCGTAGTGGTGCCCTGCTACAACGAGGAACAGCGGCTCCCACGCACCATCGAGCAGGTCGAGCGCTACCTCGACGGCAAAAAGGTGGAATACGAGCTGATCCTGGTGGACGACGGAAGCGGGGACGGGACCCGACAGGTCATGGATGCCGCGGTGGACCGTCACCATGGAGTCCGCGTGGAGGCTCTGCCGCAGAACAGGGGTAAGGGACGGGCGCTTGCGGTCGGAGTCGCCGCCGCGAAGGGCGACGAGATCCTCGTCACCGACGCCGACCTGTCGACGCCCATCGAGGAGCTCGACAAGCTCGAGGCCGCTCTCCGGGGCGGCGCGGGTGTCGCCATCGCGTCCCGCGCTGTGCGAGGGTCGCGAGTGGAGATTTCGCAGCCGATCTATCGCGTCCTCATGGGCAAGGTGTTCAACCTCATCGTGCAGGTCGTGCTGCTGCCCGGAATCTGGGATACGCAGTGCGGTTTCAAGCTCTTTCGAGCCGACGTCGCGCAGCGGGTCTTCGCCGGCTTGACCACCGACGGGTTCGGCTACGACCCTGAGGTGCTCTTTCGAGCCCGCAAGCAAGGCGTGAAGATCGTCGAGGTTCCGGTCGTGTGGCGCAACTCGGCTCCGACCAAGGTGAGCGCCGTGAGCAGCTCGCTCGACATGCTGCGGCATGTGATTCGGGTGAGGCTGCGCGGATGAGCGGCGAGCCCAACCTGACCAGGCGAACTTCGCGACCCACCGAGGTCCTAGTGGTGCTGCCCACGTTCAATGAGCGGGAGAACCTGGAGCGGGTGGTTACCGGTGTTCGGCACCTGGGCCACGATGTGCTGATCGTCGATGATGCATCACCCGACGGAACCGGCGAGGTTGCTGATGAGCTGGCCGCGGGCGATGACGGAGTGCGTGTCCTGCACAGGGAGCGCAAGCTCGGCATCGGGAGCGCGTATGAAGATGCGTTCCGGATCGGGCTTGCCGAAGGAACTGCCCTGTTTGTGGAGATGGACGCCGATGGCTCGCACCGAGCTCAGGACCTGGATTCGATCGTCGACGCCGCGCGCGGCTCTGGTGGGCTGGCCATCGGCTCGCGCTACATGCGCGGCGGCGAGATCGTCGGCTGGCCGGCGCATCGCCTCCTCCTCTCGCGAGGTGCGAACGCATACTGCCGGACCCTCCTCGGACTCCGCATTCAAGACTGCACCTCGGGCTTTCGCTGCTACACGCGCGACCTTCTGTCGAGCATCAAGCTGGACGGGGTCGTTTCGCAGGGCTACTCCTTTCAGATCGAGATGGTGCACCGCACGGTGAAGCTCGGCTATCCGGTGGTCGAGGTGCCGATCCGGTTCGAAGACCGCATCGCCGGCGCCTCCAAGGTCTCGCAAGGAGAGATCCGTCGAGCCTTGTGGACCGTTTTGCGCCTACGGATGAGTCGATGAAAACTATTGAAAAAGTCGCCTCCCCGCCCTCTGGGGTCCCCGCGCGTAGCGCGGAAGGTGGCCCAGCGGCGGAGGGGACGACTGAATCCTCGCAGCGATTCGCCTCGTGGCGGCTACCTCTGCTCACCGGCCTCGCCCTCGCGATTGTCACCGCCGTCCCTTACGTCTACGCCTACGCGGTGCAGCCCCACGGCCAGGTGTTCATGGGCTTCTTCTACCTCGGCGACGACGCAAACACCTACCTGGCCAAGATGCGCCAGGGTTGGGAGGGGGCGTGGTCGTGGCAGAACCGCTACACGACCGAGGCGAGCCCCTCGGCATACCTGTTCATGTTCTGGATCGTGCTCGGGCACATCGCCGCCGTGACCAGCCTTCCGCTGATCGTCGTCTTCCACCTGGCGCGAATCGCAGCTGCGTTCGCCCTCATGGCGGCCGCGTGGCTCTTCATCTGCCACTTCATCCAGGACCGCACGGCGCGCCGGTTTGCATTCTTCTTCTGCGCGGTCGGCCTCGGCATGGGCTACGTCATTCAGGCCCTCGGCCACCCGGTCATCTTCGGCAACCAGACCGACACGCTCGACTGGCGCATGCCGGAGCTCACGGCCTTTTACTCCGTGCTGGCGCTGCCTCATTTCGCGTGGTCCGGCGTCTTTGCCGCTTTGGGAGTCGCGCTGACCCTGAAAGCGATCGACCGGGGAAGTATGTGGCTGGGTTTGCTCGCCGGCCTCGCGTGGCTGGGTCAAGCCTCGATCCATCCCCAGATGCCGATCCTCATGGCCGGCGCGACTGGAGTCGCCTTGCTTCTCCGGCCCGCGCGGCCCCGCGGCTGGGTGGCCGCTGCCCTCGCGTTTGCGATCCCGGCGCCCTACATCCTTTATTCGTATCTCGCGTTTGTCGGCAATCCTGAGGTCGAGCGCTGGACGTTCCACTCCAAGAACGCGCTTCCTCCCGAGAGCTTCAGCCTGTTCTTCGCCATCGCGCCGCAGCTCTTGCTGGCCCTGACCGGCCTGCCCGGCGCCCTGCGCCGCCGCACGCGCGAAGACCTGTTCCTGGTCGCGTGGATCGTCCTGCTCGCTGCGATTCTCTATCTCCCGAATCCTGCGGGTGACCTCCGGCGCCGCTTCCTCGACGCCCTCTACCTGCCGCTCGTCGTGCTTGCGGCCCGAGGCATGTACGAAGCGATCCTGCCCCGCCTGCGCAGCCTTCGCGCCCGCCGCCTGATTCCTTTCTCTTATGTGGCGTTCGCGGCCATCGGCAGCGCGTTCCTCGTTCTGGCGCCCCTCGCGGTCGCCGGACAGCCGCAGTACTCGGTCAGCACTGCCGAGTACAACGGGCTGACCTGGCTCGGCTCGCAGCCTGCCGGCCGCGTCCTGGCCATGCCAGGCGTGGGCCTGTATGTCCCGGCGTACAGCCCCGATACGGTTTACGTCGGCCACTACGACGAGACCTTCGACTACGCGAACAAGACCGAGGTCGCGCTCAGCCTGCTAACCGGCCAGGCCGACATCGAGCAGTTCATCCAGGCCAACGACATCCGCTACGTGATCTGGACCGCGGATCTCCAGACCCCCCCGCCCTCAAGCCTCGGCCCGCCTACCTACGACTCACCGAACTTCAAGATCTGGAAGGTGTTTTGACGAAGATGACCGCGACCGAGTCCTGATAGACGAGAGTCCAGTCTGGCTGCGTCGCCAGCACGTTCGACAGGGCCTCGCCTTTGTTGTAGACGACGTAGTCGACGCCGTACCTGTCCAGGATCTGCTTCCAGTCTGAGCGCAGAGTTTGCACGTCCTCGTACTCGTTCAGGAGGTTGTCGCCCATCAGCGCCGCCTCGCCGAAGATGAACACCTGTCGGTTCTTCTGCGGGTAAAAGCGATACGCGAGGTAGCCGCCCCAACCGTACTGGTTGTACATGTGGGTCCCGACCTCTGGATGCGCTGCAAGCCAATCGGCCGCGCCGAGCGGATAGCTCGCGGCGTCGAGGCTCTGCTGCTTCGCCGGCGAGATCGCGTTGCCGACGCGCAGCGCGGTGACGCCCAGGATCAGCACCAGCACTGCCGCGGTGATGACGGCGAACGCCGGCCGCGGCGTCAAGGTCGACTTCCACTTGCGAGCAGCCGAGAAATCCTTCCACCACGCGCTGTAGGTGGTGATCAGAACCGGGGTCGCCGCGGCGACGAACAGGGCCACGTTGCGCACTGACTGCAGGGCAAGGAACATCGCCGCGGCCACGAGCACGAACTCATAGAGCGTCGGCCGCCGCAGGGCGAAACCGGCAAGGAGCAAGAACACCATGGCCTCGAACGGGCGCAGGAACACCTGGTGAAAGTCGGGCGAGAACCACTCGACGATGAGGCGCTGCTGCGCAACGCTGCCCTCGGTCTGGAAGGGGTAGGGGTAGAGGCTCAGGAAGTGGGGGGTTGCAGCCACCGCGAGGCCGGACGCGGCGGTGATTATCGCGAGCCGCCGGACGTGCATTCGGTAAGCCGGGTTGTCCTGGTCCCATGCCCACATCAGCAGCTCCGCGACAAGCGCCACCCCGAGCCAGACAAACCCGATGACCCAGCCGCCGTGGAGGTTCGCCCACAGGACCATCACAAACGGGAAGAAGTTCAAGGCGCGGCTCCGCCCGCTCAGGTAGCCCTGCAGCCAGTACAGCTCGAGACAGCTGAGCGCAAAGGTGATCATCTGCGCCCGCGGGCCCCAGATCGGCGAGCCCGCGAGGGCGCCAATCGCCAGTCCCAGCCCGACGAACACGAATGGCAGGCGGCGAACCTGAAGGTACATCAGCCAGAAGCCGGCCCAGGTGAGGAGTCCAAAAACGGCGACGAGGGCGGCCAGGCCCAAGTTGGCGTAGATGAGCCACATCAGGATCTCGGTCAGGTACTCGTGGTCGGTCCAGACGTGGCTCGAGGCGGTGAACGTGAAGATGTCTGTGGTCGGCAGGCGGCCGTTCTCGACCATCCAGCGCCCGATGCGAAGGTGCCACCAGAAGTCGGGGTCCTGTTCGGCCCCGACGAAGAGCCCGACGATGACGATCATCACGCCGCCGATCAGCAGGGTCCTCGCGGAGAAGCGCTCGGCCAGGTTCAACTCAGGCCCGCGTGCGGAACGGGTTGGGCAGGTAGCGGGACACGCGCCGGGCATACGCGGGGTACTCGTCGGGGAACGCCGTCGAGAGCACGCGTTCCTCCCAGTGGATGCGCAGCAGCTCGCATGTGATGAAGTAGGCGATCGCCAGGGCGCTCAGCCAGCCTCCGGTAGCGATGTTGATGCCGATCGCGGTTGCGATCTCGCCGAGGTAGACGGGGTGCCGGCTGAGGCCGTAGGGCCCACCGGTCACGAGGTGTCGGGCCTCGGGGATGATCGAGAACGAACGGCGGAGGTAAGCCAGGCCCCAGACCGCATACGCCAGGCCGGCGGTGGCCAAAACGTCCCCGATCAGGACCAGGCCTTCGCGGTGGGTCCCGCCCGGCAGGAAGCTCGCGCCGATCGCGGAGAAGGTGCCGCTGAAGGCTATGAAGATCACCGCCAGGCGGTGGTCGGTGCCGCGCTGGGGCAGGCGCACCGCGTACAGGACGACCAGCAGCGTGAAGTAGGCGAGCGCCAGGACCTGCTGGACGATGAAGAGCAGGTCGGAGGGTCGATGGAAGCCCTGGAGCCCGCCCGAGAGGAGGATCAGCTGCCGGGCGAGGAAGAGGCTGAAGAAGAGGGAGGGGACCAGCCGGCCAAGCAGGAGGTCCCGCCAGTAGGCCGGCGAGCGTCTTTGCACCGGCTCCGCGACGCCCGTCATCGCCATTCCCGGCGAAAGGTTAGCGACCGAAGCGGGCCATCCGGTCGTTTTGGCTAATGAATTGACCTGTCTGGGACCGCTGAGTACCATCCTCGTCCGCGAGAGGCCCGGTAGTCCGCAAGAAGTGCGACCGGGCAGCGTCACACAGGTCAGAAACCTGTAGTTCAGGAAAAAGGAGGTGAAATCGCAGAAATGTTGAGCCTTTACATGAAACTTCGCAGCCTTACGACTCGTCAGGAAGGCCAGGGCATGGTTGAGTACGCTCTGATCCTAGTGCTGGTCTCAATCGTGGTCATCGTGATCCTTCTTACGATGGGTAACCAGATCAAGAACGTCTTCTCTAACGTCGTAGCAGCCCTCGGAGCGTAAAACCCACGTATTAGCACCTTCAAGAGAGCCCCGCGAGGGGCTCTCTCTTCTTTACAGCGAATTGAGGGGAAGATCGCGGTTCGCATGGTTACAATGTCGCCACTCTTGAGGATTCCACCGGAGGTGACTTAGTTTTGGCCGTCGCACCTGCTGCAGCAAGACCCCGTCCTGGAGGAGGCCGTCTCTTCATCATCGTCGGCGTAATACTCGCGATCGTCGCGTTTGGCGCCGTGTTCTTCATCAGCAGCCTCGGAGGCGGCGCCGCGATTGGCGGACCCACGAACACTGTGGTCATCGCCAAGCAAGCCATCCCTCTCCGGCACCAGATCACGGCGGATGACCTCGAGACCGCGAAGATCTCGGTCAATGGCAACGCCACGCTGAACACCACGTACGCGAACAAGGCGGACGTTGTGAACCTCATCTCGGAGCTCAACATCAGCAAGGGCGCTGTGATCACGTCCGACATGCTGGCCAAGGACATCACCCTGGTTCCCGCCGGCTCGGCTCCTGCTTACCTTCCTCTCGCGAAGGGGTACGTCGCCATGACGATTCCGACTGGTGAGCAGCAAGGCGTCGCAGGCCACATCAGCGTCGGCGACTACATCACCGTCATCGCGTCGGCGAGCCTCACCGTCTTCGCTTCTAACGGCCAGCAGCAAGGTCCGGCCAAGGTGGTGAGCAAGACCGTCTTCACGGACCTGAGGATCATCGGCCTCGGTCCCGCCGCGGCAGGCGTGCAGCCTGCGTCGGGCGGTGGCGCGACGACCGGCGGCGGCGCAACAAGCGGCATCACATCGAGCCTCACCGTCGAGGTTACGCAGTGTGACGCCGAGTTCCTCACGTGGTTCCTGGGCAACACCACCATGCGCTACACCCTGGAGTCATACAAGGATTACAAGACGGCACCGACGGACAACCAGGACACCACATGCGCGACCGTCGCAGCCGCAGGCGGTGTGACTCAGAAGCAGGTCGACAACAAGTACCACTTCACGAGCCTTTAACCGAGATGCCCGATGGGACTCCTCGATAGGGTCAAACAGAACCAGACGGTTCCACCGGCGGGGCCGGCAGGCAACGGCCCCGCCACCGCGACTCTTCCGGGCGCGCCTACCTATACGCCGCAGGCCCCGGTAGCGCAGCCAACCGCCCCCGCGGCGCCCGCGCGCACCGCGATGGGCGGCGACCTGTCGCCGGCGTTCACCGCGGCCAAGGTTCAGATCCACGCGAAGCTGATCGAGAAGTTCGCGGACGAGATCGACTCGAGCAACAAGTCGGGTGTCCGCGAAAAGATCCTCGAGCTCGCCGAGGAGTACTTCCGCAGCACGGCGATGACGATGACCAAGACCGACAAGGAGCGCCTTGTCGAGTCGGTCCTCGACGACGTGCTGGGGCTCGGCCCGCTCGAGGCGCTGCTCGCCGACCCGAGCATCACCGAGATCATGGCCAACCACCCGAAGCAGATTTACGTCGAGAAGAGCGGCGAGCCGATCCTTTCTTCGGTCACGTTCGAGTCGGAGCGGCAGATGCGCCAGGTGATCGACCGCATCGTCAGCCTTGTCGGCCGCCGAGTCGACGAATCGACCCCGATCTGTGACGCCCGCCTGAAAGATGGCTCGCGTGTCAACGTGGTGATTCCGCCGATCGCGCTCAAAGGCCCGGCGCTGACGATCCGAAAGTTCGCCAAAGAGAAATGGGGTCCGGCCGACATCGTCAACCGCTTCCGGTCGTCCAGCCCCGAGATCATGACGTTCCTACGTTCGTGCGTGCGAGCGCGGCTGAACATCCTCGTCTCCGGGGGCACCGGCTCAGGTAAGACGACGCTCCTGAACATCCTCTCCACCTTCATCCCTGAAACGGAGCGTCTGATCACGGCCGAAGATGCGGCTGAGCTCCAGCTGCAGCAGCCCCACTGGATCCAGCTCGAATCGCGACCGCCCAACGTCGAAGGCAAAGGCGCGGTGTCGATTCGCGAGCTGGTCAAGACCTGTCTCCGTATGCGGCCAGACCGCATCATCGTCGGCGAGTGTCGTGGCGGCGAGGCCCTTGACATGCTCCAGGCCATGAACACCGGCCACGATGGATCGATGTCAACGGTCCACGCCAACAACCCGAAAGAGTGCCTGGTCCGTCTCGAGACCCTGGTCCTCCAGGCCGGTCAGGACCTGCCGTCGCGAGCCATCAGGGAGACGATCGGCTCGGCCATCCACCTGATCGTCCAGCAGTCCCGCCTTCGAGGAGGCGTGCGCAGGATCGTCAGCGTGGCCGAGGTCATCGGGATCAAGGACGGCGAGGTGCAATACCAGGAGCTGTTCACGTTCAAGCAGATCGGCGTCAGCCCTGAGGGCAAGGCTCTCGGATACCACACCGCCACAGGCATCCTGCCGATGCGCATGGAGCACTTTCGCTCTGAAGGTGAGGATGTGAAAGAAGAACTGTTCGCGCCTATCAAGCAACCATCCCCGGATAAGCTCTACTGACCTCTAGGAGGATTTGATGCCACCCATCCCCGTGCTCTTCGGGCTGATCGCCTTCGCAGGCGTCTTCCTCTTTTTCCTCGGCATCAGCCAGATGCGTCGCTCCGCGGGCGGTGCTGAGGACTTTCAGGCGAGGCTTGCCGCGTACGGAGTAACGACTGCGGGCGCCGCTGCGCTGCCCCAGTCGGCGGGTATGCGCGACACGCTCAACCGGCTCTTCCAGCCGGCCGCCGACAGGATGGGCCGTGGCGATGCCAAGAAGGGCAAGCCGTCGGTCCTCGAACAGCTGCAGCGCGCCGACCTGAAGTTGCGTCCGTCCGAGTTCTTCATGATCCAGGTCGGCAGCGGCCTCCTCGTGGCCCTGGTCGTTTACTGGCGGTTCGCCAACATCCTCGGACTGCTCACGTTCATCCTCGGCTACCTGATTCCTGGCTTCTACGTGAAATACCGGGTCAGCCAGCGCCTCAAGAAGTTCAACGGCCAGCTGGGTGACACGCTGACCCTTCTCTCCAACGCGCTCAAGGCCGGCTATTCCTTCGCCCAGGCCATCGACACCGTGGCCAAGAACGCGGTCGCACCCATCGGCGATGAATTCGGTCGCGCCGTCCGCGAGATGAACCTCGGTGGCTCGCCTGATGAGGCGCTCGGCAACATCACCAAGCGCATCGCGAGCCAGGACTTCGACCTGGTGGCCACGGCGTATTCGATCCACCGCACGGTCGGTGGCAACCTGGCCGAGATCCTGGACAACATCGCCTATACGATCCGCGAGCGGGTGCGAATCAAAGGCGAGATTCAGACTCTTACCGCGCAGGCTCGTGCGTCGGGCTCGATCATCACGGCCCTGCCAATCTTGCTCGCGGCGTTCATGTTCTTCGTGACGCCAACCTACTTCCAGCCGATGTTCTCCAGCATCATCGGCTGGATCCTGATCGTCATCGGCGCGTTCATGATCTTCATCGGCAACCTGATCATTCGCCGCATCGTGGCGATCGAGGTCTAGAAAAATGGGAACCACAATGCTCCTGGCGCTGGTCGTCGGCATCGGAGTGCTGATGATCTTCATCGGAATCGCGCGCACCCCATCGACGAACACCGCGGCCATGGTCCAGCAGCGACTCTCCGTCTACGGTGGCGAGAAGCCGCTGAGCGTCGAAGAGATTGAGCTGCAGCGGCCCTTCAGCGAGCGCGTGCTGAGACCCGCGATCGAGAAGCTCGGCTCGCTGCTCTCGCGCTCCACACCCCAAAAGGCGAGACAGGACCTGTTGAACAAGCTCGAGCTGGCTGGCCGCCCCGGCAACCTGACGCCGGAGGACTTTGCGGCCGTCCGGCTCGTCTCGGCGGCGATCCTCGCAGCTGTGGGGTTTCTGGTCGGACTGCTGCTCGGCAGCGTCCTGTACCTGGTCATCTCGGCCGCGCTAGGCGCAATCCTCGGCTTCTACTTCCCTGTGCTGTGGCTGAAGCAGAAGGTCGACGGCCGCCGCGCGGAGATCCAGAAGGGCCTGCCCGACGCGCTCGACCTGCTCGTCATCTGCGTCGACGCCGGGCTCGGTTTCGACGCCTCGCTCGCAAGGGTGACCGACAAATACCGGAACGCCCTCTCCGACCTGCTCAGCAAGGCTCTCCGCGAGGTGAGCCTCGGCCGCCCGCGCCTCGAGGCGCTGGACGAGATGGGGCGCAACAGCGGCGTGGAGGACCTGCACAACTTCATGCAGGCGGTCATCCAGTCGGAGCAGTTCGGCACCGGGATCGGAAAGATCTTGCGGATCCAGGCGGACGAGATGCGGCGCAAGCGCCGCCAGCGGGCCCAGGAAAGAGGCGCACAGGCGACCTTGAAGATGATGCTCCCGATGGTCGGCTGCATCTTCCCGACCCTGTGGATCGTCCTGCTCGGCCCCGCCGTGCTGATCCTGATGCAGCCGAGGTAAGACCGCGGCTTTAGTCGCCTTCCTGCCGAGCATCCCGCCGTGGGAGCTTGTCCTCCGGTCGGTCCTGATCTACGCGGGGCTGCTCATCGCGCTACGTCTTTTCGGCAAGCGCGAGGTCGGCCAGTTCACGCTGTACGACCTCGTGTTCATCCTCCTGGTCGCCAACGCTCTGCAGCCGGCGATCACCGGGCCGGACACGTCACTGGGTGGCGGCTTCATCCTGATCGCCGCGCTGGTGGGCTTGAACTTTCTGGTTGGCAAGCTGGACAACCTGCCACGTTTTCATCGCATCTTCACGCCGGCGCCGGCGGTGGTGATGCGCGATGGCAAATACCTGACAGATGTGATGCGGCGCGAAGGAGTCGATCAGGAGGAGGTCGAGATGGCCATTCGAGAGCACGGCATCGCCGAGGCAAAGGAAGTCCAGCTCGCTGTTCTCGAACCTGACGGAACCATCTCGATCGTGCCGGCGGGAACGGTCATGCAGCGGGGCAAGCGCCGCATCCGGTACCACCACCGGGCCTGACAGGCGCGGTCAGGACTCGGCCGTCAGGAAGTCAAGCGCGGCGTGTTTGAACTCGCGCGCCGGCACCAGGCTCAGGTGGTCGCGGCCGGGAACGGTGACGAGGCGCGCGGAGGGGATCAGCTCGACCAGCTCAGGCGCGCCGCGCGCGATCTCGTCGCGGTCTCCGACCACGATCAGGATCGGGGTCCGGATGGCCGCCAGCCGAGCTGGATCGGCGACGGGCCGCAAACCCTGGATGCACGCCGCCAGCGCGCGCAGGTCGTTGATCGGCCGCGCGGAAGCAAAGCGGTAGAAGGTCTCGGCCGCCGGGTCGTCGGTCTCTCCGCCCTCGAGGAAGGCGTGTGCGATCGCGTCTGAGCTGTCGATCGCGCCCGCGGCTCCGATCCCACCGAGCACCGCCCGTGAAATTCGATCGGGTCGATCCAGCACGACCTGCATTCCTATTCGCGCGCCCATCGAGTAGCCGATGCAGGCCGCCGTCGCGATGTCGAGGTGATCGAGCAGTCGCACCACGTCGCCGGCCATCAGCTCGATCGCATAGGCGGCGGATTCGTGGGGCTTGTCGCTGTGGCCGTGGCCACGGCAGTCGAGCCCGACCACCCTGAACCCCGCCTGGGTGAGGGTTTCCTGCCAGCGCGTGCCGGCCCAGTTGAGACGGTAGTCGGAGGCGAAGCCGTGGACCGCGATGATCGGTCTTCCTTGCTCGGGGCCATTGACCTCGTAGTGCAGTCGAACGCCATCGCTGTCGAAATCCATGGCTTGGGGCTCTAACCTATCGGATCGCTATGCAGGGACGCCGTGCGGTGCACGAACGGACTGGTCAGGTGTTGGCGGAGGAGCTCGAGACTCCGCGGACGATGTTCGGCCGCGGCCTTGGTCTCATGTTTCGCAAGACGCTCGAGCCGGGTCGCGGCATGTGGCTCATCCCGTGCAGCAGCATCCACATGATGTTCATGAACTTTCCGATCGACGCTGTGTTCCTGGACAGCCGGGAGCGCGTGAAGAAGGTGTATCGCAACCTTCCCGCCTGGTATGGCGTCGTGTGGTGGGAGATCGGCGCGCGCAGCGTACTCGAGCTGCCACCTGACTCGACATCAGGCATCGACCTGCAGCGCGGGGACCAGATCATCATTCAATAAGTCGCCTCTCCCCATTCATGGGGAGGTGGCTCTTCCCCATTTATGTGGAAGTACCGCCGCAGGCGGGGATGGGGCAGCGCCGGAGGGGCTGGTGGAGCCCTGTTAAGACGAGGTTGACCCACTGCATAGCCTAGATCTGTGCACGTGCTGGACTTCTTGCTCCCGCCGCGTTGCGGCGGGTGCCGCATGGTCGGGTCGTGGCTTTGCGACCGGTGCCGCACGAGGATCCGCAGGCTCGAGGAACCGCTATGCAGACGATGTGGGGTGGAGCTCTTCTCGGCGCGAAAGGATTGCGCCTGCCGCGTCAGGCTCAAGTCGCTGACGCGACTGCGCTCGGCGGTCGCGTATGAAGGACCGATCGAGCCGGCGGTGCACCGCTTCAAGTACGAAGGCTGGCGGCGTCTCGCCGGCCCCCTGGCCTCGCTCATCGCCGAGCGGCTGGCGGTCGAGGGCGTCTCCGCGCCATGGGTCGTGGCGGTCCCCCTACACCCGATGCGTGAGCGGCAGCGGGGCTTCAACCAGGCCGAGCTCCTCGCAAGGGAGCTGCGCAGGCGCCTGGTCATCGGCGTGCCGCCCGGAGTACTCGTCCGTACGCGCGCCACGCCGCCGCAGGTGGGTCACGACCGTAAGCGCCGGTTCGAGAACGTGCTCGGCGCGTTTGCGTGGAACGGCGGCCGGCTTGAAGGTGAATCGATCTTGCTGATCGACGACGTGGCGACCACCGGCGCCACCCTGGACGCATGCGCAAGCGCATTGCGCGAGGCCGGATCGGGGCCGGTAACGGGGGTCTCAGTCGCGCGCGTGAATGTATAGTTGGCGGTCGGTCAATTTGTAATGTTGGCGAGGCGAGCCTCGCCGTGGAACTCAGGTGCGGAGGCTAGCCGAATGGCAGTCCGGATCCCGGGAATCAATATCGATGAGTACTACCAGCAGCTGGGGCCGATCGAGCCCCTGATCCGTGACGACCGAGTCACAGAGATCATGGTCAACGGCAACGACCATGTCTACGTCGAAATGGCCGGCAAGGTCGTCCTCACGAACATCAAGTTCGTCGACGAGGACCAGCTTCTAAACGTCATCCAGTTCATCGTGCGCACCGTCGGCCGCCGCATCGACGAACGCTCGCCGCTGTGTGACGCCCGACTCGCCGACGGCTCCCGTGTCAACGCTGTGATCCGGCCGCTCGCGCTGAACGGCCCCCTGCTCACGATCCGCAAGTTCTCCCGCGACCCCTACCAGGTCGAGGACCTGATCCGGTTCGGCACGTGCAACGAGGCCGGTTTTGGTTTCTTGAAGGCGGCCGTGCTGTCGAAGGCCAACATCATCGTCTCGGGCGGGACCGGCACCGGTAAGACGACGTTCCTCAACGTGCTGTCCGGCTTCATCCCGGTCGAGGACCGCATCGTGACGATCGAGGACGCGGCCGAGCTCCAGCTCCACCAGGAGCATGTGTGTCGCCTGGAGACCAGGCCGAAGGACATCAACGGCGAAGGCGAGATCACGATTCAGCGCCTGGTCATCAACTCGCTGCGTATGCGACCAGAGCGCATCGTCGTCGGTGAGTGCCGTGGCGGTGAGGCCCTCGACATGCTCCAGGCCATGAACACCGGTCATGACGGGTCGATGACCACGCTCCACGCCAACACCCCGCGCGACGCACTGTCCCGCCTCGAGACGCTGGTCCTGATGGCCGGCGTCGACCTGCCCGTGCGCGCCATCCGCAACCAGGTCGCCGGCGCCATCAACCTGATCGTTCAGCTGGGGCGGCTGCGTGACGGATCGCGCAAAGTGACCGCGATTACAGAGATCGTCGGCATGGAGCAGGACGTGATCACCATGCAGGACATCTTCATCATGGAGCAGAAGGGCGCCACGCCCGAGGGCAAAGTCATCGCGGACTTCAGGCCGACGGGCCTGCGGCCGAAGATCCTGGACCGCATGTTCAACCAGGGCATCCCGCTGCCGAAAGAGATCACGGTTCTGTTCCCGCCGCCGCCGGGGTACAAGCCCTCGACCCGCTAGGCAGATCCCAAAGCTGGGCCTATACTCGGAATTGTGAAGGTCGTCCTGCACGACCGTACAAACGGTCTCGGGCAGGAGGTGCGCGATACGGCGCAGCACAAGCTGACCCGGCTCGAACGCCACTTCGGCAAGGTGGTCGACGCGGAGGTCGAGTTCTCCGAGCTGCGCAAGCGTAGCGGTCTCTCGACGACAGTCTGCCGGATCAGCCTGCACCTCGACGGTAGGCGCACCCCCGTCCTGCAAGCCCGCGAGATAGGAGCCGACCCTCAGTCGGCGCTCGACCTCGCGCTGGACAAGATCGACCGGCAGGTCGTCGCCTTCAAGGAGAAGGTGACCCACCGAAAGCACGCGACCTCACCTGTCCGTGTGCCGGAGGAGCCCGCCGGCGTGGGCCCGGCGCGGTCCCCCGAGCCGGAACGGCTGCGCCTGAAGCTGCGGCCGATGTCGGTGTCGGACGCGGTCGACGAGCTCCAGGCGGACAGCCAGCCCTTCCTGGTCTACCTGGACGAGGATTCGGGCGAGATCCAGATCATGGTCAAGCGGGCCGACGGCTCACTGGCGGTGATCGAGCCGGTGGTCACCTAGCCCCTTCCAGATTCACTTCCGCCGCGGGCGGGTACCCTTGATCTAGATCCAGATGGTCATCCTGACGAAGCTGCTCGACCCCAACGAGCGCGAGATCAAGCGTCACCTGGCTGTGGCGGAGGCTATCTCAGCGCTGGAGCCTGAGCTCCAGGGGCTGGACGACGCCGGCCTCCGCGCACGCTCCGACGCTCTGCGCGAGAAGGCCCACGAGGGGCATGACCTCGACGAGCTGTTGATAGAGGCATTCGCCATCTGCCGCGAGGCCGCGCGGCGCACGATAGGTCTCCGCCACTTCGACGTCCAGCTGGTCGGAGGCATCGTCCTCCACCAGGGCAAGATCGCCGAGATGAAGACCGGTGAAGGCAAGACGCTCGTGGCGAGCCTGGCCCTCTACCTGAACGCGCTGGCCGGCAAGGGCGTCCACCTGGTGACCGTCAACGATTACCTCGCCCGCCGCGACGCTGGATGGATGGCGCCGATCTATCACTTCCTGGGGTTGACGGTTGGCGTCAACGTGGGAACCACCGCCACCTTCGTGTACGACCCCGAGTACCTCGACGAGACCCATCCGGATTCCCGACTCCAGCACCTCCGGCCTGTGAGCAAGAAGGAGGCGTACGGGGCCGATATCACTTATGCGACCAACTCCGAGCTGGCATTCGACTACCTGCGCGACAACATGGCGCGCGACCTGTCGCAGTGCGCCCAGCGAACCCTGAACTACGCGATCGTCGACGAGGTCGACTCCATCCTCATCGACGAGGCGCGCACTCCCCACATCATCTCCGGACAGTCGGACGAGTCGACCGAGAAGTACTACAACTACGCGCGTTGGGCCGCTCGCCTGAATGAGGGCGAGGACTTCGAGGTCGACCTCAAGCACAAGTCCGCGTCCCTCACCGAGACGGGCATCGCGAAGATGGAGCGCTGGACAGGGATCAAGAACATCTACGACCTCGAGAACGTCATCGAGGCGCACCAGATCAACCAGGCGCTGAAGGCAAAAGCGCTGTTCCTACGCGACCGCGACTACCTGGTCAAGGACGCTGAGGTCGTGATCGTCGACGAGTTCACCGGCCGCACGATGCCTGGCCGGCGCTGGTCGGACGGGCTGCACCAGGCCATCGAGGCGAAAGAGGGCGTCAAGGTGCAGCAGGAGCAGAAGACGATCGCGACGATCACGGTCCAGAACTACTTCCGCCAGTACGACAAGCTGGCCGGCATGACAGGTACCGCCGTGACCGAGGCCGAGGAGTTTCACAAGATCTATGGGCTTGACGTCGCGGTGATCCCGACTCACCGCCCGATGGTGCGCACAGATCATGACGACCTCATCTACAAGACCGAGAAATCGAAGTTCGATGCGGTGATCGACGAGATCGTCGAAATGAACAAGCTCGGTCGTCCTGTGCTTGTTGGCACTGTGTCGGTCGAGAAGTCCGAACGGCTCGCCAAGATGCTCGAGCGGCGCGGGCTCAAGCACAACGTGCTGAACGCCAAGCAGCACGAGAGGGAGGCGGCCATCGTCGCCGAAGCCGGGCAGCCCGGCGCGGTCACGATCGCCACCAACATGGCGGGCCGCGGCACCGACATCGTGCTCGGGTCGGGGGTCACCGACGTAGGTGGGCTTCACATCATCGGCACCGAACGGCACGAGAGCCGCCGCATCGACAACCAGCTCCGCGGCCGCGCCGGCCGTCAGGGGGACCCGGGATCGAGCCGATTCTTCATCTCGCTCGAGGACGATCTGATGAAGATCTTCGGCCCTGCCGCGGAGCGCATCGGCCGCCTGATGGACAGCCTCGAGGTCGAGCCGATCGAGCATCCCTGGGTCGCCCGATCGATTGCGGGCGCGCAGAAGAAGGTCGAGGGCATGCACTTCGACTCCCGCAAGCATGTCGTCGAGTACGACGACGTGATGAACAAGCAGCGCCAGATCGTGTACGAGGAGCGGCGAAAGATCCTGGAAGGCGCCGACGCGCGCGAGAACATCCTCGGCTACGTGCGCGACATCATCACGAAGGGCGTCGACCAGCACTGCCAGAGCCGCCACTTCGAGAACTGGGACCTCGAGGGCCTGGTGAAGTACCTGTCGGCGTACCTGCCGATCGCCCCGGGCTCGCAGATCCCCGACGAGGCGATGCACAACGGCCCGGAGGGCCTTGTCGAGCACCTCTACGCGGCCTCGTCGGAGGCCTATGACCGGAAGGTCGAGGAGATGGGCGCCGAGCAGATGCCCGCGGTGGAGCGGAGCGTGATGCTGCAGACCATCGACTGGCAGTGGATGGAGTACCTCACGCAGATGGAGCAGTTCCGCGAGGGCATCGGCCTCCGCGCCTACGGCCAGCGCGACCCGCTGGTGGAGTACAAGAACGAAGCCTTCGAGATGTTCAACGAACTTCGGGAAAGAATCCAGAGCTCGATCGTGAACGTCATCTTTCGTGTCGCGCCGGTGGCGCCTCCGCCGCAGGCTCCCTCGGTTCGTGCGGTGACCGAGTCCGGACCGAGCGAACCTGACGGCGCCGACGGGGCCGGGCGGCGCGCCGCGCCGCAGCGCAGGAGTGGAGTGCCGGTCGGTGTCGCGGCCGGCGCATCGGGTGCGAGTGCTGTGGGCGGCGGCGATCCACAACATAAAATCGGGCGCAACGATCCGTGCTGGTGCGGATCGGGGAAGAAATACAAGAGGTGCCATGGACGCTGAACTAAGCCCTAAAGAGCTTCTGAACCGGATCCTTCAGCTCAAGGAGCACCTTTGACCTGCCTGCGAAGGCAAAGCGGGCTGACGAGCTAGACGCACAGCTAATCCAGCCCGGTGTCTGGGACGACCCCAGGCGCGCCGGCCAGATGGCGCGCGAGGGCGCCGACAACCGAGCCCTGATCGCCACCTGGGACCGCCTCGAGCGGCGGGCCCGTGACCTCGGGGAGCTGGACCAGCTGGCCGAGGGCGATCCTGAGCTCCAGACGCAGGTCGAGGAGGAGGGCGCGGCGATCGAGAACGAGCTCCGCGCGCACGAGCTCGACCTTCTCTTCACCGACCCCTACGCCAACCACAACGCCGTCGTCACCATCTCGGTCGGCCAGGGTGGGGTGGAGGCGCAGGACTGGGTCGAGATGCTGATGCGTATGTACCTCAAGTGGGCCGAGCGACGCGGTTTCGAGACCGAGGTCATCGACGAGTCGCGCGGTGAGGAGGCGGGCTTGAAGAGCGCCACCTTCATAGTGCGAGGGCCGCGGGCTTACGGCCTGCTGCGGTCGGAGCACGGCGTCCACCGCCTGGTGCGCATCTCACCGTTCGACCAGAACCACCGCCGGCACACCTCGTTCGCGCTCGTCGAGGTCATGCCCGAGCTGGAAAGCGCTGATGAGGGCGCGATCGCGATCAATCCGCAGGACCTCCGCATCGACACGTACCGCTCGACAGGCGCGGGCGGCCAGCACGTGAACAAGACCGACTCCGCGGTGCGGATCACGCACCTGCCGACAGGGATCGTGGTCACCTGCCAGAACGAGCGGTCGCAGATGAAGAACCGAGAGATGGCGATGAAGGTGCTCAAGGCGCGCTTGTTCCAGCGCCAGCAGCAGGAGGCCGCCGAGCACCTCGACCAGATCCGGGGCCAGGTCATGCCGGCCGAGTTCGGATCCCAGATCCGGAACTACGTCCTTCAGCCGTACACCCTGGTCAAGGATGTCCGGACGGGGCTCGAGGTCGGCAACGCCCAGGCGGTACTGGACGGCGAGATCGACCCCTTCATCGAGAGCTGGCTGCGCTGGCGGCTGAGCAAGAACAGCGAAGCTGGTATGAGAGGGAACCCGGATGGTTCCCTCTCATCGTCCGGGCGCTGACGCGCCGGGACTGCTCTCTTTCCGGTATACGGTTTGGACTTGACTTAGTAGTCACTCCTGGCGGCGTCGGGCGACCTGAAAGACAAAGTCGCGGCCGGGGTGAACCCGGCCGCCAATGCGACGCCAGCGAAGCTGATATGAGAGGGAAGCCGGATGGTTCCCTCTCATCGTCCGGGCGCTGACGCGCCGGGACTGCTCTCTTTCCGGCATACGGTTTGGACTTGACTTAGTAGTCACTCCTGGCGGCGTCGGGGCGACCTGAAAGACAAAGTCGCGGCCGGGGTGAACCCGGCCGCCAATGTGGCGCCGGCGTGGCGCTTGCGCAAGCCTCTTAGAGCTCCCCCGTTAGACGGGTGTTTGGCTCTCAGGGAAGGGGTTGGACCGTTCGGGGCGCTGCGCTATACTGCCCGCGACCTGGCCACGCGCGCCCGCCGGCGCGTAACGACACAGCAAGAGACGCAGCTTATGGTTCTAACACCAGATTTCGCCACTCGGCCCGTAATCAGCTTCCAGCACGTCCACAAGACGTACCCGACTGGGACTGAGGCGCTTCGCGACGTCAACCTCGAAGTCCCCGAAGGCGACTTTCTGTTTCTCGTCGGCCCTTCAGGCGCAGGCAAATCGACGCTCGTCCGCCTCCTGATCAGGGAAGAGAAGCCGACCAGGGGCAAGATCTTCGTCGACGGGATCGAGCTCGGCCGGATGAAGAGGCGCAAGCTGCCGTATTACCGGCGCAAGGTCGGCCTGGTCTTCCAGGACTTCAAGCTCCTGCCCAACCTCACGGTGTTCGAGAACATCGCGTTCGCGATGCGCGTCCTGGGCGAGCCCGACCATAAGGTGCAGGCGCGCGTCGCGGAGGCGCTCGACACCGTCAGCCTCTCCGGCAAAGAGAACTCATACCCGTCGAGCCTCTCGGGCGGTGAGCAGCAGCGCGTCGCGATCGCGCGCGCCCTGGTGCACGCTCCGCGGTTCATCATCGCCGACGAGCCGACCGGAAATCTTGACCCCGCAACCGCGTGGGAGATCATGCAGCTGTTCCTGCGCATCAACGCCCGAGGAGCCACCGTCGTGATGGCGACCCACAATCGCGAGATCGTCGACTTGCTGCGACGCCGCGTCATCGCGATCGACGCGGGACAGATCGCAAGGGACGACCGTTCAGGCAGGTATCACGAAGATGTTGCGAAACCTCAAGTTCGCGCTCAATAGCGCCTGGCAGAGCTTCTGGCGGAACCTGGCCGTGAGCCTGGCCGCGGTCCTGTCGATCACGCTCATCCTGATCCTGGCCGGGACGAACCTGATCATCGGGCACGCGTTCTCCCAGGTCCTGGACGGCTTTCGCCAGAAGGTCAGCGAGATCTCGATCAACGTCTCCGATGACACGCCGCTGCAGACGGTCTACGACTTCCAGCAGCAGCTCGCGGCGGACCCGCGGGTGACGAGCGTGAAGTTCGTCACCAAAGACGAGGCGCTGACGCAGTTCAAGTCCGACCCGCAGAACGGCATCCTCGCGCAGCAGATAGAGGGCAACCCGCTCGACGCCAAGCTCGAGGTCCACGTCGCCAACCTGAGCGATGTCTCCGCGGTCGATGCGCTGGCCCGCAAGTGGTCGGGCATTGATCCGACCGATCCCACCAACTACCAGGGTGACTTCGTCAACCGGATGCTCCAGCTGTCGCAGTGGCTCGGGCTTGCCGGCGTGGCGCTGCTCTTGATCTTGATGGTCGTGTCGGTGGTGATCGTCATGAACACGATCCGAACGGCCGTCTATCACCGACGAAAGGAGATCGAGGTGATGAAGCTCGTCGGCGCCACGGAGTGGTTCGTCCGCGGGCCCTTCGTGATCGAGGGGATCATGACCGGTCTCATCGCCGCGTCGGTCGCCCTTTCGCTGCTCGTCATCGCATACCAACCGGCGGTCGATCGCTTCAAGTCGGACGTCGGCTTCATCCCCCTCTCGTACGACCCGGCCTTCATATCGAGCCTCGCCGTCGACCTGCTTCTGGCGGGCGCCCTGCTCGGTGCCCTGGGCAGCTACATCGGCGTGCGCCGGTACGTGAGGATCTGACCGCATTGCGAGCGCGCCTGTTGCTTGCCGCCCTGCTGGCCACGCTTGCGTGGGCGCCTGGATCGGTGCAGAACACGGCCGCCATCTACTGCTACGGGGGAGATCCGCCGGCCGTGTACCAGGCGTGTGTCGCTTACAACGCAGGCATCGGGCAGCAAGTCAACAACCAGAACCAGCTCAACAGCATCCAGGGGCAGATCAACGACACCATCGCTCAGATCAACGCGCTCGACGCGATGATCGCGAGCCTGAAGAACCAGATCGCCGCGCAGCGCGCGCTGATCGCGCAGACCCAGGTGGCGATCGACGACCTGAATCGCCAGATCAGGTTCGGCGAAGCCGCAATGATCCGCTTGAAGGCTCACGTGAGCGTGCGCGAGCAGCTTCTGAACCAGCGCCTTCGCTACGTCGACTCCCATGGCAGCGTCAACTACGTCCAGCTGGTCCTTACCTCGAACAGCATGAATCAGCTGCTGAACCGCATCGTGGGGGCGCAGCAGGTGGCCAACGGCGACCAACGGCTTCTCGCGGGTCTGGACGTCGAGCGCAGCCAGATCGTGACCGCCAACAACGCCCTCGACCTCCAGCACACGCAGGTGCTGGCGCTGCTGAAGCAGCAGCAGGAGACGGAGGCCGACCTCGAGAAGAACCTGGCGACTCAGAACGCGGCGGTGATCGCGGAGCAGAAGCTGCAGGCTCAGCTGGCCGACCAGTACGCGAAGGTCCAGGCGGAGCGCGCCGCGATCGACGCCCAGGTCGCGCAGTTGGCCCTGCAGTACGACGCCGCCGCGGTCAAGGCAGGTGGCGGCAACGGCGTCTTCGAATGGCCGGAGCCGGCCTGTGGTTTCGGATGCATCAGCCAGGGCTTTGGCTGCTCGACCTTCTACCTCGAGGTGTACGACGCCTCATGTCCGTACCCGCACAAGATCCACACCGGGATCGACATTGCCGGACCATACGGCACCCAGATCGTGGCCGCCGACACCGGCGTGGCGTACCTGTACCCCGGGAGCGTGGGGTACGGCAACCTCCTGGTGATGATCCACGGCAACGGCTACTCGACCTACTACGGCCACCTTGCGGGCTACGCGCCGGGGCTGACGACGGGCCAGGTGGTCCCGCGCGGCACGACCGTCGCATTCGAAGGTTCGACCGGCTGGTCGACCGGACCGCATGTGCATTTCGAGATTCGAACCAATGGCGTGTACAAGAATCCCTGCATCTGGCTCGGTTGCTAGGCGGCTCGGCCGGGGAGTCCCTCGCCGGATCTTCGACGCCCATGCAGCCCATCTCCGGGCTCAGCTCCTGTGCTGCTCGCTTACGCATGCCCGATGCGCTCGCTCCGCTGCTCGTCGCTTCGCCCGGATCTGGGCCGCCTGGATCGCCGAATCTCTCGTCGAGGGCTCCCCGTCCGAGCCGCTAGTCTGCTGAAATGAACCGCAGCGTCGCCCTGCGGGGTGGCGTCGTTGCGCTCATCCTCGTCGTCGGTTTTGTCGCGGGCGTCTATGTCGACCAGGCATACCCGGAGTTCGTGCCCTACTTCGGACACCGTTCAGTGTCGAAGGTCGACCTCAGCGAGGTGCAGCAGGCGGCGCGGCTGATCCAGGCCGACTACGTCGACAGCAAGGTCAACACCACCAAGCTGTCGCAGGGCAGCGTGCAGGGCCTGGTGAGCAGCCTCGGCGACCCGTTCTCGCTGTACTTCGACCCGACGCAGTTCAAGCGCCTGCAGGACAGCTACCAGGGGCGCTACACGGGAATCGGGGTTTATCTGAGCTTCGGCACCGCGTCCTACCCCGTGATCACCGGGACTGTGTCAGGGTCGCCGGCCGCCGAGGCGGGGATCCAGGCGGGCGACCAGGTCATCAAGGTCGGCGACAAGGACATCAAAGGCATCACGGCCGACGAGGCGACAGCGCTGATCCAGGGACCCGAGGGTTCGAAGGTGACGCTGACTATTCTCCGCGGTGCGCAGACCATGACATTCACCGTGACCCGGGCGCAGATCCAGGTGCCCACGGTCCGATCGGCGATGGTGGGAAACCGCGTTCTGTACGTCCGCATCTATCAGTTCGGCTCGCAAACTTCGACCGAGTTCTCGAAGGCGTTGAAGGATGGGCTGCCGGGTTCATCTGGGATGGTGCTGGACCTGCGCGGAGATCCGGGAGGCTTCATCTCGGCGGCGGACGATGTCATCACTCAATTCGTGACCAGCGGTGAGACGTTCGAGACGCGGGGCCGGAGCGGCACCGACCGGCACCAGGTCGGCTCGCAGCATGCCGCGCCGACGATGCCGCTGGTGGTTCTGGTCGACGCCAACAGTGCTTCGGCGGCCGAGATCGTGGCGGGGTCGCTGCAGGTTCACAGCCGGGCCAAGCTGGTCGGCACGACGACCTACGGCAAGGGATCGGTCCAACAGGACTTTGTCCTGACCGACGGGTCCGACATCCACCTGACCGTCGAGCGGTGGTATCTGCCCAATGGAGTGACCATCGACCACAGGGGCCTGAATCCGGACATAACCGTGACCCTGGCCCATCCGACGGACTCGTACGATGTGACGCAGCCGTCCCTTGGCTACTCGAAAGACACGCAGCTCAACGCAGCATTGACACTGCTGGCGGGTGGGTAGACTTGGTGCCCGATTCGGGCGGTTAGCTCAGTTGGCTAGAGCGCCTCGCTTACACCGAGGAGGTCGTTGGTTCAAGTCCATCACCGCCCACAACTGCTCGAGCTAGGCCGCATCGCCCTCGCGATCCGCGCCACCTGTTTGACGTGGCCACGCTCGTGGCCTGCCAGCCAGCGGCCGTAGAAGAGAACGTTCCGCTCGAGTGCGCTTCCGGCCCCGGTCACGGTGGCCGAGAGTGACCAGCTCTCAGGTGGCAGCGGTTTCAAAACCGCCAGCAGATCGGCGCGCTGGTCGGCGAAGGAGTGCAGCGAAGGTCTGAAATCCTGTTCGCGATAGTTCGTGCTGTTGATCCAGGTGGTGGGATTGACGGCTTGCAAGGTCGACGTGCCGCGGATGATCGACACCATGCAACTACCCCAGACATCTGCACACGCCCGTAGATGTGCGAGGACGTCGTTGGCGGACCACTCTTCGTATGTGGTGGCGGCGCGCAACTGGCCCGGTTTCAGTCCTGCCGTCAGTGCCTCGATGCGCGGCGCTGTTTCCGCAAGCAGGGTCAGAACCTGGTCGATCGTGAGCGTTTTGTTGGGCACAAAACCTCATCCTGTCATAGCCTTCGATGGACACGATCCACTGTCCCAGGCGTTGCGGAACTCATGATCTGAATAACGCCAGTCGCTGGGCGACTTCGCCGCCGAGGCGTACCCTCTGCCGATGAACGAAGTATTCGGACTGTTCGGTGTCGTTTACCTGCTGGTGACTCTGATCGCCGTTGCGTGGGCTTTCTACCTCGCCTACCTGGCAACGCTCGCCTTGAGGAAGTACCTTCGGAATTAGTCGCCCCCAAGACGCGTGGCTCGATGGTCCCTGCCGGGCCGCGGATAAAATTACCGGCCGTGCCGAGGTAGCTCAGCTTGGTAGAGCACTTGACTGAAAATCAAGGTGTCGCCGGTTCAAATCCGGCCCTCGGCACCATCGGTCTGTAGTGTCGGTCACTAAGTGAAGCAGCGGCCGTTTCGGTTCAGCGTCCAGGAGCACCGCGCTCACAGCGCGAAACAGTGGCGGGAAAGGGCGCGGGCGATCGAGTCGATGGGGTATTCGGGTCTGTACCTGCCCGACCATTTCGGCGATCAGCCTGGTCCGATCGCGGCGCTGATGGCGGCGGCGGATGCGACCACCACGCTGCGCGTCGGCTCACTGGTCTTTGACAACGACTATCGCCATCCCGTGGTGCTCGCCAAAGAGGCGGCGACGATCGACCTGTTGTCGGACGGCCGGTTCGACCTCGGAATCGGGGCAGGCTGGCTGGTCTCCGACTACGAGCAAGCTGGGATTCCCTACGACCCCGCGGGAACGCGCATCGACCGCCTGGAAGAAGCCCTCGCGGTCATCAAAGGGCTGTTCACAGGCAAGCCTTTTTCCTTCACCGGCAAGCACTACTCCATCAAGGACATGGAGGGGTCGCCACTACCGGTTCAAAAGCCACATCCGCGTTTCCTTCTCGGAGGCGGAGGACGACGCATGCTTCGCCTCGCAGCACGGGAGGCCGACATCGTGCACGTGAACTACAACCTCAACGAGGGGCGGATCAACCCAAAGCTGGTCCGGACCGGCCTCGCCGAGGCGACTGATGAAAAGTTGCGTTGGATCAAGGAGGCGGCGGGCGAACGCCTCGAATCGATCGAGCTCGGAGTCACCGTGTTCTTCGCCAACGTGACCGACGACCGCGATTCGATCGCGTCAGTGATGGCGCCGTCGATGGGCTTCGAACCTCGTGACGTTCTCGAGATGCCTCATTTCTTGATCGGCACGATGGATCAGATCGAGGAGGACTTGAAAGCCCGCCGGGACCGCTACGCGTTCTCGGACGTGCTCGTCCCTGGCGATGCGGCCGAATTAATTGCCCCGGTCGTGGAGCACCTCGCCGGGAAATAGGTCCCTCCGGTAGATTGTTGGCGATGGCCACCACCCAGCACGTTCAGCTGAAAGGCGCTGTGGAAGGCCGCGCGAGCGAGGTGCTCACGCCAAAGGCTCTTGAATTCGTGGCGCGACTGCAGCGCGAGTTCGGCGCCCGGCGCCAGGAGCTCCTCCGGTTGCGCGACGAGCGCCAGACGCGGATCGAGGCCGGCGAGATGCCGCAGTTCCTGGTCACGACGAGCTCCGTCCGTGACTCGGACTGGACGGTTGCTAAGGCGCCCAAAGACCTGCAGGACCGCCGGGTCGAGATCACAGGACCGACCGATCGCAAGATGCTGATCAACGCGCTGAACTCCGGAGCCCGCGTCTTCATGGCTGACTTCGAAGACGCCAACTCACCGACGTGGTCGAACCTCGTTGAGGGCCAGGTCAACCTGATCGACGCCATCGAGCGGCGCATCGGCTTCACCAGTCCAGAGGGCAAAGAGTACCGGCTCAACGACAAGGTCGCCACCTTGCTCGTCCGTCCGCGCGGCTGGCACCTTGACGAGAGGCACGTCGAGGTAGATGGCAAGCCAATGTCGGGCAGCCTTTTCGACTTCGGGCTGTACTTTTTCCACAACGCCGAGCGGCAGTTGAAGAAGGGGAGTGGGCCGTACTTCTATCTGCCCAAGCTCGAGAGCCACCTGGAGGCTCGTCTGTGGAACGACGTCTTCAACCTGGCGCAGGACGAGCTCGGCGTTCCGCGAGGCACCATCCGAGCAACGGTGCTGATCGAGACCATCCTCGCCGCTTTCGAGATGGAGGAGATTCTCTACGAGCTACGCGATCATTCGAGCGGACTGAACGCGGGACGCTGGGACTACATCTTCAGCATCATCAAAAAGTTCCGCAACCGACCCGAGTTTGTACTGCCGGACCGCGCACAGGTGACCATGACCGTGCCGTTCATGCGCGCCTACACAGAGCTCCTCGTCAAGACGTGTCACAAGCGCGGGGCGCACGCGATGGGGGGGATGGCCGCATTCATTCCTTCACGTCGCGACCCGGAGGTGAACCGCCTCGCCTTGACGAAGGTCAAAGAAGACAAGGACCGCGAGGCAAACGACGGCTTCGACGGAACATGGGTCGCCCATCCCGACCTGGTGCCGACCGCGACGGAGTCTTTCGACCGGGTGCTCGGCGACCGGCCGAACCAGCTCGGGCGGCAGAGGCCGGAGGTGTCGGTGACCGCGGGTCAGCTGACCGACGTGAGGGTGCCGGGCGGGACGATCACTGAGAACGGCTTGCGGATGAACGTCAGCGTCGGCATCCAGTACATCGAATCGTGGATGCGTGGGACGGGAGCTGCTGCCATCAACAACCTGATGGAGGATGTGGCGACGGCCGAAATCTCGCGATCACAGGTATGGCAGTGGGTCAAACACTCATCGCGCATGAGCGAGGGTCCGACCGTGAGTGCGGACCTGGTTCGTGAGTTGGCGGACGATGAGATGACAAAGCTCCGCGAGCACTATGGGGAGGAGGTCTGGGCGAAGAGCCGTTTTGTTGAGGCGCGCAAGGTGTTCGAGGAAGTGTCCTTGTCGAAGGAATTCCGACCCTTCCTGACCCAGGTTGCCCTGAAGCACATCAACTGATCGCGCGGTCTTAACAGGCTGGGTTGTCAGCCGGCATTTTGAGCTCTAGCCTCCCATCAGGCGTGCCGGTGGGGGCGGGACCGGGACGGGGTAGGGGGCGGGCCCACTTGAGAAGGGCCGTTTTGGGGCCCGGTTCTATTTGGCCGGCGTAGCCGGCGCGGGGGGTGCAGGCGGCTTGCCTGGCAGCCGGCGCCACTGACGCGGCCCGACTCCGTTGTTCGGGTTGCCCAGGACGAACGCGACCGCCGATGGCTTGACCATGCAGCTGTCCTTGCGCACCACGCTGCGCTCGCCGCCTTCCTGGTGCTCGATGATCACGGTCCGCTCCAATACCGCCCGCACCCGAACCTGCTTGCCGTCGACGACGGCGTTGAAGCCGCCGCTGACTTCGTGGTTGGGGGGTGGGACGATCGTGGCCAGCGAGACGAGTTCGACGGTTTTGCTCATGTGGCGGCTTCCCTCGGGCTAGGCGGCGCATCCCACGCCGCGGAAATCAGCAAGGCCGATGCAAATCGGCAGCAGCGAATGTTACCAGAGGGGCTCCGCTCGACCGCCGAGCCTTAATCGCTGCTTAAGCGGCTGAGCTCTGCTGGTCCTGCAATCGGAGCTGGCGTGCCGCTTCCCGGCCGCGCCGTGCCGCTTCCTTGCTCGCCAGGTGCCGCACCCGAAGCTGGCGCGGGTCCACGAACAGGCGGCGGCGGTTGACCAGCACCTTCGGCTCGCCCGGCGCCGGCTCGATCACGGCCGTGCGCTCGAGCACCGCCGTCACCCAGACACGCCGTCCATCTTCGACTTCGGCCTCGAAGTCAGGAAGGATCTCGTCGTCTTCGTCCATCGAGACGCTGTCAAGCCGCACCAGGGAGGTGCGGGTCTTCTCAGCGGTCTTGTTCTTGCTTGGCATGCTCATAACCCACTTACCCGATAACGGCCGAGGCCAAACCGAGTACCGCATCGAACCCGGCTGCCAAACAACTCACGCTAGGAATACCGGTTTGGTAACACCCTGTATTCCGGCTAACTCCGTACGGGCGTTCCCTCATGAGTTACCCGACCTGCCCCAGGCAGGGTTTCGGCGGGCGCCCAGTCTAGCTCAGCCCCGAAGGCGATCCCAAACTGAGCTGCGTAGTCGGCGGCGGCTGTGGGAGTGTCGATCCGCCTCCCGGTGACAGACTCGACCGAGGTAGGCCGCTTCTCGACGTGCCCGCACGGAACGATGCCGTCGAAGTAGTCGATGTCGGTCGTCAGGTTCAGGGCGAAGCCGTGGCTGACCACGGAATGGTTGAGTTTGATCCCGATAGCCGCCAGCTTGTCGCCGCCGTACCAGACCCCCGTAAAGCCTGGTTCTCCAGGCTCTGACTCGATGCCAAGCAACCGGAGGTAGTCGATCAGCGAAGTGCCCAGGCGCTCGAGGTACTGGGGAATGGTCAGGTCGAAGTGGGCGAGATCGAGGACCGGGTAACCCACCAGCTGGCCCGGGCCGTGGTACGTGGCCTCGCCGCCGCGGTCTGACCACACGACCTCGACCCCTCGCCGCTGCCGCTCCGCCTCGTCCCACAACAGGTGCTCCTGGGACGCCGCCTTGCCCATGGTGAACACGTGGGGGTGCTCGAGCAGCAGCAGGGTGTCCTGGCCGGCTCCCTCGCGCAGCTCCCGCACCAGCTCGGCCTGGAGCTCCCAGGCGCGCCGGTAGGGGACGCTACCCAGCCAGGAGGCTCTTACGCGCCGCAGGGATCTGTTCATCGGCGTGGTAGGAGGACCTTACGAGTGGACCGGCCTCAACGTGGCCGAAGCCCATGGCGAGCGCCTCTTCTTTCAAGCGCACGAATTCCTCGGGTCGGTAGTAGCGC
>Ga0209805_1000116_pt1 | contig 43252 bp, 43 predicted proteins | sample GraSoiAngelo_148_FD_185905 | JGI IMG/M metagenome (GOLD analysis project Ga0209805, IMG submission 185905) | Grasslands soil microbial communities from the Angelo Coastal Reserve, California, USA - 14_1009_09_20cm (SPAdes) (version 2) | ecosystem: Environmental > Terrestrial > Soil > Grasslands ...
GCCCGCTTATGCGACGCCGCGCCGCCTGGCGAGCCTGTTCAAGCCGCTGCGCAGCCGGGTCGTGCTCGGTTTCGCCGCGGCCAGCCTCGCCACACTCACGGGCGGCGCAGTCGCCGCGACCGCGGTGACCGGAAGCTCCGATCCGTCGGCCTGGGGCCAGCAGGTCGAGGCGGTCGTGAGCCAGTGCAAGACCGCACGTGCCCCCGGCGAGCGTGGAATCGGCCACTGCGTCAGTGCGGCGGCGAGCCAGAAGAGCCAGGCGCCAGGCGACCAGCATGCGTCCGCCGCGCGGGAGGCCGCGCCGCCACAAGCTGCCGGCCGCGACAGCCAGGCCGGCGAGGCGGCGGCAAGTTCGAAAGACGCCGCCAAGAACAGGACCGCCGAACCAGAGACGAGCGGCCAAGACCAACCGAGTCACGCTCCGGACGATAGGGCCGCGGGCGATCCCAGCCCTGGGAGCGGCCACGGCCGTCCAGGCGACTGAAGCGACTGTCTGCCTTTCCTCCTCGGGGGACCGGGTCCGGCCGACCCGGTCCTCATTGTTCTAAGGCTCGGGCCCCACTCTCCAGCGCTGCCCCTCCGGGCCGTCGATGACGAGCACCCCGAGGGTCGCCAGCTCATCTCGGAGCCGGTCCGAGGTCGCAAAATCGCGAGCTCCGCGGGCTCGTGCCCGCTGCTCGAGCAGCTCGGCGGCTCCCGCCGGCAGGTCTTCGCGGCCTGGAGCCCGATCCAGGTCCAGGCCCAGAATCCGGTCCCAGTCCAGCAGCAGGGCCGCTTTGGCGCCAGGGGCCAGGGACCCGCGCACCACGTCCGAGACCAGCGCCATCGCGCCGGGCAGGTCCAGGTCGTCGTTGATTTTCGCCAGAAAGCGTTCCGGGAAATCAGCACGGGAACCGTCCGCGCCGCCGGCCCATTCGGCGACCCGCCGCCGGAGCTGCCTGAGTGTCCGATCGGCTCCGGCCAGGCCCTCCGGGCTGAAATTGAGCGGTGAGCGATACCTGGCCTGGAGCGCCAGGTAGCGGAAGGCGAGCGGGTCGAACCCCTGCTCTTCGAGCTCGGTGATGCGGAAGAAGTTGCCGGCCGACTTGGCCATTCGCGTTCCGGAGAGGAGCAGGAGCTGCCCGTGCATCCAGTAGCTCACCACCCGGTGGCCGGTCACGCCCTCCGACTGGGCGATCTCGGCCTCATGGTGAGGGAAGACGTTGTCGGCGCCGCCGGAGTGGATGTCGAAGCGCTCGCCGAGAAGCCCCATGGACATCGCGGAGCACTCGATGTGCCAGCCCGGGAAGCCCGGCCCCCACGGGCTTGGCCAGACCATCTGCCGGTTCTCTCCTGCGGACTTCCAGAGGGTGAAGTCGAGCGGGCTGTGCTTGTGGGGATCGACCTCGCCGCGCGTCCCGGCCAGGAGCTTCGCGGTCGTGTTTCGCGAGAGCCGCCCGTAGGCCGGGAAGCTCGCGATGTCGAAATACACCGTGCCGCCTGACTCGTAGGCGAGGCCCCGCTCCAGCAGCCGCTCGACCAGCTCGATCATGCGCGGCACCCATTCGGTCGCGCGCGGGTAGTGAGTCGCGGGCTGGATGTTCAGGCGCCGCTCGTCAGCCAGGAAAGCCTCCGTGAAGTGGGCCGCGATCTCCTCCGGGGTCTTCTTCTCGAGCCGCGCTCCGACCAGCATCTTGTCCTCGCCGCGGTCGAAGCTGTCGTCGGTCAGGTGGCCGACGTCGGTGATGTTCTTCACCTGTTCGACGACATAGCCGTTGTACTCGAGCACGCGCCGGAGCAGGTCGGCGAAGAGGTAAGTGCGCAGGTTGCCCACGTGGGCGTAGCGATAGACGGTGGGTCCACAGGTGTAGAGGGAGACCCGGCCGGCCTGGAGCGGTTTGAACTGCTGGTGGGCGCGGCCGAGCGTGTTGTAGAGCCGGATGGGAGGAGCGGCCAACCTCGCGCTCATGCTAATCATTCGTTTCGATGCGCCCCCTGAGGCTCGAGACCGCCTCGCTCGAACCGGCCGCGATCGCGGGCCTGGTCCTGACTCACGACCTCGGGCCTGACCTCCGGAAAGGAACCGTCCTGTCCTCCGAGCACCTGGATCGGCTGCGGCAGGTGGCCGAGGTGCATGTCGTGGAGCTCGAGCCTGGCGACGTGCACGAGGACGAGGCCGCCCGCGGGCTCGGTGCGGCGCTGGCCGGTCAGGGAGGTCTGCGCGTCACCTCGCCGGTTCAGAGCCAGGTCCGGATCCTGGCCGAGCGGCGCGGCTTGCTGCGCGTCAACGTTCCCGTCCTCGCGCGCGTCAATGCTTTGCCGGGGATTGCTGTCTTCACTCTGTTCGACGGGCAGGCCGTCGACGCCGGAGAGGAGGTGGCGGGCAGCAAGGTGACGCCCGTGGCCGTCCCCGAGGCGATCCTGCGCGAGGCCCAGTACCTGGCTCGCGAGCTGCATGTCATCGAGCTCCTGCCGTTCCAGCCGCTGCGCACGTCGATAGTGGTCACTGAGAAGCTGAAACCGAGGGCGCGCGCTCTCTTTCGTGAGGCCGTGGCGCGGAAGCTCGGCTGGTACGGCGCCGAGCTGCTCGAGGTACGCGAATCTCCGCGCAGCGAGAACGCCGTTCGTGATGCGTATGCGGAGGCGGTCTCAGCTGACGCCGGGCTGGTGCTGTTCGCGGGAGCCTCGTCCATCGACCCGCTCGACCCTGCCTACACCGAGCTCGACCGGGCCGGCGGCGAGCTGGTCCGCTTCGGAATGCCGGCCCATCCTGGCAGCATGCTCTGGATGGGGCGGCTGGGCCGGGCAACCGTTCTCGGCATCGCCTCCTGTGCCGGCTTCGGCAAGCAGACCTCCCTCGACCTGGTCCTGCCCTTCGTCTTCGCGGGAGTGCCGGTCGACCTGGCCGAGCTCGGGCACGGCGGCCTGGTGGAGAAATCCGCGGGTCGCCGTTTTCCGCCCTACCCCGCAGACTGATGCGGATGCGCTACCAGCTCCGGGAGTACGACGTGAGGCCTGGCGAGATGGAGGAGTGGGTCGCCGACTGGGAGGCCAAGATCCGGCCGCTGCGGATCAACCACGGATTCGAGGTGGTCGGCGCCTGGGTGGTGGAAGGCGAGAGCCGGTTTGTCTGGATCCTCGGTCACGAGGACTTCGAGGTTGCGGACGCCCGCTACTACGAATCGGAGGAGCGCCGTTCCATGACGCCCGACCCGGCCCGGCACCTTTCCGGCAACCGCGCCACCTTCATGACCCGCGTCTCAGGCTCCTGAAGCCCGACTGATCAGCGGCAGCTCCAGCTCGGGCCAGACGGTCTGCGCCTCGACCGCAGCCCGCATCTCGTCGACGCGAACGACGAGCGGCGCCAGCTCGACGCCGTGGTGGCGGGGCAGGTAGGGTCGCAGGTAGTCGGCGCCGCTGCGCCACTTGTTGAGGGTTCCCCGCCGGTTGCGGCGACGGTAGTGCAGACAGCCGGCGGCGACTTGGATGAGGCCCTTGTAGAAGCCGGAATCGGGCCCGCGCCGGTCAGGCGTCCAGGCCGCTTCCCAGGCTTCGTGAGCTTCCCAGAATTCGCCTCCGTTGAAGAGCGCTATGCCTCTCGCGAGGCCGTCTTCTGCCAACTCGATCTCCAGCCCTCTCTTCTACTCCAGGTGCGATCCGCCGGGCGTCGTTAAACTGTCCCGGCTTTGCCTGACCAGCGGCTGGCCGAGGTGCGTCCGGTCTTCCGGTTCATAGTCGCTCTCGGCGCGGCGGGCCTGGTCATCCTGGGGGTCGGACTGCTCCAGTTCATCAACTTCGAGCCGCCCGGGCAGCACACCGGCCTGCAGGCCAGAATCCTCGGGTTTTGGGACTACGACCAAAAGACGGGCGCGATCACCGGTGACCCGAAGGATCACTTCAAGACCACCGAGAGGTTGGCGGCGGAGGTGGACTGGGCGGCCTTGCCGCCCGACCTCCTGGTCGGCGGCCACTGGTTCTTGGGCGGGTTCGCCCTCGACGCGGGCGGCGTCGGGCCGGCTCGGGCCGGCGACTTCGGACCAAAGCCGGCGGTCCCCTTGCAGCCGCCGTCAGACCGCGGCACTCCCCCCGGCCGCTACACGTTCGTTGTCGAGCGCTATTCCGGCTTGAAGCCGGTCGAGGTGCTGGCGCGCGCCTCGGTGCTGGTGATCGGGGGCCGTTAGACGGTGGCCAGCGTGCAGCCGCTCTACCAGGCAGCGAATCCGCGTCCACACCGGCCACCCCGCTACTGGCTGGCGCTGGCGTTGGGCGGGGCGGTGGTCGCCGCGATGCTGGTCGGCTCCATCATCGATCTGGTCGCGCTGCGATCGACGATCGTGCTGCTCGACCTGCTGGGCGTGGTCATCGTCGGCTTGATCACTTTCGGGTCCTGGCTCGTCATCGTGGGAGTGGACCGGCGGCCCGACATCCGCCGCCGCCACCTGGTCGTGGCCGGGATCGCGCTCTCCCTGGCCCTGGGGATCTGGCTTCTCGGCGTCAATCTCCTCTACGCGGGGCTGAACTTTGCCGGGGTGCTTCTCAGTCTGCCCACGACCGGGCTCGCCCTCTACCTGATCAGGCGGCTCGACTACAACGAGCGGGAGCCCTGGCGGCTGATCCTGGTGGCGGCCGGCTGGGGGGCGGTCGTCGCCACGACGCTGGCGATCATCTTCGAGGCGATGTGGTCCTTCTCCATCGACGGAGGACTGATCCCCGGTCCCGGTCTCCAGGTCTCCACCGCCTTCAGCGCGGCGCTCCTGGAGGAGACCCCCAAGGGCGTGGCGGTCATGCTCCTCTTCATGGTCATGCGGAACGAGTTCGACGACGTCGTGGACGGCATCGTCTATGGGGCCGCAGTCGGACTCGGCTTCAACTTCATGGAGACCGTGGTCTACATGAGCGTGGGCGGGTTCGGGCAGTGGATCTTCCGGCAGTGGTTGGGGCTCTTTCTCGGGCACGCCACCTACACGGCGCTGATCGGCGCCGGCATCGGTATCGCGCGCCAGGTCCCGGGGCTTGGCCGGAAGGCGCTGACGATCCTGTCGGGTTTCATCATCGCCGTCGCGGCGCACTTCGCCTGGGACGCCTGGATCTGGTACTTCCCCCGCCCAAGCGACCCTGGGCTCCTGCTGCTCTCCATTCCCGCCCAGTACCTGGCGGTTGACGGACCCTTCTTCATCGCCGTTGCCGCCATGTTCATCCTGGGGCTGCGTATCGAAGGCCGGGCGCTGGCGCGCGAGCTGGCGTCGGAGGCGGCGACCGGCTCCGGCGCGGTGTTGCCGCAGGAGGTGCCCGTGCTGGTCAGCCCGGCCCGGCGCTTCGAGGCGCGGATGCGAATGCTTTCCAGCCGCGGCCTGCAGGGCTACCTCTGGCTGCGCCGGCTCCAGCGGGCGCAGCTCGACCTAGTCCTGGAGCGTTGGCACCGGGCGCGATTGGAGATCGACGAGCCGCTGGAAGCCGAGCTCCGGCTGCGTGACAAGGTGCTCGCGATCCGCTACGGCGTCCGAACGTAGACTTCCGGCCATGCCGGACGTGACCGCTGAATACAGGCGCGTCAATCTCTCCAGCGACCCCATCTACGGCTATCTCCGGATCACAAAGGGCGGCCGGGGAGGCGTGCCCGGCGAGGTGTCGGAGCAGGAGCTGCTGGACCACGCCTGGCTGCAGCGGCTGCGCCGCATCCACCAGCTGCAGAGCGCCTGGTGGGTTTTCGCGACAGCCGAGCACTCGAGGTTTCAGCACTCGCTGGGCGCCATGCACCTCGCCGGTGAGTGGGTGCGGCATCTGGACCCGACGCTGCGCGAGGTCCACAGCGGGGTGCCTTCACCGGCTCTCTTGGAGGAGACCCTGCGGCTGGCGGGCCTCCTCCATGACGTCGGCCACGGACCTTTCGGCCATTTCTTCGACGAGAACTACCTGGATCGCTGGAGAATCGACCACGAGGTGATCGGCCGGGTCCTCGTCGAGGGCCCGCTGGCCGACCTGATCGGTGGGCTCGGCGCCTCACCTCACGGCGACTTCGAGCGGGGCGAGGCGGTCGACCCGCGCTGGGTCGCCTACCTGATCTCCAAGGCAGACCTCGACGGGTTCGAGCCCCCGCCCTGGCTGGCCGTTCTGAAGCCGCTCCTGACGGGGCCGTTCTCGGCCGACAACATGGATTACGTGCCGCGGGACTCCTACATCTGCGGCGTCGCCAGCGGGCCCGTCGACATCCAGCGCATCCTCCACTATTCGTTCATCTCGAAGGAGGGCTTGACGCTGCACGACCACGGCGCCGAGGCGCTCTTCATGTTCCTCTCGGCGCGGCTCTACCTCTACAACCAGGTCTACTTCCACCGCACCGTGCGCAGGATCGACCTCCAGCTGCGCGAGATCTTCCGGCCCACCATGGACCGCCTGCTGGGCGGCAACCCGCTCGACGACCTCGACCGCTATCGCAGCGTGACCGAGTGGTATTTGATGGACGAGGTCGACCGTTGGGCACGGGGTGACGCCGGCCCGGAGCTGCGGGAGCTCGGGCGCGAGTGGTCCGACATCGTGGCCCGCCGTCTCAAGTGGCGGCTGATCTACTCCACGTACATCGAGATCCATGAGCTCGACCCGCGCCTGCGCGCCCTGACGCGCGACGAGTTCGCCGCCAGAATCCGGGCCGAGCTGCCGCGCCAGCTCCGCGAGACCGAATTCGAGGTGGACATCGCGACCCAGGGCACACAGGCCATCAACCCGCTCACCGAGACGGTGGACGTCGTGCTCTACGACCCGCTCGAGGATGCCTACCGGCGGAGCGCCGTCATCGACCTTTTCAGGCGGCTGCCGGCGCGGATCTCGCTCTGCCGGATCTTCGCGCACGACGGCGCCCACCGCCCGGAGCTGGTCGCGGCCGCCGACCGGGCCCTCGCCCCCAGCTAGCTAGTCCCAGTCGTCGGATCCGCCGCCGTAATCATCGCCCCCGTCTCCAAACCCCCCGTCGTCGAAGCCACCTGTGTCGGCGTCATCGCCGAAGTCGGCCAGGTCGTCGCCCTCCGAGCGGACGGTGGCAAAGGTCGAGACGAGCCGCTCGACGTCTTTCGAGCCGCAGTGCGGGCACGGGGGGTCGGGTGCCGAGAAGCGCGGCAGGAGGGCGCTCGAGCGCTTGCCGCACTTCCCGCAGCGGTATTCGTAAATCGGCATTCTTTAGTGAACCGGACCGGCGAAATTCGTGGCATCCGACCGCCCATGTCCGCCGGGCGCCATCTGGCGCTGATGCCGTCGTCTGGGGCCCCGGCGCGTGTCGTCACGCATCGCTCGATGCGCTCCTAACTGGCGCCACCCCATCCTTGGCACCGACGGCCTGGGCGGCCGGCCGATGGCCCTTCGGGCTGCTGACGATTACGCCGGTTCGGTCCACTGAGCCGATTGTAGGATCAGCCGGTGATCCCCCTCGAGCGCATCCGGGCGGCCGCCGAGCGGGCCCGGCCGCACGTCCTGCGCTCACCGGTCGTGCCACTCGACGAGACCACCTGGCTCAAGCTCGAGTGCCTGCAGCCGACCGGCAGCTTCAAAGTCCGCGGGTTCTTCGCCCGCGCGCTCCAGCTTCCGGCGGATCAACTGGCGCGAGGCTTGATCACCGTCAGCGCGGGTAACGCAGCCCAGGCCTGTGCCTACGTCGCGCAGCGCTTGAACGTCAGCTGCCGGGTGGTCATGTACGAGACGGCGCCGCTCGCCAAGATCGAGGGCGTCCGCCGCTGGGGCGCGGTGCCCGTGCTGCTGCCACGTGACCGCGTCATCGGCTGGCTGGCTGGGCGTGGCTGGGAGCAGGAGCCGGAGACTTTCATCCACCCTTTCGCCGAGCCCGAGGTGATGGCCGGCCATGGCGGCATCGCCCTGGAGCTGGCTGAGCAGGTGCCGGACCTCAAACGCGTGCTGGTCCCGACCGGCGGGGGCGGCCTGGTAGGCGGCATCGCCAGCGGTTTGAAGCAGCTCCTGGCGGAGGTCGAGGTGATCGGCGTGCAGTCCACGGGCTACCCCTCCTGGACCACCAGCCTGGCGAGCGGAAAGCCAGAGACGTTGACGCCCGAGACGATCGCCGACGGCACCACAGCACCTGTCGACGCCCGCAACCTGGAGCTGCTGCGCGAGGTGGTCGACCGCTGGATCGACGTCCCAGAGGAGCGCCTCAGGCCGAAGATCGCCGAGCTCGCTCAGCGCGCCAAGGTCGTCGCGGAGGGTGCCGGTGTGCTCGGCTTTGCGGCGCTGGAGGACGTTCAACCTGGGCCGGCGACTGTGGCCGTCGTGAGCGGCGGCAACCTTTCCGCCGAACTCCTGGCGGAAGCTCTGTCCGCGGGTCCCTAGGCAGGATATTCACGGCTATCGCTGCCCCTAGGTTTCTTTAGCCGGCTCCTTCGAGGAGTCTCCCCCGGACGGGGCCGCCAACAGCGGCCTGATCAGTTCGAGCGGGATCGGGAAGATGATCGTCGAGTTCTTCTCCGGGCCCATGTCGAGCAGCGTCTGCATGTAACGCAAAGCCAGGGCGGCCGGCTGGGCCGACATGACCTGGGCGGCGTTGGTCAGCGTCTGTGCCGCCTGGAACTCGCCCTCGGCCGCGATGATCTTGGCGCGCTTTTCGCGCTCGGCTTCCGCCTGCCTGGCCAGCGCTCGCTGCATCGACGCCGGTAGCTCGACGTCCTTGATCTCGACGGTGCTGACCTTGATCCCCCAAGGTTCGGTCTGCTGGTCGATGATCTTTTGCAGCTCCTGGTTGATCTTCTCCCGCTGCGCGAGCAGCTCGTCCAGGCTGGACTGGCCCAGGATCGAGCGCAGCGTGGTCTGCGCGATCTGGGAGGTCGAGTTCTGGTAGTTCGCGACGCGCGTGATCGCGGCCCGCGGGTCCAATACCTGGAAGAAGATCACCGCGTTGACCTTGACGGTCACGTTGTCGAGGGTGATGACCTCCTGCGGCGGCACCTCCAGAGTGATGACGCGGAGGTCGACCTTGATCAGGCGGTCGATGCCGAAGGGGAAGATGAAGAAGAGTCCCGGACCCTTGAGCTGGATCAGCCGGCCCAGCCGGAAGACCACTCCTCGTTCATACTCCCGGGCGATTCGCAAGCTCATCGGCGCGAGCACGATCGCCAGCAGGAGCAGGGCTGCGACGACGTAGGCGGCTATCAGCATCTGGCCTCCTCGAGTTGCTCAGCGGGAACGGGTTCGACCGACAGTTCAAGTCCTTTCTGCCCGACGACCCTGACCGGGGTGCCGGCGGGGATCGTCCCCGCCGTCGCGGTCGCCTTCCAGAGCGCGCCGGCGACGAAGGCCAGGCCCGACGGCTTGAGCTCCTCTCTCGCCTGGCCGACCCGGCCGATCAGCGTCTCGTAGCCGACGAAGATGGGCTGGCGGCGGGCCGCCACCACTCTGCTCAGCACGAGGCCGAAGAAGAGTGCGCTCGCAATCGCGGCGCCGCCGATCACCCACGGGCTGACGCCCATCCCGAGCGGCCCCGTGTTGATCAGGAGCGCCGAGCCGAGCAGGAGGGCGACAACGCCGCCGGCGGTCAGGATGCCGTGAGTGGGAGCTTTCAGGTCGGCGATGAAGAGGCCGAAGGCGAAGAGGACGAGGAGGACGCCGGCAAGATTCAGTGGCAGGCTCGACAGCGCGATCAGGGCCAGGATCGCGCTGATGCCGCCGACGGTCCCGGGCAAGATCGCGCCGGGCGTGGACACCTCGGCGATCAGGCCGTAGATGGCCACCAGCAGGAGCAGATAGGCGACGTTCGGGTCGATCAATGCGTGGAGGAGCTGCTGCGGCCAGGACATGGCGGCGTCCTCCACCGTGGCTCCGGCCACCATCAGAGCCTCGGAGCCGCCGTGCGGCCGCGCGAGCTGGCGTCCATCGAGGGCGTGCAGCAAAGAGGCCAGGTCGGCAGCCTTCGCATCCGCGACGTGGAGTGCGACAGCCTCGTCCGCGTTGACGTTGACGCTCTCGCGCACCGCCTTCTCACACCAATCGGCGTTGCGCCCATGCATGGCGGCCAGGCTCCGGATCCGGGTCACCGCGTCGTTCAGGACTTTCTTGCCGAGGTCTCCCGTGAGGTCTGCCCCCGTGGCGGAGATCGGATGAGCTGAGCCCAGGTTGGTGCCCGGGGTCATCGCGACGAAGTCGGCGGCCTGCGCAACGAAGAGTCCCGCCGAATCGGCGCGGGCTCCCACCGGGGACACGTAGACGATCACGGGCAGGCGCGCATTCAGCAGCGTCGTCACGATCTGGTCCATCGAGACGCCGTCGCCGCCCGGCGTGTTCATCAGCAGGACGAGTGCGCCCGCGTGTTGAGACTGAGCGCGGTCGACCGCCTGCGACACGTAGGCGGCGGTGACCGAGTTGATGTCGCCTTCGATGGACGCTTCCAGCACGGTCGGTGAGCCGGCGCCTGCACCCTGCGGATTCAGCGCCAGAAGCGCGAAACCCATCGCCGTGATGCGGATGCCGAACCGCCGGCCCGGCATGACCCGAGTATAAAGGCGAGGTTCGCGCCGATCGGGTCCTGCCAGAACCTGCTCCGGACGCGGCTCATGGGCCGGCCCTCAGGTGGAGAGCACTTCGGCGACGACAGCCAGCGCCTGCTGAACGTCGCCGGCGTCGATCCCATGCCGGGTGACGAAGCGGATCTTGCGGCCGGAGGCTTCCGCCCGCAGGCCGCGCGCTCGGCACTCGGCCAGGAAGCGTTCGGGTGGCATGGAGTCGACCTCAAAGAAGACCAGGTTGGTCTGGACGCGGTCGAGCTCGACCCTCACCCCGTCCATCTCGGCCAGAGCCTCCGCCAGGGTGCGGGCGTTGGCGTGATCCTCGGCCAGCCGGTCGACCATGGTGTCGAGGGCGACCAGGCCGGCTGCCGCCAGCATGCCCACCTCGCGCATCCCCCCGCCCAGCATCTTCCGCCAGCGCCTCGCGGCGGCGATCTTGTCCTTCGGGCCCGTCAGCACGCTCCCGGCCGGTGCGCCGAGGCCTTTGCTGAGGCAGAAGGTGACCGTGTCCGCGGTGGCCGCGATCTCCTTCACGTCCACTCCCGTCGCTACGGCGGCGTTGAAAATGCGGGCCCCATCGAGGTGCACGGCCAACCCCCGCTCGCGAGCCGCTGTGGCGGCCGCCCGCAGGTCTGCCAGCGGCCAGGCGATGCCGCCGTGCCGGTTGTGGGTGTCCTCGAAAGTCGCCGCCGCGGTGCGCGGTTGGTGCTGGTCGTCAGGACGGATCGCCTCCTGCACCTGCTCCGGGGTCAGTAAGCCGCGCTCGGTCTTGATGGGCATGATCTGGATGCCGCCCAGCGTGGCCGAGCCGGCCGCCTCATTCAGGAAGACGTGCGAGTCGGCGTCGGCGATCACCTCCTCACCCGAGCGGGCGTTGACGAGTATTCCGACCAGGTTGCCCATCGTCCCGCTGCTGACGAAGATGCCAGCCTCTTTGCCGAGCCGCTCGGCGGCGACCTCCTGGAGGCGGTTCACTGTCGGGTCCTCGCCGAACACGTCATCGCCCAATTCGGCGCCGGCCATCGCTTTGCGCATCTCCGGCGTCGGCATCGTCAGCGTGTCGGAGCGCATGTCCACCACCCGCACGGCTAAAACTCTATCCAACCGATGTACGCCGATCTGCTCCTGGCCGGCGGCCGCGTCTACACCCTGGGCAGAGCCGGCCTTCGCCCCTTCTCCCACCTGGCGGTGAAGAGCGGCATGGTGGCCGGTGTGGGCGGCGAGGATCTGCTCGGACTGAAGGGCCCGCGCACCCGCGTCGTGAGACTGGCGGGCGCGGCCGTCCTGCCCGGCTTCAACGACGCCCACGCGCACGTCGTCTACCACGGGCTGACCTCCTTCGGCGCCGACCTCACCGGCTCCCGCAGCATCGCCGAGCTCCAGCGCCGCCTGCGGGCGGCGGCTGGCCGAACTCCTTCGGGGTGGGTGCTCGGCCGGGGCTACTGGGAGGAGGAGTTGGCCGAGAAGCGGGCTCCTCACCGGACCGAGCTCGACGCCGCGGTCGGAGGCCGGCCCACGCTCGTCGACCATCGCGGCGGCCACTCGCGGGTCGCCAGCAGCGCCGCGCTTGCCGCCGGCGGCATCACGGCCGCAACACCTGACCCGCCTGGCGGCAGCATCGGGCGCGACCCGGACGGGACCCCCAACGGCTTGCTGCTCGAGGCCGCGATGCGGCTGCCCGCCGATCACCAGCCGCCGCCTCCCCTCGCCCAACGGAAGCTGGGAATCCGGCGCTGCCTGCGCTTGCTCAGCTCGCGCGGGATCACGAGCGTAGGCGCTGCGGTCAACCGGGGATTCGCCGACGACCTCCGTGCGTACCAGGAGCTGGTCGACGAGGGACGGCTCGAGGTGCGCGTCAACGAGTTCCTCTCCTGGGAGCTCCTGCCCTCGCTGCGCGGCCTCGGCGCCGCGACTGGCTTTGGCAGCTCCAGGCTGCGGATGGGCCCGGTCAAGGTCTTCGTCGACGGTGGCGCCTCCGGCGCGACCGCCCGCCTCCGCGGCCAGGACGGGCCCTGGCGAACGACCCCTGAGGACCTGCGCGAACTCGTCCACGCGGCCCAGCCGGCTGGGCTCCAGGTCGCCGCCCACGCGATCGGCGATGCCGCCATCGAGGCGCTGCTCCTGGCCGTGGAGTCGGCGCCGCCCGGTCCGCGCCCGCTGCGCCACCGCGTCGAACACTGCACGGTCTGTCCGCCTGACCTCCAGCGGCGGCTGGCCCGCGCGGGAATGGCCGCCGTGATGCAGCCGCTGTTCGCGACGCTCGGCCGGCAGCGATTCGGCGAGCAGCTGCCGGCGGCGCTGGCCGCCCATGTCGCGCCCCAGCGAGACCTGCTGCGAGCGGGTGTCCAGGTCGCGTTCAGCTCCGACCTGCCGGTCGTCAAGGATCCGAATCCCTGGCCCGGCCTCGCCGCCGCCGTCGGCGACGGGCTGACTGCGCTCCAGGCTCTTCGCGCATACACCGTCGCCGGAGCCTGGACGACCTTCGAGGAGAGCCTGAAAGGGACGCTCGAGCCAGGCCGCCACGCCGACTTCCAGGTGTACGAGGAAGACCCGCTCCAGGCGCGGCCGGAGACCTGGGCGGAAGTTCGCCCAAATCTGGTCGCGGTAGCCGGGGTCCCGGTTGCTAGGAGCAGGCGGCTGAAAGAGGGCGTCGAGTGATCAGGCGATCCTGGCGAGCCGAGCCGGCGAAGGCGACGGAGCACCGCAGGGATCGCAGCCGAAGCTGCCTGACCGAGGAGCGGACGAGCCGACTGACGGGTCGGCCGCCAGGGCGCCTTAGCGCCGACGCCGCGCCCCTGAAAGGGCCGCGGATCCCTCTTTCGGTCGCCTGCTAGGTAGTAGGAGTCGGCGGAGTTGGTGGCGTCGTCGGCCGCGTCGTGGTTGTGCGCGTCGTGGTGCGCGTAGTCGTGCTCCGCCGGCGACTCGTGGTCGGCCGCTTGGCGCGGGTCGAGGCCCGGCGGGTCGTGGTGCCGGCGGCTCGCGTCGTTCGGCGTACCCGCGTGCCGGCCTTCCTGGCGGTGCTGCTGGCGGTCCGCCGGGTTGACCGCGCAGCGCTGCGTGTGCGGGAGCGCGCGCCGGCGCCGATCTGCTTGGCCAGCTACTCGATGCGCTGCTCCAGCTTGGCGAGGTCGCTCCGGCTCGCGGTCTGGCTCAACCGCGTCATCAGCTTTTGGACTTCGGTGCCGTTCTTCTCCGCCTGCTTGACCGCCTGCTGGACACCCTTGTCGACCTGCTTGCCGAAGTCGCGGACCACCTTCTGGTAGTCCTTGGGCAGCCTCTTCTCGACTGAACCGACCGCCTGCGATATCAGTTTGCGAGCTGTTCCGCCAGCTCCGCGCGACGCTTTCTTCCTTTTACCCATATCTCACCTCCAGTGAGAGGTTGAACCTCTGAACATCATAACGCAATGCGTTATAATCGACACCGTCATGTCCCCTGCAGCACAAAAACACGTAGTCAAGAAGTACTCCAATCGGAAGCTTTACGACACGCGCAGCCGGCGCTACATCACGCTGGATGACATCGCTCGCATGGTTCGCGCGGGCGAGGACGTGACCGTCATCCAGCGTGACACGGGTCGCGACCTGACGCCAATCGTCCTCTCCCAGATCGTCGCGCGCGAGGAGCGCCAGAGCAGCGGCAACGGCCACGCCCACGAGGAGGGCGCCGAGGGTCCGGTCGAGCGCGGCCAGGCTCTGCTCGACTACTTGCGCCGGACGATCAGCATGCCGGCCGAGTTGGTCAGCGGCCAGTTGGGGCAGGCCCGGGGAGACCTGGAGGGTGTCGTCGAGGTGGCGATCACGCAGGCCTTGAAGCGGCTCAATATCCCGACCCGCCGCGACATCGGGCGCCTCAACGCCCGGCTCGACGCGCTGGAAGCGAGGCTTGGTGGAAAGCGGCCGAGCCGGCGGCCTACGGCGCGAGCGCGTACACGAAAGGGCGCTGCCTGATCACGGAGGAGATCGTGAGGTCGGGGTCCGCTCGGTAGGACGCCGATCTGACGCGGGCGTCGGCCCGTAGCGTTCGCGTCATCTCGTCGCCGGCCGTGGCCAGGCGGGACGGGTCGCCGATCGCGACCAGCGTCCAGGGGCCCCGCACGCCGACGCCATTGATCAGCACTTCGCCCCCCGAGGCCTCGATCACAGTGCCCGTGACGATCCGTCGCCCGGCCAGGGAGATCGCCTCGGCGCCGGCGACGTGGAGGTTGTTGACCGCGTCCTGGAGGTCCACGTCGTTGAGCGGAGCGTCGACGGTGACCACGACGCCTGGCCCCCGAACCGGGTCCAGGCCCTGCACGATCCGGAGGTTCTGCGCCTCGGCGCTGAGCGCGGCGTTGGCGACCGCCGCGCTGCCGGCGCCGCTGAGCATGTCGCGCCTGGAAGCGAGGGCTTTCTCCTGCTTGGCCAGGTCGTCATTGGAGCGGTGAAGGTCGTCGATCAGGAACGCCAGCGAGGTGTTGTCCTGCGAGAGCAGGCTGCGCTGCACCTCAGCCTGGCTGCGGACCTGGATCACCGCCAGCAGGGTGATCAGCAGGATCACCACACCGACGACCAGCGGCGTGCGCAGGCGCCGCTCAGCCGGCATGCGCGTACTGGGGCTCGAGGCCGGTGTCAGCCGCCGGGAGGACGAGGTCGCCGGCGCCGAACCAGCCGAGCTGCACCTGGTAGTCCCGCTGGCGCTGCTTCAGGTCCCCGAGGCTGGCTGGCGCTGCGAGCAGCGTTTCGATCGCGGCTCGGTTGCCCACGGCTGCGACGCTGAAAGGCGGCACGAGAGGCGGCCCGTCGTCGATTACGACCGCCGTCCCCGCGCCGACGATGCGGCTCTCGGGCGTGATCCGGCGGCCGTTCACGGCGATGCCCTCCGCGCCGCCCCGGAAGAGCAGGTTGACCACGTCCTGGACGTCCTGAAAGTTGACCAGGTAGGCGCTCACGGCGGCTCCTCCTTTGGGGGACTGGCCGTTGCCGAGCGTGACCGTCTCACCTGGGCCGTGCAGCCGCGTCAGGCCCGAGTGCGCGCGAAGTTCGGCGACCTGGTCCGCCAGCTGCCGGCTGGCGCCCGAGCGCAGCGCGGCGTCCGTCTCCAGCCGGCCGATCTGAGACTGCAGCGCGGCGGTGCGCGACCGGTAGGCGGCGTTGTCGGTTTCAAGACTCCTGACGGTCAGGGCGAGAGCTTCGTTGCGCGCCACGCGGTTGGACGGCGGGATCAGCTCGGCGCGCAGCTGAGCGGCAAAGAAGAACCCGAAGGCGAGCGCCAGCAAGGCGACCAGGGGGTACAGGCGCAATCGCGGCCAGGCGGCGAGCATCGGATGTAGTATCGGCGGCGTGGCAGTCGGGCTGAAGGCCGATTCCGCATACGTCACCGCCCAGCACCAGTTCGACGTAGCCGCCGACGTGCTCGACCTCCCGGAGAACGTTCGCAACCTCCTGCGCGAGGTCAAGCGCGAGCTCGTCGTCCACTTTCCGGTGCACATGGACGACCACTCGATCGAGCTTTTCACGGGCTATCGGGTGCAGCACAACATCAGCCGTGGACCCGCCAAGGGCGGCATCCGCTACCAGGCCGGGCTGACGCTCGACGCGGTGAAGGCGATGGCGATGTTGATGACCTGGAAGTGCGCCGTCGTCGGCCTTCCCTATGGCGGCGCGAAAGGTGGCGTGGACGTCGATCCGCGGCGGCTCTCGCCCGGCGAGCTGGAACATCTGACGCGGCGCTACGCCACGGAGATTGCGCTCCTGCTGGGACCAGAGAAGGACATTCCCGCGCCCGACATGGGCACAACCCCGCAGGTGATGGCCTGGATCATGGACACCATCTCGATGCACGAAGGCCACTCGGTCCCCGCGTCGGTGACCGGCAAGCCGCTGGATGTGGGCGGCTCGGTGGGCCGGGACGAGGCGCCTGGACGGGGCGTCACCTATGTGACTCTGGAGGCGCTCAAGTACCTGCACGTGCAGGAGGAGACCCCGACCGTGGCCATCCAGGGTTACGGCACCGTCGGCCACAGCGCGGCCCGCCTGCTGGCCGAGGCCGGCATCAAGGTCGTGGCGGTGAGCGACTCCAGGACGGGAATCCACAACCCGAAAGGCCTCGACCTCGAAGCGCTGGACGAGCACAAGCGTGTACGCGGAGGCGTCAGCGGGTTCAAGGGCGGCGAGGACATCAGCAACGAGGAGCTCCTCGAGCTGCCGGTCACCGTGCTGGTGCCGGCCGCCGTCGAGAACGTGCTGACCGAGAAGAATGCCGGCAAGGTCCACGCCCGGCTCATCACCGAGGGCGCCAACGTGCCGACGACGCCGGCGGCGGACGACATCCTGAACGAGATGGGGGTGTTCATCGTCCCGGACATCCTGGCCAACTCCGGCGGGGTGATCGTTTCCTACTTCGAGTGGGTGCAGGACCTCCAGGCCTTCTTCTGGGAGGGCGAGGAGATCAACACGAAGCTCCACCACATCATCACGCGCGCCTTCTATGAGGTGCTTCACACGAGCGTCAACAAGCGGCTTCCTATGCGCACCGCCGCCTATGCGCTGGCGGTGCAGAAGGTCGCCAACGCAACCATCGTGCGGGGCATCTACCCCTAGCTCTTACCGCTCCCTGAGAGAGAGGCAATGACGCGGTGAGCGCCTACTGGTCGATCGTCCTGGGGCTCTCCTGGCTGGCCGTCGGCATCGTGCTCTTTTTCGACATCGGACGGTTTCCGACGCGCCTGATCCGGGGCCTCCACCCCAAACGCGGTGAGCTCGAGGAAGCGGCCATCGTGCCCGGTTACTGGCGTTTTTGGGGAAGCGTCCTCGGCGTCGCCGGCATCGTGTTAATCGCCTATACCCTGTCTCGCTGAAGGCGCGTAGAGTGAGCCGGTTGCCGGGCGGACCCGCTGCCCGGCTTAGGTGGTCAACTTACCTTGCGAGTCCTCATCACCGGGGTTTCCCGGGGCCTCGGGCCTGACCTCGCCAGGCGGCTCGAGCGACATGACGACGTCCGCGCCGTCTTCGGTTTGGACGTGGTCCCGCCACGCCTGCGTTTCCGACGTCTCCAGTTCTTTCGGGCGGACCTCCGCCAGCCCTCCGCCAGCGAGCTGATAAAGGAGCTGGACCCGGACGTCGTCGTGCATCTGGCGACCCAGGTCGCGGCGACCGCCGCGATCCCGCGCCAGGCGCACGAGACCAACGTCATGGGCACGATGAACGTCCTGGCCGGCTCGCAGCGCGCTCGGCGCCTGGTTGTGAAGTCGTCCACGGCCGTTTACAGCTCCGGCCTCGAGCTGCCATCGCTCCTGACAGAGGAGGACGGCCGCCGGGGCGCGCCCGCCGGCGCAGCCGGGCGCGACCTGCGTGAGGTGGAGCTCACGGTGCGTGAGTTCGCGATGGTCAACGACACGGTCGACGTGGTGGTCCTGCGGCTCGGCCAGGTCCTCGGCCGGCGCTGGCCCAGCCCGCTCGCCGAGTACCTCGCCCTGGAAGCGCCGCCGACCGTCCCGGGCTTCGACCCACGGCTCCAGCTGCTCTCGGAAGACGCCGCGCTGGAGGCGGTAGAGCGAGCCGCGCTCGGGTCTCACGCGGGCGTCTTCAACGTTGCCGGGCAGGGCGTCCTGCTGCTGAGCCAGCTCCTCCGCTTAGCGGGGCGGCGGGGCAGGCCGATCCTGCCGCCGATGGGCGGCACCTGGGTCCGGCGCCAGGCCTACCGGGCGGCGACCGGCCACGATCTGCCAGACCACCTGATCCAGCTCCTGAGCGACGGCCAGGCGATCGACTGCCGGCGCCTGGAGGAAGCCTCCGGCTGGCGGCCGCGGGAGTCGACGGCGGACGTGGCGGTCAAATTCGCCGCGCCGCCGGTGTTTCAGAAGGCCGGCTGATGGCGGCTCCGGCGCCGACCAGGCCGCGGGCGACCGTGGAACGGGCGGCCAGGGCCGACCTCGACGGGCTCTATCGGGACGTCGCGCTCGAGATTCGCGCGCGCACGCCCCAGGATCACAACGGCCACCGTCGCGTCGCCCTGCCCCGGACGGTGCGGCGTCTCCGCAAGCAAGCCCCTTTGTTGGCGCTGGAGGGGGTCGGCCGTCTCAGCGTCGGACTCCGCCGGCTGACTGGCCGCGACGTCATCGACCTGAACGCGATGATGGCGATCGTCCAGTTCTTCTACCAGCAGGTCGAGCTCGCCAAGCGCGATCTCTACGAGATCGACGAGTTCGGGTTCGACCGCGAGTACGCGGAATCGTTCCTTCCGGTCTTCCGCTGGATCTACCACAACTACTGGCGGGTGGAGACGACGGGGGCCGCCAACGTGCCCGGGGAGGGCAGAGCGCTGCTCGTCAGCAACCATGCGGGGGTGCTGCCGTGGGACGGGGCCATGATCAAAACCGCCCTCTTCGAGGAGCACCCGACGCCGCGTCATGCGCGGGCGCTGGTGGCGAGCGTCTTCTTCGGTCTCCCCGTGCTCAGCTGGTTCCTCCGCCGTACCGGCCAGACGGTCGGACACCCCGCCGACGCCCAACGGCTGCTTGGGCGCGACGAGCTGGTGCTGGTCTTCCCGGAGGGCGTGAAGGGGACAGGCAAGGGCTGGCAGAACCGCTACCGCCTGCAGCGGTTCGGCCGGGGCGGCTACGTGGAGACGGCGATCCGGGCCCGGGCGCCGATCATCCCGATCTCGGTCGTCGGCAGCGAGGAGATCTACCCGATGATCGCCAACCTGGAGCCGGTGGCAAAGGCGGTCGGCTTCCCGTACTTCCCGATCACTCCGTTCTTTCCTCTGCTTGGCCCGCTGGGTGCGATCCCGCTGCCGTCCAAGTGGCGGATCCAGTTCCACGAGCCGGTCCGGACCGATCTCTGGGACCCGGCTGACGCTGCCGATCAGCGGCTGGTCATGAGCATCAGCGACCACGTGCAAGAGATCATCCAGACGGGGATCCTGGAGAACCTGAAGCTGAGAAAAGGGGTGTTTGTCTAGGTCAGCGGGACCGCCAGCTGCGCAGCCGCTCGGCCCGCGTGTGCTCCTCGTCCGGCTCCTCGATCACATCGATCGTGCGCGCCTGGCTGATCCAGTACTCCACGTCGGACAGCGTTGGTGCCCCGCTCATCCCGACGATGTTGACCAGGCGCTGGTGGAGGGTGGGAGCGTCCTCGCGAGCCAGGATCGCGAGGCTCGTGATGCCGCAGCGCTGCAGCGTGGAGAGGAACCGCTCCGAGCCCGAGACCTCCATCAACGCCGCCTCCTGGCCCAGGGCCTTGAGCCTCTCTTCAGGGATGCCCGTCCGCAGGGCCAGCCGCTCGCGGTCGATCACGAGCGTGGTGAAGTGGAGGAGTTGGTTCGTGTGCTGGACGTCGACCGCCCGCAGCCTCTCGCACTCCTCGGGGCTGATCCCGCGGATGTATTCGAGGCGCTTCATCGGCATGGCTTCTCCTGAAGAATAAGCGGGACCCGGCGTCGGGTATAATTCCGCGAAATTCCTCCGCCCCTTGGGAGAAGCACACCCTGGACCGACTCGCAACTGAGCTCACCGCCGAGGCCCCGGGGCTGGAGATCGGGCTCGGCCGCCGTGCCCGCCGCGCTTATGGATTTGACGAGGTCGCCCTCGTGCCCGGCCGGGTCACGATCAATCCGGACGAGGTCGACATCTCCTTCAGCCTCGACTCCCTGCGCCTCGAGCTGCCGATCTGGGGCTCGGCGATGGATGGCGTCGTCGACGTTGCCTTCGCGATCGAGATGGGGCGTCTCGGTGGCCTTGCAGTCCTCAACCTCGACGGCGTCCAGACCAAGTACGACGACCCGGCGCCGGTCCTCAAACGCATCGCGGAGGCTTCTCGCGCCGAGGTCAACGGCCTTCTCCAGGAGGTCTATCGGGAGCCGGTCAAGCCCCGCCTGATCAGCGAGCGCATCAAGGCGATCAAGGCCGCCGGCGTCCCCTGCGCCGTCTCCACAGTCCCGGCCCGGGCTGCTGAGCGGGCGGAGCTGGTCGAGTCAGCCGGCGCCGACGTGCTGGTGGTGCAGGGGACAGTCCTCACCGCGCGCCACCTCTCCAGGTCCTACACCCAGCTCTCCTTCGCGGCCCTGGCCCGGCAGCTGCGCATCCCGGTCGTGGCGGGCAACTGCGTCCACTTCGCGACCGCCCTGGAGCTGATGGAGGAAGGGGTTGCCGGGATCCTGGTCGGAGTCGGCCCCGGCGCCGCCTGCACCACCCGGGGCGTGCTCGGTGTGGGCGTACCGCAGGTCACCGCGACAGCTGACGTGGCGGCCGCTCGCGAGGCCTATTACGAGCGCACGGGCCGCAGGGTGGCCGTGATCACAGACGGCGGCATGCGAATCGGCGCCGACGTTTGCAAAGCCTTCGCGTGCGGTGCCGACGCGGTGATGGTCGGGTCGCCCCTCGCCGGCGCCGCAGAATCGGCCTCAAGGGGATTCAACTGGGGCATGGCGACCCCGGACCCCAACCTGCCGCGGGGGACCCGGATCGAGGTCGGCGTGAAGGCGACGCTGCGGGAGATCCTGGCCGGGCCTGCCCGAGTCGACGATGGGACCCAGAACTTTGCGGGGGCGCTCCGCTCGGCGCTGGGAGTCTGCGGCGCCCGCGACCTGCGTGCGTTCCAGCGAGTGGAGATGGTGATCGCCCCGGCCATCGTCAGCGAGGGCAAGGTCTTCCAGCAGGCCCAGCGCGTCGGCATGGGGAAGTGAGCCCGGCGGTCCAGGCGCCTCCCACGCGCGCGACGGTCTTCGTCCTCGACTTCGGCGCCCAGTACTCGCAGCTGATCGCCCGGCGCGTGCGCGAGGCAGGCGTCTACTGCGAGCTGATACCGGGCACCATTCCCTGGTCGGAGCTGAAGGAGCGGCAGCCGGCCGGCTTGATCCTGAGCGGCGGCCCGGCCAGCGTCTATGACAGCGGCGCCCCCCAGGTCGACCCTGCCGCGCTCAAGGCCGGTGTCCCCGTGCTCGGGATCTGCTACGGCATGCAGCTGATCGCTTACCACCTCGGCGGCGAGGTCCTGCCCGCCGACCACCGCGAATACGGACCCGCCTTCATCAAGGTGGAGGACGCCGGGAACCTCTTCTCGGGCCTGCCCGCCGAGATGCCGGTCTGGATGAGCCACGGCGACCACGTCTCCAAGCTGCCGCCTGGCTTCCATCCGCTGGCCCGCAGCGCCAACTCCCCACTGGCGGCCTTCGCCAGCGACGCCGGCATCGTGGGCATCCAGTTCCACCCGGAGGTGGTCCACACGCCGCATGGAAAGGAGATTCTGCGCAACTTCCTCTACCGCGTCTGCGGCCTGGAGGCGACCTGGACGTCCGGCTCCTACGTGGCCGAGACGCTGGCGGCGATCCGGGCGCAGGTCGGCTCCGGGCGCGTCATCTGCGCGCTCTCCGGTGGGGTGGACAGCGCGGTCGCCGCGACGCTCGTGCAGCGGGCGGTCGGCGACCAGCTGACCTGCGTCTTCGTCAACAACGGCCTGCTCCGGAAGGAGGAGCCCGAGCGCGTGCTCGACGTCATGCACGGCAACCTCGACATGCGCATCCGCTACGTCGACGCCTCCGAGCGGTTCCTCGCCGAGCTGGCCGGCGTCATCGACCCGGAGGCCAAGCGGCGGGCCGTCGGCAAGGTCTTCATCGACGTCTTCGAAGCCGAGGCCAGGGCGCTCGGCGACATCGACTTCCTGGCCCAGGGGACGCTCTACCCGGACGTGATCGAGTCGACAGCGCCCGACACCGCCGCCAGCGCGGTCAAGATCAAGACGCACCACAACGTGGGCGGCTTGCCGGAGGGGCTGCGCTTCCAGCTGATCGAGCCGCTCCGCTATCTCTTCAAGGACGAGGTGCGCGCGGTGGGACTCGAGCTCGGCCTGCCGGAGGACATGGTCTGGCGCCAGCCTTTTCCGGGGCCGGGGCTGGCCATCCGCTGCCTGGGCGAGGTCACCGCCGAACGGCTGGAGATCCTCCGCAACGCAGATTGGGTGGTCGTCGACGAGATCAAGAAGAACGGCCTCTACCGCCAGGTCTGGCAGTCCTTCGCCGTCCTGACGCCGCTCCAGACGGTCGGGGTGATGGGCGACTTTAGGACCTACGCCAACGTGGTGGCGGTGCGGGTGGTGACATCCGACGACGCGATGACCGCCGACTGGGCTCGGGTGCCATACGAGGTGCTCGCCACGATTTCCAACCGCATCGTCAACGAGGTGAAGGGCGTCAACCGGGTGGTCTTCGACATCACCTCCAAGCCTCCGGGAACCATCGAGTGGGAGTAGCCCACTAGGTTCCGGGCCGGCCGGCCACCACCGCGAGGGCCAGCTCCTCCAGCCAGGCTTCATAGCGGGCTTCGGACCAGCCGCGCACGCCAGTCAGAAGGTGGTGAAGCTCGGGGCTCGAGACGGCGGAGAAGGTCTCGGCCGCGCGCTTGGCGGCAGGACCTGGCGCGAGGGCGGCCAAAATCCGTCCCTGCGCCGCGAAGCGGTCTGCCTGGATCCGCCGGTAGAGCTCGGCCAGCTCCGGCTCCGACCCGGCGGCGCTCCTGATCACCGCGTGCAGCGGGCTCATGCGCGCGACGGTCTTCGCCGTGTGGCGCGCAAAGCCGCGAATACGCCGCGCGACGTCCGGCAGCGCCAGCAGATCCCGCACCCAGGCGCGCTCCAGCCAGCCGGCGGTTTCCTCTGCGCCTGAGATCCCGCTGGTGACGACGCCCTCCAGCACCGCCCGCTTGTTGCGGAAGATCGCATAGACAGTCTCCGGCGCGACGCCGGCTGCGTCAGCGATCGCGGCGATGCTCGTGGCGTTGTACCCGCGCTTCAAGAAGAGGAGGCGGGCGGCCCGCACGATCCGCTCGCGAGTGCGGCGGGCTTGCTCGTCTCTGACTGCCGAGCGGTACCCCCGCCGGGGCTTGACAGCACTCGCCATATCGATGCAGTATAGCCGTATTCAATTAAGCGCCACTGTGATGATTGGAGGCTGAGGAATGGTGGGCAGCGGGCAGGGCAGCATCGTCCGGGAAGGCCAGGGCAAGCGATTCGATTTCCCCTTCGGGAACCGAGGCGAGGTGAAGGGCGACGTAGCCGCGGGGCTCAGCTTCGGGTTCTTCCGCTCGACGCTGCCGCCAGGGGCAGGGATGCCGTTCCTCCACCTCCACCGAAGCATGGACGAGGCCTTCTACATCGCCGGTGGCGAGGTTGAGTACCGCCTGGGCGATCGCTATGAGACAGGCGGAGCTGGTGCCGGCGTGCTGATCCCGGCGGGCGTCCCGCATTGCTTCCGCGCCGTCGGAGACGTGGCGGCGACGGTGGTGGTCATGACCGGCGACCCCAGAGGCGTGGACATGATCGTCGAGCTGGCGGCCGCCGGGCAGGGTGACCCGGCGCGCTTTGCGACGATCCTCGCCAAGTACGACAGCGAGCTGCTGGAAACGCGCCCACACTGGACCGCCAGCTGAACGCCGCCCGCCCGTGAGGTCGCCGCTCCGCAGGTAACCTCTAGCGGTGCGGATTCTCGTCGTCGGGTCGGGCGCCCGCGAGCACGCTCTCGCCTGGAAATGCATGCAGTCGGCGATCAGTTCGCGGGTCTTCATCGCACCGGGAAACGGCGGCACCGGAGGCCTGGCCAAGAACATCCGGATCCCGGCCGACGACGTCGTCAACCTGGTCAAGTTCGCCAAGCACGAGAAGATCGGGCTCGTGATCCTCGGGCCCGAGTCAGCGGTCGCCGCGGGCGTCGGCGACGCCATGCGCGCTGAAGGCATCCCGACTTTCGGTCCCGACCGTGCCGCCGGCCGGATCGAGAGCAGCAAGGCCTTCGCCAAGGACCTGATGCGGAGGGCGGGCATCCCCACGGCCGACTTCGGCGTCTTCAGCGAGGCCCCGGCAGCGCAGAAGTGGGCCGACGAGCGCGACGGCCGGGTCGTGGTCAAGGCCGACGGGCTGGCGCTCGGCAAGGGAGTGCTGGTCTGCCGCGACCGGGAACAGGCGCGTAAGGCGATCGACGCAATGCTGGTCGAGCACAGCTTCGGGCGGGCCGGGCACACCATCGTCGTCGAAGAGCTGCTCGAGGGTCGCGAGCTCTCGCTGATGGCGATCAGCGACGGCAAGCGCGCACTCGCCCTGGCTCCAGCCCGGGACTTCAAGCGCGCTGGCGAGGGCGACAGCGGGCCCCTGACCGGCGGCATGGGCGCTTATTCGCCGCCACCGGATGCAACCCCCGAGCTGGTCGAGGAGGCCCTACGGATTGCCATCGAGCCGGCTATCAAGCGCCTTGCCGGCGACGGCTTCGAGTACCGTGGCGTGCTCTACGCGGGGCTGATGCTCACCGAGCAGGGCGTCCGGGTCCTGGAGTTCAACGCCCGCTTCGGTGACCCCGAGGCGCAGTGCGTCCTGCCGCGGCTGGCGACCGATCCGGTGCGCGTCATGCTGGAGGCCGCCAAAGGCGATCTCGGTTCCATCGAGCGGCTGGAATGGACCGACCGGGCCGCGGTCGCGGTGGTCGTCGCCTCCCGTGGTTACCCCGATTCCTACGAGACGGGGTTTGCGATCGACGGCTTGAGCCACATCCCGCCCGGCGTCCTCGTCTTCCATGCCGGCACCCGCTACGTGGCCGGCCGCGGCCTCGTCACCAGCGGCGGCCGCGTTCTCACCCTGGCCGCCGTCGCCGGCAGCGTCGGCGAAGCCCGCGACGCCGTGCTGGCCGCGATCGGACGGGTACGATTTCCCGGAGCCTTCCACCGCCCCGACATTGCCCAGGAGGCCGTCCGTGCCTAGCCCGACCGTCGGAGTCATCCTCGGCTCCAAGAGCGACCTGCCGCTGATGGAGGCCTGCACCGCCCAGCTCGAGGCTTTCGGCATCGAGCACGAGGTGACGGTCTGCTCGGCGCATCGCGACCCCAAGGGCGTCATGGAGTGGGCGACCGGCGCCCGGGAGCGCGGTCTCAAGGTCGTGATCGCGGCGGCCGGCGGGGCCGCTCACCTGCCTGGCGTGGTGGCGGCCTGGACCGATCTGCCGGTAATCGGAGTGCCCGTGCCAACTGAGCACCTTGGCGGCCAGGACTCGCTCTACAGCATCGTCCAGATGCCCGCCGGGATTCCCGTCGCCACCGTCGCCATCGGTGCCGCGGGGGCCAAGAACGCGGCCTGGCTGGCGGCCAGGATCCTGGGGCTTGGGGACAGCGACCTGGCGGACCGACATCGCCAGCTCCGGACTTCGCTGGGCGGCCGTTGAGCCCAAAGGCGGTACCGAGGCTTCGCCTCACCGACACCACCTTCCGCGACGCCCACCAGTCCCTTCTCGGCGGCCGCCTCCGGGGCGAGGAGATCGTCGAGCTGGCCCGGAAGCTGGACCGGATCGGCTTCTACTCCTTCGAGGCTTTCGGCGGCGCCACCTTCGAGACCGAGATCCGGTTCAATGCCGAGGACCCCTGGCAGTACCTGCGGCGGCTTGCGAAGGCCACACCGAAGACGCCCATCCAGGCCCTGATCCGCGGCCAGAACCTGGTCGCCAACCGTAACTTCGCCGACGACGTCGTGGAGCTCTTCGTCGCGCACGCCGCCCGCTGCGGCGTCGACATCTTCCGAATTTTCGACCCGCTGAACGACATCCGGAACATGGAGGCAGCCATCGCGGCGGCCAAGAAGGCCCGCCGCAAGGTCCAGGGCGCCCTCTGCTACGCGATCAGCCCCGCGCACGACCTCAAGGGTTGGGTCGCCCTCGCCAAGGGGCTCGAACAGCTCGGCTGCGACGTGATCGTGATCAAAGACACGTCAGGCCTTTTGAGCCCGCAGACGACCTGGGAGCTGGTCGGCGCCTTGAAAGAGAGCGTGGCGCTGCCCATCGGCGTCCATTCGCACTGCTCGAGCGGGATGGCGCCGATGTCCTACATGGCCGCGGTCGAGGCCGGTGCGACCATCCTCGACACGGCCCTTTCGCCGCTGGCCTGGGGCGCATCCCAGCCCGCCACCGAGAGCGTGGTCGCGGCGCTGGCCGGAGGCGACTATGACACCGGTCTCGACCTCGACGCGCTGGTGGAGGCCAAGATCGAGCTCGAGCGGCTGAAGAACAAGTACGGCGACTACCTGAGCACCGCCGCGGATCGCGTCGATTCCGACATCCTTCGCTACCAGGTGCCGGGTCTGATGCTCGAGGACGTCAACCACCAGCTCCAGCAGCATGGCGCCGGTGAGCGGCAGCAGGAGGTGCTGGCGGAGATCAGGCGCGTCCGGCAGGAGGTGGGCTTTCCGCCCCTGGTGGCTCCAATCCGCCAGATGATCGCTTCCCAGGCAGTGCTCAACGTGATCAGCGGCGAGCGCTACGGCACGGTGACCAAGGAGCTCAAGGACTACCTGCAGGGCCTCTACGGGCGGCCGCCGGTCCCGGCCGACCCAGAGATCCGGCGATTGGTCCTGGGCCGCGAAGAGCCCGTCACCATTCGACCGGCCGACCTCCTGGAGCCGCAGCTACCCGAGGCCCGAGCCCAGCTCAAGCGCCAGGGCATCGAGCCCTCCGACGACAACGTGCTCATCTTCTTGCTCTTCCCGTCGCTCGGCCTCCGCTTCTTGAAGGGCGAGCTGGAGAAGAAACCGGATGCGCCGCCTCGGGAGAGAACAGAGCGCCAAGCGGAGGCGGAGCAGCGGGCTGAGCCGGTCGAGCAGCCGGAGTCCGACGGCGCCCAGGCGCCGGCCCCGGCCGCCGCGGCAGCCTCCGCCCCGGCACCCCAAGCCAGCGAGTTCCAGGTCGAGGTCGAAGGCGAGGTGTACACCGTGCGCGTCATGGGTGGCGCAGTAGTTGCCGGGGCAGCAGCGGCTCCGAGCGCGACCCCGGCCGCCGGAGCGGCGCCGGCCCCACCAGCCACCGCCGGTCCAGGGACCATCGTGGCGCCCATGCAAGGCTTGATCGTCAAGGTGCCGGTCAAGCCGGGCGACCAGGTCAAGATCGGCGAGGTGGTCGCCGTCCTGGAGGCGATGAAGATGCAGAACGACATCGTGGCGACCCAGGCCGGCAGCGTGGAAGCCGTCCACGTCAAGGAAGGCGAGGTCGTCGGCCAGAACCAGCCAATCCTGACCATCAAGTGAGAGTCGCCATTCTCGGCACGGGCAAGATGGGTGCCGCCGTAGCCGGCCGGCTGCAGGAGACCGGCTTCGAGCTGCACCTCTGGAACCGAACGCCGGCGAAGGCCGAAGCCCTCGGCCTGGGCACCGTAGCGTCGAATCCAGAGGCAGCCGCGGCGGCTGCTGAGGTCGTCATCTCGGTCCTGACCGGTCCCTCTGCGGTCCGCGCCGTGTACGGGCGGCTCGAGCCCGGAACCCGGGTCTTCCTGGAGATGAGCACGGCCGGCCCCGACATCGCGGAGGAGCTGGGGACGCGGTTCGAGAGCCTGGTGGCGGCGCCCATCATCGCGGCTCCCCCGGTCGTCAGGCGCGGCGAGGCGTACATCCTGACGGGCGGACCCGAGGAAGCCGTGGAGCGGGCTGGACCGGTGCTGAACGCACTTGGCGAGCACAGACATGTCGGCACCCGCCGGCGCGCGGCGGAGATGAAGCTGCTCAACAACGCGATGCTGGCGGTGACCACGGCCGCGGCGGCAGAGCTGGTGGAGGCGACCGTCCACGCCGGCCTTTCGCGGGAAGAGGCCTTCGCGTTCGCGAAGCGACATATCCCTTACCTGGATATGCGCCGCTCCGGCTTCCTGGGCGGCCCCTACGAGCCGCTCACCTTTGCGCTGAAGGACATGTTGAAGGACGTCGACCTGGCACTCGAGGCTTTCGACGGCAAGGAGTTCCCGATGCCGATCCTCAAGGCGGTCCGCCGCGCTTTTAAGGAAGTGGCGCCCCAACACGGCGAAAAGGAGCTCACGGCGGTCCTGGAGAGATACAGAAAGAAGTGAAAGGCCTTTCCTTTGAGACTCGCGCGCCACAGCGCGCGGCGGGCCAAGCCTGGTGGCCTGCTCCAAATAGAAAAAAATGAAGCGGCTCTTCAAGAAGATCCTGATCGCCAATCGAGGTGAGATCGCAATCCGCGTCATGCGAGCGTGCCGGGAGCTGGGCATCGCCACCGTCGCCGTTTATTCCGACGCGGACCGCGACGCCATCCACCGCCGCTATGCGGATGAGTCGATCCACATCGGCGCCGCGCCGCCCTCCGAGTCCTACCTGAAGCTGGACCGGATCATCAAGGCCGCCAGCGACAGCGGCGCCGAGGCGATCCATCCCGGTTATGGCTTCCTTTCCGAACGGGCGGCCTTTCCCGAGGCCTGCAAAGCGGCTCACCTGGCTTTCATCGGTCCGCCCGCAGAAGCCATGCACCGGCTAGGCGACAAGCTCTCCTCCCGCGCGCTGGCCAGCAAGCACGGTGTCCCGGTGACGCCGGGGACGGGCGCTATCCACGACCTCGACGAGGCGCGCCGTGCCGCGCTCGAGATCGGCCTCCCCGTGATCATCAAGCCCAGCGGCGGCGGCGGCGGCATCGGAATGAAGGTCGTCGAACGCGAAGAGGAGCTGCGGTCGGCCCTGGAGAGCGCTGCAAACCAGGCCCGGGCAGCGTTCGGCGACCCCACCGTCTATCTCGAGAAGTACGTTCACAACCCGCGTCATATCGAGATCCAGGTGATTGGCGACCAGCACGGCCACGTCATTCACCTCGGCGAGCGCGAGTGCTCGATCCAGCGCCGCCACCAGAAGATCCTTGAAGAGAGCCCGTCGCCGGCCGTGACGCCTGAGATCCGCGCCCGGATGGGAAAGGCTGCAGTGACCGCGGCCAAAGCCGCCGGCTACGCCAACGCGGGCACCGTCGAGTTCATCTTCAGCAACGGCGAGTTCTATTTTCTGGAGGTCAACGCCCGGCTCCAGGTGGAGCATCCGGTAACCGAGATGGTTACCGGCATCGACATCGTCAAGGAGCAGATCCGGGTCGCCGCCGGCCACCGCCTGAGCTTCCACCAGGACGACGTGACCTGGTCCGGCCATGCGATCGAGATGCGGATCAACGCCGAGAACCCCGCCAAGAACTTCATGCCCAACCCGAAGCGGATCCAGCGCTGGATGGCGCCGGCCGGACCTGGTGTTCGAGTCGATAGCGGCTACGGACCGGCCACCGAGGTGCCTGCCAACTACGACTCGCTGGTGGCCAAGCTGATCGTCTACGGCGCCGACCGGGCGGAGGCGATCGGCCGGGCGCAGCGCGCGCTGGCCGAATTTGTCCTGGCAGGACCCGCCACCACGATCCCCTATCACCGCGCCATCCTCGCCAGCCCTGATTTCAAGGCGGGAAAGCTCTCCACTGGATTCATCGCCGAGCACCCCGAGCTGCTCGAGGACATGCGGAAGTACCTCGACGAGGTGTCGCCGATGGACTACAGCGCGGTCGACAGCCGCCGGCTGGCCGCGGCGGCTGCCGCGGTGAGCACCGTGATGTCGCAAGGCCAGGGCCGGGCTTGACGCGGCCGTATGAAGTGGTCGGCTCAGCGCAGCTGGCGCGTCATGGCCGGCACGGTTTTCGCGCCGATGAAGTCGAATGGCCGGACGGGGCACGGGCCTCTTATGCCGTGCTGGAGCAGCCGGAAGCCGCGGTCATCGTGCCGGTCACCGAGGTGGGCACCACTTTCCTGGTCCGCCAGTGGCGGCACGCCTGGGAGGCCGACGCCTGGGAGCTGCCGGCCGGCACGATCGAGGAGGGTGAGAAACCGGAGGCAGCTGCCCGCCGCGAGCTGATCGAAGAGGCGGGCCTGGAGGCGGTCGACTGGGAATCCCTCGGCAGTGCCCGGGCGACAGCGCTTTCGACCATGCGATTCCATCTCTTCTTGGCGCGCGGCCTCCGCTCAGAGGACCGCCGCCCGGAGCTCTACGAGCGCGACATGGTCGTCCGTGAGCTGCCCTTCAAGGAGGCGCTGGACCTTGCCGCGGACGGCACGATCCAGCACGCGGCCTCGATCGCGGCGCTCTACCGGGCCGCGCGAAGGGTGCATTGCTGACGGTCGCGCCGGCAGAGCTCCTTCGGGAGCTGATCCGCTTCGACACCAGCAACCCGCCGGGCAATGAGCGCGCCTGCATCGAGCATGTCGCGACCCTGCTGCGCGAGGCGGGGATCGACTTCAAGACGTATGGGGCGCGGCCCGAGCGGCCGAACCTGGTTGCCCGGCTCGCGGGCTCCGGCCGGCGGCCCGGGCTGGTGCTCCAGGGCCACGTCGACGTCGTGACCACCGCCAACCAGAGGTGGACGTATCCGCCCTTCCAAGCCCATATCGCAGAGGGGTTCATCTGGGGACGCGGCGCACTCGACATGAAGAACGGGGTCGCGATGATGGTCAGCGCGTTCCTGCGGGCCAAGCGGGAAAACATCCCCTTGCCTGGCGAGGTGATCCTCTGCCTCCTCGTCGACGAGGAGGCCGGAGGCGTCGAAGGCGCGGAGTGGCTGGTGGCAAACCAACCGGATCTTTTCCAGGGTGTCCGCTACACGATCGGCGAAGGCGGCGGCTACAGCTTCATGGCGGGCGGCCGTCGCTTCTACTCGGTCATGGTTTCGGAGAAGCGCGGCTGCCAGCTGAAAGTCACCCTCCGCGGCCCGGGTGGGCACGGTTCCCTGCCGATGCGCGGCGGGGCAATGGCGAAGCTCGGCCAGCTGCTGGTGAAGCTCGACTCCGCCCGGCTCCCCGTCCACCTCACGCCGCCCGTGCGGCTGATGCTGGAGGCCATGCGGGACAGCCTCGGCGGCGAGCTCGGCGAGCGCTATGGAGGCCTGCTGGACCCTGCTCGCGCCGACAGCCTGCTCGACCGCATGGGCGCCGACGGCCGGAGCTTCGACGCCATTCTCCACAACACAGTCAACGCCACGATCGTGGAGGGCGGCCTCAAGATCAATGTGATCCCGAGCGCAGTCGCGGTCGAGCTCGATGGGCGGCTTCTGCCGGGCTTCGGGCCGGAGGACCTGATCGCAGAGGTGCGAGCCCTGATCGGCGAGGAGGCGGAGATCGAGGTCGTACGTCTCGGCCCAGCCCAGCCCGAGCTGGACCTCAGCGGGCTCGAGGTCCTTTCCCAGATCCTGCGCGAGCTCGACCCCGAAGGCATACCGGTGCCCTATCTGGTCAGTGGCGCGACCGACGGGCGTCACTTCGCCGAGCTCGGGATCAGGACTTACGGCTTCACTCCGGTCCGGTTGCCGGACGGCTTTGATGCGTGGTCCACGATCCACGACGCGGATGAGCGGATTCCGGTGGACGGCCTGGACCTCGGCACCGAGGCGATCTACCAGGCGATCCTGCGCCTCTAGCGCCCGGGAGCTGCCCTCCTAGAATTCGCGGCGGGATGGGCTACCAGGGGGAGTATTCCCCAGACGGTCGCTGGTGGTGGGACGGCTACCGCTGGATCCCGGTCGCGCTGCCGAGTGCGGCTGCGTACCCTCAGCAAGAGGTCGCGTACGCCGGCTTCTGGATCCGCTTCCTGGCCTGGTTCATCGACTGGCTCGTGCTTGGAGTAGCCGGCTTCGTCATCGGCTTCGTGCTCGGGGTCACGGCGGCCTTGCTCGGGTATCGCGCCAGCCTCGGAGTGATCGGGTATGGGCAGGCTATCCTCGTCGCCTGGCTCTACTACAGCTTTCTGCACAGCTCTCGAGCCCAGGCCAGCCTCGGCATGATGGCGACCGGGCTGAGCGTCGTCGGCGCCGACGGGATGCGGATCGGTTTCGGCCGGGCGACGGGACGCTATTTCGCCTCGGTGCTGTCCGGTCTGCTCTGCTTCGTGGGCTATCTGATGATCGCCTTCACGGCGCGCCACCGGGGGTTGCACGACATGATGGCGCGCACCTACGTCGTACGGGCCAGGCCGCAGCAGCTGTACGGGGTTAGGTGATGAGCGAGATGCTCGAGCCGCAGAAAGGCCCGGAAGGATCGTTGATCCGCCAGGAGAACTTGTAGGCTCCGGTCGGCGCGCTCAAGGGAACGGCCAGCTTCATCTCGAACCGATAGGACGCGCCGGCGGCGATCCGCCCGACCGAGTCGCAGTTGAGCCAGTAAGAACGAGTCAGCGAGCCGAGATTCTCTGTGTAGGACGGGCAGGACGAGAGCTCGACGTCCGCCGTACTGGAGTTGGTCAACACGACCACATAGGCAAGCTCGTGGCCGCGGGCGACGCTCTGCGGCAGCTCGAGGCCGGCGGTGAGCGTCTGGACGCTACCTGGAGCCGGACTTGGCACCGTTATCTGAGGTGGCGGCAGGCCGAGGCCGCTGCTGGAAAGGCCGCAGCTTCCAACGAACAGAGAGAGGCTGGAATCGATGCGGCCCCCGCCTGGCATCTGGAAGGACAGCGAGCTGTACGGCACGCTTTGCTGGGTTCCGCAACCGCCGGCCGTGCCGAAGTCCAGCTCACCGGCGCCGCCGGCGCGAATGTTGGCGGGCCAGACTGGGCCGAAGAAGGTGCCGGACCCGAAGGTTAGGGTCACTCGCTTGCCCTGGGGATCGGTCGCGGTTACGACCGGGTTCCCGGCAAGTAGGCAGGGGAAGGACCCGGAGTTGGTGAAAATGAATTGCTGTAGTTCGTTTCCAGCGGCCGCTCCTTGTCGTCCCGCCGTGACCAGGAGGCTCGCCGCGGTGCAGGCGGCCGCGTTCGTCGGATAGGGGGAGGGCGAGGGCGGCGGCTGCTCCTCGTAAGCCGGCGCAGGCCGGTTCATCCAGGGCACGAGAGATCCGGGCGGCAGCGACACCGGCTTGTGGACCCGGAATGAGCCACAGCCGATGACCACGGCGATCAAGAGCGCGACCGCGGTCAGGCGAAGCATCGCCGAGCTACCCCACGGCGACGAAGTCGAGGTCGTACTCGGCGCTGAGCGGCTGGCCGTTGATATCTGCCAGGCCGCTAGTGACCGCCAGCTTGTAGTGCTCACCCGCCTGGAGGCCTGATGCGGTGACCGTGATCGCACGGTTGGCGTACACCATCTGGACCGAGACCGGCTTTCCGTCGGCCCCGGTCAGCGTGACATTGCCGGCCACCGTCGCCGAGTTGAGGTCGCTGTCCAGGAAGACCGTCACGTGGCCCGGCTTGGTGACGTCGACCGAGAGGACCGTGGGCCCCTTGCCGAGGTCGCGCTGCGGGCCCGCACTATCCGAGTCGATCAGCAGCAGACCTCGCGCAGGATCTCTCAGCACCGTAATCGTCTCATCCAGGTAAGCGACCTCGGAGCTGTGCTTGGCGAGGACGAGGCGGACCACGTAATGCAGCGTCGGCGTGCCTTCAGGACCGACCTGGCTGGAAACGAAGTAGAAGCGCGCCAGCCGCGGATCCCCCGTCACCAGCAGCCGGGACCCGCCGCTGAAGGCCTGCTTGCCGCTGTCGTTGAGGAAAGCCAGCGCGGCTGTCGAATCCCCTTTGACCCGAGCCGCCATGAAATCTGACACCAACTTGGCGCCGGCGTTGAGCGCCAGCCCGCTGCCGCCCGCCGAGCTGACCGTCGCGCTCGAGAGCGCGCCCTGGCGAAGGAACGCGAAGGACGTCGCGCTGCCGGCCCAGACCGGGCCGCCGTACTCCTCCTGCGAGAGCTGCGTGAAACCGGACCCGTCCGAGTGGACCGCCGCCAGGCCCGGCTCCATGGTCACGAGCAGCAGATCCTGGGCCGACCAGGCGACCTCGGCACCGTCGCGAACGGGGCTCGCCACCTGCGTCGCGGATGAGCCATCGGGCGTCGTCACCTGGAGGCCGCCGCCTGCCACGTACGCCACGTGGTTCGAATCCGGCGCCCAGGTGATCGTGCCGGAGGTGCTCTGGTTCCAGGCCGTGACCTGGGGCGAATTGAGGTTCAGGAGAACCGTGCGGCCGGCCGCGTTCCGGTAGATCAGATGGTTACCGTCCGGCGCCGGGAAGGCCGCCTTGAAGGGCTCGGTGATGGTGGCGACGGGCGCTTGCCCGCCGGCCTGGTAGATGTTCGCGCCGCGCAGCTCGAGGGTCTTGGACCCCTGGAAGAAGATCGCGTCGGCGGGGGCGTTGTCGAGCAAGCTCAAGGATCCGTCAGGGGTGATCGCCTGCACCTTGCCGGCGCTCCCGAAGACGACGCCACCGGCCGGCGAGACGGCGGCCAGGCTGACCTGCTGATGCAGGGTTCGGGAACCGCTTCCGTCCGCGCCGATCGCGTCGAGGTCGCCGTTGGGCGCCAGGTAATAGAGCGTCTTTGCGTCAGGCGACCAGCCCACGACCCTGGCCGCCGGGCTGGCCAGCTGCTTTTCGCCCGTGATGGCCGGCGCCTGGGGAGAGGGGCTCGGGCTGGGTTGGGGCTGCGGGGAAGGCGCGGGAGCGGTGAGCACCAGGATCGTCTTCGCCTCGCCAAGGGTCTGGCCCTTGGGGGTGGCGGCGGCCGCCGCGATGGTGACGTGGTACTGGGTGTTTGGCGCCAGCTGGTTGCCGACCGGCTGGATCAGCAGGTTGTTGCCCTGCCAGGTGTACGACACCTGCGTGGCGGGCTGGATGCTGATCGAGCTTTCGACGGACCGGTGGTCCATGGGCTGGTTGAAGCTCAACGTGATCGGCCGGGACGGGTCGATCGCGGCTGTGGGCCGGGCATCCGTCGTGACCACCACCGTCGAGGGGTAGGCGGGGTTCAAGAGCTGTACGAAGAACACGCCGAGCAGGACCGCACCCACGGCAGCCGCGCCGAGCGCGAACGCCGGGGGCCGGAAGAGGCCGCTCAACCAGCTGCCCCGTTGTGGGCGGTTGGAACGCTCGAACGCCTGCGTCAGGAGGCGGCGCCGAAGGCCCGAACGAAATGCCGGGTCCAGCGGCGGCTCGCGCAGCTGGGTCGAGCGCAGGATGGCCGCGAATCGCTCCAGCTGAGGATCGTCGTCGAAGATCTCGTCAAGGTCGGGATCGGGTGGGAGCCGCCGGCTCATCGCGCCGCTCCCGGGACGAGAGTCCCCCTGATGCGCGTCATGCCGCGATGGATGAGCAGCTTGACGGCACCTTCCGTCTTGCCCATCACGGCGGCGATGTCGGTGATCTTCATGTCCTCTTGGAACTTCAAGACGATCGCGGTGCGCTGGGGCGCCGGCAGCTTCTCGACGATGGCCCAGACCTGCCGCACCTCGTCCCGGCGGACGGCCAGGTCCTCCAGGCTCGGCCCGGCGGTGCCGATGTCGTGCACCTCGTCGATGTCCACGGTCGGCCGGCTGGACCGGTAGCGATCGGCGACGGTGTTCACCGCGATCTGGTAAAGCCAGGCTACGAAGGGACGTCCCGTGTCCTGGTAACGCGGGATGCCCTTCAAGGCCTTGATGAAGACCTCGGAGGTGACGTCTTCAGCCGCGGTCTGGTCTCTCATCCTCGAAAACACGAACCTGTACATCTGGTGGAAATAGCGGTCGTAAAGCTCTCCAAAGGCGCCGGGGTCCGTTTTGGCCCGCTCGACGAGCGACCGCTCGTCGGGCAAGGCGCGCGAACTCATGCGTCGCTAGTTGATCGATATCGCCGGTTCAACGCGAGGGGCGCTAGACCGGTTACGGGGGCGGGCACCCGGCAATTATCCTCAGGCGCTCGCGGCCACTTTCAAGGCCACATCTTGTGGGTCCAGCAAGTGCTGACCGCAAGATTTGGATCCCAGACTTGGTCGGCTATAATCCGGAGTCGCCTGCCAGGTCCATCGCGCGTGAGGTATCCGTCCCCCCGATGATCGAGCGCTACTCCCCTGTCGAGATGCGGGAGATCTGGTCGGACAGCAGGCGGTTTCGGCACTGGCTCGACATCGAGATCCTCGTCTCCGAGGCCTGGTCCGAGCTCGGCAAAGTCCCGCCCGCGGCCCTTCCGAAGATCCGCGCCGCGAGCTTTGACGTGGATCGGATCATGGAGGTCGAGGACCGCGTCGGCCACGACGTGATCGCATTCCTGACGGTCGTCGGCGAGTCGATCGGGCCGGAGGCCAGGTACGTCCACATCGGACTGACCAGCTCCGACCTTTTGGACACCGCGCTGGCGCTCCAGATGCGGGGCGCCGCCGACTTGATCCTGGCCGACCTGGGCAAGCTGCGGGAAGCCTGCTTGGAGCTGGCGATCAAGCACCGGCGGACCCTGATGGCGGGCCGCACGCATGGCATCCACGCCGAGCCCATCACGTTCGGCTTCAAGGTGGCAGGCTGGGTCGCCGAGCTGGATCGTGAGATCGGCCGCTTGGAGGCGGCGCGGCGGGACGCCTCGGTGGGCAAGCTGAGCGGGGTCGTCGGGACTCACGCCACCATCCCCCCGGAGATCGAGGAGATCGTGATGCGCGGTCTCGGCCTCGAAGTCGATCCCGTGAGCTCCCAGGTCGTGAGCCGTGATCGCCACTCCAACTTCTTGAACGTGCTTGCCCTGGTGGGCGGCACGCTCGAGCGGATCGCGCTCGAGATCCGGCACCTGCAGCGCACCGAGGTGGGCGAGGCTTATGAGCCCTTCGGCCGCCAGCAGAAGGGCTCCTCGGCGATGCCGCACAAGCGCAACCCGGTGCTCTGCGAGCGCATCTGTGGGCTCGCTCGTGTGGTGCGCGGGTACGCCGCCAGCGGCCTCGAGAACCTGGCGCTCTGGCATGAGCGCGACATCAGCCACTCCTCGGCCGAACGGGTCATCTTTCCCGACGCCTGCGCGCTTGTCGACTATATGGCGCGCGAGATGCGGCGGGTGGTCGCCGGCCTGGAGGTGCGCCCGGAGCGGATGCTGGCCAACCTCGAGATGGGGGGCGGCGTTGTCTACTCGCAGCGAGTCCTTCTGGCGCTGGTGGAGAGCGGCCTCGCTCGCGACGAGGCCTACGCGATAGTGCAGTCGGCGGCCATGCGGGCGCTGAACGGCGACGGCGGCTTTCGCCAGAACCTCGAGGCTAACCCGATCGTCGCCGAAAGGTTGGAGCAGCTCGGTAGCCTATTCGACCCGGAGCACTTCCTGAAGCACATCGACGTGGCCTTCGACCGCTTGCAGCTGGGATCACGCGCGGGCCGGTGAATCCCGGACCCGCGGTGCTCACCACCGCCCTCGACCTGCCCGTGTTCGCGCGCGGGAAGGTTCGCGACACCTATGAACTCGCCGACGGCCGGCTCCTGATGGTCGCCACCGACCGCATCTCCGCCTTCGACGTCGTGCTCCCCAACGGCATCCCGGACAAAGGCAAGGTGCTGACCCAGCTCTCGATTTGGTGGTTCTCCCAGACGCACTCCTTCCAGGAGAACCACCTCGTCTCCGGCATGGTCCCCGATCTGCCGACCGCCTTGAAGGATCGGCGGGACGAGCTGGTGGGACGGTTCATGATCGTGCGCAAGGCCGAGCGGATCGACTTCGAGTGCGTCGTCCGCGGCTACCTGGCCGGCAGCGCCTGGGCGGAGTACAAGGAGGCGGGAACGATGGCCGGGGAGCCGCTCCCGAAAGGCCTCCAGGAGTCCGACCGCCTGCCCGAGCCGATCTTCACTCCCGCCACCAAGGCCGACGCCGGCCACGACGAGAACGTCACCTTCAGCAAGATGCGGAAGGCTGTGGGCGCCAAGATCGCCGATCAGGTCAAGGAGGCCAGCCTGGGCCTCTACAAGTTCGCGGCTGACGCGGCCGAGAAGCGAGGGTTGATCCTGGCCGATACGAAGTTCGAGTTCGGGCTTCTGAACGACCGCCTGATCCTGATCGACGAAGCGCTCACTCCTGACAGCTCGCGCTACTGGGACCGCGCCGCCTGGCGGCCGGGCACTGCCCCGCCCTCCTTTGACAAGCAGTTCGTGCGCGACTGGCTGAATCGGTCCGGCTGGGACCACAAACCGCCCGGGCCGGAGCTGCCAGAGGATGTGGTCAAGCGCACGCGCGACCTCTATCTGAGCGCTTACAAACAGATCTCCGGGCGGGATCTTTTCTACAAGGAGAAGGACAGTTGGTTAACTACCTGGCCACTGTAGTGGTGACCCTGAAGCAGGTCGTCAACGACCCACAGGGGTTGACCGTGAAGAGCGGTCTGCGCCAGCTCGGGTTCGACGAGGTTGAGGGCGTCCGCGTCGGCAAGCACATCGAGGTCAGGCTAACGGCCGAAGACGAGAAGGCGGCCCGGACCCGCGTTTCCGAGATGTGTCGAAGGTTGCTCGCGAACCACGTGATCGAAGATGTGCGCTTTCAGGTCGAGGAGCAGGACGCGCAGGTGGGCGCGAGCAGGTGAAATTCGGGGTCGTCGTCTTCCCCGGTACCTGGTCGGACCGAGACTGCGGCCAGGTGATCGAGCAGGTGCTCGGTGCCGAGGTGCGCTATCTCTGGCACAAGGACCGCGACCTCCAGGGCTGCGATTGCGTCATCCTGCCGGGCGGGTTCAGCTATGGCGACTACCTTCGCTGCGGCGCGATCGCGCGCTTCTCGCCGGTGATGGAATCGGTGGTCACGTTCGCCGAGCACGGCGGGCTCGTCTGGGGGATCTGCAACGGCTTCCAGGTACTCTGCGAGACCGGCCTCCTGCCGGGAGCGCTGATCCGCAACGAGGCCTGCCAGTTCCGCTGCGAGCCGGCGCACCTTTTCGTCGAGCGCGCGGACCTCATCTACACGGCGAACCTCGACCGCGGCGCTGTGCTCGAGATCCCGATCTCGCACGGTGAAGGCAACTACTTCGCCGACCCGGCCACGCTCTCCCAAATCGAGCAGAACGGGCAGGTCGTGTTTCGCTACTGCCAGCCGGACGGGCTCGTGGTTCCGGCGGCCAACCCGAACGGCTCCTTGCACAACATCGCCGGCATTGTCAACGAGGCTGGCAACGTGCTCGGCATGATGCCGCACCCGGAACGCCGCGCCGAAGTTGAGCTGGGGGGCGAGGACGGCCTCAAGCTCTTCAACTCGGTGGTCGACGCCATGAACGACATCCTGGTGGCCTCCTGACTCCTCCTCGCCCTGGGCCGATCACGGCGGCGCTCTTACTGGGGGGCTCCGCCCCCCCGCCAACGCCGGCGTCAAGACGCCGGCTCGCCTGCGCTCGCCAGCCTACGGCGGTCTTGACACCGGCGACGGGCTGTGCGCCGCACAGCCCTGCCCCCCTACGGCGCCACTCGGCGCCGCCCCTGGCCCTTGGCTGCGGCCCCGATCCAGCCTCCGACTGCGCCGCGAGGCAACTGCTGTGCCCGTAACCAAGAAAAAGCTCCGCGAGGTCGCGCTCAGCGAGCAGGAGTACAAGCGCGTCGTCGAGCTGCTGGACCGCCAGCCGAATGACGTCGAGCTGGGGATGATCGGCGTCCTCTGGTCCGAGCACTGCTCCTACAAGACCTCGCGACCGTTGCTGCGGCGGCTGCCGAGCAGCGGCTCCCGGGTGCTCCAGGGCCCCGGCGAGAACGCCGGTGCGATCGACGTCGGCGAGGGCTGGGCCGCTGTCTTCAAGATCGAGTCGCACAACCACCCATCCGCGATCGAGCCCTACCAGGGCGCGGCCACGGGTGTGGGTGGGATCCTCCGCGACGTTGCCGCCATGGGTGCCCGGCCGGTCGCCGTCCTCGACTCGCTTCGGTTCGGACCGCTGCCCGAAAGCCGGCGCCTTTTCGACGGCGTGGTGAGCGGCATCGGCGGCTACGGCAACTGCGTGGGCGTGCCGACCGTCGGCGGCGAGGTCTACTTCGAGCCGGCCTACGCGGGCAACCCCGTAGTCAACGCGATGTGCCTGGGCCTGGTTCCCGTAGAGCGCTTGCGAAAGGCGCGCGCCGAGGGCGTCGGCAACCTCCTCCTCCTGGCCGGCGCCGACACCGGCCGCGACGGGATCCACGGCGCTTCCTTTGCCTCGCTCGAGCTCGACGACTCCAGCGAAGAGCGGCGCCCCGCGGTGCAGGTCGGCAACCCTTTCCTCGAGAAGTGCCTGATCGAGGCGCTCCAGGAGCTGGCCGAGAGCACGGCGGTGATCGGCATCCAGGACCTGGGCGCCGCCGGCCTCACCTCCGCCGTTGCCGAGGCCGCGTCGAAGGCGGGCTCGGGGGCGCTCATCGACGTGGCCGAGGTCCCGCGCCGCGAGCAGGGCATGTCGCCTTACGAGGTGATGCTCTCCGAGTCGCAGGAGCGGATGCTCCTGATCGTCAAGCGCGGCCGGCAGGCAGAGGTCCAGAAGGTCCTCGAGCGCTGGGACCTCCACTCGGCCGTGATCGGGATGGTGACCGGCGACGGTCACCTGGACGTGGTCGAGGGCCGTGAGCAGGTCGCCCGGGTGCCGGTCGACGTCCTGACCTCGCTCTGCCCGACGCGCACGCTGGAGGCGAAGCCGCCGGACCACTCGCGCTACCGGCTGGATCTGACGGAAATCCGCGAAGAGCCCGCCGATCCGACGGCGACGCTGCTGCGTCTGCTGGCGCACCCCAACCTCTGCAGCCGGCGTCCTGTCGTGCGCCAGTACGACCACATGGTGGGCAACGCGACGGTCGTGCGACCCGGCGGCGACGCCGCCATGATCCGCATCAACGGCACCCAGATCGGGATCGCGATGACGACCGACGGCAGCGGCCGTTACTGCGAGCTGGACCCCTACCTTGGTGCCCAGATCGCCATCGCCGAGGCCGCGCGCAACATCGTCGCGACCGGAGCCCGGCCGGTGGCGATCACCGATTGCCTCAACTTCGGCAACCCCGACAAGCCCGATGTTTACTGGCAGCTGGAGGAGACCATCTCCGGTATGGCCAACGCCTGCCGGGCGCTCGACCTGCCCATCGTGAGCGGCAACGTCAGCCTCTACAACGACACCGACGGCAGGTCGATCTACCCGACGCCGGTGATCGGCATGGTGGGCGTCATCGACGACTATTCGAAACGGCTCGAGGCCGGGTTCAAGGAGGACGGTGACTTCGTCCTGCTGGTCGGCGTGACGGCCAACGACCTGGGAGGCAGTCACTACCTGGAGGTCGAGCACGGGGTTTTCGCCGGGCGGCCGCCGGAGGTCGACCTGCTCCAGGAGCGGGCCGTCCTGGAGTTCATCCTGGCGGCTGCCGCGGCCGGGCTGCTCCGCAGTGCCCACGACGTTGCCGAAGGCGGGATGCTGGTCGCCCTGGCCGAGTGCTGCCTGATGAGCAAGAAAGGGATGCGCGGCCCACCCCTGAGCGCGGGCGGCGACCTCCGCTTCGACGCCCTGCTTTTCGGCGAGACACAGGGTCGCTTCCTGGTGAGCCTGCCTTCTCGCTCGATGCCCGAGATCCAGAACCTGGCCCGCAAGCACCGGATCGAGATCCAGATGCTGGGCATGACCGGCGGCGACCAGCTCGAGTTCGAAGGCCAGTTCAAGGTCTCGCTCGAAGAGATGGAGCGCGCGCACGAGGGAGGCTTGGGCTGAGGGTGGCCGTCTGAGATGTGTGGAATTTTCGGCATCCACGCGGCCGGTGAGGACGTGGCCAACCTCACCTATTTCGGGCTCTTCGCCTTGCAGCACCGCGGCCAGGAGTCGGCCGGAATCGCGGTCGGCGACGGCCAGGGCCTGCGCGTCCACCGCGACATGGGACTGGTCAACCAGGTCTTCTCGCCGGCGGCGCTTGGCGAGCTGAAAGGCAAGGTGGCCCTCGGCCACACGCGGTACTCGACGACAGGTGCCAGCCGTGCCGAAAACGCCCACCCGATGCCCATCCACCACCCGGTCCTCGGCGATGCCGCCATCGCCCACAACGGCAACCTCATCAACGCCGCCGCGCTGCGACGGGAGCTGGAGGCGCAGGGCGTCGAGTTCGACACCTCGAACGACACCGAGGTGATGGCGCGGCTCCTCGAGACGACACACGGCAAGAGCTGGGAGGACCTGATCCGGCGCGCTTTTGCCCGCGTAGTGGGCGCCTACTCCTGCGGCGTGATCACGCCGCGCGAGGTGATCGCGGTGCGCGACCCCTACGGATTCCGCCCGCTCTGCATCGGGTACATCCCGCGTGGTTCGGGCCAGCCGGGCCACGTCTTCGCGTCTGAGACCTGCGCGCTGGACACGGTCAACGCCACGTTCGTGCGCGAGGTTCAGCCCGGCGAGATGGTCTTGATGGACGAGCACGGGGTCCGCAGCGTCTCTTTCCAAACTTCGAACCGCCACGCGATGTGCGTCTTCGAGTTCATCTACTTCGCGCGGCCCGACTCGATCCTCAAGAACTGCGAGCTGGAGGAGGCACGACTCCGAATGGGCCGGGAGCTCGCCGCCGAGTCGCCGGTTCCGGCCGACATGGTGATCGGGCTGCCCGACTCGGGCACCCCGGCCGCGATCGGGTACGCCGAGGCCGCCGGAATCCCCTTCCGGGAAGGGCTCGTCAAAAGCCGCTACATCAACCGCACTTTCATCCAGCCCACCCAGTCGCTGCGGGAGGCGGGAGTGATGTTGAAGCTCAACCCGCTCAAGCGCTCGCTGGCCGGGAAACGCGTCATCGCGGTCGACGACTCGATAGTGCGCGGCACGTCCTCCAAGCGGGTGATCGACATCATGCGGAGAGCCGGCGCCACCGAGGTCCACCTGCGGATCTCCAGCCCGCCGATGCGGTTTCCCTGCTTCATGGGCGTGGACATCGGCAGCTCTAAGGAGCTGATCGCCGCCAACCGCTCGGTCGAGCAGATCCGCGAGCACATCGGTGCCGACTCGCTCGCCTACCTCTCGATCCCCGGGCTGATGCGGGCGGTCGGCACCGGGACCATCGACCACTTCTGCCGCGCCTGCTTTGACGGGTCGTACCCGGTGCCGGTGCCGCAGCAGCTGGAGATGGACAAGCTCGCCCTGGAGGTCTGAGCATGGTGAGAGGTCGTGATCTCTTTCTAAATGGAGCGGGCCACTCGGCCCGCCTGCCGCGCGCTGCGGCGCGCGAGTCTGCAAGGAAGGGCCTTTACGTTCTAACCCAGGCCCAGCGCCGACCGCCCACGCGCTCGGCCCGCCTGCCGCGCGCTGCGGCGCGCGAGTCT
>Ga0209805_1000118_pt1 | contig 42840 bp, 35 predicted proteins | sample GraSoiAngelo_148_FD_185905 | JGI IMG/M metagenome (GOLD analysis project Ga0209805, IMG submission 185905) | Grasslands soil microbial communities from the Angelo Coastal Reserve, California, USA - 14_1009_09_20cm (SPAdes) (version 2) | ecosystem: Environmental > Terrestrial > Soil > Grasslands ...
CGACTTCGACAAACGGAAGAGCGCTTATGCCGCCGCGCTCAAGCTACTGAACGACGCGCACGTGATCATCTGGCTCTACGAGCGGGCAGGCATCGACGCGCGAAGAACGAACGTCGGCGGATGGTCCGGCAACGTCTGGGATGACATCACGTGGAACCAGGAGGAGTGGTACCTGACAGCCCGGTGACCTAGTGGGAACCTACGTCCTGCGGCGGCTGATCCAGGCGGTCCCGCTCCTGCTCGGGATCAGCATCGCATCGTTCGCGATCCTGAAGGCGATACCGGGCGGCCCCCTCGCCGCTTACGAGAACGATCCGAACGTGACCGACGCCGACATTCGTCGACTCGAGCACGAGCTCGGCCTCGATCAACCAGTGCCGCTTCAGTACGCGAGCTGGCTCGGCAAGTTCGTGGTCGGCGACTGGGGATACTCCGTCGTATCGCATCAACCGGTGCTCCGGCTCATCGGCGAGCGGCTGCCCAACACCGTCTTACTGATGGGCACCGTTTTCCTCGTCGTCGTGCTGCTCACGATCCCGATCGGAACGCTGACCGCGGTACGCCAGTACTCGATCTTCGATCACGTCACGACCGGGACGACGTTCGCGTTCCTTTCCATGCCGACGTTCTGGCTTGGCCTCCTGTTGATCATCGCCTTCGGTCTGGACCTCCGGTGGCTCCCGCTCGGGGGGATGCGAGCACCTGGCGCGGCCGGGGTCGACTTGATCGACAGCGCCCGACACCTCGTGCTACCTGTCGCGACGATCGCGCTCGTGCAGCTGGGTTCCCGCGTGCGATACCTCCGCGCCTCAATGCTCGAAACGATCTCGCAGGACTTCATGCGCACCGCGCGCGCCAAGGGTCTCGCGGAGCGCGTCGTCGTCCTGCGCCACGCGCTGAAGAACGCATCGATCCCACTGGTCACCGTGCTCGCGCTCGACCTTCCCGAGCTCTTCGCCGGAGCGCTCGTGACGGAGCAGATCTTCGGTTGGCCCGGCATGGGCCGCCTCTTCTGGGACTCGGCGACGCGCTTCGACTACCCGGTGCTCATGGGCATCCTCGCGGTGACGAGCACGCTGATCGTGCTCGCCAACCTGTTCGCCGACGTGCTGTACGGCTATCTCGATCCGCGGATCAGGTACGGCTGATGGCGCAGGGCGTCGTCGCGGCCCGCCTGGCTCCGGTACCCACGCCGAAGGAGCGCGGACAGTGGCAGATGGCGCTCGAGCGTTTTCGCCAGCACCGACCGGCGATCGCCGGAATCCTCACTCTCGGAGCGCTTGCTGCCCTCTCAATTGCCGCGCCACTCGTGTCGCCGTACGACCCCGAGAAAACGAACCTCCTCCTCATCTACGAGCCACCATCGCTGGCTCACCCGTTCGGGACCGACAGCCTGGGCCGCGATCTCGCGACGCGGATCTTGTTCGGCGGACGCGTGTCACTCTCGATAGGAACGCTCGCGGTGGTGGTGGCGATCAGCTTCGGGACGCTCGCGGGCATGCTTGCCGGTTACTACGGCCGGTGGATCGACAGCGTCCTCATGCGCTTCGCCGACATGATGTTCGCGTTCCCGCGGCTCTTCGTGCTCATCCTGCTTGGCGTCTTTTTCAAGGGCATGACGATCGGCGTGATCGTGATCGTGCTCGGCCTCCTCTCGTGGATGACGACCGCGCGCCTCGTGCGCGCGTCCTTCCTGCAGCTGCGAGCGCGCGAGTTCGTCGAAGCGGCGCGTGCCATCGGTGCGAGGGACATGCGGATCATCCTCAGGCACATCCTGCCGAACGCGCTCGCGCCGATCATCGTCGCCGCGACACTCGGCGTGGCCGCCGCGATCATCGCGGAGTCGACCCTGTCCTTCCTGGGCCTGGGCATCCAGCCGCCGACGCCATCGTGGGGGAACATGCTGAAAGACGCCCCGAGCGAGATGAGCATCGCCCCATGGACCGCGATCTTCCCTGGGCTGGCGATATTCCTCGCCGTCGTCTCGATCAACTTCATCGGCGATGGGCTGCGCGACGCGCTCGACCCGCGGCACGTGATCCGGCGGCGTTGATCCGGCGCCGCGGTCGCGCATGCCGACTGATCGGCGGCAGGCGCACTGACCAGAGCGCATTTCGCATGTCGACCCGAGCGCCCTCGAACCGGACTCCCTCGCGCTCGAGCCGTAGCCGCTGCGACTTGAAGGTGGGTGCAAGGCTTCCGTCCGCGTGCACGACGCGGTGGCAAGGCACGGCCGGATCGTGGCACGCGCTGAGCGCGGTCCCGACGGAGCGCGCGGCGAGCGGCCGTCCGGCGACGAGCCCGATCAGACCGTACGACGCCACCCGACCGCGCGGGATCCGCATTACCGCCTCGTAGACGGCACGCGTCCACGGGTCTCGCGCCGTCTAAAGGCCCTTTCCGCCGATCGGGCGCAGCTCCGTCGAGTCCGCCATCGCCGTGATGATCGGACGCGCCCGCGCGATGACCGCGCGCACGCGCTCGTCCCGCAGCGACGCATCGTGCGCCTCGCGGTCCGTCCAGACCTCGGTGACCCAGATGCTGTCTGCGTCCGACGCGGAGCGGCTGATCAGATAGAGGCGGCACTCCGGAAAACCATCGCTCAGCACGTCGGCGGCCTCGAGGAGCAGCGCCGCGGGGCGTCGGGCAGGGGGCAGGGGCCCCCGGACGCGAAGCGGACCAGGCGCGGCCACGATCCTTCCGTGCAGCCCGAACGTCTCCGGCATCCGGGCATCATCGGTCAAAGCACGCGCGACGGCATACTCGCGTCGTGCGCGCCAAGGACGAGCTTGACCGGTTCATCAGCTCGCAGCAGGACCGGTTCGTGGGTGAGCTCAAGGAGCTCTGCGCCATTCCGTGCGAAGCGTCCAACGCGAACGCGCTCGATGCCGCCGCACGATGGTGCCGCGATCGCCTTCGCGCCGCCGGGTTCGCCGACGCTCGCGAGCTTCGCGTCGACCGCGCCCCCGCGCTTGTCGTCGGCGAGACCGGCGCCTCAGGACGCACCCTCGTCGGCGTCCAGCACTACGACGTCCAGCCGGCGGTGCCGCTCGACCTCTGGAAGACCAAGCCATACGAGCCATCGCTGCGCGACGGGGCGCTGTATGCGCGCGGGGTCGACGACAACAAGGGCCATCTGCTGCTGCGGATCCAGGCGATCGAGGCGCATCGCGCCGTCCTTGGAGATCTACCGATCCGGGTGCGGTTCCTCATCGAGGGCGAGGAGGAGTCCGGCAGCCCTAATCTCGCCCGCCTCCTTGCGCTCGAGCCGATCCTCACCGATGGGGACGGCGCGCTCAAAGAGGGCGGAGCGCTCGACAGCGCCGGTCGGCCGCAGCTCTCGCTCGGCGGCAAGGGCATCCTCTATTGCCACTTCCGCGTGCGAACGATGTCGCGAGACGCCCATTCGGGTGGCGCCACGCATTATCCGAACGCGGCGTGGCGTCTCACTCACGCCTTCGCGACGCTCATGGACGAGCACGGCCACGTTTGCATCGATGGCTTCTACGACGATGTACGCAAGCCGACGAAGGAAGAGCAGGCCATGCTCGAGCGCATGCCATTCGACGGCGATGCCACCCGGGCAGTCGTTGGTATCGAACGGTTCGCCTTCGGGCGAGATGACGATCAAGCCAAGCGCGCATCGGTCTTCGAGCCAACGTGCAACATCTGCGGGATCGAGTCGGGGTACAACGGTCGGGGATCGAAGACCGTGATCCCGTGCGAGGCGACCGGGAAGGTCGACTTCCGCCTGGTCCCCGATCAGGATCCGGAGGAGATCGCGAAGCTCCTTCGAGCGCACCTCGAACGGAACGGCTTCCACGACGTCGAGTTCAGCGCCGAGGAAGGCGAGCACCCGTACCGCGGGCCGGCGGACGCTCCGCTCGTCCGCGCGGTCGCTGCCGTCGCTGAAGAAGCCTTCGGGAAGCCCGCGGTCCTCATCCCGTCGAGCGGCGGGACGTCGCCCATGTGGGTCGTCTGCAACGCCCGGCGGATGCCAAACGTCACGCTCGGCATGGGCCATCCCGGTGCCGGCGCGCATGCGCCGAACGAGCACATCCTCCTCGAGAACTACTGGCGCGCGCTCCGCGCGACGGCCCGGCTCTACAGCGCGTTCGCCGCGCAGGCGTAGGGCTATCGCGGCTCTCGTTCCGGCCCGATAATCGAATCGGGAAGGGGACGACGATGAGGAATCTCGTACCGCAGCGATCGGGGAACCCTGTGCTGCGCGGCAACACGTTCGAAGGCCTTTCGACCACCGGGGAGCGGATGACGATCGATGGCACCGTCAACCGGTCGTTCGCTCTCGTCGCGATCCTGCTCGTGGGCGCGGGCATCAGCATCATCACAAGCCCGGGCCTCGCCATCCTCGGCGCGGTCGTCGGTTTCGTCCTGGCGTTGGTCACGGTGTTCAAGAAGGAGTGGTCGCCTGTCACGGCTCCGCTCTATGCGCTCGCCGAAGGGGTCTTCCTCGGCGGCTTCTCGGTGATCTTCGAGGCCGAATATCCGGGGATCGTCATTCCGGCGGTCTCGCTCACGGTCGCGATCTTCATCGCGTTCCTTCTCATCTACCGGACGCACCTGATCCGCGTGACCGACAAGCTCCGGATCGGCATCGTTGCGGCGACCGGCGGCGTGGTGCTCTTGTACCTCGCCGATCTGGTCCTCAACCTGGTTGGTCTTCATGTGTCCTATCTGAATGAAGCGGTGGCGGGTTCCGGACTGCTCGGCATCGCGGTGAACGTTCTCGTCATCGGCATCGCCGCGTTCAACCTCCTGCTCGACTTCGATTTCATCGAGCGCGGCGTCGCCGCGGCGGCGCCCAAGTACATGGAGTGGTACGCGGCCTTCGGCCTACTGGTCACGCTCGTGTGGCTGTACGTCGAAGTCCTGCGACTCTTGGCAAGGGCGCGCCGCCGCTAAAGATCGGCAGCGCTTGCTAACGCGCCCGGGCGCTAGTCTTTCGACATGACGGCCGTGCCCGTCGCGACCAAACCGGTGGGCGTGGGATGGGATCCGCGACGGTATTTCGGAGGCTTCTGGCGTCACCCGTTCGCGCGCGCGGTCTTGAAGGCGGTCCTGACGGTCTGGGTCACGACGACGCTCACGTTCTTCCTTATCCGCTTGATGCCAGGGAACCCGGTCGAGCTCAAGATCGACGAGCTCATCCAGACCGCGAATGGGGCCCTCACCTACGACGACGCGAAGGCGATCGCCTCCGGTCTCTTCGCGATCGATCTGAACGCGCCGCTGCACGAGCAGTACCTGTCATTCATCGGTAGCCTGCTCCGCCTCGATCTCGGGCGGTCCTTCCTCTCGTCCGGCACGACCGTGACGTCGATCATCCTCGCGGTCCTGCCGTGGACCCTCTTCTCGGTCGGAACGGGACTGCTGCTGAGCTTCGTCGCGGGGATCTTCCTCGGCCTGCTCGCTGCCTATCGGCGCAATTCGCTGCTCGACCGGATCGCGTCTACCGGCGGATCGCTCGTCAGCTCGATCCCCAACTACAACCTGGCGCTCCTGATCATCCTGTTCGCGGGCGTCCAGTGGCACCTCATCAACTTCACATCGATGCGCGGCGCGTACACATCGGGGCTCGAGCCTGGGTTCACGCCCGCCTTCATCGCCGACATCTTCTATCACGCGGCCCTGCCGATCACGATCTACTTCCTCACCCCGCTCGGTCACTGGATCCTCTCGATGCGCAGCGCGACGCTGTCCGCGCTCGAGGAGGACTACGTGACCGCGGCGCGCGCGAGAGGTCTCTCGGACGGCCGGATCCGCACCGCCTACGTCGGACGGAACGCGGTGCTACCGCTCGTCACGCAGCTCGCGATCAGCGTCGGCTTCATCGTCGGTGGCGCGGCGGTCATCGAGCAGCTGTTCGCTTACCAGGGCGTCGGGAAGCGGCTGCTCGATTCGGTCACGCAGCGCGACTATCCGGTGATCCAGGGCGTCGTCCTCCTGACGACGATCTCGGTCGTCGTCGCGAACCTCGCCGCGGATCTGCTCTATTCGAAGCTCGACCCGCGCATCGGGCGAGCCGGCGGGGCCGCAGGATGAGCACGGCGATCCTCGCGCGACCGACGCTCGGCCAGCGGGTCGCGGGTCCGATAGTCGCCACGTTCGAGTTCCTCCGGCTCCTCGCCACGCGCCCGATCGGCCTCGCGGGATTCGTCGGGATCGTCTTCTTCATCTTCCTCGCCTTCGTCGCGCCACTCTTTGTTCCACTTCGGAACGACCCAAGTCTTGTGGACATCTATCAGGCGCCATCGGCGGCGCACCCGCTCGGCACCGATTTCCAGGGCAGGGACGTGCTCAATCAGATCGTCTACGGCGGCCGCGACATCCTCACGGTCGCGATCCTCGCGGCGCTCGTGTCCACCTTCATCGCGATCTCGATCGGCTCCGTCGCGGCGACCGTCGGCGGACGCTTGGATACCGCGATCCTCGCTATCACCGACGTCACGCTGACCTTGCCGAAGCTGATCCTGCTGATCGCGGTCGCGGCGATCCTGCGTCCGACGAGCTTTGTGTTCCTCGCCGTGATCCTCGGCCTGCTGCAGTGGTCGAGCCTACTGCGTCAGGTCCGCTCCCAGGTCCTCTCGCTCAAGGAGCGCGACTACGTCGAAGCGGCGCGCTCGCTCGATCTCGGCCTCTTCCACATCGTGTTCCGCGAGATCCTGCCGACGATGCGCAGCTACATCGTCATCCACTTCATTCTCGCGATGACTGAGGCCATGTACGCGCAGGTCTTCATCATCTTCCTCGGGCTCGTCCCGGTATCCGGATCGAACTGGGGCATCATGCTGTACTTCGCGCAGGGCCAGGGTGCGCTCTTCTATAAGGACAGCATCTGGTACATCCTGAGCCCGATCCTCGCGGTTTCACTCGTCCAGCTGTCGCTCGTCTCGTTCGCCGGCGCCCTCGAGGACATTTTCAACCCGCGCCTCCGAGGCGCCTGAGCCGTGCCGGTCCTCTCGGTGCGCGGTCTTTCCATCGACTACCTGACGCGCCGGGGCGCCGTCCACGCGGTGCGCGACGTCTCCTTCGAGCTCGAGAAGAGCGAGACTCTCGCGATCATCGGCGAGAGCGGCTCGGGCAAGACGACCCTCGCGGTCGGCCTGATCCGATTGTCGCCGCGCGGTACGAGGGTCGCGACGGGCGAGATCCTCTACACGAAGGACGGCATGACGTCGGACATCCGCAAGCTCGACGACGACGACCTCCGCGAGTACCGCTGGGCCGAATGCGCGATGGTCTTCCAGGCCGCCCTCAACTCGTTCAACCCGGTCATCACGATCTGGGAGCAGTTCCTCGACACCGCCCGCGCGCACGGGATCAAGGACAAGCACCGGGTGCGGGAGCGTTCGGCGGAGCTCCTCGACCTCGTCCATCTCGACGCGCGACGTGTGCTCCCGGCGTTCCCGCACGAGCTCTCGGGGGGAATGAAGCAGCGCGTCCTCATCGCCCTCGCGCTGATGCTCGAGCCGCAGATGCTGATCCTCGACGAGCCCACCACCGCCCTCGACATCCTCACGCAGCGCTCGATCATCGACTTGCTACGGCAGCTGCGGCAGCGGCTGGGCTTCTCGATGATCTTCATCTCGCACGACCTCTCGATCGCGGCCGAGCTCGCCGATCGGATGATCACCATGTACGCCGGCCGCGTCGTCGAGCGAGCCAGGGTCGAGGACATGTTCTACCGACCTCGGCATCCCTACTCGCTCGGCTTGCTGCGCGCGGTCCCGCGGGTCTCTGGAGCCCTCGGCAGTGTCGCGTCGATCCCGGGGTCTCCTCCCGACCTCATCCGCTTGCCCAAAGGCTGCTCTTACGCGCCCCGCTGCCCGTACGCCATCGACGCGTGCCGCGAAGCCGAACCGCCTCTTCTCAAGGTGGACACACCGGAGCACGAGGCGGCTTGCATACGGTGGCAGCACGTCGCCGAGGTCATCGGTTCGAAGGCCCCACTCCCGGTAGCGGAGAAGCTCGCCTGACCGCGCTCATCGAGCTCGACCGCGTCAGCCGGACGTTCCACACGCCCGGAGGGACGATCACCGCCGTCAACGAGGTCTCGCTCGCGTTCGAGTCCGGGGAAGCGATGTGCCTCGTTGGCGAAAGCGGCTGCGGCAAGACGACCACCGGCCGGCTGCTCGCGGGCCTCATCCGCCCGACAAGCGGGCGACTCCTCTACGAGGGCAAAGACGTGTGGCAGACGAAGGGCGCCGATCTCGCCCGCTTCAGGCGTGCGGTGCAGCTTGTCCATCAAGATCCCTATGCCTCACTCAATCCGACGCGCACGGTCTTCCAGACGCTCTCGGCCCCGCTCTATCGACACAAGAAGGCACGCGGCGGCCGCCAGGCCCTCGCCGCGGTCAGCGAGCTCCTCGAGCGGGTCGACCTCACGCCACCGGACAACTTCGTCTCCAAATATCCACATCAGCTTTCGGGCGGACAGCGCCAGCGTGTCTCGATCGCGCGCGCGCTCACGGTCGACCCGAAGGTGATCGTGGCGGACGAGGCGGTATCGATGGTTGACGTCTCGATCCGCATCAGCTTGCTCAACCTGTTGCTCGCGCTCGGCCGCGAGTTCGGTGTGACGATCGTGCTCATTACGCACGACCTCGCCGTGGCCCGGTACTTCGCCCGACACGGTCGCATTGGGGTCATGTACCTCGGTCGCGTAGTCGAGCTCGCGGAGACCGAGTCGCTGGTCAGTGATCCCGCGCACCCGTATTCCGCGGCGCTCATCGCGGCCATCCCCGAAGCTGACCCTGAGATCACGCGGGGCAAGAAGCGGGTCGAGCTTCGGAGCGCCGAGATCCCGAGCCTCCTTGACCTGCCGCCCGGTTGCACGTTCCATCCGCGGTGTCCGCTCTCCGAAGCGGGTCTTTGCGACGTGAAAATTCCGGAGCTTCTCGCGATCCCAGGGCACAGAGAGGTCGCTTGTCACGTCGCGGTCCGCGAGCGCACCGCCGAGCCCGCGGCAGCCACCGCCTAAGCGGTGGACCCGCTCCTTCTTCGGGGCGCCTTCCGGCTCGGCTTCGTGATCCTGCTTCTCGGTCTCGTCATTCTTCCGTTCGAAGCTCCGTCGTCGGCGGAATTCGTCGCCACCGTCATGGCGGTCATCGTTGGAGCGATCTTCGTCGGCATCGTCGCGGTACTCGCGCGAAGTACGTTGCCACCGCCGCCGCGCAGAGCACAGAACTCAGTCGACAAAGGAACGGTAAAGGAATACAACGACCCAGATTCGCGCTCGGGAGGGGATCGATGACCGATTCAGCGACCAAGTACTCCGTCACCAGACGTCGCTTCCTGCGAGACGCGACACTGACCAGCCTCGGCCTCATCGCCGCGGCTTGCGCGCCGACCACAGGTGGACCGACCGGAGGCGGGGGCGGTGGCGCGAAAGGCGGCGAGTTCCACGGCGGCTGGCCGTACGTGCTCGCGCCGCAGGGTCACTGGAACTTCTTCGCGACGAACGCGATCCTCGGCGGCGGCATCTACACCGACCTCTTCATCCCGTCGCTGGCGGTCTACCGCTGGGTCGACGCGAAGTGGGACTTCTGGCTCGCGCAGTCCGCGCAGCAGAACGGCGACACCTACGAGGTAAAGCTCCGCTCCGGCATCAAGTGGGACGACGGCACGCCCTTCACCTCGAAGGATGTGGCGACGACGTACTGGGTCGGCCGGCTTGCGAGCTACGGCATCTGGAACTTCATCGACAAGATCACGACGCCCGACGACCAGACGGTCCAGTTCCACTACAGCAAGCCCACCAGCCTCGGCGAGCGGCTCATTCTCCGCAACGGCATCAAACCAGACAAGATCTTCGGTGCGCTCGGGAAAAAGGCGCAGGACTTCTACACCGGCGGCGGCACGAACTCATCGGACGCCGGCAAGGCGCTCGTCGCCGAGATGAACGCGTTCCGTCCTGACAAGCCGTACTCGGTCGGCCCTTACAAGGTCGACCCCGCGAGTGTCACCGCCGCGCAGCTCACGATGGTCCGCAACACCGGCGGGCTCTTCGCCGACAAGGTGAACTACGACAAGGTCGTCGTCTACCAGGGCGAGACCGCCGAGATCACGCCGCTGGTGCTGAACGGCGACGTCGACTACGCGACGCACGGCTTCCCGCTCGCGACCGACAAGGCCTTCCAGGACAAGGGCTACAAGATCGTCCGCGGTCCGATCTTCACCGGGCCGGCTCTCTACTTCCACTGGGAGAACGCGCCCGAATTCCAGGACAAGCGGCTGCGCCAAGCGGTCGCGATGGCGTTCAACCGCGACGAGGCCGGGAAGATCTTCTACGGGTCCTCGGCGAGGGCGCCGCAGTACATGGTCGGCTTCGCCGACAGCCTCGTGAAGAACTGGACCACCGATCAATCGAAGTTCAACTCGTACGCGTTCGACGCCGCGAAGGCCGATCAGCTCATGAAGGACGCCGGCTACGCGAAGGGAAGCGACGGCATCTACGCGAAGGGCGGCAAAGCTTTGGCGTACGAGCTCTACTTCCCCAGCGACTTCCAGGACTGGGCCGCGGCCGCGACGTACACGGCGGACGCGCTCACAAAGTTCGGCATCAAGGTCACGGCTCGCGGCGCGATCCGCTCGACGCAGCTTCCGGACACCAACGCCGGCAAGTTCACGATCGCGATGAACCCGTGGGGTACTGGCAACCCTCACCCGCAGCCTTCACTGGTCCGGCCCTTCCGCGAGTTCAGCAAGGATGCGCCAGGCGGGGGCATGAAGTACCCGCTCACGCAGACCTACTCAGGTGGGTCGATCAACTTCGACACGGTGCTCGACGATGCGATCACGGGTTTCGACACCGCGAAGCAGAAGGATCCGATCCAGAAGATCGCGCAAGCCTTCAACGAGCTGCTTCCGTGCATTCCGATCTATGAGCGACTCAACAACAACCCGATCAACGACAAGGCTCGGACCGCCGGTTGGCCAGGCCTCGACGACAAGATCTACCAGCAAGGCGGCGGGGACAACTTCGCGATCGTCATGATCATGGACGGCACGCTTCACAAGATCTGATCCGCGCGTGAACAACGACGGCGATCTCGCGGGATTCCCCGAGATCGCCGTCGTGGTTGGTGGCGGGATGAGCTCCGACGGCACGCCCAGCGCATCGACGGCGGCCCGCGCGCGAGCGGTGGCACAGCTCGCTCGGCATCGGCCGAGCATGGCGATCATCGCGTCGGGAAGCCACGGTGAAGGGCCTCCACCAGCGCGCACCGAGGCCGCGGTGATGGCCGATCTCATCGGGACCGCCGGCGTCCCGAGTGATCGCATCTTCCTCGAGGAGCAGTCGCGCGACACCATCGGAAACGCGGTCGAGGTCGCGGCGCGCTATCTCGTCAACATCGAGCCGCGCCCGCTGTATGTCGTCAGCTCGCCTTTCCATCTCGAGCGCGCCTTGGTGTCGTTCCGGAGCGTGCTCGGCTTCGCGTGGCAGGTCCAAGCGGTCGCGGCCGAAGAGACCGCCGACGACCTCGAGCGCGCCAAAAACGAAACGTTCTACCTCCAGGAGACGTTCGCCTTCTTCCAGGGGACGCGGCCGGGAGACTTCCGCACGATCGAGAAGCGCTTCCGCGCAAGGGACGTCCGATAGAGAGGAGGAGACAACGCTGCTATCAGGAGTGCACCCTTGTCCGAAGCCATCGTCCTCGCGATCAGCGCCGAGAACGCCGAGGCGATCCTGTCCGGCGAGCGCGACCGGGACCATCGGCGCTTCCCCCCGAAGAAGCTTCCGGCGCGCGCCTATCTCGCGGTGGTCGGCACCGGATCGGTCATCGGCGAATGCCATCTCGGCGAACCCGAGCGGAACACCGCGAAGGGCTGGGCGTTGCCGGTCACGAAGCCTCGTCGCTACCGCACGCCCCGGCCGGTCACTGACTATGGCCTCGCACGAATCCCGCGCTCCTTCAGATATGTAGAAGAAGGCTGAGCCGCTCATCGCCGACCACGCGCCGCGGGTGGCACGGGGGAGCGGAGTGGCGCGCGAGTGGCGGGTGCCCTGGGCCGCGGCCGCCGCCCAGCCTAGAACGCCGCGGCGCGCGTGGGCGGCGGCCAGCGGCAAGGGTGCCGCTCGCGCGCGGCTCCAAGGGGCAGGGGCCCCTGGGGGCGAAGCCACCCCGTGACAGGACCCGCGGCGGATTGCAAATGGCCGGACGGCTCAGTTCGCCGGGCGCCAGGCGAAGGTGACGTGGGTGATGAGGTCGCCGTCGGTGACGAACGTCCAGGTCGTGTAGTTCGCGAAGTGCCCGGGTGACCGGGTGAGCCCGCGGAGGATGACCGTGTTGCCCTCCACCTTCTCTTCGCGAACGATCCGAACGAACGGCGGCGCCATCCGGATGAGCCGCTTCGCGCCGTCCTTTCCTTCGAGCTGCTGGTCGCCTCCCGGCAGAACGATGGCGACGTCGTCAGCGCAGACCGAAGCGGCCTTTTCCGCGTCATTCGCCTCGAGCGCGGCCATGAACGTCTTCGCGGCTGCCAGGGGATCGGCCACTCGGCGATTATTGAGTAGGTGCGGCATGCCCGAGCGCTTGTGCCGTACGTTGCGGCGGCGTTACTGATCGCCGGCGCATCGAGTGCGCTCGTCTTCGGGACCATCGGTCAAGAGGACGCCTCGGGCTCGGCGACGATCGACGTGGCACGGAGTGCGCCTCAGCTGTCCTCAACGGGACGTCTCGCGTATTGGCGCCAGAATCCGGCCGGCGCCTTCGTGCTCTTCGCCGCAAACCTCGATGGATCGCTGGTGCGGCCTCTGCTCACTCTCGCGGCGAACAGCTCCCGACCGCTCGCGACGCGCTGGACCGGGGACGGGCAGGCAGTCGCGTTCGTAAGCGACGCCGGCATATCGGTCATCGGGCTCGACGGGGCTCGACTCGACATCGCGTTGCCCCCGGCGATCCGCACCACCGGCTTCGCGATCCTGGACCAGCGCTGGTCACCATCGGGGACCAAGGTCGCCGCGACCGTCTACCGATCGACCGACGGAAAGAGCGACGTCTTTCTCGCGACACGGCTGCGGCCGCAGCTCGCGCACGTCGCGGATCTCGGAAACGCCTTCACTGCGGACTGGCTTAGCGACGACGAGGTCCTTATCGAGTCGGACCGCGGGATCGTCGGCGCGCTCCACGAGTCGGGAACGCTGCGCAAGCTCGTCGATCCGCCGGCAGCCTCGCCGGTCATCGACGGCGGACGGGTGTATTTCCTCGCGGGCACCACGAACACCAAGGCCGGGGGCGTCGGCATCTACGTCCAGAATCCCGCGGTGTGGAGCGTCGCGCCGGATGGCAGCGGCGTGCGCCGCGAGGATCGCCTCGGCATCGGCGGCGATTTCAAGCTCGACGGTCGGTGGCCCGACGGCCGTTATCTGCTTCACGCTGGCCAGGATTCCACGCAGTATCTGAGCGGAGCGGCCGCTCAGCTCAAGCCGCTCTCCGAGGTGCAGCGATCGCTGCGCCGCGTCGTACTCAGCGCCGACCGGCGAAGTGCCATCGGCCTCGGCGGCACGCGGCTGATCCGGATCGACCTCTCGCGCGGCTTCAGCCCGGCGGAGTCAGCCTTCAGCGTTCTCCTGGACGGCGTCGTCGCGGCCGACGTCTGGGTACCGCGCGCTCTCGCGCCCTGATCGCTCGCGCCTGACCACCGGTCAGAAGACGGGGGCGGCCTCCCTGAAACGACGCATCGCGTCGATGTGCGCATCGAGGTCGGGAAGCCGTGACCCGCCGGTACGGAACTCGAGGTGCGTCATTCCCATCTCGCGAAAGGCGAGCGCTCGGCGTGTCCAGTCGTCCGGGGTGCCGGTGGCCGGGACGCGGCCTTCGACGCCGATGCGGCCGGGATCGCGCCCGGCTTCGCGTACGTAGCCCCGGAACCGTTCGAGACCCGCGCGGCCCGTCTCATCCGGCGTGAGATGCGAGAACCATCCGTCCGCCAACCGAGCGACGCGCTTGACCGCGATCTCTTCGTCGGCGCCCATCCACAGCGGGATGGGGCGCTGGATCGGCAGCGGATTGATGCCGGCGCGATCGATCCGATGCCAGCGGCCGGTGTAATCGACGACCTCGTTCGTCCAGAGGAGGCGCATGACGTGGATCTGCTCCTCGATCCGCTTTGCGCGATCGCGCCACGCCATGCCGAGCGCTTCGTACTCGACGTGATTCCAACCGATCGCAACGCCAAGCCGTACGCGTCCACGCGAGAGCACGTCCAGCGACGCGGCCTGTTTCGCGACCAGGATCGTCTGGCGCTGCGGCAGGATCACGATCCCGAACGCGAGCTCGATACGCTTGGTGACCGCCGCGAGGTACCCGAACAGCACGAACGGCTCGTGGAAGGCGTCCCGATGCGTGTACACGCCACGCCACGAGGACGGCCGTCCAGCAGGATCGGCCCCGACGACGTGGTCGTATGCGACGACGTGCGCGTAGCCGAGATCCTCGGCCGCTTGAGCGTACGCGGCGATGTGCGCTGGATCGTTGCCGATCTCCTGATGTGGGAACACCACCCCGACGCGCACGGAGGGATTATTGGTGCGATGGAGGTCGAACATCGGCGCGCGATGGGGCCGGTTGCCGATCCGACCGCGATCGAGGAGGGGGTGCGCAAAGAGGCACGCGACGTCTACGGCTGGTCCAACGGCCCTGGAGATCGCTACGGCGAGCACGAGCACGCCTATACGAAGCTGCTCTACTGCACGCGCGGCTCGATCGACTTCATCCTCGGCGATGGCCGCCGCATCGCGCTGCGGCCTGGCGATCGCATGGTGTTGCCCGCGATGACGCGTCACTCTGCGGTGGTGGGACCGGACGGGTGTGCCTGCGTGGAGGGGAAGCTCAACTAGACTCATCGGGCTTCCGCATGCGACCGCTCGCGCCACGCATGTCACGCCTCGGGACCGAGACCGCATTCGAGGTCCTCGCCCGCGCCCGCGCGCTCGAGGCGAACGGACGCGACATCGTCCACCTCGAGATCGGCGAACCCGATTTCGACACGCCGCCCTCCATCGTGGCCGCCGGAGTGGCCGCGCTCGAGCGAGGAGAGACGCACTACACGCCATCCGCCGGGGTCGTCGAGCTGCGCGAGGCGATCGCCTCGTATCTCGCCGCACGCCGCGGCCTGCGCGTCGATCCGTCGCAGGTGGTCGTGACGCCCGGAGCGAAACCGATCATGTTCTATGCGCTGCTCGCGCTTCTCGACGCCGGAGACGAGGCGATCTATCCGGATCCCGGCTTTCCGATCTACTCGTCGATGATCGATTTCGCGGGCGCGCGTGGCATCGCGCTGCCGCTTCGCGAAGCGAACGCCTTCCAGCCCGACCTCGACGAGCTTCGGGAGCTCGTCACCGAGCGGACGAAGCTGATCATCCTCAACAGCCCACACAACCCCACCGGCGGAGTTCTCGGCGAGGATGCCATTCGGGAGATCGCGAGCATCGCGCGAGAGCGGGATCTCTGGGTGCTCTCGGACGAGATCTATGGCGAGCTCGTCTACGAGGGCCGGCATCGCTCGATCGCCCTCGAGCAAGGTCTGGCGGAGCGGACGATCCTGCTCGACGGGTTCAGCAAGACGTTCGCGATGACCGGCTGGCGTCTTGGATACGGGGTTTTCCCGCGGCCATTGGTCGAGCCGGTCACGAAGCTGGTGACGAACTCGGTCTCGTGCACCGCGACCTTCGTCCAGCGAGCCGGAGCGGCGGCGCTCCTCGCGCGGCCGCCGGAAGTCGATCGGATGATCGCGGAGTTCCGCAAACGACGCGATGCCGTGGTCAAGGGTTTGAACGCGATCCCTGGGATCACTTGCCGGCTCCCACACGGCGCCTTCTACGCGTTCCCCAACATCACCGGGATCGGCCTGCGCTCGAGCGCGGACGTCGCCGACCGGCTGCTTCAGGAAGCCGGGGTCGCGACCCTTGCCGGCACATGCTTCGGCGGCGCCGGCGAGGGCTACCTGCGGCTCTCGTACGCGAACTCCCTCGCGAACTTGCAGAAGGCGGTCTCCCGCATCGCGGAGTGGTCCTCGCGCGTGGCGCCTCTACCTACCGGTTAGGAAAGGCGCCTACACGCCGATCCCGTCGACGACGACAGCCACGATGTCGTTGGCGAGCTGCTGAGCGTCGCGGCCGCCGGGAAGCGCGTCTCGGCTCGTCCAGGGGTCGACGAGGTTGAAGAGCGCCTGTGTCGCGAACGCGGTGTCCATCTGGCGTAACTCGCCCGCGCGCACGCCTTCGTCGAGGAGCTGCTGGACCGGCGAAAAGAAATGGCGGAAGAACGCGCTTCGTGCCTGGCTGTTCTGATCGAGCGTGAGCGCGACGCCTCCGTCGCGCATCAGGCGCGGCCCTGAGCAGCGCGCCGCGACGAGGAACGCGAGGGCGGACGCGAGTCGATCGCGGGCGCGCGCTCCGCGCCTTGTCGCGGTGCGTAGACCGGCGCCGTGCGCCTCGAGGGCACTGCACACGACCGCGGTATAGAGCGCGCTCTTGTCGGCGAAGTAGTAGTAGACCGTCGGTTTGGTGACCGCGGCCTCCTGGGCGATGTCCTCGAGTGACGCGCCACGCATGCCGCGCTCGCTCCACAACCGATCGGCGGCCTTGAGCACGCGCTCACGTGTCGATCCGCTCTCCGCCCGCCTGCCTGTCATGCGCGGCATTCTACCTACCAGTCGGTAGGCGGCTTGGGATGGCGCGGCGAGCAGATCCGTTAGGGCCGCAACAAGGCGGCTCGGTGACGCCGGCCGGGCGAAGTCGTAACCCGCTCACGTTCACCCGTCCGACTCAGCGCCGTTGCCTTTTCGCGAATTTGTGGTGACGGCGGCGTGACAACCAGCCCACAGCGATGGAGCGACCCCTGCTTCGCGTGCCCACGTGGATCGCCTGAAAGCTGATCCATGAAAGGTGGCAAGAGATGCGTAGAGCTGCGGGACTCATCGCGATCGCTGCGAGCCTCGCGCTCCTCTGGCTTGGCGCGACGCCCGCGTACGCCGATCCATCAGGCAATAACGGCACGATCAAGATCGTCAACGATCAGGGCGACAGCCAGGACGACCCTGACAACGATCCGCACGTTTGCGCTTTCCACATCTTTGGATCCAACTTCGATCGCAACTCGACCGGAACATGGACGATCGTCGCCTGGGCTCCGGGCGGTGGCCCGCTGACCGCCGCGATGAGCGCGGGGAGCTGGGCTGCGGACGCGAGCGGGAGGTTCGATGCCCGTCCGGCGCAGCCGTTCCCCGACGGTCATTACAAGCTTTCGGCGAAACAAAACGGCGCATCCGGTGGTGACAAGCACAAGGTCTTCTGGGTCCGCTGCGGCTCAGCAGGAACGGTGAGCCAGGCGGCGGCCGCGGCAACGACGAGCGCGACAGAGGTCGAGCGCGGGAATGCTGCAGTCGCCGGCGTGCAAACGGCGCCCGAGAACAGCGCTGTCGCGGCCAATCAGTCAGCGACCGCGGTGTCGACATCGAACGCGGTCGCCGGCGTACAGAACCTGCCATCGACGAGCACTGCGGACATGTCCGCATACCTTCTCGGGTTGGGCGCGATGCTCACGCTCGCTGGTGGACTGATCCTGCGGCGATCGGCGCGCACGCTCCGATAGCTCCGCACACCATTTCGTTCGCGAGGGAGCCCCGAACTCGGGGCTCCCTTTGTTATTGCGCCGCCGAGAAATCGTCGCTCGTCATCTGGGTTGCGGAACGCGATGTATACGGACCGTCATTCGGCCGTTACCGAAGTCTCGACCTGAAGACACCGCGCCGTTACGCCGCGCCAAACGACTGGAGTCGACCCTGCTCGCCCGCCTACCAGAGGTGCCCGGTCGACCGGGCGAAAGCACAGGTAGAAAGCGGGGGCAGAACATGCCGAGAACTTTCACGCACGGGCTCAAGTTCATAGCCGTTTCGGCACTGACGATCGCAGTCGTTTTCGCTCGTGCCGACATGGCGTTCGCTTATTCCCGGCCCGTCGACGCAAGCTATGCCGCGGACGACGGAGGCAAAGACAAAGGCAAAGCGGATAAAGGCAACAGCAATGACAACGCGAAGTCCGACGCGAAGGCGAGCGCGAAAGCTGACGTAAAGGCGGAAGCCAGCGTCAAGACCGACGTAAAAGCCGACACAAAGACGAACGAGTCGGCGAAGGGCAACGCCAAGTCTGAGGCGAGCGCCAAGTCGGACACCAAGACCGAGGTGAAGTCAGACACCAAGGCCAGCGAGAAGACCGAGGTCAAGACATCAGAGAAGTCCGGCGGGAGCTCTGAGAGCAAGAGCTCGGAGAAGACTGAGGTCAAGACCTCTGAGAAGTCGGGCGAGAAGTCTCAAGGCAAGGGCTCCGAGAAGACCGAGGTCAAGAGCTCGGAGAAGTCCGGCGGCAGCTCAGAGAGCAAGAGCTCGGAGAAGACTGAGGTCAAGGCTTCTGAGAAGTCGGGCGAGAAGTCCGAAGGCAAGGGCTCCGAGAAGTCGAAGAACAAGGGTTCGGAGGAATCAGGCGAATCTGGTGAATCCGGCGAATCTGGCGGAACCGGTGGTTCCGGAGGCACCGGAGGCAGCGTCAGCAACGGCAACAACGGGACGGTCAAGATCATCAACGACTCCGGCGACTCGGCCAACGATGAGGATGAGGACTCGCACGTGTGCCTCTTCCACATCTACGGATTCCACTTCGACGCGAACCAGTCGGGAACCTGGCAGATCCAGAGCTGGCCCCCGACCGGCAACGGGATGACGGTCATGACGGGCGTGTGGGGACCGGCAACCGGCAGCAAGCGGGAGTGGAGCACGACCACGAAGACTCTGCCAAGCGGGCACTACAAACTGACGGTCAACACCGGTATGGGCGACGGAAAGCACAAGGTCTTCTGGGTCGGGTGCGGCACTCCAACGTCCCACAACAACGCGGAGCGGGCGCGCGCGCGTCTGGCGGCTGAGATCAACAGCGCCACGACCGTGAGCGGGCGCCTCGCGGTCACGATCGCCCTCGCAACCCAGCTTCTGAACTCTGGCGTTCTCACCCAGGCCGAAATCGGCGCCGCTCTCAACACGGCGAATAGCGCCCAAGGGACGCTCACGACGAGGCTCGGTGAGGCGACGACCGCGCTGCAAGGTCTGATCAACGCGATCAACACCGGCACAGCCGAACAGATCAATTCGGCGATCACCACTGCCGAGCAGGCACTCGAGAACCTGAAAGCCGCAGAAGAGGCGGCGGTCAGCGCGAACGCGGGGCTCACCAGCTCGATCAACGCGAATCTCTCTGGGCCCTCATTGACGTCAGCGCAGCTCACGATCGCGCTCGGCAACGCTGGGGCCTTGAGCCAGCAGCTGCTAAACAACATCGCGGCGGCCCAGCAGCTGCTCAACTCGGGGACGGCGTCCAACGCGGTGGCGCTGCAGACAGCGATCAACAACGCGATCACCGCGCAGGGCAACCTGGCTGGCGAGATTTCCCCGGCAACTACTGCGTTGAACAACCTCAACGCCGCGATCAGCACCGGCGTCGCCGCCAACATCGCCGCGGCGCTACCAACGGCGGTTGCCGAGTTGGCAGCGCTCAATGGCGAAATCATGGCCGGCGAGAACGCCAACGAGCAGCTCGCCGCGCAGATGACGGTGAGTGGGTCGACCGGATCGAACGAGACCGGCAACACGGGCGGCACATTCAGCGGCGGATCCAACGCCGCCGAGAACCGTGAGAACCGCGAAGAAGTCAGCGCGGGCACGACGACAGGAACGTCAGGCACGACCACGACCGGCACGACAACCGGTATCACGACCACCGGCACCACGACTACCGCGGGCGCTTCGACAACAGGTGCCGCGGCGGTCGCGGGTGTCCAAACGGCGCCTCAGTCAGGCGTAACGTCTCCGAGCACGTCGGGCTCCGCCACAGGCGTGCAGAACTTGCCGTCGACGTCAACCGACGACATGCCTCTCGCCATCATCGGAGCTCTTCTGATGCTCGCCGGTGGAGCGCTGCTCCGCCGACCAAAGGGAGTGCCGGTCCGCTAACTCCGCGAACACGTTGATCGCGCGGGAGGGAGTCCACGAGGACTCCCTCCTTTTTTCGTCACACCGCCGGAGTGCGGTTACGCATCTCTGCTCCTCCGGTTACGACGCCGTTACGGCGAGGCCAAGACATGGAGCAGCACCTGCGGCCTGCCCTGAAAGGAGCCCGGACGACCGGGCGAAGAAAGGCGGGGCCACGATGCGAGAGACCCTCAGCTACGCACTCAGGATCGCGGCGATCATCGCCCTGGCGATCGCGGCCGTCTTCACCCGGGCGGACGTGGCGAGTGCCCACTTCGATGGCGCAGACGCGTCCCAGTTCGCGAACGACGGCGGCAAAGACAAGGCCGACAAGGGCGGCCACGGCGACCGTGCCAAGGACAACGACCACGCGAAGGCCGAAGCGAGGAGCGGCTCGAAGAGCGATGCCAAAGCTGAGGCCAAGGGCGAGGCCAAGACAACGGCGAAGGCAGAGACCAAGACGGCGGCGAAGGCCGACGTCGAGGTCCACGCGGCAACGAACAGCAAGATCGAGAACAAGACCAAGGTCGAGAGCAACTCGTCGACCTGCAACACAACCCACAGCACCGCACGGATCGAATCGAACGAGCGCGAATCCGTCAGCGCAAAGACCGAGGCGAAGGCCAGCTCTGAGAAGAGCAAAGAGGAAAGTCGCGAGAGCGAAGAGGCTCGAGAGAACGAGAACGAGATCGCGCACGCGAACGCAAACGTGAACAAGCACCACGAAGAGGCCGCCGAGAGCGAGACCGAGGAGGCCGCCGAGAACGCGACCACCACGATCCCGCCAGCTGCAAGCACCACCACCACCACGACGGCCAACACCGAGGTCCGCGAGACGAATGAGACTGCGGAGACCTTGAACGCCACCACAAGCGCGTCCACACCAAACTCGGTCCTGGGCTTCGAGTCGGCACCCGCGGCACAGAACAACGCTGCGGTCGCCGCTGCCCAAACCGCCGGTACGGTCGGTGGTGCGCAGACCGCGCCCACGACGTCCGCCGGTGTGCAGAACCTTCCGTCGACGAGCACGTCGAGCGAAACACTCCCGCTCGTCGCCTTCGGAATGTTCTCGATGCTTTTCGGCGCGTTCCTGTTGAAGCGCTCGAGCAAGTTCCGGAGCTAACGCGCCAGTCGCTGGAGGGCTTCCGCGGACGCGGGAGCCCTCCCGCTGTTCTTCTGTTCCTTTTGCGACCTTTCGGTCGGTCCGCTAGCGGCCTCGAATCGCGCCCTCGATACTTCCGATGTGCAGAACATCGAGCAGGAGCGGCGGCTCGTCAACGTCCTCTTCGCCGACTTCGTGGGGTTCACGGCTCTCGCGGACGATCTGGACCCGGAGGAGCTCCAGCTGCTGGTCTCGGGGATCTTCGAGGACCTTGCTGAGGAAGCCCTTCGTCACGATGGCACGATCGAGAAGTTCATCGGCGACGCGATCTTCGTGATCTTCGGTGCACCGATCGCCCATGAGGACGATCCCCAGCGCGCCCTTCGCTGCGCCCTCGGCATGCAGCGCATCTTTTCCGAGCATGCGGCGCGCGTGAAGGGACAACTCGGGATCGAGCTGGGGCTTCGGATCGGCATCCACACGGGGATGGTCGTGGCCGGCGCGGTGCGCGCACCCGCGGAGTACGGCGTCATGGGCGACACGGTCAACACCGCGTCGCGATTGCAGGCGGCCGCGGCGCCGGGAGAGATCTACGTCACGCAAGCCACTTTCCGTCTCACGAATCGCGAGTTCAGCTTCCGCGAGGTCGGCCCCATCGAGATGAAAGGGAAGGACCGCCCCGTCCTCGCGTATGCCCTCACCGGCGAGCGCGCGACGCCACGCAACACGATCGACATCCAGGCGCCGCTCGTCGGACGCTGGATGGAGCTGTCGCGCCTGGACCTCGCGTACCAGTCGGCACGTATCGGACGCACCGAAGTTGTCCTCATCGGAGGCGAGCCCGGGATCGGCAAGACGCGCCTCCTTACTGAGTTCATCGGTCTCGCGACCTCTGCCGAGGAAGGCGTACGCGCGTCAGAGGCGCCCCGTGTCTTGCGCTGGACCTTCTCGCGCGTCAACCAGCGGAGCTACGCCGGCTTCATCGAGCCGCTGCTGGTCGATCTCCATGTGGACCCGAACGACCCGCAAGCGACCGCCAAGCTCAGCACGCGCCTGCGCGAGCTCGGCTTCGCAAATCCGGAGATGGTGATCCCGACGCTTTCGCAGTTCTTCCATCTCGTAGGGTCGGCTGAGCCGCCGAGCGAGTCCGAGGAGTGGAAGCGCTCGATGTTCATCACCGTCTACGACGTCATCGCCGCACTCGCGCGCGAGCGGCCGCTCCTCTACGTCCTCGAGGACCTCCACTTCGCGGATCCGGCGTCCCTTGAGCTCCTCTGGTTCGTCGCCTCGCGTGCCTCGCGTGTCCCGATCCTGCTGCTCCTGGCGCAGCGCGTCGGGCCCGGAACACCGGAGCCGCGACCGGTGCGGACCAACTTCAGCCAGCTGGTGCTCGAGCCGCTCTCGGACGAGGAGGCCGCGCGGATCATCGAGGCGACGTTCGACTGGATGCCCGCGGAGCTGCGCGACAAGATCGTCGCGCGCGCAGGCGGCAATCCGTTCTTCATCGAGGAGTCGATCCGCGCGCTCGTCGACTCGGGCGCTGTCGCGAGGGACGAGCGCGGCGAGTGGCAGCTGCGCGAGCGGCCGGCGGCGCTCGAAGTGCCGGCGACCTTGCATGGCGTCATCGCCGCTCGCATCGACCGGCTGCCGCCGACCGCGCGGGAGTGCATACAGCTCGCCTCGGTGATCGGTCAGCGTTTCGGCGATCGCGTTCTGCGCGAGGCCGGCGGCGCGAGGTTGGCCGACGCGGTCGACGAGTTGATCGGGGCGGACCTGGTGATCGAGGCGGCGCCGGGGGAGCGACGCGAAGGGCGGTACCGCTTCAAGCACGCGGTGGTGCAAGAGGTCGCCTACAACACCCTGCTGGTACGCAGGAGGATCGAGCTCCATAAGCGCGTCGCGACCGCGTACGAAAAAGTCCTCGGGGAAGGGATCAAAGACTTCCTCCCTGCACTCGCGCACCACTACCTGCTTGGTGAGGTGCCGGACAAGGCCGCGGAGTTCTCGTGGAAGGCGGCCGAACGCGCGACCGCGATCCACGCGCACGTCGAAGCGCTCCATCTGGCGGAACAGGCGCTCGAGCTCTATGAGAAGCAGGACAAAGCCGACGAAGCGGTTCGGGCTCTGTACTTGATCGCGCGCGTCCGCCGCTTCCGTGGCGAGAACGATGCGGCTCTCTCCGCGTACGAGCGCGCGCTCGCGATGCTCGAGGCACGGGATCCGTCAAGCAATGAGGTCGCCACCGTCATCGCGCACATGGCGGAGCTCTGCACCAGGTGGGACGCCAAGCATCCCGACCTCGAGGGCCTCATCGCGCGCGGTCTCGCCGTGGTCGACGGCAGGCGAAACCGCGAGAAGGTGCTCCTGCTCGCGGCGCGGTCGTTCATGTCGCGAAAGAAAGCGAAGCCGACCGACGAGGACTGGGAGGGTTCGCTCGCCACCGCCAAGGAGGCGCTCGCGATCGCCGAGGAGCTGGGACTGCTGCGCGAGGTCTCGCTCTGCCTCGACGCCGTGGGTTACGCCTACGGGGAGCTCGGCAACTTCCGCGAGTCCTACGCGCACAACCAGCGGCGCCTGCCGATCGCGCGCTCCCTTCAAGACAGCGACGAGCTGATCGACGCGCACAACATGATCGCCAACGCGGCGCTCGTGCTCGGCGACTTCAACGAGGTGATCGAGCACGCCTCGACGGCGCGAGATCTGGCCATCGAGACCGAGAAGCCGCGTCTCGGTGGCATGTCGGTGCACTGCGAGGCGGTGGCGCGGCTTCTGTCGGGGGACTTCGCGGGCACGATCGTCGCGGCGGCACGACGCGAGCAGTTCCTGCCTACGGGCAAGGTCCTGTCGACGCTGGCGGTGGCAAGTGCGGCGGCCGCGGCGCTCGCGTCTCCCGACGAGAAGTCGTTCCGCGAGCGTCTCGTGGAGGCGGAGGCGACGCCGCTGGAGCTCGCGTCGTGCGATTTCCTCACAGCCTTCTACGGACAGCGGGAAAGCGAATCCAGCTATCACGCGATCCGCAGCGCCGGTTGGCCGCGTCACTTCGTCGACCAGGCGCTCATGGGTCCGCTCGCGGTTCTCGCCGCGGCGCGCTGGGGAATCGATGACGAATCGTTCGAGGAGCGGATCGAGGCCGTGATCGAGCGGACCGGGCACGCGCGTGGCCGAGTCCTCCTGAAGCAGGCGCACGGCGTGCGCGCGCTACGTCGCGGCGAGCTCGCGAAGGCCGAGAAGCTCCTCTTCGATGCGGTCCAAGGGTTCGCGACACTTCGGCTGGACTACGAGCGCGCCGTCGTTCTTGGCGATCATGCTCGAGCGCTCGCCGGCCTGGGTCGGGATCACCGCAGCGAGTGCGACGAAGCGAAGGCCATCGCCGAACGAATGGGCGCGATCGCGCTGCGCGGCGCCGTCGAGCAGGTGGCAGCGGTTCCGGTGAGCTGAGCGCGCGACGTCAGCGAAGGGCTTGCCGTAACGCGCTCCGTGCGGCGTGATAGCCGCACATCCCGTGGACGCCTCCACCCGGCGGCGTGCTCGACGAGCAGAGGAAGATGTCGCGCGCCGAGGTCGCGTACGGATCGAAGCTCAACACCGGTCGTCCGAAGAGCTGGAGCGCAGAGCTTTCGCCGCCGCCGATATCGCCGCCCAGGTAGTTTTCGTTGTGCTCTTCGATCGCCGCGGGACCCATGGCGCTCCGGGCGAGCACGCGGTCGTGGAACCCTGGGGCGAACCGCTCGAGCTGCGCCTCGATGCGCCCGGTCATGTCGACCGCCGATCCGTTCGGGACGTGGCAGTACGCCCACAGCGTTTCCTTCCCGGCGGGCGCGCGCGAACGGTCGAAAAGGCTTTGCTGGCCCACGAGCACGAAGGGATGTTCGGGGACGCGACCCCGCGCCACGTCCTCTTCGCTCTCGGCGATCTCGTCGAGCGTCCCGCCGAGGTGCACGGTCCCCGCGCGAAGGCAGTCTCGCGCCCGCCACGGAACCGGCCCATCGAGCGCGTAGTCGAGCTTGAACACGCCCGGACCTGACCGGAACCGCGCGATGCGTCCTCGGTATCCATTCGAAAGGCGCGCCCCTGCGATCCTGTCGAGCTGACGAGGCGTCGTGTCGAAGAGATAGGCGCGCGCGGTATCGAGGTCGCGAATGTCCCGCACGCGTGTTCGCGTCATGACGGCGCCACCGAGCGACCCCAGCTTCGCGACGAGCGCGTCAGCGATCCGCTGTGAGCCGCCGCGAGCGATCGGCCAACTGGCGACGTGAGTCGTCACGGCGAACATGAGGCCGAATGAGGCGCTGAGCGGCGCGTCGAGCGGCATCATCGAGTGCGCAGCGAGTCCGGCGAAGAGGGCGCGAGCGCGTTCGGTGACGAACGCGCGTCGGGCGAGCAGACGCGCGGAAAGCAGGCCGGGGAGGCCGAGCCGGGCGAGCACGAGCGGGTGGTGCGGGATCTTGATGAGCGGTCCGAGCGCGTCCGTCGCGAGGTCGGGCCAGTGCTGGACCAGCTGCGCGACCAGGCGGCGCCAGGCGCGGCCATCCGAGCCGAGGCCGCGTGCGGTCTCGTCGAGAGAGCGGCTGAGCACGATCGCCGTGCCGTCGTCTAGAGGATGGGCGAGCGCGAGCGGCGGTTCGATCCACTCGAGCCCGAGCGAGCCGAGCTCGAGCGAACGGAAGAACGGCGATGCGGCGCCCATCGGATGGAAGGCCGAGCACAGGTCGTGGACGAAACCGGGAAGCGTGAGCTCCGCAGAGCGGCAGCCGCCGCCGATCGTCTCGTTCGCTTCGACGACGGTGACCGAGCGACCGTTTCGCGCCAGCTCGATCGCGGCTGAGAGTCCGTTCGGTCCGCTGCCGACGACGACCGCGTCGGTCGACATCAGCTAACCGCGGCGCAGATGCCGATCGAACCAGTCGAGTGCGCGGCGAAGCGAATCGACGCGATTCTCGGTCTTGCGGAACCCGTGTCCTTCGCCTTCGTAAACGTGATACTCGTGCATCTTCCCGCCCTCGCGAAGCGCCTTCACGATCTGCTCCGCCTCGCTGCTGGGGACGCGCGGATCGTTCGCGCCTTGCAAGATGAGAAGTGGGGCGCGGATCTTCGAGGCATGCGTGAGCGGGGAGCGCTCGCGGAAGAGCTCGGCGTCGTGCGCGGGGTCGCCGAGTTCGCGCACGAGGTAATCCCGCAGATCGCCGCGAGTCGTGTCGAACATCGTCTTCCACGAAACGACGCCGACGACCGACACGCCCGCGGCGAACCGGTCCGGGCGCAGGGCCAGCGACATCAGCGTCAGGTAGCCGCCATAGCTTGCGCCGTAGGCGCCGATGCGCTTGCCGTCAGCGATGCCATGCTCGCCGAGCCAACCCGCGCCCCTCGCGATGTCCTCGAGATCCTTGCCGCCCCAATCGTGACGGTTGGCCTCACGCCACTTCTTGCCGTAGCCGGTCGAGCCGCGAACGTTGGGAGCGAGCACGACGTAACCGGCGTTGACGAAGACCTGCGTCGCGACGTTCCACTCGCGGTGATGCTGCGAAGTCGGACCGCCGTGAATGTTGATGACGGCGGGAGGCGCGCTCGTGCCATGAAGCGCCTCGGCGTACGGGAGGAAGAGGAGCGCGGGCACCATGTCGCCGTTCGCCCCCGGATAGCGGATGTGCCGCGGTTCGACCAGCGTCGCGGCGTCGATCCGCGAGGGAAGTGATCGCGTGACCGCGCGCGGCTCGCTCATGCGCTCGCCGGTGATGAAAACATCCCACGGCTGGGTCGAGCTCGAGTACACGTAGGCCGTTCGGTCGTTGTCGCGACCGATGGCCTGCGCGGTGTGCGTTCCCGGAATGTCGGCGACCGCATGGTCGGCGTGCGAGACGGAGAAGACCCGCCGGATCGATACGGACGCGTCCTCGTCGTGGAGATAGTCGACCGCCCGGCCATCCGGGCGCCACGCCGGCTGATACTCGTCGCGGATGGAGTCGGTCATTCGCTCGATTCGACCGAGCGCGCCGTTGCGATACGGTGCGACCGCGATCTCCTGCCGCGCTCGGATGTCCGTCGTGAAGGCGATGCGCGATCCGTCAGGTGACCAGCGCGGATCGAGGGACTCGCCGTCGAGCCCGCCGCGCGTATCGAGCTTGCGCATCTCGCCGCCTGCGGCGGGCACGACGAATAGATCCTGATTCGTCCGGCGCTCGTCGCGCCGCGACGCGAAGATGAGCAGCCCGCCGTCAGGAGACCATCGAGGCTGGACGTCGTCGCGCGCGCCGTCGGTCAGCGTCCGCTTTGCCCCCGTGATCACGTCGATGACATGGACCGCGAATCCCTTGCCGGCGGTGTTCGCGGTGTACGCGAGCTTGGTGCCGTCTGGGGACCATGCGATGTCGCGGTGCGTCACGTCTGGCTCGCTCGTGAGATTGCGTTCGTGCTCGCCGTCACGATCCACGAGCCAGATGTCGAATCGCTCGTCGCCGCCTTTATCGCGCAGGAAGGCGACCCACCTCGCGTCGGGTGACCAGCGCGGCCAGACCGACCGTTCGCCCGCGTCGGTGAGCTGGAAGATGCGCTCCCCTTGGATCGGCGCGCTATAGACCTCGAACGTGCCCGATCGGTTCCACGCGAACGCGACCTCGGTGCCATCGGGTGAGAGGTCGATCCCGCCCCACAGGTAGTCGACGTACGGAACGCCGGCGAGCTCGTCGACCGCGATCCGTCGAAAGCGGTCGCCGATCGAGCGTGGCTTCCATTCGCCGTCCAATGACGCCGCCGCGATCTCGGTATTCGCGATCGTCGTTGGCGGGTGCGGCGTGCCGGTCGCGTTCCAGTCCTCGGCGAATGCCTTCGGCCGTTTGGCCCCTTTTTCTGCTGCGGGGGGGGGGGCAGGGGCCCAGGGGGCGGGGGCCCCCGGCCGCGGAGCGGAGCGCGCAGCGGCACTCTCTCCGGCGGGAGCTGAGCGTCCTGCTGCTAAAGGCCTACGCGGTCGCTCGACGAGATCGCGGGCCCCTTCCGCGACGACCAGGGTCGCCGGCCCCATCGCCGCCTGTCGCGCGGCAGTCGTCTCGCGTGGAACGACGAGGTCGTTCGGGGTGAGCTTGTCCTGGAGGCGACCCGCATACGCCCGATCCCAGGGGGCCTGCAGGAAAATGCCGAACTGCTTTCGCGGCCGGGGAAGCTCGTCCTGGAGCTCCAGCAGCATCTCCTTGCCCGCGTTCCAGATCGGCGGACGGCGCGCGGAAAGGATCACCGAGAAGTCCAAGGGCAAGAGCGTCCGGGCCGCATCGCTGGCGAGATCGAGGTCGCCACAGACCAAGATGCCGCCGCTCTTACGGAGCAGCACGACGGTCGCGCCCTCGCCGGCGCCGCGTACCCGGATCGCGCGCGCGTCGGGACGGAGAAGCTCGTCGTCGCCCAGGACGAGATCGGGGCCGCCGGCGACGCCATTCGCATCGTCGCGATGGACGGCGATCTGCACGCCGAGCGCCTGCCGGTAGCGATCCGCGTCAGCCGCGCGTGCCGGGTTCGTCGCGACCAGCAGCGAAGCGGGACCTGCCCCACGGACCAAGCGGAGCGCGCGCTCGCTGAAGGGGGGAACATCGATGAGGAGGTTGCCGCGAGCGTCGTCGTAGGCGATGTACTGGCGCTCGTTCTCGAGCGGCTCGTAGAGCTCGAAGATCCACGAGCGGAGCTGATGGATATCCACGGGGCGCGCTTATCCTAGCTTCGCGAGAACGACCAAGCCGTCAGCACGCGCGATCGTCTTTCGGCCTTCGAGGTAGCGGATCGCATGCCCGACCCGGTCCTCGCTCCAATCGAAGAGCCGCGCGATCTGACGCTCGCTGACACCACCGGAGAGATCGAGCAGCCGTGACAGCAGCGCGATCATCGCCTCGCTTGACGACATCCGTTCCGCGGCACCGACCGTCTCCGGATAACGCCGCACGAAAAGGTCGTACGTGTAGTTGTAATCCTCGCGCCCTTCCCCAACTGCGCGTACGCGCGCGACGTACATGAGCCGCTGCAGCTCTTCGATCGCCTTGGCGTACTGGGCCTTGCCTTCCTGCGAGGTAATGCCGAGTGCGGCGCGCATTCGCTTCGTCTGGGTCTCGCCGTTCTGAGCGAGGAACTCGATCACCCGTCGCGCGATCTCAGAGAGACGGCCCCCACGCACGTCGTCGAGGTGATCGTCCGGATCGCCGGCGCGACCGAACGTGGCGTAGAAGACCGGCAACATCTTCATTGACACGAAGGTCGGCTTTCGCACCAGCAGCTTCCCGTAATAAAGGCGCTTGCCCTCGGCGAGCTCGTCCTTCCAGCCCCACATCCAGTCCCACTTTCGCCCCTCGCTCCGCGTGTCAAGGTGGTCGAAGGCGCCAGGCACCGGGTACGCAGTCTCGGACGTGAACGCGAAGCAGAAGCCGAGCTCGTCGACCATGCGGACGAGCGAATCCGCGGTCCTGACCCGATGGCGCGCGGCGATCCGCTCGCGATGCCGGTCGAGGGCTCGCGAAAGGTCGTGCGCGACTTTCCCTTCGCGCGTCATGATTCTTCGAGCGGAGGCGGCCAGATGTTGGAACAGCAGCGGATCGCACACCTCAAAGGGTCAACCGGTCTCGGTCCCAAATGCGGGACGACGGACGCATCGATTGTGACGAACTGGGTGCTCGGCGCCACGTACCGTGAGATCTATGTCCCGGCCGACGTCCTGCAGCGCGCCGACCAGGTGTGCGGCCGCTGCCAGGAAGCGGCGCTCAACGACGAGAGTGGCTCCGACGACGAGGTCCTGCCCGACGACGAAGACACAACGGCTGAGAGCGCCGCCGGGGACGATCCCGCGTTCGCCGAGGTCAGCGATCAACGGCTCCTCCGAGAGCTTGCCCGCCGTCTGCATGACGCGGCCGACTTAGCTGAGGAAGAGAGCGATGAGGCCAAGGACGAACGCCACTGAGGTCGCCTGCCGCGAGCGCGCGTGCATCCTGGCGAACTCGGCGCGTGCCGGAGCGGTCGCGGGGAGGTCATCGAATCCCGGCGTTTGCGAACGGATCGAGCGCGCGACGGGGTTCGCCCAGCCACTCGCATAGAGCGTCGCCGCTGCCAACGCAGCGAGGAGGACCCAGCGCGCAACGAGGCGGGGCTCGAGGGCGCCGGTGACCTCGAAGGCAGTCGCCTTCAGCACGCTCGTCAGGGCAAGGAGCAGCACCGCGAAGAGAGCCCAGCCGTCGAACCGCGCGAGCACGCCGCCGAAGGCCGTCCCCGCTTCTGCGCGAGACCGCGAGACCGCGAAGAGTGCCGGAGCGACCGAGGTACCGAGCACGAACGATCCGCCAACAAGGATCGCGAGCGCGAAGTGATAGAAGAACTGGAGCAAGTCGAAATAGAGCGTTTCCACGGCCGGTCCGAGGATACGGGGAATTTCCGATGCCACAGCCCGGTTTAGCATTTGCGCTAAGGGAGCGCTGAATGCCAACGTACCGCGAGTACTTCTCCGAACTCAAAGAGCGCATCAAGGAAGCGACGCCGGAGCAGGTGCACGAGCTGCTGCGGTCCGGCGACGTCCAGCTCGGGGACGTCCGGGAGAAGAACGAATGGGATGAGGGTCACATCGTCGGCGCGACGCACGTCCCGAAGAGCTATCTCGAGCAATGGGCTGAGGAACGGCTCCCCGACAAGAGCAAGATGACGATCCTCTACTGCGCCGGAGGGGTGCGTTCGGCGATGGCCGCCGATACTTTGGCGAAGCTTGGCTACACCGATGTGATCTCGATGACCGGCGGGTTCAACCGCTGGAAGGACTCGGGCAAGCCGTGGACGAAGCCCGAGTCGTTCAGTGCGGAGCAGGCGCAGCGGTACTCACGGCATCTGCTCATCCCAGAGGTCGGCGAGGCCGGACAGCACAAGCTTCTCGCGAGCAAGATCCTGCTCATCGGCGCCGGTGGTCTCGGTTCACCGGCGGCGTACTACCTCGCCTCGGCAGGGGTGGGTCAGCTGGGGATCGTCGACTCCGATGTCGTCGACCTCACGAACCTACAGCGCCAAATTCTCCATTCGACCGAACGGATCGGTGAGCCGAAGGTCGAATCGGCGAAGCGAACTCTCGAGGCGCTCAACCCGGACGTGAAAGTAGTGGCGTATCAGGAGCGGCTCACCAGCGCGAACATCGACCGCATCATCAAGGACTACGACGTCGTCGTAGATGGGGCGGACAACTTTCCGACGCGATATCTCTTGAACGACGCCTCGATCAAGCACCGCATCCCGGTGGTTCACGGATCGATCTACCGCTTCGAGGGCCAGGTCACCGTGTTCAAGCCGTTCGAAGGCCCCTGCTACCGGTGCCTCTTTCCGGAGCCGCCGCCGCCGGAGCTCTCGCCATCGTGCGCGGAGGCCGGTGTGCTCGGGGTCCTCCCGGGAGTGATCGGCACGATACAGGCCACGGAAGCGCTGAAGCTCGTCCTCGGGATCGGCGACTCGCTCGTCGGGCGCTATCTGCTTTACGACGCGCTCGACGGAAGCTTCCGCGAGGTCCGGCTGCGCCGCGACCCGGAGTGCCCGGTGTGCAGCGATCACCCGACCATCACGGACTACATCGACTACGAGGGGTTCTGCGCGTCGCCGGCCGAGTGGCGCGCGGAGCACGCGCCTGCGAAGGTGAGCGCGCCGGCCGACTAGCGGTTGAGGGCTTCGCCCCCAAGCCCCATATGCTCTGAATCGATGGGTCGCGCCTTCATCGTCATCCTCGCGGCGCTGTCGCTTGTCATCGTGGCGTGCAACGCGCCCACGGGAGGCGCGTCTCCGACGCCCACGAAGACGGCTGACATCAAGCGTTCCAAGCTCGATATCGCTTACAGCGCCTTCGTCGACCAGGATGTCCACCACGTCACCAGCCGCAAGGCGCTCGAGGCGGCGCTCGACGCGGCAAAGACGGAGATCAAGGCCGAGGGTGGAAACGCCGACGCGGCCACCCCCTCGTTCCAGGACACCGAAGACCCGCAGACCGCCGACTTCAACAAATTCGCGCAGGCGATCGCCGGTATGACCGCGACGATCTCGCAGCCCTCCGCGGACAAGATCGCCGACGCGGCGATCTCCGGGATGATCAAGTCGAGCCCCGATTGCCACACGTACTACGTGGACGCGAACGGCGGCGTCCACAACTCGAGCGGGCTCGCGCCCAAAGGCTCCGGGCCCGTGATGCCGAACGGCGGCACGAGCCTCGGCGGGCCGGACCAGGCCGGCCTTCAAGGCAAGGTCCTTCCCGGCGGCATCGTCTACATCACCTTCCACGAGTTCTCGGTCACCGGAACGTACAAGATCACCGACGCGGTGAAGGCGATGCTCGACAAAGCGGTCGCGCAGGGTGCGAAGGCGTGGCTCTTCGATCTGCGCGGCAACATCGGAGGGAACGGCGCCGACCTCATGGCAAGCTGGTTCCTGAACGGCGAGCCGACCCTGTCGGTCGTGGTCAAGACCGGCAACGCCGGCACGTCGTCGGGCAACAAGGACCTGCGTTTGCCGCAGGCCTACCAGCTGCCCATTGCGATCGTGCAGAACGACCGCGGCGGGTCCGCACCGGAGGTGTTCACCGCGTCGCTCAAGGAGAGCAAGCGCGCGACCGTCGTGGGAGCGAAGAGCGTCGGCTGCCTTGGTGCCACGAGCCCCACACACATGACCGACGGCGCGGAGCTCGCGGTGGCCGTCCAGGAATTCACCGGCGCGGTCACGGGTACGAAGTACAACAACAACGGGATCACGCCGGACGTAGCGGCCGATGATCCGACGGCCGTCGACAAGGCCCTCGAGCTCCTCAAACAGAAGATCTGATCGGCATCCGGCACGACCGGACACCTGTTCGGTCGGCCGTTCGTCAGTCCCCACGATGTTGTGGCTTTCGACAGGGCTTACGCGTGGCGCGGACCCGCGCCGGTCGCTGTGACGCATTTGGTACCAATGGGCCATTGGCGAACATGCGCCGGCCTCGCTATGGTCCTGCGCACGCGTCGGTGAGGAAGGGGAGACCCTGCGCTTGAGGAGCATCGTCAAGGTCACTGCGCTGCCGCTCGAGGTGGTCGGGCCTGTCCCCGACGTGATCGCCCGCGCGAAGGAAGGCGATCGGTCGGCGTTCGCCGAGCTCTACGACCGCCACGTCGATTCCGTCTACCGCTACCTCCTCTATCGCGTGCGCGAGCCATCCGACGCGGAGGATCTGACGAGCGAGGTCTTCACGCGGGCGTTCGCGAACATCCATCGCTATCGCTGGCAGGGCAAGTCCTTCCTCGCGTGGCTCTACACGATCGCGCGCAATGCCGTGACGGACCGTCGTCGTCGCGACCGGCCGACGGTGGATCTCGACAATGCGTACGGCGTCGCCGAAGAAGGCCCGACCGCACATGAGCGAGCGGTGCACGGTGAGGCCGTCGACGCACTGCGCGGCGCGGTGAAGCACCTCACGACGGAGCAGCAAGAAGTCATCGTCCTGCGGTTCGTCGAGAACATGTCGAGCCGACAGGTCGCGAAGGTGCTCGGCAAGAACGAGGGTGCGATCCGCGCCCTGCAGTTCCGAGCTCTCGGCCGTCTAAGAAAGCTCTTAACGAGCGAGGTCGCCTGACAGTTGGGGGGCCTTGCCCCCCGGCCCCCGCCCTACACTCGATCGAGGAATTCAGTGATCCGCCTCCGAACGTTCGTCCCCTTGCTCGCCGTCGTGCTGCTCACCGCGTGCTCGCTCGTCCCGGCCGAGCTCCAGCGCGAGCTGCTTCCTTCGAACACGTCCTACAAGACGGCCGAAGCCGCATACCAGGTCCTCATCGAGCGACACGTGGACAAACCCGCGTCGAACGTCCTCCTCGCCGGCGCCCTGAATGGGGCGACCACCGAGGTCCAGAAGGAAGTCCCGAACGCGACGTTCCCGGATGGGCCGCTGGCGCTCACCGGAAGCACGTGGTCAGACTTCGCCAAATTCTCCGACCGCTTGGACGCCGTGCTCAAAGCGGTCCCGTCCGCCGATCGCACGCTCGTCGAGCGCGCGGCGGTCGACGGCATGGCCAAGTCGCTGAACGAATGCCACACGTACTACCTGGATCCGACGCGCGCCAAGGGCTTCAACCAGCCGCAGCCGCCGGTCTCCGGCATCGGCGTCACGATCAACAAGCCCTCGACCACGGAGCCGATCGTGGTGCTGAGGGTCATCCCCGGCACCCCTGCCGACCGCGCCGGAATCAGGGAAGGCGACCGCATCGTGACCGTGGATGGTGCTGACGTCACCAACCTGCAGACCGACGAGGTGGCGAACAAGGTACGGGGCGCCGAAGGCACAGCCGTCACGATCGGCGTGCTCCGCGGATCGCAGAGCCTTTCCTTCACCCTGGCGCGCGCTCGGTTCTCCGTGCCACTCGAGACCGACTCGATCGTCGACGGCACGAGCATCGGCCGGATCGAGGTGCCTCAGCTCGTCGGCGCGGTCGCAGACGAAGTCTCGAATGCGGTGAGGCGCCTCAACGCGACCGGCGCGAACGCCCTCATCCTCGATCTGCGAAGCGATCCGGGCGGCGACCTCTCCGCGGCCGTAGACATCGCCAGCATCTTCGTACGTCAGGGGACACTCGTGTACCAGACAGGCCGCGATGGGAGTCGCACGCCGCTCGACGTGAACCGGCGCTACTACATCAACAGCCCCAAGCCCCTCGTCGTTCTCGTGAACAAGAACTCAGCATCCGGAGCGGAGATCATCGCCGCCGGCATCCGGGCGAACGACGCAGGCACGGTCATCGGCACGCAGACCGCGGGCTGTGTCGGGACCGGTCAGCCGCGCGACCTGCCTGACGGCGGACTACTCCTTGTGACCATCACCAAGATCCAGGACGCGAAGACCGGCGCCGAGCTCAACGGGCCGGGCCGAGGCATCGTGCCCGACCAGGTGGTCGATCAGCCGACTGGCGCGGCGGGCGATCCGCAGCTGGACGCGGCGGTCGCATTCCTCAAGACCAAGATCGCGCGCTCGACCACTCTGCCCGCCCTCCGCGAGGCCGCCTAAGCCGCACCGCCACGGCCTTCGAGGTGGCGCTTCCGATGCGCCTCCGAGTGCCGGACGAGGTCATGCGGCCAGTGGTCCCGGTGCTTCGTGGCAAAGACCTGCGGTCGGACGGTGCGAAGCGTGCCCATGACCTCGCGATGCAGCCGGCGATGCCACGCGACCACATCTCGAGCCGGCCTCTCATGCCACTGCTCGTAAATCCAGCGGTTCTCTTGATGCACAGTCCGACCGCTGGGCCGCACCTCGTGCGGTCGGCCCGCGATCGTCTCCATCTGCCACTGCTTCCAGAACAGGATGTGCGCGAGAGCGTCCTTATAGGTCCAGTGCTCGCGAGACCCCCGGGCGCCCTTTCCGAAACCCGGCACGGGACGGTCGAGCCCGCCGCGCGACAGCGTGCGCACCGCCTGGTCGAGGGCGTGGTATTCCGCCTCCACGCGGCGCATGACGCCCTGGCGCGTATGCCTGATCGTCGTCACGGCACCCTCACCGAAAGCCTCAGACCTGTCGCGTCGCTCGGTGGCGCTGCAGGCTAACCCACCTCGCGGCCGAACCCGGCTGCCTCGCTGTAGAACCAGCCATCGAGATCGGGGGTCTCGACTCCCGCCTGCGCCAGCGTGACCTTGATCTCGGTGCGGTGCTCCATGCCGTGCTCGAAGGCGTGCAGCAGAAAGAAGCTTCTCGGATAGCGATAGGTCTTGCCCTCGTATGGAAGATCGACGCTCTCCTCGTCAGTGAGGCTCGCGGCGATGGCGATGAGCTCGTCGCTGCTCGCGGCCGCGAGCTCGCGGATCGTCGGAAGTCCCGGCCACGGATCGACCACACGCCCCTCGCCCTCGTGCTGCCGGCCTTTGGTCCGCAGGATGAACGTCAGCTGCGATCCGACGAGATGCGCGAACAGCTCGCGGACCGAGCGTGAGGCGGTGTTCGCGCGGAGGTCGAGCTGCGCTTCGCTCAGCCTGCTGCAGTCCTCGATGAGCCGCAGGTTCGCCCACCGGTTGTAGCGGAAGAATTCGGACAGCGCCGCGTTCTTCGTCAGCTTGCTGCTCCAAGCGCCAGGAGCCCCAGCACGAGGATCGCGATCCCCGCGTACTGGTTCGGCGCGAGCCGTTCGCGAAGCGCGGCGACCCCGAGGATCGCCGGCACGATCGGGTACGCGCCGCTCCCCGTGGCGGTGATCGACGCAAAGCCGGTCGCGATGCCCAGACCGAAAAGCGCGTTGGCGAGTGTGTCGAGGACGCCGACCGTCGTCGCCTGCGCGAGCGCGCGGCGGTCGCGGAACGCCCGGAGATCGATGCGCCGCGTCAAGATGTACGTGCCCACGAACACGAAGCTCGTCATCCTCAGCAGCAGGATCATGACCGTCCAGTCATAGGCACGCGTGGCGATCGCGAACAGGGCGCCCCAGATGCCGAAGCCGATCGTCGCGATGAGGCCGATGCGCACGCCCGGCACCGGACGTCCGAGCGTCGCGCGAAGCTCGCGACCATCGGTCGAGGTCGCGACGACCCCCACGAACACCACTCCGGCGGCGATGGCCTGGGCTGGGGAGAGTCGTTCACCGAGGAAGACCACGACGAGGAGCACGGTGATCGCGACGTATGACGCGACGACCGGGGCGACGACCGCGATCGGGCCGAGCGCGAGGGCGCGGTAGAGCGCCGATACCGAGATCACGCCGAGAACGCCAAGGACCACCGCGAAGGGGACTTGCCCGGATTCGACCGTCGGCCAGCGGCCGAGGATCAAAAGCGCAGCCGCGTACGAGACCAACCCCGTGCCCTGCATGCCAAACGCCGTGCGGACCGCGCCCACCCTACGTGCGCAGAGTCCCGCCGCGTAATCTGCGAAGCCCCAGACGACCGCGGCGCCGACCCCGAAGAGAAGAGCTTCCAGCTAGACGACGAGCTCGCGTGGCGCCTGGGTGAGATCGCGCGCGCCATCGGCGGTGATGACCAGCATGTCCTCGAGGCGAACTCCGCCGATCTTCGGATCGTAGATGCCGGGCTCGATGGTGACGACGTCGCCTGCGATCAGCGGCTTGATGCCTTGGCGATTGATGTTGGGCAGTTCGTGGATCTCGAGTCCGACACCATGCCCGGTCCCGTGGATGAACCCCCGCGGGGTCTGGTCTGCGGGATTCCGCTGCTGCCCTGGGCGCAGCGTGTCGTAACCAGCGGTCCAGATGATGTCTTCGACAAGCTCGTGTACCTCTCGTCCGGTGACACCGGGCCGAAGCGCTTTGATGCCGGCGTCCTGCGCGCGCATGACGATGTCGTACATCTTGCGGATCTCCGGAGCCGGGGCGCCTTTCGAGACGGTCCGTGTCATGTCCGCCCAGTAACGTGACTTCTTGTGTTGGGGAAAGATGTCCATGACGATCGGCTCGTTGGCATGCAGGGGCCCGGTGCCGATCTGATGGGGGTTGGCCGACTGTGGGCCCGGCGCGCAGATCGCGCCATCTGATGCATACCCGCGCTCGAGGAGCACGGTCTCGACGATCGCCCGGAGGCGCTCGGCGGTGAACACCGCGCCGTCGAGCTCGAGCGTGGCGTCCGGTCGGACCGTGGCGCGTCGGATCGCATCGATCCCCGCGCGCCACGCGTCCTCGGTGGCGCGCTGAGCCGCCTCGATGGCCTCGACCTCGTCCGGACGCTTCGCGCGGCGGCGCTCGGGAAGGTCCGTCGCGACCACGAGCTCGACGCCGCCGGCGCGTAGACGCTCCGCGAGGCCGATCGGAAAGTAGGGGGGAACCGCCACGCGATGCACGCCGCGCTCGTCGAGAAGGTTTTTGATGATGGCCGCATCGAGAGCCGTACCGATCACGTTCTTGCTGGCGAGCTCCTGGGCCCCGAACTCGTTGGCGTTTCGGACCTGCGTCGCGCGCGATTCGGCGCGGGCGCGTCCTTCCTCGAGAGAGCTCGCCACGACGACGAGCTCCTCGACTTCTTCCAGCGCGATGATCGGGTCCGGCGTCAGCAGCCTCGTCGTGTGGTAGACGTCCGGGAAGCGGTATCCGTCCGCGAAGAACAGCAGCGGCAGCGGCTCGCCCGCGCTCACGCGAGCCAGACTACGCGTCTCAGGGCTTGCGGGCGCCATCGCTTGACCTCGCGAGCACTATCGGCCCAGTGGACGCGGCACGGATCGCGGATTTCCTCGCCGAGAGCCCGCTGTTCGCGTGTCTGAGCCCGACCGATCGCCTTGCGCTTGCGGGCAAGATGCGGGCACGCCACTTCGCGCGCGACGAGGTGGTCTTCCATCGCGACGACGAAGCCGGACACGTGTTCCTCATCGTCGCCGGAACGGTGAAAGTCTCGGTGCCCGACGACTCGGGGCGCGAGGTCGTGATCGCTCTCGAGCGCGGGGGCGACGTGTTCGGGGACTTGGCCCTCTTCGACGAGGCGAAGCGATCGGCGACGGTGACGGCGATGACCGAGACGTCCGCGCTCGCACTCGGCCGCGCGGACTTCATGAACGTGCTCGAGCGCAATCCCGAAGCGATGCGGCGCATGCTCGGTCTGCTCGCAAAGACGGTGCGGAGAAGTACCGGACATGTCGAAGACCTCGTCTTCCTCGACCTTCCGGGACGGGTCGCGAAATGCCTGCTCGACATCTCCGAAGCCTCGGGGACCGAGCGCGTCGAGCTCACGCAGGAGGACCTCGCGGCGTTCGTCGGCGGCGCGCGGGTATCGGTCAATCGCGTGCTGGCCGAGTTCGAGGGGCGCCACGCGATCGTGATCGGCCGGGGGCACATCGACATCGTGGATCGAGACCTGCTCAGACATGAGATCCGGTACTAATGCGAGGCGGCCTCCTTGCGGAGGCCGCCCGCGCTAGTGCTTCGGTGCCGCTTAGCTGGTGAGCTGGGGGTCGTTGGTACCGGTGTTGCCGATGGCGTCGCCGGCGCCGTGGTCCGGCAGTGCTGTCGTCGAGGCGTCCGGGTTGAACGAGTGTGAGATGTCTTCAGCTTGGTCCGAACTCAGGTTCGGATCGGTCGCGTACTTGGTGGCCTCGTCGCCCGAGAGGAACGCATCCTGGTTCGCCGCGATCGAATGGCTCATGTCCTCGAGGGCATCTGAGCTCGGAGCGGCGAGAGAAGCGTCCTGGCTTGCGGCGATCGAGTGGCTCATGTCTTCCAGCGCGTCCGTGCCCGGCGCACCTTGCACCCCGCCGGTGTGGAACGCTGGCGCGTAGGCATCCGCTGAGTCCGGGTCGATTACCGCGCTGCTCGCGCTCGTGTCGCCCGAGGCGACCGCCGTTGTGTCCGGCGTGTCGAGATCGCGGATGCGTGAGACACCGCCCACGTCGCTCGAGGCGACGCCGGTCGTGTCTGGCGTGTCGAGGTCGTGAATCCGAGAGACACCACCTGTCGCGTCGCCCGAGGCGACCGCGCTGGTGTTCGGCGTGTCGAGGTCGCGGATGCGCGAGACGCCGCCCGTGACGTCACCCGACGCCACCCGGCCGGTGTCCGGAGTGTCGAGGTCGCGGATGCGTGAAACGCCGCCGGTCGTCTGGTCGCTCGCGAGTTGTCCGGAATCGGAGGTCTCATGGCCCCTGTACATGGCACCACGCAGATCCACCGGCTCGGTGTTGTGCAAACGGCTCGCGACGGTGGCATCGCCACCGATTCCAAGCGATCCCTGACGTCCCGCGGCACTCGCCGCGATGTTGTCGGAGATCCCGCTCGCGTCGGTCGGCTGGCTGTTGGCGGTGAGCTGCCCTTCGTCGGTGGCGACACCCATCGCGTTGATGTCAGCGGATCGACCGGCGGAGAACGCGTGGCTCTGGTCTTCGATCGCGTCGGCGTTCATGGCTCGAGAGGTGTCCTGGAAGGCAAACGCCTCCGGGCTACCCTCCACCGGGGCAACGAGTCCTGATCCTTGGAGCACGCCGGGCGCGACGTCCCGAACCGCGCTGCGGACCGTTCCCTCGACGTCGCCCGCGCTGGTCGCGTCCTGCATCCCGGGGCCCTCTGATCCGAGGAGCCTGCCGGGCTGGCTGCCGTCGGCAACGTCCGCCGAACGGCTCGCCCCGAAGGCGTGGCTTTGGTCTTCGATCGCGTCGGAGCTGGGAGCCTGGCCGCTTAGGTTGGGATCGCCGAAGGCCTGCGAACCCGAGGCGTTGCCCGGATCGAAGTCGGCGTTCCTCACGTTCGTTCCACCGGTGACATCGGCGCTGCTGAGGCGGCCGCCGTGGTCGGCAAGACTCGCTCCACCCACCGACGGCAGCACGCCATCGGTCGAAGCCCGGCTCGCCTGGCCCATCGCGCCGAAAGCCGCGAAGGCCTTGCTCATCCGCTGATCAATTCCGAGGGAACCGAGCTTGCCCGCGTCGCCACTGCGGAGCGCAGCCACCTCGTCGTCGGTCAGCTTGAAGCCGCGAAGCGCCGCCTGCGGATTCGCTTGCAGCTGACGGCGGAACGCGGCGTCGCTGATCGCGCGCTGGATGACCTTATCGAGGTTCTTACTCACTTAGTGCTCCTTTTCACCGCTTTCATGCGGTGAATCTGCGCCCCATGCGGAGGCGGCTCGACAGGCTGGCTCACTCGGCTTGTGTGATCTACCTAACCTTCCCTCCCCTTCTCGCTTCCTACTCGAGCTCCGGCATGTCGACCGGCTCGCCTCTTGGACGACAAACGCCGCAGTGGATGGCATCTTCGACCACCAGCGCCCGGATGGTTTGATGTCGCGATCCTTTGAAGAGCTCCAGGACGAACGGATGGTTCTTCGCATGCTCACGGCACGTTCCCCTGCCGCAGAATCGGCAAGCGGCGAGCGCCGTCCGTTCGCACTGCCAGCAGTCCATCAGCTCCGCGCCACCGTCCCCCCAAGACCGGCATCGACATAATGGGCCGTCCGGGCCCGGAAATCACGTGCTTTTTCGCCTGAGGCTTTTACCAGCGCGACGAAGTCGGCGAGCTCGAGGGTGGCAACGGCAAGCGGGCCCTCGGCGGTGACGGTCGCCGACCTGGGGCGCGCGAAGAGCAGCGCGAGGTCGCCAAAGCCGTCGCCCGGTCCAAGCGTTCGGACCGATTGGCCATCTGGCAGGGTCACCCGGGCATGTCCTTCGCGGATGACGTAGTAGCGGTCGCCGGGGTCTCCAGCCCAGAAAACGACCTCGCCATCGGCGAAGCGCTCCGTCCGCATCCGCGCCACGATTCTCGTCAGCTCCTGGCCGTTTAGCCCTTTGAAGAAGGGCAGCCCGGCTAAGGCGGCGCGCTCGTCGCGGTTCGCTCGGATCCGTGCGGCGACCTCATAACGGTCCTTTACCCAACGATTGAAATGACCGCGTCCGAGGGACCAGAGCTCGACGGGCTCGAGCGCCTCGACAGTCGCGGAGCGGACGCTTCGGTCGAGAAGAGCAAGCTCTCCGAAGCCCTCGCCGGGGATGATCGTCCCGTAATCGGTGCCGTCCGGCGCGATCGCACGCAGCCGCCCAGAGCGGACGAGATAGAAGCGGTCGCCGACGCTCCCGGCGGCGAAGACGATGGCGCCGACATCGAATCGTTCGATTTGCAGGTGTGAGGCGAGCGCAGCAAGCGAGGGCCCGCTCATCCCCGCCAGGAATCGAACCCGCGCGAGCAGGCGAACACGTTCTGTGAGCTCCTGCGCCACGAGCCGCGCGCGCCGGGCGGCCGAGAGACGGATCGCAGCCCGTGTCATACCGAACAACCGGGCGGCGAGGGCGATGGCGAGTGGACCCACGAAAACAAGTGCGATGAGGAGGAGGACGAGAACACCGACGGCTCCGAGCTCAAGCAGCTCGCGAGCCGCGACGACGATGCGCGAGCGCCAGACGAGTACCGAGAGAAGAAGAGTCGCGAACGAGATCAAGATCGCGACCGATCCGAAGACCGCGAGCCCGACCTCCTCCAGCGTCCAACGGGCACGGCGCCGGATCTTGCGAATGGCCTGACCGCGAACGAACGCGAGTGCGCGCTGGCGAAGGAACGGTGCGTCCAGAGCGTCGACGAGGATGTGATAGCCGTCGAGCTCGAGGATCGGGAGCAGGTTCAGGAAGAACTGGAAGACCAAGAGGCTCGCCGCCTTGAAACCAAGCTCGCCGACGAGGGTCCCCGGTGTCGCGGCGGCGACGATCGCACACGCGGCCGCGACCGTCACGCCGGCGAATGGTCCGGAGAGCGAAACGATGACGCGCTGCCAGCGCGAGCCCAGGCTCATGTCCGTCGCATCGACATACGCACAGGGGAAGAGGTAGTACATCGCAAGGCCGAACCTGCGGACGCGGCGCCCGAAGTGCCGGATCGCGAGCGCGTGACCTGCCTCGTGGATCGATATCGAGAGCACCTGCAGCGCGGTCAGCACGACAAGACCGAGAACGTAGGAGCCATTGACGGTGATCAGCTGGTTCGCCGGTACGCGGGTCTCCTCGAACCAGAGCACCAGCCCGTAGAGGGAAAAGAACGCAAGGAACGAAGCCCCGACGCGCGTGAACGCGAGCCAACCGACGATCCGATAGACGCGATCCACGAAGGGGTCGGCGTTCGACCATCGCGCGATGTCCCAGACGATGAGCCGGCGCAGCCACATCGCCGCCAGCGTCAGCGGGTCGTACTTCATCGAGATCGCGCGCAGCTTTTCGTAGACGAGTGGCGGTTCCTCGCCGAAGAATCCGTTCGCGTTCATCGCGGCGGTCAGCCGCGCCAGGCGTTCGAGCGCGAAGGCGCCGGACC
>Ga0209805_1000121_pt1 | contig 42765 bp, 44 predicted proteins | sample GraSoiAngelo_148_FD_185905 | JGI IMG/M metagenome (GOLD analysis project Ga0209805, IMG submission 185905) | Grasslands soil microbial communities from the Angelo Coastal Reserve, California, USA - 14_1009_09_20cm (SPAdes) (version 2) | ecosystem: Environmental > Terrestrial > Soil > Grasslands ...
AGAGCGCAAGCCGGTCCTCCTTGGGCCCGCGGTGCGTCCGCTCGTGGGGCAGCACCTCGCCCGCCTCGTAAGGGACGATCCGGACGGCCGCCAGGATTCCGCGGCGGCTGCCGCCCTCGAACTCGTGCTCGTGGACATACATGGACGGCTCGGGGTCCTGGCGCAGCACGCCTTCGGCCAGCCAGGTCCGCTCCAGCTCAGCAGCGCCCTCGTAGTCGTCGCCCGGCCGGGTCAGCCGGGCGACGTTGTAGGGCGAGCGCTGCCACAGCGCCGGCAGCTCTTCCTCCGGGATGACGTCGTAGGGCGGCGCCACCACCAGGCCCAGGTCAGGGACCCGCTCCTGGTCGTAGCGAACCCCGCGCAGCGCCCTGACGTCAGCCACGGCCGCCCTTCAGAGCTCGACGTACCTCAAGTCGGCCATGCCGGGCACGCCGCGCAGCTCCTCGAGCACGTCCGCCCCGACGGGGTCGTCCACCTGGAGGATCATCAGCGCGCGGCCGCGGGGAGCGTCCCGGCCGACCTGCATCGAGGCGATGTTGATGTCGTGGCCGCCGAGGATCGTTCCGAAGCGCCCGACCACGCCGGGGCGGTCGGCGTGACGGCTGACGAGGAAGCGACCCTCGGGCACCAGGTCGACTCGGAAGGCCTCGATGCGGATCACGCGCGGCTCCCCGAAGAGAACTGTACCGGCGACCTCGAAGCCGCCCACCCGGAGGCTGACCAGGCTGGGGTAGCTGCTGTCGGACTTCGGGGTCCGCCGCTCGCTCAGCTTGATCCCCCGACCTGACGCCAGGAGCCGGGCGTTGACGGTGTTGATGCGCTCCTCCGTGAAGGGCGCCAGCAGGCCTCGGATCGCGGCGGCGGTGAGGAGCGCCACGTCCCGCTCCCCGACCTCGCCCTCGAAATCCAGCTCCAGGTCGGCCACCCGGCCGCCCACGAGCTGCACGTAAAGGGAGCCGAGCCGTTCGGCGAGCTCGCCGAAGGGCTTGAGAAAGGCGAGCTCCTCCGGCGCCACGGCGGGCGCGTTGACGGAGTAGCGCGGGAGCTCCCCGTTCAGAACAGCCGCCACCTCCTCGGCGACGTCGAAGGCGACCGAGGTCTGGGCCTCTTCGGTGGACGCCGCGATGTGGGGCGTTGCGATGAAGTTCGGCAGCTGCAGGAGAGGATTCCCGGCGCTCACCGGCTCCTCTTCGAAGACGTCTGCAGCGGCGGCCGCCAGTTGCCCCTTGGCCAGGGCGGCGGCCAGCGCGGCTTCGTCGACGATCCCGCCCCGCGCGGCGTTGACGAGGCGGCTGCCGGGCTTCATCTGGGCAAGCTGGCGGGGCCCGATCAGGCCGCGCGTCTTCTCGGTCAGCGGTGCGTGGACGGTGATGAAGTCGGCCCGGCCGAGGAGCTCCTCGAGGCCGACCAGCTCGACGTTGAACTGCTCGGCCCGCTCCTGCGGGACGACGGGGTCGAAAGCGATCACGTCCATCTCCAACCCCTGCGCCCGCTTGGCGACTTCCGTGCCGATGTTGCCGAGGCCGACGATGCCGAGCGTCTTCCCCCGGATCTCCACCCCGGTGAAGCGGGCGCGCTGCCACTCGCCGCGCCGGACGGAGGCGTCGGCCTGCGGGATCCAGCGCGCCACCGCCAGCAGCAGCCCGATCGTGTGCTCAGCCGCTGCCGTGATGTTGCCCCTGGGCGCATTCACGACCAGGATGCCGCGACGGGTGGCCGCGTCGATATCGATGTTGTCGACGCCCACGCCGGCCCGGCCCACGACGCGCAGCCGCCGTCCCGCCTCCAAGACCTTTTCGCCAACCTTGGTTGCGCTCCGCACGACCAGGGCGTCAAAGGCGGGAATGGCCTCGACCAGCTGGGCCTCGGTGAGCCCGGTCCGGACTTCGACCTCGCCGGCCTGGCGGAGCCTCCGGAGGCCGTCGTCGGCCAGGCTGTCGGCCACCAGGATGGCCGGCATCAGAGACTCAACGGCACTAGCGGGCGGCTACGGCCTCCGTACCGGTCAGGTGCGGCTGGGCCGCGTTCAGGGCGCGCCCGTCGGCCGCCCGGAAATCGAGCTCCTCCAGCGCCTGCTCGACGGCCCACAGCACGATCGCGATGTCGCCCTCGCTGACGGCGCCGAGGTGCCCGACCCGGACGATCCGGGCGCTCACCGGGGCCGTGCCCCGACCGGATGCGATGACGACGCCGTACTTCTCCCGGAGCAGGGCCCGGAAGGCGTCGGTGTCGATGCCCTCGGGCAGCACCGCCGAGGTCACCGTGGCCGACCGGTAGCCTTCGGCGGCGAAGGGCTGTAATCCCGCTGCCTGGAGTCCCGCCACGCAAGCCTCGCCGAGCCGGCGGTGGCGGGCGTAGACGTTCTGCAGGCCCTCCTCGCTCAGCAGCTTGAGCCCCTCTTGGACCGCGAAGGCCACGCTCACCGACGGAGTGGTGGGGGTGAAGCCCTTCTCGGCCCAGGTCCTGGCCGAGCGCCAGTCGAAGTAGTAGCGGGGCGACGTCGCCCGGGCGGCGGCCTCCCAGCCCCGCGGGCCGATCGCCGCGAAGGCCAGCCCGGGCGGAGCCATCCAGCCCTTCTGGCTGCCCGAGATCACGACATCCAGGCCCCAGGCTTCCATCTCCACCGGCATCGAACTGGCCGAGGAGATGGCATCGACCACCACGATCTTGCCCGCCTGGCCGGCCACCCGAGCCAGGGCCTGGAGCGGGTTCGTGAGCCCGGTGGAGGTCTCGTTGTGGGTAAGGAAGACCTTCTCAACCTCCGGGTGGGAGGCGAGCAGGTCGCGGAGGTCGTCGGGCTCGACGGGCTGGCCCCACTCGACCTCGAGCTTGACCACGTCGGCGCCGAAGGCGCGGTTGATGTCTGCGAAGCGCTCGCCGAAGGCCCCGCAGGTGCAGACCACCACGCGCTCACCGGGCGAGACGAGGTTGGCGACCGCCGCTTCCATCGCCCCCGTGCCGGAGGAGGTGAAGACGAGCAGGTCGGCCGCCGCCGGGGCGGCCATGGCCTCCTTCACGCCGGCACTGATCTCTTTCAAGATCGCGGCGAACTCGGGCCCGCGGTGGTCGATCATGGGGCGGGACATCGCCCGCAGGACCCGGTCGGGGAGCGGCGTCGGACCGGGGATGCGGAGCTGCGGCTGGAAGATCATGCTGCGGATCGGCGCCTCTACTTCTGGTCGCTGGTGAACGGGATCAAGGCGATCTGCCGGGCCCGTTTCAGCGCCTGCGTGAGCGTCCGCTGGTGCCGCGCGCAGGTGCCCGTCACCCGCCGGGGCAGGATCTTACCCCGCTCGGAGATGTAGCGCCGAAGGCGCGAGACCTCCTTGTAATCGATGTGGTCGGCCTTCTCCACGCAGAAGGCACAGACCTTGCGGTGCGCTCGTTTCGGCTTGCCGTCGCGGGGGGGCATCTTGCTTCTTGCTACGTCCTTACTTAACTAAAAAGGGATCTCGTCAGGGTCGACGTCACGGGCCGTCTCCTCGGCCATCGCCGGCAGCTCATCGGTGGCTCCGGCTCCAGCGGGCCGGCCGCCGTTCTGGCGGGGCTCCAGGAACTGGACGTCGTTCGCGATCACTTCGGTGGTGCGCCTTTTCTGCCCGTCCTGGCCCTCCCAGGAGCGAGTCTGGAGCCTGCCCTCCACGTAAACCAGGGACCCTTTGTGGAGGTACTGGGCGACCTGCTCGGCCAGGTTCCGCTTGCCGATGTTCCAGGCCACGATGTTGTGGTAATCGGTGAATTCCTTCTTCTCGCCATCGTTACCCACCGTATAGCGGTTGGTGGCGATCGAGAAGGAGCTCACCGGCTGCCCGCTCGGCGTGTAGCGCATCTCCGGGTCGCGGGTCAGGCGCCCCATCAGCAGCACCTTGTTAAGGCTGGCCATTGTCCCCCTCCTCCTCCACCTCGGAGGCTTCCGTGCTGCCGGTCGCAACGACCGGTTCTTGTGGCTGGCCGCCGTCCGGCTCAGTGGGCGCGGCCGTTTCCACGGCTGCGCTTTCAGCTGCCTCGGCCGGCGGCGGCGGCGCGGCGGTCGGCGCTGGGGTGGCGGGCGGCTTGCGCACGATGAGGTGCCTGAAGACCTGGTCCGAGATCTTGAGGGTCGCCTCCATCTCGGGCACCCGGCCGGCGTCGATCTCGAAGTCGGTGAGGACGTAGTGGCCCTCTCGAAGGTGGCTCACTTCATAGGCCAGGCGCCGTTTTCCCCAGATGTTCGTGCGTTGCACGCTGCCGCCGAGGCTCTCGATCAGCGACTCCACCTTCTTGGTGGTCTCCGGAAGGTCGGCCTCCTCCACGTCGGGCCGGACGATGTACAGGATCTCGTAATCCCGCAAGGGTTTGGCTATCTCCTCTCCATGGTTCAAGCCCCGGACCAACGGAGGCACCTCCGGCCGGGACCAGAAAGGACCCGGCTATTCTAACAGGGCGGCGCGGGCCGACCCCGGTGCCCTGGAACCCATGAGTAAGTCCAAGCGAAAGCAGCAACTGCGCCGTGATCGCCGCCCGGTCCGGCGGCAGAGCTGGTACGACAGGATCCCGGTTCTGCCCGTGGTGATGGGCTCGCTCGTCGTCATCGCGCTGGCCGGCGTCTTCGTCTACAACCAGCTCACGGTCCAGGCCAGCCCGACCCGGCCGGTGAGCGCGATCCAGTGCACAGCCGGGGAGCAGGCTGCCGCCCACTACCACGCGCACCTCGAGATCATCTACCTGGGCAGCCAGGTCAACGTCCCGGGCGCGATCGGCGTCTCCAACCCGGTCACCGACCAGACCACCGGCTACGTCACCTCGGGATCCTGCTTCTACTGGCTGCATACGCACTACACCGACGGGATCATCCACATCGAGGCGCCCGCGTCCGCGGCGAAGCGGCGGTTCACTCTGGGCGACTTCTTCGACGTCTGGCACATCTCCAACTCCTCCGTCCGGCTCGACTCCACACACCTGGCGACGCTGACCGTGGCGAAAGGCCAGAGCCTGAAAGTCATCGTTGACGGCAAGCCCTATACGGGCAACCCGCGCAATGTCGATCTGGGGCCGTCCGGTAATCACACGCAGATCACCCTGGAAATAGCGCCACCCGACACCCCGCAAACGCCGTTCACGTTCCCGCAGGGGCTCTAGCCTCCAGAAGCGTCCGGGCGGCCCGGTAGTTCTCGAGTGCGGCCGCGCCCTCTCCGGCCGCCAGCCAGCGGTCGGCCTGGCGCAGGTAAGCATCGGCTGGGATCGCACGCACGGGCTTTGCCTTCAGCAGGTCCCGCAGCTTCCGGAGCCGGGGCTTATCGGCCCGGGCCGAGATCGCCGCCCGCTGCTCCTCGAGGAGCCGGAGGGCTTGAGCCTCCCGGCCGAGGGCCCGCAGCGCCTGCGCCGCGGTCATCCGGGCGTCGACACCGAGCGGCCATTCGTGGGCGTCGAAGGCCGGTTCGAGCTCGGCGAGGCAGGCTTTGAATCGGCCTCGCAGGAGTTGGATCCGGGCCCGTTCGAGGGCGATCTCGCGGTCGAGCGTGGGGGTGGCGCCGTCGAGCAGGTACTCGACGGGCGCGCCCAGCCGGTTTGCGATCACCCGCAGCACGCGAACCGAAGGCCTGCTCTTGCCGAGCTCGACCTGGTTCAGGAACGCGCGGCTGAAGTCGCCGCCCGCGACCTTGGCCAGGCTCATCCCGCGCTGGGTTCGCAGGCGTCGCACGCGGTCGCCGAGTGTTTCCATCTGTAAAGCGATACTTTACGCCGCGCCGGGTGGCCTTAGCGGTAGGCCTTCGGGTCCAGGCTCCGGGTCAGCGACGTGAAGTTGCGAAAGCCGTCGGCGGTGACGATGCCCGTGTCCTCCACCCGCACACCACCCAGTCCCTCCTTGTAGAGCCCGGGTTCGACTGTGACGACGTCACCTTCCTCGAGCAGCATGTCAACAGGGCGGAGAACCGGCAGCTCGTGCACGTCGAGGCCGACGCCGTGCCCGGTCGAGTGAGTCATCAGCGCCACCTCGGGCGACCCCTCAAAGCCGGGCGTGACGGTGCCGAACCCGTGGCCGACCAGGACCTTGCAGGCCGCCTCGTGGATGGCCCGGCCGTTGACGCCGGGCCGGATCGCGGCGATCGCGGCCGCCAGCGCGTCCAGGCACGCCAGGTGCATGCGCTGGACGTCCGCACTTGTCTCGCCGACGACGACCGTCCGGGTGAGGTCGCCGTGGTAGCGGGAGACGCGTCCGCGCGGGAAGATGTCGATGATCACCGGCGCGTTGGCCAGAATCGGCCCTTCGCCGCGCCAGTGCGGCATCGCGCAGAGCGGCGAGCCGGCGACGATCATGTCGTCGCAGGAATACCCGATCTGGTTGAGGGCCGCCTGCCCTGCGGTCAGCAATCGCTCGGACGTGAGGGGCCGGCCATCGGCCCACAGGTCGCCGTCCTTGACCTCGGCGGCGGCGAGCTGGTTCACGATCTCGGCACAGGCCGCCTCGGCGGCCCGCTGAGCGGCGTGGATCCAGTCGGCTTCCTCAGCCGACTTGCGTCGCCGCTGCGCAACGAAAAGGGCTTTGTCCAGCTCGAGGTCGACGTCGGCGCTTCTCAGCGCCTCGTAATAGGCGGCGGGGAGGCGGCCGGAAACCCGTGCCCGCGCCTGGCCCCGCTCGCGGAGCAGCCCGGCTGCCAGCTGAGCCCAGGCTTGGTAGCCGTCCAGGTCCTCGCGCCAGCCATGTTCAGCCCGGTCCACAACCTGGCTAGCCGTGCTCGTCTGGCGACCCCGCTCGATCTCCATCACGTTCAGGACCAGGACGTCGTCTCCCTCACCGAACCGGATGTACAGGGCCGGGTCTTCGGTCAGGAACCGCGTGGCGTAGAAGAACTCGGAGTCTTCGCCGGCGTTGATCAGCAGCAGCGCCGGGGCTTGTTCCACGTTTTACAAACTAGCCATCCTGGCGATGGCTCGCGAGAAAAGCTCCGCCAGGGCGGCCGGAGCCTGGGCTTCAACTTCGGACTGGACAGCGTCGGCCACCAAGGCCGGGAAGCTCGAGCGCAGGAGCCGCAACTGCTGCTCGTAAACGATCGGCAGCGCCCAGGTCCGGGGTGTGACGCTGCCATCGAGGTTGAGCCGGCCCTGGAGCTGATAGCCGTCGAGGTAGGCAAGCTCGAACCCGAGGCGGCGGAGCTCCGCCAGATCGCGCCGGAGCGTGCGCTCGGAGACGCCACAGGCGCCCGCCAGCTCGGACGGATGCTGGCCGGGATGCCTCACCACCTCGGAGAGGATCGAAAGTAGCCGGTTGAACCGCTCTGCGCGGTTCATCGCGCCCGGCGCGGTCCCTAGCCGATCTCTTCCCAGGAGGGCGGATGCCCGGCGTCGAAGTCCGGCTCAGCCTCGTCCTGGTTGTTGGTCGTCTGGTGGTAGCGGTTGGCGATCACCTGGTAGGCCATCGCCTTGGGGATACCCAGCTTGGTCAGCGACTTGACTTCGTCTGACATGACCTTGTCGCGGGCCGCCTCGATCGCGGCCACGATCTCGTCCACCGACGCGCTGCGCTTGCTCATCTGACAGTCACCATGCTACCCGAAGCGACTTCCGGCTCAAACCGACCGGGCCGGTCCGGGCCGTCCGGCCGAGCGCAAAGCCGCTCACTACACTTGTTCTTCGTGCCCAAGCTCGCCCCTGACAAGATCCGAAACATCGCGATCTTGGGGCATTCGCACGAGGGCAAGACGACCCTAGCCGAGGCCCTTCTCCACGTCGGCGGCAGCCTTCCGCGGCTGGGCTCCACCGACGCCGGAACCTCTGCCCTGGACTTCGAGCCGGAAGAGTCGCGCCGCAAAATCTCCATCGCGGCCGGGGCCGGTCATCTCGAGCACGACGGCCACAAGGTCAACCTGCTCGACACGCCAGGTTTCTTCGACTTTGCGGGCCAGGTCGTGACGGCTCTCCGCGCCGTCGAGGGCGCCCTGATCGTGGTGAGCGCCAACTCAGCTCTGGCGGTCGGAACCGAGATCGCCTGGGAGCATTGCAATCGCGACTCCAAGCCCCGCCTGGTCGTGGTCAACAAGATGGACAAGGAGAACGCCGACTTCTTCGCGGTGGTCAGCTCACTTCGAGAAGCGCTGCGGCCGAAGCCGGTGCCGATTCAAGTGCCGATCGGCTCAGAGGCCGGCTTCAACGGCGTCGTCGACCTCCTGAGCATGAAAGCCATCGTCAGCGGGGGCGACGGCAAGGCCCAGGAGACGGACATCCCGAACGATCTCAAAGGCCGCGTCGAGGAATACCACGCCCAGCTCATGGAAGCCGCCGCCGAAGGCGATGACGAGCTCCTCGAGAAGTACCTCGACGAAGGTGAGTTGAGCGACGCGGAGATTCAGAAGGGTTTACGGGAGGGCATCGTCGCCGGCAGCGTCGCCCCGGTGGTCTGCTGCTCGGCGACCAAGCTGCTCGGGGTACGCACCTTGCTGAACACAGTCATCGAGCTCTTCCCGCCGCCATCGGTGCCGGCTGACGGTCCGGCCAAGGCGCTGGTCTTCAACACAACGGCCGACCCCTTCGTCGGTCGGGTCTCCTACTTCAAGGTCCTGGCGGGCTGCCTGCGGTCTGACCAGCCCCTCCGGAACGTCGCGCGCAACGTCGATGAACGTGTCGGCTCGCTCTTCTTCCCGCGCGGGAAGGAGCACATCAACACGCCCGAGGTCTGTGCCGGCGACATCGGCGCCGTCGCAAAGCTCCAGCACACGCTCACGGGCGACACCGTCGGCGACCGGGCCGCTGCAGCCGAGCCTGAGATCGAGCTTCCGCACGCCGTCTACACGCTGGCCATCTTCCCGAAGTCGCGCGGCGACGAGGACAAGATCGGGACCGGCCTGGCCCGCCTCGCCGAAGAGGATCCAACCCTCCATGTCGACCGCAACGAGGAGACCCACCAGCTGCTCATCTCCGGCCTCGGTGACGTGCACCTGGACGTGATCATCGAGAAGCTGAAGCGCAAGTACGGTGTCGAAGCCACCACCGAGCCCCCGAAGGTCGCCTATCGAGAGACTGTGGCCGGTACTGCCAAGGCCGAAGGCCGGCACGTCAAGCAGTCGGGCGGCCACGGCCAGTACGCGGTCGCGACGATCGAGATCTCGCCGGCGGGCAGGGGCGAGGGCTTCGTCTGGCAGGACAAGATCTTCGGCGGCGCCATCCCCCAGAACTTCCGGCCCTCGGTCGAAAAAGGCGTGCGCGATGCGATGGACAAGGGCGTCGTGGCCGGATACCCGATGGTCGACGTCAAGGTCGCACTGCTCGACGGCAAGTACCACACAGTCGACTCCAGCGACATGGCCTTCCAGCTCGCCGGTGGCGTTGCCATGCGGCGGGCGGCGCTCGACGCCAGCCCGGTCATCCTGGAGCCCATCATGGACGCCGAGATCAGCGTCCCGGACAGGTTCTTGGGCGACATCATGAGCGACTTGAACGGCCGCCGCGGGAAGATCTCAGGCACGGAGCCCGGCGACGGCACGACGACCGTCCGCGCGCAGGTGCCCGAATCGGAACTCGCGAAGTTCGCACTCGACCTGCGTTCCATGACGCAAGGTCGGGGCACCTTTGTAAAACGTTTTTCACACCGCGAGGAGATGCCGCAGCACCTCGCCAAGCCCCTGATCGAAACCTGGCAGAAGGAGCACGCGTCCAAAGAGTGAGGAGCTTGTGAGCGCGCCTAGCGCTCACGACGTCGTCGTCATCGGGGGAGGGGTGACCGGCGCCGGGGTGGCGCGCGACCTGGCCCGGCGGGGCGCTTCCGTGCTGTTGCTCGAGAAGGAGGACTACGGCGGGGGGACGAGCGGCTCCTCGAGCTGCATGATCCACGGCGGTCCCCGCTACCTTCAGTTCGACTGGAAGACCACCAAACTCAGCTGCGAAGACGCCGGCAAGATCGTGCGCATCGCCCGGCACATGGTCCACCGAGTGGTCTTCTTGATCCCGGTCCTGCCAGGTGACCGGAACAACCTCGAGCGGATGGAGACCGCGATGGAGGTCTATGACCGGTTTCAACCACTCAAGCTCTCCCATCCCCACGTCCGGCTCAACCCTGAGCAAGCCCTTGAGCTGGAGCCGGGCCTGGCTCCCAACCTGCTCGGAGCGGTGACGATGGAGGAGTGGGGAGTGGACCCTCACCGCTTGGCCTGGGCGAATGTTCAGGATGCAATCGAGCACGGCGCCCAAGCGCTCAACCACACGCGTGTCACCGGCCTGCTGCGGGACGGCGCGCGAGTCGTCGGAGTTCGCTACCGCGGTCCGGATGCCGCCACCGGCGAGGCCCAGGCCAAGGTCGTGGTCAACGCCACCGGACCTTGGTCGGAGGGGGTCGCCAGGCTGGCGGACGCAGTCGTGAAACTGCGGCCGGCCAAGGGCGTGCACATCGTCTACGACCGGCGGCTCTCCAACTTCGCGGTCAGCGGAGAGGCGGTGGACGGCCGGGACATCCTGATGGTGCCGCACGGCAACTTCACCCTGGCCGGGACTACCGACGACGACTTCTACGGTGACCCGGACGACCTCGATGTTCTGCCAGACGAGGTCGACTACATCCTCGAAGGCTTCGACCGCGTCTTCCCGGCCTTGCGCCAGCACCGAGCGGTGCGAGTGACGGCCGGCGTGCGGCCCACTCTCTTTCAGTGGCGGCCGAACGAGGACGACCTCTCGCGGCGCTACGAGATCATCGACCACCGGAAGCGGGACGGAGTCAGCGGGCTGGTGACGGTCACCGGCGGCAAGCTCTCGATGTACCGCCTGATGGCGGAGGACGCTACCGACCTGATCGCCCGCGAGCTGCGGATCGATGAGCGCTGCACGACGGGAACGGCGCCGCTGCCGGGTTCGGAAGCTGACCTCGAGCCGGCGGCGGCGCTGGCGCGGGCACACGGCCTCACCGCGCTGGCAGTGGCCAGGCTCCAGACCCGGCATGGCTGCCGGGCGGCCGCGGTCCTCGATGTAAAACGTGGAACATCGGGGCTCGTTTGCCGCTGCGAGCCTCTATCGGAGGCGGAGCTGATCTGGGCCGCCCGCCAGGAGCAGGTGCTGACTTTGGCCGACGCCTTTCGCCGAGTGGGCCTGGCCGCCGGCCCTTGCGCTGGCGCGGCCTGCGTCGAGCGCGCCGCCCAGGTGATCGGGCGCGAGCTCGACTGGAGCCCCTCCCAGCAGCGGGAGGCGGCCTGCGATTTCATCAAGAGCCTCTGGGTCGGGCGCGCGCCCGTCCTGAATCGTCGGGGGTGGGCCCAGGAGGAGCTCTCTTACGGTGCTCGCCGGGGGTACAGGTAACCGTGGCCGACCCTCGTCAGCGCACCGCGGCGCTCGCCAGGCTGGCGGTCGCCTATGCCCGCCACCAGGTCCGCCGGACCATCCGGCGCGCCCCGCCCCGTGGGGTGGCCGAGGTCCGCGCCCGTTACGCGGCTGACCACTACGAACACCTTACGGCCCGAGAGCGCGCGCTCTTTCCTGAGATGTCGCGCTGCATCAACTGCGGCGTTTGCGCGCTAGTAGCGGGCCGGCTCGGCCAGACCTATGTACCTGACCTGGCAACCGCCTACCTGCGGCCTCTACACCTGCTGCCGGCCACAGCCGCCGACTTCGACGGGCCCGCCTCCGCCGACCTCGCCGAGGCGGCCGCCGCCTGTCCGGTCGGCGTGCCGCTGCCGGCCGTGGCGGCGATCGTCCGACGTCTGGCGCAAGCTTGAAAAGAAGCGAGCGAGAGCGCCTCTCCCGCGCGGTGGCACGGGCCCGCGCTCTCCTCCCCGACCTCCCGACCGAAGAGCTTTATCGGCTCAACGCTCTGCTCGAGAAGGCTCTCAGCGCTAAGCGCCTCGATCCGACTGTGATCGACGACCTGGAAAGAGCGCTGCCCCCGCCCGCTCGGAGGCGGCGGGCACACCAGCCGAAGTCTTGAGGTTTGTCCACATGATGTATACAGTCTGGGGAAATCACACAACATCTGGACCGCTTGTCCTCGATCCGCTCGCTGGTCTCCGAGCTCGCCGCGCCGCTGCGCCGCTGGCAAACGCTCGAAAAGCAGCTGACCCGTATCGCGGGCCACTTCACCACCTGGCCGGCTGACGAGTTCGCGCGGTTCACCAACACCTCGATCGGACACCTGCCCGTGCGCGCCACCACCGCCGCCCAGCCCCCGCCTGTAACACCCTTCCGGCCGCCGGCACCCGAGTCGATCGCGCCCGGCGCGTTCGAGATGCGGTTCACTCGGCTGCAACGCGAGGGTCGATACGAGCAGATGTGGTCGATGCTCGCCGAGGATGCGCAGCGCTCCTGGGGCGGTGAGGACCGCTTCGTGGAGGAGATGCGTCGCCAGGCCGGCGCGGCCGAGCTCTTGGAGGCGGAAGTGTTCGCTGTCGAGATCGTCCCCGAGTGGACCGATCGCCACCGGAACCGGACTTATCGCAACGTGGCTCGCCTCGCCGTCCGCTACCGCTTGAAACTGGAGCGGCGGGAGCTGAGCTTAGACCGTCAGGTCCATCTCATCCCGGCCGCCGACGGGTGGCGAACGCTCTGCTACCCACAGGCAAACTGACCGGGCTGAGGGTCCCAAGTCCGCTGGTATAGTGGCCAGCAAGCCCGCCATGATTCAGGAGACCGTCGAGGAGCAGAACCGAGCCCTTTTCTGGCACCGGCGCCGGCAGCTGGGCTCCAAGCCCCGCAACCTGATGCAGGAGGCTGACCAGCTCCTCTACTGGCTGGAGGAGTGCCTCATCCAGAACGTCCGGATCGTCCCGGGTTGGCTGATGCCGCGCATCGCCCATGTCATCAACCACACCGACCGCGACCTCCACGGTGAGCTCGGCCGCGATCGCCGGCCGGACCAGGTGATGGAAGTCTTGTTTCGGGCGCAGAGCGTCCTGATGGGCGAGCTCGTACGCTCCCGGCGGGAGGCCAAGGTCATCCCGCTCTTCCGCCGCTAGCCAAAGCCGGCTGACTTGCCCGGCCAGTCCTGGAAGGTGGACCTTCACCTCCACAGCCGCTTCTCCCACGACAGCCGCACCCAGCTCGAAGACCTGGTGACACGCTGTGCCGAGGTCGGGCTGGACCGGATCGCTCTCACCGACCACAACACCGCCGAGGGGGCCCTGAAGCTGCAGGAGCTGGCGCCCGAGCTGGCCATCGTCGGAGAAGAGGTGAAGACTACCGAGGGCGAGGTGATCGGCCTCTTCATCACCCGCAGCATCCGCCCCTGGCAGCGGGCCGAGGAGGTGATGGACCAGGTCCACGAGATGGGCGGCTTGGTCTATCTGCCACACCCATTCGACCGCTGGCGCTCCCACTTCCTGCCCGAGCGCGTGGTCCGCCTGGCGGAGAGGATCGACGTGATCGAGGCCTACAACCCCTGGTGTGACGCCGGCGCCAACCTCGCCGCCGAGGAGATGGCCCGCGACCTCGGGAAACCGGTGGGCTGCGGCTCCGACGCCCACGCGGCCTCCGAGCTGGGCCACAGCTGGCTGGAGATCGAGCCCTTCACAAGCCCAGCCGAGTTCCTCGAGAGGCTGCCCCGGGCGGCGCTCCGGCGGACGGCCGAAAGCGGCTCTCACCGCCGCGGCTGAGGTTCTTCAATGGCCGGCCTGCTGGTCTGCGGGTCCATCGCCCTCGACGACCTCGAAGGTCCCTTCGGCAGAGTGGAAGACGAGCTCGGCGGCTCGGCGATCTACTTCGCGCTTGCCGCGAGCCTGATCCGGCCGGTCTCCGTCTGCGCGCCGGTCGGCCGCTCGGACGCCCAACGCATTCACGAGGTAACCGCAGGCCGTTCGATCGACCTTGCTCTGCTGGGTGTCGTGGACGCTCCCACCTATCACTGGTCCGCCCGCCAGCAGCGAGGGTCCAACCTGGATCTCGGCAGCCGGGACTCCATCTACGACGTCTGGGAGCCGCAGCCGCCGGCCGGCTTCGAAGGCTGGGCCTTCGTGGGCTCGATGCGACCCGACCGGCAGGCGCTGGCCGCCGCCAGGCTTGAGGAGGCCGCGCTGCTGGCCGGCGACTCCATGCGCTCGTACCTGCGAGGTCGGCCCCCCGCGGCGAGCCAGCTGCTGGAGGCTTGCGATTGGTTCTTCGCGAACGAAGAAGAGCTCGCAGCACTCGGCGGCGACGTCCGGCGAGCCGCCGACTTCCGGTCCGCCAGCGAACTCTCCGGCCTGGTCGTAAAGGCCGGGGCGCGCGGCTGCACCGCCTGGACCCCGACCGGCGCGCTGCACGTCCCGGCGCTGACGGAGCGCCCGGTACTCGACGTCACCGGAGCTGGCGATGCGCTGGCGGGCGGGTTCCTGGCCCGCTGGCTGGAGACCGGCGGCCAGCCCGAAGGCCTGGCCGACGCACTCGTCTATGGAGTGGCCTGCGCCTCCATCGCAATCTCCGACATCGGGGTCCGGGGCTTGGGCCAGGCCACCGCAGACCAACTCGAGGAACGAGTCGAGGAGGTGTGGGCATGCCTGAATGGCGAATCCGCGAGACGGTCGTAAGCGTGGTCGAGGGTGACCTCACCGAGCAGGCTGTGGACGCGATCGTGAACGCCGCCAACAACGACCTTCAGCTGGGCGCTGGAGTGGCGGGTGCGATCGCACGCAAGGGCGGTCCAGAAATCCAGCGAGAGTGCGATCGGCACGGTCCAATCAAGGTGGGTGAGGCGGCTCTGACGGGCGCCGGCGACCTAAAAGCCCGCCACGTGATCCACGCCGCCAGCATGCACCTCGGCGGCCGCGCCTCGAAAGACTCACTCGGCGCGGCGATGGACCAGGTCTTCCGGCTGAGCCGCGAGCACCAGCTCCGGAGCCTGGCCGTGCCCGCGGTCGGTTCCGGGATCGCCGGACTTCCCATGCGTGACTGCGCCGAGGTGATGGCTGAGTGCGTCAGCAAGGCGGCCGCGGAGGAGGGCGCGCCGCGCGAGGTCCGTTTCGTCCTCTTCGGCGAGCCGGCCGTTCAAGAATTCGAGTCGGCTTTCGGCCGGCGCTTCAGGTGACGATGGGGCTGCCGCCGGCGGCCCCTTCGCGGGTCCGCCGCCGCCCGTAGAAGAACACGATCACCCCCAAAAGGACCAGAGGGACGCTGAGCATGATCAGTACCCAGCTGACCGGATACTGCGCCTCGCCAGTTGGCAGCGGGCCGCCGATCAGACCGCCCTCGCCTGGCTTGGCGGTCGGCACGTAAAACCGCCCGTGGGCCTCGTCATAGCCGACGGCTCGGGAGTCGGCCTGGGTCTGAACCGAGCCGGCGAACGTGACAGGGTCGCCGGTGAAGACAGCTAAGGCGCTGGATCCGCCGCTCGAGCCAGCGGCCAGGTACCGGTCGACCGCCGGATCGTAGATGACCTGCTCGGCTTGGCCGACCTGGGGAAACCGCCTCAGCAGCCGGCGATGCGCGAGGTCCCAGAGCAAGGTCAGCTGCATGCCGGGCGTCGTGCAACCGATCAGGGCCCGCTGACGCTTGGAGTCGATCGCGAACCCAGCCGGGAGGCAGGTTCCCGGGACCGTCCATTTCTGCACGAGCGCGTCCCGGTGCGGGTCCACCTGGAAGAGCAGGTTGCTGTCGGCGTCGGTGATGTAGACCATCCCGTCGGCGGGGTCGTAGCGCGGCTGACGGAGGCCCTTGGCGAGGTCGATGCGTTGCAACGCCTGGTTGCGGATCGCGTCGACCGAGGTCACGAAACCTTCGTCCGGGTTGGCCAGGTAGACCTTCCGTTCCCGGATGTCGTAGGTGAGCAGGTCCGCGCGCGTCTTGCCCCCGGTTGGCACCTTGGCGAGGAGGCGGTCGGTGCGGCTGGAGGTGGGCGCCACGTCGATGATCGCCAGGGTGCTGTCGCTGTTGCCGGTAAACAGCTTGCCGAGGTCGGGAGCCAGCACGATGCCGAAGGGCTCGACGCCGAGCGGGATGGATTTTTCGAATTTGGCCGCCGCCTCGGAGATGTCGTAGATATCGACCGCCTTCATGGTCGTGTTGGAGGCGTAGAGGCGGTGCGCCCGCTGGTCGACCGCGACCTGGCGGACTTGCAGGCTCACGCCAGCCTGGTTGGGAGCATCGACCTTGTAGAGGGGCTCCTCGCAGGAGATCACCAGCAGCAGGACCAGGAGGACCAGCGACCAGATCCCCCACACAACAGACCCACTATAAGTAATTCGGATAGCGACTAAGCCAGTTTCGGCTGGGAGCGAGTGGCTCAGCCGGTCAGGGGGGAGCCGGGGATGGAGGCGGCCAGCAGCAGGAGCGTGAGCGTGATCAAAGCCACAACGGTCACCCCAGCTACGAGGTTGGCGACCGGGCCGTTGGTGAACCTTCCCATCAGCCGGCGGTCGTTTATCAAGACCAGCATGTAGATCAGGATCGCCGGGAGGATGAGCCCGTTCACGTCCTGGCTCAGAAGGATCACCCGGACCAGTGGCAGGCCGGGGAGTATTACGGCCAGGGCACCGATCACGATCAGGCCCGTGAAGATCAGGAAGAAAGCGGGCGCCTCTGAGATGCCGCGGTCGACGCCCCGCTCCCACCCGAAGGCTTCAGTCACCGCATAGGCGGTGGACAGGGGCACCACGCAGCCCGCCAGGATCGAGGCGCCGACCAGCCCGACGGCGAAGAGGAGCGTGGCGAAAGGACCGGCGACGGGTGCCAGCGCCCGCGCGTAGTCGGCCGCTCCGAGGTTACCGAGCAGGTCCGGCCGGATATGTCCGAAGAGGACCGCAGCAGTCGCCACGATGATGAAAAAGGCGATGAAGTCGGTGACCAGCGAGCCAAGGATCACGTCCAGCCGGCTGTACGCCAGGCGGTCGTTGGGGATGCCCTTCTCCGCGATCGCCGCCTGCAGGTAGAACTGCATCCAGGGCGTGATCGTGGTGCCCGTCACCGCGATCGCGAGCAGCCAGTAATCGCGGATGGGAACTACTTGAGGCACCACCGAGGCCCGCAGCACCTCGGTCCAGTCGGGGCGGATCAGGAACCCGGACACGACGTAGGTGACGTAGACGACCCCGATCGAGAGCAGGACCCGCTCGACGACCGGGTAGCTGCCGCGTACCACCAGCAGCCAGATGACTACGGCCGCCACCGGCACCGACAGCAGCCGCGAGAGGCCGAGCAGCTCCATGCCCGCGGCGACGCCGGCGAACTCGGCGACGGTCGTGGTGGCGTTCGCGACCAGGAGGAGCAGCATCGCCAGGGTGGTGCTGCGCACGCCGAAACGCTCCCGAATCAGGTCGGCTAGCCCCTTGCCGGTGATGACCCCCAGGCGGGCGCTCATCTCGTTGACGACGATCAGCGAGATGGTCACGAGGACAAGCACCCAGAGCAGCTTGTAGCCGAACTGGGCACCCGCCTGCGAGTAGGTCGCGATGCCGCCCGCGTCGTTGTCCGCGTTGGACGTGATCAGGCCTGGTCCGATTACCGCCAGCAGAATCCAGAGCCGGCGGAACCGGCGGAGGCGGCCCAGCACCTCTCAGCGAACCCGGGGCAGGCGGCGCTTTACACCCTCAGGGAGAACCCTGTCGAGGGCGTCGTCGACGGTCACGATCCCGCGCAGGCGTCCCTCGTCGTCGACGGCAGGCACGGCCAGGAGGTTGTACTTGGTCAGCACGGCGGCAACCTCCTCCGCGCTGGCCTCGAGCGGGACCGAGACGATCTCGCGGCGCATGAACTCCGTGATGGGCGTGTTGGGGTTGGCCACGATCAGGTCCCGGAGGGAAAGGACGCCCCGCAGGTGCTCCTCCTCGTCCACGACGTAGACGTAATAGATCGACTCGGCCTCCGGCTCGAGCACCCGGAGAGCGTCGATGCACTCCTGGGCGGTGAGCCCAACGGAGACCGCCACGTACTCGGTGGTCATCATCCCGCCGGCGGTGTCCTCCGGGAAGGCGAGCAGCTCCCGGACGTCGTCGGCCTCGTCCTTCTCCATCAGCCCGAGGATCTCGTGGGCGCGTGCCTCCGGAAGGTCGGCCAGGATGTCGGCAACCTCGTCCGGAGGCATCTCCTCCAGGATCTCGGAGGCGCGCTCGGAGTCCATGTGCTCGATCACCGAGACCTGCTCCTCCGGCTCCATTTCCTCCAGCGTGTCGGCCGCCACCTCGTCGGTCAGGGACTCGAAGATGGCGCTGCGTTGCTTCGCCGAGAGCTCCTCGACGATGTCGGCGATGTCGGCGGGATGGAGCTTGCCGATCCGTTGCGCCGAGATCCGGAGTCGCACGGCGTCCTGGGAGCGGTCGCTGAGCGATTGAACCGCGTCCCAGGAAACCAGCACGATGGGCAGGTCGCGGCCAACCAGGCGGGCGACCCGTTTGCCGACGACCTCCAGGCCGAGCCGGCGGAGGAGACCCCGCATGCCGATGTCCGCGGCGACGAGCAGCATCCGCCCCCCGCTCTCCACCAGCTGGAGGTCGTTGACCCGGACCACCCGGCGGCCGTCGGTGTCGATCACCTGTTTGTCCAGCACGTCGCGCGCGAGCCAGATGTCGTCGGGATTCGCGGGCAAGGGCGAGACCTCCTCCCGGGGCACCCGGAGGGCCACCTCGCGAGCGGCGAAGGTGCGGACCTCCGACCAGGGCACGACGAGGGCCTGGCGCCTGGACGTCACGATGCCAGTCACCAGGGGGTAGGGCTCGATGGGCGTGACGGTCACGTCCCGGACCCGACCGGCCCGCCGCTGGCCGACATCGACGACCTCCGCGCCGAGGAGCTCGGAGAGGAAAACCACGGCATGACCGTAGCACCGGCACCGGCCACCTGATCTGATCTAAGGTTGTATTCAGGGAAAGGGGCCAGTAGAATACGCAAGACCCCGCCGCGGCACCCGAAATCTTGAGTCAAGGATGGTGAGCTAATGGCAGTGACTGGCTATTGCCTTAAAGACAAAAAGAATGTTGAGATCCAGAATCCGCAAAACATCACGATGAAGAACGGCAAGCCGGCCATCACCGGTACCTGCCCCAACTGCGGGACCAAGATCTTCAAGATCGGCAAAGCCAGCTGACGGCTTTCGGAGTCGATCGAGAAAGGTCCGCCAGAGGGGCGGACCTTTTTCATTCCCGGGCGATTTTGGGCTGGTCGGGCGGTTCCACCTCGTCATCCGGGATCTTCTGCTCCATCGCCTGGAGCAAGAGCTCGGTAGCCGAGATCGCTTCGTCGACGCCGAGGATCTTGAAGATCCGGATGTTGTTCGGGTTGTTGACGCGAGCGATCGTGTGGGGCACGTTGAAGTGCTTCTTGGCGATCTGCAGGGCGACCAGATTGTCCTCGTCGTCACCGGTTGCGGCGATCACGAAGTCCGCGCGCTCGATGCCGGTCGTGCTGAGAAACGACATCTCGTCGCCGTCGCCGTTCATGACGATGCTGCCGAGCTGAGTAGTCAGCCAGTCGGCGCGGATGGCGTCCTTCTCGACCAGCAGGACTTCGTCGCCCCGCTCGAGGAGGTCGCGGGCCAGGTAATAGCCCACCTTGCCTCCGCCGATCACGATCACATACACAAGCTCAATCCTTCTCGATCATCGAATGGATGGTTTCCGCCCCGACGATGGTCGGGCAGAAGGTCTTCAGGCCCAGCTTCATGTAGACCTCGTTGCGGACCGGGTCGTTGATCTTGCAGATGACGCGCGGCACGTTGAAGATGTGCTGCGCCATCTGGCAGGCCATGATGTTGCGGTTGTCGCCCTCGGTGACGGCCACGAAGACGTCGGCTTCTTCGATTCCGGCACGGCGCAGCATGTCCTCGTCGATGCCGTTGCCGACCAGCGCGTTGCCGGCGAAGTTGTTGCCCAGGCGAGCAAAGGCGGCGGCGTTTTGGTCGATGATGGTCACGTCGTCGCCTTCGCGGACGAACTGCAGGGAGAGCCGCGCGCCGACCCGGCCGCAGCCAACTATGACGACGTTCACGAAGAATCGATTATGGAGGGATCGCTAGCATTTCACCGAATGCGATTCCCCTTCACATTCATGGGGGCGCTGTCGCTCCTCTTCGGGGCCTGGGTGGGCGCCTACACGTTGCTGCATAGGCCGGCCGATACACTCACGCTGGCCCTGGAGCTGATCTCGACAGTCCTGCTGCTTGGCTTCGGCGGCTACGTGGTCTACCGCCGGCTCGCGCGCCGGAGCGCGGCCTGAAGTGCCTCACCACCAGGAAGCTGCCCGGATCCTGGTCCCGGTAGGCGGCAACAACATGGACGAAGAGACCATGCGGATCGCCTGCCGGCTGGCCCGCCGCGGCCAGACCAAGCTCTACGCGGTCCATATCCTGGAAGTGAACCGGTCGTTGCCCCTCGGGGCGGTGATCGAGGCTGAGGTGGAACGGGGCGAAGAGGTTTTGAACCGCGCCGAGCAGCTGGCTGGCGAATACGAGCTGGAAATCGAGACCGAGCTCGTCCAGGCGCGCGAGACGGGCCCGGCGGTGGTCGGCGAGGCGGAGGAATGGAAGGCTGACCTGATCTTCATGGGCCTCCCCTACAAGAAGCGGTTCGGGGAGTTCAACCTCGGCAAGACGGTGCCCTACGTGCTCAAGTTCGCCCCTTGCCGGGTGATCCTGTTCCGCGAGCGCCTCGAGCAGTAAGCGCGCCTGCCCGCCGACCGCCGTATCTGAGGCGTCTCTGGGCGGAGCTCGGCAGCGAAGGAACCCCGCCCGACACCGTGGTCCGGCTGATCATCATCGAGCGGCTGGCCAAGGCGGCGGTGCTGATCGTCCTGGCGATCTCGTTGCTCGTGATCGGCCGGCGCGGGCTGCTGACGCAGTGGGCGTTGGAGGCCCAGCAGGACCTGGTGCTGGAGACCGGCTCGGGCTTTTTTCAGAGGCTCGTCGACAGGGTGCTGTTGCTGATCGGAACCTACCGTCACCTGACCGCGCTTTCCGTCGGCCTGATCGTTTACGCCGGCCTGGAGGCGACCGAAGGGATCGGGCTGGCGCTGCGCCGGCGCTGGGCCGAGTACCTGACCGTCCTCGCCACCACCGTGGGCATCCCGTACGAGGCCCTAGAGGTGCTCCACCGCGTGACCCCGTTCCGAGTCGGCGCCCTGCTTCTGAACGTCGCGATCGTCGTCTATCTGGCCTGGCGCAAGCGAATCTTCCTCGACGTCTGAGCGGAGCCGGATCCGCTCGACAAGCAGGTAGGCGGCCAGAGCCAGGACGGCGGCGAGTGCCAGACCGGAGCCGACGAAGAGCGTGAGATCGAGAGCGAGGAGACAGGCGGCCAGCACGTAGGGGGACGGCGGCCGGGCTCGCGCCAGGGCGAAGCCCGGAACGAGCAAGAGCACCAGATCGTGCAGGTTCTGGTACGGGCTCAAAGCCAGCGAGGCGGCGATGACGAGCGCGAAGTCAAGTCTCCGATGAGGGCGGCGAAACGCGATCGCGAGCGCGACGCCGATCGCCAGGAAGGCGAGGATTGCGAGCGCCGTCGGGCGGATGCCGATCAGCCCGTCGAGCAGTCCGCGCAGGGAGTACACGGTCTGCCCGGAGATCGGCCAGTTGCCGGCGCCGCCCAGCAGCCAGGGGGCGACGACGCCCAGGTATGCGCCGATCCCGGCAGGGCCGAAGGCCGCGAGTGAGACCCCTGCCAGCGCCGCGGCCACGGCGCCGAACCCGGCCAGGGCGCGCCAGCTGCCACGGATCAAGAAAAGGACAGGTAAGAGGAAGAGCAGCTGGGGCTTGACCATCGCCAGGCCGGCCAGGACGCCAGCGCGGCCCTCCTGGCCACTTATCCAGGCGCGGTAGGAGAGAGCGAGGGGAGCCAGGACGACCAGGTCGGACTGGCCCTGCACGAGCGTCACGAAGAGAGGCAGGAAACCGGCAGCCACCGCGATTGCCAGGAGGCGCCCGCGTCCGCTCAGATCTTCCGCGTCAAGCAGAACTGCCAGGGCGACCGCGGCCAGCGCCAGGTTGACCGCCGCCCAGACCACATAGGCGCTCGTGAAGTCGAGCCAGCCGAGAGGCGCGATGAAGACTGTGTAGTAGGGCGGGTGGATGTAGGGCAGGACGACGTAGCTGGCCGCGCCCCAGCGGGCGGCGATCTGGCCCTGAAACTCCTGCTGGGCGGCCAGTTCATAGACGTGGGCGCCGCCCCGGCTCAGGAAGAGGCGGGCGGCGGCATAGAAGCTGAAGAAGTCAGGCCCGCGAAGCCCGTCCTGGAAGACTCGCCACCAGGTGAAGAGGTAGTAGGCGGCAGCCTCCAGGGAGGCGACGCCTCCGGCGGCCAGGCCAAGGCGCCGGAGGCCCGCCGCGGTGAAGCTCAACGACCTTGGTCGAGGCGCTCTGCGAAGCGGTCCGGCAGCTTGGCGTCGCGGATCGCCAGCTTGGCGCCCTCCCGGTCGTAGGCGACCCTGCGGAACTCGAAACTACTGGCGTGCCGGTCCCAGATGGCGTAGCTGGCGTCGGGGTTGCCATCTCGAGGCTGGCCGACCGAGCCGGGGTTGACGAGCTCGGGCCCCTTTAGACCGAAGGTGGCGACGTCGTACTCGTGGACCAGCTGGCCATTGCGGCGCCGGAAGATGCCCGGAACGTGGGTGTGGCCGTGGAAGCACACCTGCCCGTCGATCATGTCGAGGTTGGCCTCGGCCGTGGGGTTGTCGAGGATGTACTCGTAGATGTGGTCGCGGGGGCTCCCGTGCACGAGCAGCACCTCGTCGCCGACCTGGTCGACGTCAGGCAGGGTGCTGAGCCACTTGAGCCGGTCTTTGCCGAGGTGGGCGACCGTCCATTCGATGGCTTTCGCCGCGTCTTCGTTGAACCAGTCCAGGATGTCGACGTCGGTGCAGGCGCGGTCGTGATTGCCGACCAGCGTGGGCCAGCGCTTATCCCGCACGTAGTCGAGGCAGCGGATCGGATCTCCGCCGTACCCGACGACATCGCCCAGGCAGATGATCGCGTCGACCTCCGGCATGTCGGCCACGACAGCCTCCAGGGCCTGCCAGTTGGAGTGGATGTCGGAGAGAACCGCGATCTTCACGCCTGGGAGCCGTAGACACGCGGGTAGATGTGCTCGAAGACGATGGCGATGGTCGCCGCGACCGGGATGGCGATGAACATGCCAAGGATGCCGGCGAAGCTGAACCCCGCGATGAACGCCACGATCACCACCAGCGCCGGGAGGTGGACGGCAGCGCCGACGATGCGCGGGTAGAGAAACTGCAGAACGAAGTTCGCGATCAGGAAATAGGAGGCGGCGACGAGGATCGCTTTCAGCGGGGAGACCGACAGGCCGACCAACACGATCGGGACGGCGCCGATGAAGGGACCGACGAAGGGGACGAGCGCCGTGATGCCGGCGAGCACGCCGAGTGCGAAGGCAAAAGGCACGCCTTCGAGCGCCAGCGTTACGCCGACCGCCACTCCGATGATCGCGGCGATCGTGAGCTGACCGCGCAGGTAGGAGCGGAGCATGGCCTTGACCTTGGGGCGAAGCGCGTCGTAGTCGTCGCGGTAATCGGGCGGCACCAGGCGGCGAGCGAAATCCGAGATCTGATGCGCTTCGAGCGACATCAGGAAGGCCACGATCAGCATCAGCAGGATCTGGAGGAGGACGTTGATCGCCGCAAGGCCGATGCTCAGCGCATTGCCGAACTGGCCCAGCAGGAAGGCGCCCGCCTGCCGGTCGATGTTGTCGACGTAGGTGGTCCAGTCGACGCGGAAGCCAAAGATCTCGACTGGCTGGCCTTGGAGCTGCGTGAGCCGCTGCTGAGCCTGGTTGGCGATCGCGGGAGCCTGTGCCTGGAGCTGTTGGATCTCGGTCGTCAGCAGCGGGACGAAGACACTCCCGAGGGCGGCGACTCCAATCAGGAGGGCGGTGAAGATCAAGGCGATCGCGGCCGCGCGGGGCACGTGATGGTTCTCGAGCCAGTCCACACCAGGGTTGATCAGGAAGGCGAGCAGGGCGCCGAGCACAAATGCCGCGAGGGCGTCCCGGACCAGGTAGAGGACCACCAGGGCGATCCCGGCGGCGGCCACCGAGACCACGATCTGGAGACGCCGTCGGGCGCGCCGGGAGGGCGCCGAACTGGCCATGTCCTCTTGGCTCAGGCCAGCGCGGCGGCGGGGTTCCGCCGGATCGGCCGGCGCGGTTTCGGTGGGATCAGTGGTAGTTGACAAAGCGCCGTCTCATCCGGTTCTGGGGCACCAACAAAAAAAGCACCGCCAGTATGACCAAGACACCACGCAATAGAGCAGACAGGTGCCGCTCTAGGGAGCCGCCTCCGCTTCACTGACGCCCGGGCGCTCTCCGCCGCGCTGGAGAACGCCGGCCACCGCCGCCAGGCCAAGGAGTCCAACTCCAAGCGTGGCGTAGGTTGCCTCGGGTCCGACCACGGCCGAGATGAAGCCTCCGGTTGACGTGCCGATCACCATCGCCAGCTGGGTGAGAGCGAACCGCGACGAGAGAACGGCGCCGCGGTTGGAAGAGTCGGTCGCCTCCATCAGCGCGGTCACGTTGCCGACCTGGTAGATCGGGTTGCCCAGTGACGCGATTAGAAGCAAGACGGCGATCAGCCAAAACCACGGGCTCAACGCGACGCCGATGCTGACGATCCCAGTGATGGCAAGGCCTTGGGCCACCGTGCGCATGGTGCCGACGTTCCGCATCCGGCCCACAAGAATGCTGCCGGCGACGATGCCGCTGGCGAGCATGACCTCCAGCAAGGTGTAGGCCTGAGCGCCGTTGTCCGGCACGCGCTTGAAGGCGAGGGCGATCAGGGTCGGGAAGCTCATCGTCAGGAAAAAGGCTCCGAAGGCGGCGATGACAAGGTGCACGCGCGCACGATTCACTGCCCAGGTCCGGGCGACGCCGGAGAGCAGGCCGGCCTTGCGGACACCGCCGCCAAGGTCGCCCAGCCCGAGGATCAACAGACCGGCCAGCGCGAACGTGACGCCGTCCACGACGAAGAGCCAGGAGATCTGGGTGGTCAGCCAGATGAGCACGCCGGCGAGCGCGTATCCGGCCGCGCTGGCGATCATGCCGGCTGCCGTAAGCGAGGCGTTGGCGGGGCCCAGCTCGCGAGGCTCGACCAGCTCAGGGATGGCGGCCTGGCGTGCCGGCTGGACGACGGCGTTGATCGCCGCCAGCAAGAAGAGCGCCGGGAGGATCCACCAGATCCACATCTGCAGCACGGCCGGCACTGCGATGGTCAGGATGCCGCCCGCGAGCAGGATGGCCGCACGCGCGAGCTCGAGCAAGAAGATCAGCCGCAGTCGCGGCACGCGGTCCGGCAAAGAGCCGGCGATACCGCCGATCAGGATCGTCGCCAGAGCTTTGACGATGTACGTCCCGGCGACCGCGCGCGCGTCGTGCGAAGCCTGGTAGACGAGAATCAACGCGGCGACGGTGGTCAACGGGTCGCCGAGGCTCGACACGGTCGTGCCGAGCAGCAACCTGGCGAAGCGCGGTCGCGTCCAGAGCAGCTTCATCGCACCGCGTTGGCGGAACGCGGGCGCTGCTTCCGCCTCTTCCTGGAGCAGCACAGGAGCGTGGTAGAGCTGACGCAGCGCCTTGACGACGACTGGGTCGTACCAGGTGCCGGATCGTGCCGTAATGTCGTCCACCGCCTCTTCGTGCGTCATGGCACTGAGGCGATAGATACGCGGCGAAATGATGGTGTCGAATGAATCCGCCACTGCCAGAATGCGCGCGCCTAGTGGGATCGACTCTCCAGTGAGGCCGGCTGGATAGCCAGAGCCGTTCCAGCGTTCGTGATGGCTGCGAACCATCGGTGCGACGCTCGCCAGCGCAGAGTGTTTCGCAATCATGTCGGCTCCCACGTTCGGGTGCCGGCGCATTTCTTCCCACTCGTCCTCTGTCAGCTCGCCAGCCTTGTTGAGGATGTCATCGCGAACCCCGATCTTGCCCAAATCGTGCAGCGCACCGGCGGTCTTGATCTGCTCAATCTGTCTCCCGGACATTTCAAGCCCATCTGCAATCTGTGCTGCCAGATCCGCCACACGTTCGGAGTGTGATTCGGTATATCTGTCGCGCGCATCTAGCGCTTGAGCGGCAAGCTGGAGAGTCTGGAATCTCGCATCACTCTGCTGCTGAGCGTCCACCATATTCGAGCGAACCGCCACCAAGATTCCGAACAGCCCCGGGGCCATGATGTACCCCTCCGGCAGCTTGAGCACTAGGAACAGAAGGCCGCCGGCGAACCCGGAAATCATCATCGACCTGATTGTCGTAATGCCGACATTTTCGATCAGCGTTTGTACAACTGACCGACCGGACAAATGCGAGAAAATTCGGGCAGTGAGCGGGAAGTTAATCAGAATTACGCCGACCGTCAGGAGAGTTGTGCGCGTAGGCAGTTCCAAGAGGCTTGGTTGTATAGACAAGTTTGCGAGTAGCAGAGACGGCAGTCCGTGAGTTATCGCCAAGTTCGCCCTGTTGAAGAGGAATGCCCACCAAGCGACATCTTTGCCTGGTCGTCGACCATCGTATGTAAAGAGCCAAGTCACGACGCCGACGCCTGCGCCAGGGGCTACAAGAGCGATCGCGATCAGAAGTGGCGTAGCTAGGACGTGAACGCCTCGAGTACCCCGAATTGGCATAAGTCCGGCGAGCTGTGCCCCCACAGCAAGGTAGAGAACTTCCCAGATCAGGGGGACATGCGAATCGGATCCCGGGACGGGGGCCCCGAAGTCGATCGGGTGCAAGAGCCACGCCAACGGCACGAGCGCGACGCCGGCGACCACGACTAAGCCGACGTACAGCCGCGTCGACAGGTCCAATGACGCAAACGAACGCACGGCCACGAGATTCTAACAGGCGAAAAATCGCCTAGGAAGGCTCCTTCAAGGGCCTCCCTACGACTACTACTCGAAAATCAGGCGCGTGGCAGCTACGAGTTTAGACGAGCCACTCGCCGACAGACTGCGGGCGAGAGCTGACGGTCAGTAGCTTGCGAAGAAAGCTCAACATGTCCTACAACACGCTCCCTTTTCCGAGACTTAGGAAGTTCGTCCTAATGATTAGACGAAACGAGGATTGGTCTCTAAACTTGCCCAACACCCCGCACAAGAGAGTGTGCGCATGCCTCGCCTGAATCGCTTCCCACAAACTCGCGATCTGACGTTCATCAAAAATGGGGAACGGCTATTCCCGTACCAAGGGATAGGCGGTGAGACTTTAGCGGCTACAGATCCGAAAGTCTTATTAGGCCAAGTTTAAGCGCGAAGCCGATTGCGGCAGCTCGGTTGTTCGCGTCAAGCTTACGGTAGATGTTGCGGACGTGCGTCTGTACAGATGACGATGCCGTACCCATCGCGTTCGCGATCTGCTTTGCAGGTAAACCTCGCGCCATCAAGCGAAGAATTTCGTGTTCGGTCGGCGTCAGGGCGACCTCCGCATCAGTCCTGTCTGGCACGTAGTGAGCGGCCTCACGTAACACGGCGCCTAACATGCGACGCGGGACCGCCGTCTCGTCGCGGAGGGCAACGCGTATCGCCGTTTGCAGTTCCGTGGGGCCTGATTCCTTAAGGACATAACCGGCACAACCTGCCTCAATCATTCGCAGAAGATCTTCACTGAGATCCGATACCGTCCACGCGAGAACAGTAATGCCTGGGGTCTCTTCCTTAAGCCGCCGGGCAGTGGCCGCACCGTCCAATCCAGGCATCTCGACATCCAGTAGAACCACATCTGGAGTGACACGCTGCACCAGAGAGAGTGCTTCGCTTCCGGACGAGGCTTCACCGGCCCATTCGAGGTCCGCTGATTCGTCAAGGATTGCCTTTGCAGCGATCCGGGCAAGCCTCCTGTCGTCCACAACGAGGACGCGAACAGGGGCGTCCACCGTTGATTTCGGCATAACCGTGAGAGAGCTTAGCAGCCTGCCGCACCCTGCTTGGATACTAGGTGCTAGCATCCCGCGCATGGGGGGGTGGAAACCCAAGGCGCGAGCTTTCGAACTGGCCTCCGGAATTGCCGCCGCCATCATCGCACTTCTACTTCCGGGCCAAGCGGCGTTTAGTGGGCCACTCGCGCTTAAGACAGGTTATCTGACACTGCTCGTAGTCGGACTTGGGCTCTTCGTGGTACGTCTTCCACGTGGTGCCCTTCGATTGACTCTGATGGGCACTGAGGCCACGGCTATGCTTCTGCCGCCGCGGCTCGCTCTTGTCGTGGGGCTCACATCGGTTTTGACCTGGGTTGGTCGTGCTCACCCTGATCGTCATTTGGCCCAGACGGGTTCACCGCTCGCCTGGATAACGATTGGCTCCTCAGTCGCTTGGGTTCTACGAATGCGACCGGAAATTGCTGGATTTAGCCCAGTCGTCGTCGTCGTCAGCATGACGCTTCTGAACTGGGCCTTGACCTCGGCTTACTTCCAGCTCGTCACGGGCGAGGGCGTCGTAGCAGTCTTCCGTCGGAACCTCAATCGAACTTTCCTCGCGGCGTTTGTCTACTTTGCCTTGGGGGCAATCCTTATAGCCAACCTAATCGATGGCTCCCTGCGCGGCTATGTGCTGGCGACGATCGTGGCCATCTTGTCAGTTGTGCTGACGGAAACCATCCGCGAGCGCCAGACCCGCGTCGCTCTCGAGGCGCAAATCGCGGACACCCAGAGGCATCTTGCTTATACACGCGCCGCCGAGGGCATGATCCACAACCTCCGAAATCACCTAGCGGTTGCGAAGGCATACCTCGAAGACCTCCTTGCCCAGGCCAGTCCGCCGGCGGCTCAGGCTGACGGCGCGAAAGGGGCAGTCGATGACGCACTCCACTCCCTTGGCCGCCTATCCTTCGGCGCCAGCCCAAGGCTCGCCCTCGCGAAGGACCCGGCTGACCTTCGCGCACTGGCCGAGGCCTCAATCAACGGAGTCCGATCCAGGATGCGAGATCGTGATTGCAGCATCGAGACGAAGGCTGGCCTCGAGCCGATCCCTGTGCACGCTGACCAAACGCTGATCCGCGAGGTGATCACCAATCTCTTGCTCAATGCAGTTGAAGCCGCGCCGACGGCTGGCCGAGTGACTGTGACCGTCTTCAAGACCAAGAGGTTGGCCCAGGTTCGGGTGGCCGATGACGGGCCGGGTATTGCCGAAGATCTACGAGATCGGCTCTTCGAACCGCACTTCACGACCAAACCCGCCGGCAGTGGTCTTGGGTTATTCACCTCATACGGGATCATTCGCGAACATCGTGGCAAGCTAATTTACGAAGGCTCGCCGCCCAAAGGCGCCGTCTTCACTGTTCAGCTTCCTTTGGCCGGAACCAAGGCTTCCCGCGAGCTGCTGGCCGCCTCAGCGGTGGCTGACGAAGCGGTAGCCGAACCCGTGCACAGTCTCGACCCAGCCGGGCTCCCCGATCGCCTGCCGAAGGCGGTAGACCGCCTGATCAACTGAGCGCTCGAACTTCTAGTTGCGGCTCCGCGACGCCGCCCTGGGACGAGGCCTTGATTCGCGGCTTACCGCGTGCGGAGGTGGTTTGTTTGACGGTTCAGTGCTGGGCGAACGTCACGACGCCTGGCGAAGCCCAAGAATGTTGCCGTCCGGATCCCGGAGCCACGCCCCTCTCGCCGGGCCGATTTGCGCGATGTGGCCGGTGGTCTGCAGCGGGCCGTCGCCATAGTCAATGAACTTGACGTCGTGCTTCTCAAGTTCGCGAACCACGGCCTCGATATCGCCCACCTCGAAGTGAGCGAGGGTGTGGTCGGCCATGCTCGGTCCTCGGCGGAAGATTGAGAGTTCTGTTCCACCGCCACAGCCAAGCCGTACCGAGGCCGGGTTCTCCCACAGAACCTTGAGCCCGAGCGTGTCCGCATAAAAGCGTTTTGCGCGGTCGAGGTCGGTCACAGGGACTGTAGCGACGATCATCGAGGACTCCAACATTCCCGCACCTCACCAGCGTGGAACCCAGTGAATTGAACCGGGCGAGTATAAGCGCGGACCTCGGACGCGAGGCCCGCGGCGGCTTTCGCGTCTTCATAACGATCGCGTGGCCGTTCCAGCAGCCGGCCGAAAGAAGGGCGCCGCGAGCGCCACGTCGGTCCTGGACTCGGACTTGACGGGTGCGTACTTCCGCAGTGGAAAACGGGTGGTGCCGAGCACGCTCGCTCAGGACGACGATGCCGCCGCCCGGCTCTGGAAGATTGCTGCGAGCTCAGCGGCCTAGGGCTCGACTGACCAGCTCATCCGTTGCCGGGAAGTCCGTCTGCGGGTTGGCGATTCGCCCGAGCAGCTGCATCAGCGCGTGAACGTCGTCGGGCTCCATGTCGCCGAGGGTGTCCACCTCCGCCTCGGCGATTGCCCGCTCTGCGCGCGCGAAGAGCACCCGGCCCTTCGGCGTCGCCTGCAGCGCGTACCGGCGCCGGTCGCGAGGGTTGCGGCGGCGGACGACGTACCCCGACCGCTCGAGCGAGTCGATGACATCGACCATCGTCGCTGGGTCCATCCCGATCCGCCGGCTCAGCGACTGCTGCGACACTGCGCCGTCACTCACGACCGTGGCCAGGGCGGCGTACGCCTTCATCGTCAGCCCGAACTCGGTCAGGGCCGCATCCGCCTTGCCGCGGGCAATGAGGTGGGCGCGGGCCAGCAGGAAGCCGATCCTGCCTGCCAGTGCCTTCGGATAGGCGTCCATCGCTATTGACATCATAATAACCGCTAAGCATTGGTGGAATAAACCGTTCGCAGTGCCCATTATCGGTCCCAACGGGCGTGCAGAGCGCCGAGAGTTCCAGGAGATCGTTTCGATGAGCAGGGAAACAGGAGTTGCGCTCGTCACCGGCGCCTCGCGTGGTATCGGGCCGGTCATCGCCCGCGAGCTGGCGCGTGCTGGCTACAGGCTCGTTCTGACGGGCCGGTCGCAGAACGAGATCGAAAACCTGGCCAAGGAGCTCAACGCGATGGCGATTCCGGCCGATCTGACCGACGCACGGCAGCTCGAGGCCATGGCCGCCGCCGCCGTGCGCGCGCACGGCCGGATCGACGTGCTGGTCAACAACGCCGGCGGCGACCCGCAGCGCGAGTTCGACGCCATGACCTGGGATCAGAACCAAGCCATCATCGCCCTCAACGCGCTGGCGCCGATCCACCTCGCGCACGCGCTGCTGCCAGGGATGCTGGCGCGGGGCCGCGGGCACATCGTCAACATCTCGTCAATCGCCGGCCGCGTCTCGTTTCCGTACACCGAGGCGTACGCCGCGGCGAAGGACGGCCTCATCGGCTTCACGCGCGTCCTGCGCAACGACTACGGCGCGCGCGGAGTGAGCGCGTCGGTAGTGATTCTCGGCGCCATCCGCGATGCCGGCCAGGGCGACCGCACCGCGAAAGAGGTCGGCCTGAAGCTGCCGAGCGCGGGCACCTCACCCGCGAGAGCGGTCGGCCGCGCCGTGCTCACGGCGATCAACAAGGACAAGGCGGAGATGGTGGTCATGCCAGGTCCCGGCCGAGTGCTGAAGGCGGTGATGGACCTGTTCCCGGGCCTCGGCCCGGCGATGAACCGCGCGGCGGGCGCGGACGACACGATGCGAACCGTCATTGAATTCCGAAAGCAGCGACTGAACGGCTAAGTGAAAACCAGCCAGGCCGCCGCCAGCACGCACACGATGGACGCGACGAGCTTCGGCCGTCGCGTCCACTTTCCCTCGAGCTTGTAGGCCAGCACCAGCGCCGCGCCCGCGACCATCAGCAGGATGTTCGACACGCCGAGAACGACCACGGCCACCATCATGCCGGTGCGGCGCGGCCGGTCTCGGTGATGATCCTGAGCGGCTCATATAGGAAACAGTCGTGCGCTGGCATCGTGGCAAGCTAATTTACGAAGGCTCGCCGCGTAAGGGCGCCGTCTTCACGGTTCAACTCCCTTTGGCGGGAACCAAAGCTGCTCGAGACCTGGTCGCCGCCTCAGCGGTGGCTGACGAAGCGCTAATCGAACCAGTGCACGGTCTCGACCCAGCCGGGCCCTCAGATCGTGTGCCGCAGGCTATTAACCGCCTGGTCAACTGAGTGCCCGAACTAGTTCTCTTACCCGGTTTCCCGGACTCGTCGCAGGAGTTCGTCGCGGCTCAGCGGGTTCTTGTCTCGAGCCCTGATGGTAGGGGCCAGAAGGTCTTCCGATCGAGGTCGGTCCCTCTGGCGCTTGTTCGAGGTTGGCGGACCCAGTGGCCGGCGCTCGAGATATACCGGGCGCCACACCCCGAGAGGTGAGGGGGCCGACGCGCTGCCGGCCTCCCGAAATAGTCACTGCAGGTAGTCGAGGCGGCCCAGAATCCCTCCAGATCGCCGAGGCCGTCCCTCTCCGAGTCGGCGAACGACCGTGGGTAGGTCTGGTAGACGACTCCGTCCCGCCACCAGGTCGAGTCGGGCTCCACCAGTCGGTCTCCATAGAGCTCAGTGTTGGCCTGGCGACATACTGGATGAGGACATGACACAGCCGAGTGAGGAGCAGATCATCAACCGCCTCTTGGAACTCGAGAATTCGGAGGACGTAGACCGCCGCGCCGAACTCTTGGGCGAACGCTATCTGTCCCTGATCCACGACCCCGCCAGCAACCGCTCCTACATCCTGCAACACGGGACCGACGACACGGAGGGAGCGGAGGTGCCGCCGGGAACCGAGTTCTGGGAGTACGCGGACCAGGCCGAGGCGGAGCGCGCCTACGAGCAGCTGCTGGGAGAGGCCCGGCGATCAGGTGACCTCGTCGAGGATGACTCGCTGGAAGGAATCGGCGACGCGGAGACGGCTGGCGCCGAGATCCGCGACCGCTATTCGGCGCTTGACGAGGACCCACTGGTCGGCGATTCGGAAACCGAAGAGACGAGCTGAGCACCCCTGCGGCACCGATTGGGTATCGCTAGCCGATCAGGCCGCCGCAAATCAAAAGGTCCTCTGAGCGGCGCGGCGGCGCTCTAAAGCTGAGCTGTCGAATACCCCGTCAGCGACCAGGTTCGACCTGGCGCCCGGGCAGAAGGCGACGCTCCCATGTAGGAGGTTGTATGGCGCGGGCACCACGGAAAGCTCATCTACGAAGGCTCGCCGCGAAAGGGCGCTGTTCTTCACGGTTTAGCTTCCCTTGGCCGGAACCAAGGTCGGCCGCGAGCTGCTGGCCGCCTCAGCGGTGGCTGACGAAACGGTAGCCGAAGCCGTGCACGGTCTCGACCCAGCCGGGCTCCCCGATCGCCTGCCGAAGGCTATAGACCGCCTGGTCAACTGAGCGTTCGAACTTCTCGTATCCGCTGTCCCAGACCCGCCGCAGCAGCTCGTCGCGACTCAGCGTGGTTCCCTCTGCGAGGGCCAGGTGGTAGAGGACCAGGAAGGGCTTGCGGTCGAGGTCAAGTCGGCGCTCATCCAGCCAGGCCTGGCCAGAGCCGACATCGAGCAGCAGGCGCCCTCGGCGCAAGCGCGTCGGTCGTGCATTCGCTTCCCGGAGCTTGGCCTTGATGTGCGCCAGGAGAACCTGGTTATCGAGTCCCTTGACGAGGTAGTCGGCGGCGCCTCGCTCGATGCCGACCACCTGGTCGCCAGAGGAGTAACGGGCGCCAGTCAGGATCAGGACAGGAAATTGGGGACGATCGGCTCCTTCCTTGAAGAGCTCGAGCACTTCGAGTCCGTCCATATCGGGCAGTTCGTAGTCGAGCAGGGCCAGGTCGGGACGGCGGAGCTTGGCCGCGTTGGCAGCCGCTGCGCCGGTAGCGGCGATCTCGACCTGGAAACCCGCTCGCCGGAGCATCGCCGCCGACAAACCGGCCAGTCGCGCGTCGTCCTCGACAAGCAGGATCCGGGCCGTCCCACCCTCAGCCACGATGGGCCACGCTAGCACCTTCAAATTCTTTTGATAACTATCTGAACAGGGTCTGAGGACTTGTCCAGGAGCGGTCGCTAGCTTGGTGCCCGTGCAGACGAGACCCCGGACCCGAGACACCGTCCGGCGGCTGGAGGCAGCTCTTGCCCTGGTGCGCCAGGAGCGCTGGATGCTGACCGGCCTCCGGGGCGGCCGGATGGTGGTTCTCGGTGAAAGGCCCTCACCTCCGGAAGGCTCCGGCGGTGCCGGCGCAAAGACACAGCGAGTCTGCGAGCTGAGCCCGCTCGGCAGACGTTCGCTCTACGAGCGACGGCCCGTGGCGGTCTCGGGACTCACCCTCGAGGCCGCGCCGCCGCCGGCCGACGACGAGGAGTGGGAGTCGTCCTGGCCGACGTTGCTCTATGCGCCGGTCGCCGAAGTCCAGGAGCGCCCGGTCGGGCTCTTGATCCTAGGTTCGCGACGCCCTTCCTGGTACGACGACGACGACATCAGCTATGTCTGCGCGTTGGCCGCCACACTGACCACCTTCGTCTTGGCCGCCCTCGATCCTCTGCGGGGTCTCAGCCGAGCGGAGCGGATGGTGGCCTACCTGGTCGCAGAAGGCTTGTCTGGCGGGGAAGTGGCCCGGGCGCTCAAACTCGAGCGCCCGGAGGCCATTCAGGTCATCCAGAACGTGCTCAAAAAGCTCAAGCTGCGCTCCCGCACCCAGGTGGCCGAGCTCCTGGAGAGCGCCCCCGGTCGGCAGTGGTCCGCCTGACCGAAACCGGGCCGGCGCATGGGCCTAGGGACCGAAGAGGAAGACCTTGGTACCGCGGCCGGGTGCGCTGACCAGCTGGAGCCGTCCCCGGATCCCGGCCGCGCGCTCACGCATTCCGATCAGACCGTAGCCTTCGCCACTGCGATCGGAGACCCCGGATCCGGAGTCGCTGACCTCGACGAAGAAAGGCTGCGCGGCAAGGTTCAGCACGATGCTGCAGGAATCCGCACCGGAATGCCGCCGCACATTGCTCAGCGCTTCGCGAACCACCTGGAAGATGACTTCGCGCTGGTTCTGAGTGAGATCGTCCTCACTACCCAGAGCCTCGATCTCGACCTTGATGCCGTGGCGCTGGGAGTACTCCTCCCCCAGTGCCGAGAGGTCGCCCACCAGTCCACCCGGACCGAGCTGGTGGGTTCGCATCGAGCGCATCATCTGGCGGGTTTGCGTCAAGAGCCCGCGCACGATGTCGAAGATGTTGCGAAGCGTCTTCTCGCGATCCTGGCGCCCGTGGGCGGATTCGAAGTAGTACTTGAAGAGAGCCACCGCCGCGGCCAGGTCGGCGCCGATTTCGTCATGCAGCTCCCGGGCTAGCCGCGTTCGCTCCCGAGCGGCACCGATATCGACCGCGCGTTGCGACGCGTCACCCACCACGTCCTCGTCATCCCGCGCCCGTTCGAGCTCGCGCGACATCACGTCCAACCAGGCGACCAGCTTCTGGCGTGATCGGATCGGCAGCCGCGCTATCGCCTCGAGAACTTCCTCGTCGAGCTCGTGGCCGTCAGCGGCCCAGCCGAGAGAGCGAAGTCGCTTCAGCGGATCGTCTGCTAGAGCCATTTCTTGATCGTCTTGTGCGGTACGACTGGTAGAGCGCGAGCGCAAGTGGATGACGGATCCAACGCCGGATTCTGCGGTACGGCTGAAGGAGCCTACTCGTTTCGCTGGCCGCGTTTCGGAGGGAGGCGAGCTCTTCATCTACGTTTCGGAGCTCCCCCTCCACGCGCAGGTTCAGTTTACGAAGCCTCTTTGTCAAGAGGAATCCTCGCAAACCCAGGACCACAAACTCGATCACCATCGCGATGGCGCCCAACACCAGCATCCATAGTCCGGCCTCGCCGGCCAGGTTCACTCTTGGTCGGGTTCGTCGAGGCCGACCGGCGCGATGGCGACCACCGCGTCGCCAGGCTGGAGGCGCATCACGATCACTCCCTGTGTCTGCCGCCCGTACCTCGGGATGGCCTCGACGGTGGTGCGCAGGACCATCCCTTGCGCGGTGATGAGCAGGATCTCCTCCTCGGGGTCGGTCGCGTTGCGGATGGCGGCCAATCGTCCGACCTTCTCGGTCACTCGCAAGGTGAAGATGCCCTGCCCGGCGCGGTGCTTGCGCGGGTACTCGCTGACCGGGGTGCGCTTGCCGTAGCCGCGTTCCGTCACGACCAGGATGTCGCCGTCACCCTGCGTCACGACCATGCCCGCAACTTCGTCGTTCTTGCCGAGGCGGATACCGATCACACCCTGGGTGTCGCGTCCGGTCGCGCGCACCTCTGACTCTACGAAGCGGATGGCCTTACCCAGGCGGGTGGCGATGATGACGTCGTCGGAGCCGCTGGTCGGGGCTACCCAGAGCAGCTCGTCGCTCTCCTGCAGGTTGATGGCGATCAAGCCGTTGCGGCGCACGTTGGCGTACTCCTTCATCGCCGTCTTCTTGATCGTCGCCTGCTTGGTGACCATCAGCATGTAGCGGGCGTCGGCTTCCTCCTCCGGGCGCACGAAGACCGCCGTCACCCGCTCGCTGGGCGCGATGTCGATCAGGTTGTTGACCGGCATGCCCTTGGCGCTGCGTTCGCGATCGGGCAACTCGTGTACACGAAGCTGGAAAACCCGCCCGGACTGCGTGAAGAAGAGCATCGACGCATGCGTATGCGTGATCAGGAGGTGCTCGGCGTAGTCCTCCTCGCGGGTACCTGTGGGCGCCTCAGCGCCTGCGGTTGGTTTGGCGCCCCGAAGGCCCAAGCCGCCTCGCTTCTGGGCTCGGAAAGTGCGGCTCGGCTGCCGCTTGATATAGCCGCGGTGCGTCAACGTGACGACGACCTCTTCGCGCGGGATCAGGTCCTCGGCGGTGAGGTCGCTCGCCGAGTCGCCGGAGATGTCAGTTCGGCGCTCGTCGCCGTATTTCTTGGCGACGTCCTCCATCTCCTCTTTGATCAGCATCCGGACCTTCTGCTCGGAGGCCAGGATCGACTCCAGGTAGGCCATCAACTTGATGACCTCCTCGTACTCCTCCTCGATCTTGTTGCGCTCCAGCTGCGTGAGCCGCCGGAGCGTCATGTCGAGGATGGCTTTGGCCTGCCGCTCGGTCAGCCCGAACTTGGACTGCAGGTCAGTGCTGGCGGCCTCTCCGTCAGCCGCGGCCCGGATCGTCGCGATCACCTCGTCCAGGTTGTCGAGGGCGATCTTGAAGCCCTCGAGGATGTGGGCCCGTTCCTGCGCCTGCTCCAGCTCGAACCGAGTGCGGCGGAGGATGACGTTGCGGCGATGGTCGATGAAGAGCTGGAGCATCTGCTTCAGCCCCAGGATCAGGGGCCGGCCATCGACCAGCGCGAGTGAGATCACGCCAAACGTCTGCTGCAGCGGCGTGTGCTTGTAGAGGTTGTTGAGGACGGTGAACGGCCGCGCGTCGCGCTTCAGCTCGATCACGATCCGCATGCCCTCGCGGTCGGACTCGTCCGCCAGGTCGGCGATGCCTTCCAGCTTGCGGTCGGCCACCAGCTCGGCGATCTTCGCCACCAGGTTGGCCTTGTTCACCGCGTAGGGCAACTCGTCGATGATGATCCGCTCTCGCCCGTTGGCGGCCTCCTCGAACCGGTGTCGAGCTCGCACGATGATGCGGCCGTGGCCGGTGGCGTAAGCCGCCTTGATGCCATCGGTTCCCATCACGATGCCGCCCGTCGGGAAGTCCGGGCCCTTGATGAAGTGCATGAGGTCTTCAGACGTCGCGTCCGGGTTGTCGATCAGGTGGTTGATGCCGGCGGTCACCTCACGGAGGTTATGGGGCGGGATGTTGGTGGTCATTCCGACCGCGATGCCGGTGGCGCCGTTGACGAGCAGGTTGGGGATCCGGGCGGGCAGCACTGTCGGCTGCGTCTCGCTGGCGTCGTAGTTGGGCTCGAAGTCGACGGTGTTCTTGTTGATGTCGGCCAGGACCTCATCGGAGATTCGAGCCAGCCGCGCCTCCGTGTACCGCATCGCGGCAGCGGGGTCGCCGTCGACTGAACCAAAGTTGCCTTGACCGTCGATGAGCGGATAGCGCAATGAGAAGGGCTGGGCCATGCGCACCAGGGCGTCGTAAATCGCCGACTCACCGTGCGGGTGGTACAGCTTCATGACCTGGCCGACGTAGGCGGCGCATTTCCGGTAGCGCGAGCCGGCCGTGGCTCCCTCTCCGAACATTGCGTAGAGAATCCGGCGCTGAACTGGCTTGAGCCCATCGCGCACATCGGGCAGGGCCCGGCTGATGATGACCGACATGGCGTACTCCATGTAGGAGGTCTGCATCTCCTCCTGGAGGCTCTTCGGCAGGATCGTCCCGATGTTCATGTCGTCAGCCATCGACTCGGTTCATTCCTCTCATTTGTTCCACGTTTTACAGAGTCACTCCTCGTACCGCTTGAAGACGGCGACCGCGTTCTGGCCGCCGAACCCGAAGCCGTTCGAGATGGCGATCCGGACGTTGGCGGCGCGCGCCTGGTTGGGCACATAGTCGAGGTCGCAGTCCGGGTCCGGCGTCTCGTAGTTGATCGTCGGATGAATGCGACCCCGGTTGATGGTGAGCAAGGTGGCAATGGCTTCGACGGCGCCCGCCGCACCGAGCAGGTGGCCGATCATCGACTTCGTCGAGCTGATCGCGACCTTGCGGGCGTGCTCGCCGAACGCCATTTTCAGGGCTCGCGTCTCGGCCGCGTCGTTGAGCGGCGTGGAGGTGCCGTGGGCGTTCACGTAGTCAACCTCGCTCGGCTCGATGCCGGCGTCCTGCAGCGCGTTTGTAATGCAGCGCGCCGGGCCCCGACCGGTCTCGTCTGGCGCGACCGAGTGGAACGCATCGTCGGTTAGCCCGAAGCCGATGATCTCGCCGTAGATCCGGGCCTCGCGGGCGCGGGCGTGTCCTAAATCCTCCAGGATCAGCACGCCAGCCCCTTCGCCGGGAACGAAACCATCGCGGTCCTTATCAAAGGGCCGGCTCGCGTGCTCCGGGTCGTCGTTGCGCGTGCTTAGTGCTCGGATCGCGTTGAAGGACCCGATCCCGAAGGCGCTGAGGCTGGCCTCGGTACCCCCGGCCAGCATCAGGTCGGCGTCGCCACGCTCGATGATCCGGGAAGCGCTGCCGATGGTGTGGGTGGAGGCGGCGCAGGCGGTTGTGATCGTTGCATTGGGACCGCGCAGCCCGAAGCTCATGGCGATCTGGCCGGCTGGCATGTTGGGGATCACCATGGGCGCGAAGAAGGGCGAGATGCGACCCCCGCTGTAAAAGGCGTGGGAGCCGTCGGTGATCTCCGGAAAGCCGCCGATGCCGGTGCCGATCTCCACGCCGCAGCGGAAGCTGTCCTCCTTCTCCAGGTCGACACCGGAGTCGTCGAGGGCCTGCTGTGCAGCCGCGACCGCGATCTGGGTGAAGCGCGCGGTCCGGCCGGCCAGCTTGCGATCCATCCAATCCAGGGGATCGAATCCCTCAACGGTGCAAGCGAATTTGGTGGTGATGCGGTCGGTCGGGAAGCGGTCGATGGTGCGCGCGCCGGAGCGGCCTTCGATCAGCCCGTCCCAGTACTCTTCGACGTTTTTGCCCAAAGGGTTGATCGTGCCCATGCCGGTCACCACGACCCGTCGCCCGTTGGAGCCGCTTGCGTTCATCTGCCCACCGCCTCTGAGATCCGCCCCACCAGGTCCTGCTCGACCGCCTCCTTGGCGACCCGGATGGCGTTCTTCATCGCGGTTGCGTCGGAGCGGCCGTGAGCCACCACGGCGACGCCATCGATACCCAGCAGCGGCGCTCCGCCGAACTCACGCCAGTCGATCCTAGACCTTATCTTCTGCACGGGACCCCGAATCAGGAGGCCGCCGAGGGCTCCCAGGGGTGACTTGGGCAGCTCGTCGCGCAGCGTTCGAAAGAGGAAATCCGCGGTCGCCTCGGCCATCTTGATCGCCACATTGCCGACGAAGCCGTCAGCCACCACCACGTCCGCTTTGCCGGCGTAGATGTCCTTCCCCTCGACGTTGCCGATGAAATTCAGCGCTGACTTTTCGAGCCGCGGGTAGACCTCTTTCACGAGGGAGTTTCCCTTCGAAGCCTCCTCCCCATTGGAGAGCAGCCCGATCCGCGGCTCGGGCCGCGCGAGCATCTCACTGACGTAGACCGCGGCCATCTGAGCGTACTGATAGAGGAATTCCGGCCGGCTATCAACGTTGGCCCCCACGTCGACGAAGTAGGCGAGTCCTTCGCTGGTCGGGATCACTGTGCCGAGCGCCGGCCGCTCGACACCCTTGATCCGGCCCTGGATGAAGAGGGCGGCGGCCAGGATCGCGCCGGAGTTGCCTGCCGAGGCCCAGCCTTCGACCCGGCCGTCCGCGCAGAGCCGGGCGCAGACGTTCATCGAGGCGTCGCGCTTCTGGCGGACGGCCTGGGCCGGATGATCATCCATGGCGATCACTTCGGTCGCCGGGTGAAACCGCAGCTCGGGGTGCTTGTCGAGCAGCGGCTGGACGGAGTCGGGCAAACCCACGACGGTGACTTCGATCTCGTACTCGGCGGCCGCCTGAGCAGCGCCCTCCACGACTTCAGCGGGGGCGTGGTCGCCGCCCATGCCATCGACCGCGATGCGAACCGGCACCGATCGGGCTAGATGTCGAGATTGCGCACGCTCTTGGCGTGCGCCTGGATGAACTTCTTGCGCGGCTCCACGTCAGAGCCCATGAGCTTCTCGAAAATGTCGCTGACGGCCGCCGCGTCCTCCACCTCGACTTTCAGCAGCACCCGCTGGGCGGGGTTCATGGTCGTTTCCCAGAGCTGCTCGGCACTCATCTCGCCGAGACCCTTGAAGCGGCTCACGGTGATCTTGCCGCCAAGCCGCTTGACCTCGCGATCGCGTTCGGCCTCGTTGTAGACCCACTGCGTCTGTTTGCCCTTCTCCAGCTTGAAAAGCGGCGGCTGCGCCATATAGAGGTAGCCGGACTCGATCACCTCTGGCATGTAGCGGAAAAAGAAGGTCAGCAGAAGGGTCCGGATGTGGCTGCCGTCGACGTCCGCGTCGGTCATCGTGATGATGCGGTGGTAGCGCGTCTTGGTGATGTCGAAGCGATCGCCGATACCGGTTCCCACCGCCGTGATCAGGTTCCGGATCTCCTCCGAGACGAGCACCTTGTCGATTCGCGCCTTCTCCACGTTCAGGATCTTGCCGCGCAGCGGCAGGATGGCCTGGAAGCGGCGGTCCCGACCCATCTTGGCCGAGCCACCGGCCGAATCGCCCTCGACGATGAAGAGTTCTGAGCGGGCAGGGTCGCGCTCCGAGCAGTCGGCCAGCTTGCCAGGCAGCATCGTCGACTCCAGCAGGCTCTTTCGCTGGACAAGGTCGCGAGCCCGCCTGGCGGCCTCTCGAGCCCGCGCCGCGGTAAGCGTCTTCTCGATGATCCGGCGGGCTTCGGAGGGGTTCTCGTCCAGGAACTGACCGAGGCCGTCGGTGAGGACGGTGGAGACCTGGCCCTGGACCTCGGCGTTGCCCAGCTTGGTCTTGGTCTGGCCTTCGAACTGGGGCTCCAGAAGCTTGACGCTGATGACGGCGGTGAGGCCTTCGCGCACGTCCTCGCCGGTCAGGTTCGGATCCTGCTCGCGGAGCAGACTGGCCTTCCGCGCATAGCGATTCAGCGCGAAGGTCAGTGCCGTTCGGAATCCGGTCATATGGGAGCCGCCTTCGGCCGTGTGGATGTTGTTGGCGAAGCTCAAGACGTTCTCGACGAAGGTCTGGTTGTACTGGAGGGCGATCTCGATCTGAGTGCTCTCGACCTCCCGGTCAACGTAGATGGGGTTGCTGTTGACGATGCCCTTGGCTCGGTTCAGGTGCTTTACGAAGCTGACGATCCCGCCTTCGAAATAGAAGGAGTACTCGAAGGCTTCGGCCTCCTCGCGATAGACCATCTTGAGGCGCTTGTTGAGGAACGCCATCTCCCGCAGCCGGTGCAGGATCGTGGCGCGATCGAAGGTGGTGTCGGGAAAGACCTCCGGATCGGGCCAGAAGCGGGTGATGGTGCCTGTGCGATCGGTCTTGCCGACCACCTTGACAGGAGCCTGGGGGATGCCGCGCTGGTGCTCCTGGTAGTGCACTTTGCCGCGGTTGTGGACCCACACCTGGAGCCGCGCACTGAGCGCGTTGACGACGCTCAGGCCGACCCCGTGGAGCCCGCCGGAGACCTTGTAGCCGCCGCCTCCGAACTTGCCGCCCGCGTGCAGCTTGGTGAGGACCACCTCGAGCGCCGAGACGCCCTCGCCCTTGTGGACTTCGGTCGGAATGCCGCGTCCGTTGTCTTCGACGCTCACGCTGCCGTCGGCGTGGACGGTCAGCAGGATCAGGTCGCAGTAGCCGGCCAGAGCCTCGTCGACCGAGTTGTCGACCAGCTCCCAGACCAGGTGGTGGAGGCCCTTATTGTCGGTCGACCCGATGTACATGCCGGGACGCCGCCGGACCGGATCAAGGCCTTCGAGGACCTGGATCTGTTCGGCGGTGTAAGCCACATCGGCGCCCAGGGGACGAGGGCGGACTCGGCGACCCTCCTGACTCCCGTTGCCCTTGATAGCGCTCAACGAGGGCTCATCCGGGACCGCCACAACCTTCCGGCGTGGCGGCCGTGCTCAAGCAAGACGTAATCTTCGACAGCTCCTTATCCTACCAGATCCGGGACTTCCGGGGTGAATTTTGGCCCCCCTTAAGGGGGGCCAAGCCCGACCGGGTTCAGTCTTGAGCGGGCGGACGCCAGCGCAGCACCGGGTGGCGCGCGGCGGCGACCTCGTCGAGGCGGCCGACCGGCAAGCTGGTCGGCTCGGCCCGCAGCCGCTCCGGGTCAGTTTGCGCGAGCTGGACGATCTCTAGAACCGCCTCTGTAAAGGCGTCCAGAGTGGCCTTCGACTCGGTCTCGGTGGGCTCCACCATGACCGCTTCGGGGACGATCAACGGAAAGTAGATGGTGGGCGCGTAGAAGCCGCGCTCGAGCAGCCCCTTGGCCAGGTCGGTGGCGTGGATGCCCTGCGCCGTCAGGTTGCGGGCGGAGGCCACGAACTCGTGCTTGCAAGGTCCTTC
>Ga0209805_1000123_pt1 | contig 42652 bp, 36 predicted proteins | sample GraSoiAngelo_148_FD_185905 | JGI IMG/M metagenome (GOLD analysis project Ga0209805, IMG submission 185905) | Grasslands soil microbial communities from the Angelo Coastal Reserve, California, USA - 14_1009_09_20cm (SPAdes) (version 2) | ecosystem: Environmental > Terrestrial > Soil > Grasslands ...
AAGATGTCGATCCTTTGCTTGCGGCGAATGTCGGAGTTGCGGCTCTGAACGAAGCTGCGCCGCTTGCTACGCGGATGCGAACGCGATCGCTCGAGGAATTCGTCGGCCAGGAGCATATTCTCGGACCGGGAAAATTGCTTCGCCGTGCGATTGAAGCCGATCGTTTGCCATCGGTGATTTTGTCCGGGCCGCCGGGCACCGGAAAAACCACGCTCGCCCATATCATCGCCGATATGACGCACGCCAAGTTCGTTCGGCTGAGCGGCGTGGAAAGCAATGTGGCGGAAATGCGCCGCGTGATCGCGGGCGCGACCAATCGCACCCGCACTTCAGGGCAGAAAACCATTTTGTTCATCGACGAGATCCATCACTTCAACAAAGCGCAGCAGGACATTCTCCTTCCCGATGTCGAAAGCGGAAACCTGCGATTGATCGGCGCGACCACTTACAACCCGTTTTTCTACGTCAACAGCCCGCTCGTGTCGCGGTCGCAGGTTTTTCAACTCGAACCGCTCCGTGTCGAAGAACTTGAAGAACTAATCGATCGCGCGCTGGCCGACAAAAAACGCGGTCTCGGCAATTACAACGTTAAGATCGACAAGAACGCTCGCCTGCATCTAGCCAAATTAAGCGACGGCGATGCGCGGAAATGTTTAAACGCGCTTGAGATCGGCGTGATGACCACGCCGCCAGATTCGAAAGGCGTTATTCATTTTACAATCGCGGTTGCGGAAGAAAGCATTCAGCAAAAGGCGATCGTGTACGATCGCGCGGGCGACGCGCACTATGACACGATCAGCGCGTTCATTAAGAGCATGCGTGGGTCTGATGAAAAAGGCGCGATGTACTGGCTCGCGAAAATGCTGCACGCCGGCGAAGACTTTCGTTTCATCGCGCGACGGATCGTCATTTTCGCCAGCGAAGACGTCGGCCTGGCCGACCCGGAAGCTTTACCGCTCGCCATCGCCACCCAACAAGCAGTCGAATTCGTCGGCTTGCCCGAAGCGCGCATTCCGCTCGCGCACGCCACTGCCTACATGTGCCGCGCCAACAAAAGCCGCGAAGCTTACGATGCGTTAAACGAAGCGACCGAAAAAATCGAAGCTGAACAAACCAAACGCGTCCCGGAAAACCTCAAGAACAAACACTTTCCGGTAAATCCGGAACGCTGACGGTACGATCGCACGAGTGACTATGGTCAGGCTTGCGTGAAAGCGATTCCGTGCTGGTTCAAAAAAACCACGATCTCAGAAACGTATGCGGCAGCTCCTGCATTCAAGAATTGATGCTCTACGAATTTTTTTGCGTTTACCTCAACCTCTGGACTGAAACCTAGCGCCAGATGCTGAGTCCGACTTTGGAGACCCCAAACTACGCCATTCACGTCGAACCAAGGACCTCCGCTTTGTCCGCGTAAACCAGGACTCGACATTTCGACAAACTTAACTGTGCGTGCTTTGTCTGGCGCCTCCAAATTAATATAACGCGTCAGGATTCCGTCTAAGGGGTAACGGACAAAGTTTACAGGATCATTAATTACGAAGCTCGACGACGCTGGATCAAATTGTGTTTTAAATTCGTGGAATGGAAAACCTAATTTGCATAACGAAGTTCCTTGGGGCAGTTCAGTGTTTGGGTTTCCAAATCGCGGGAATTGTTGGTCCGGCGGCAGATTGAGATTATCGAGCTTGACAGCAGCCAAGTCAGCAAGTCCATCAACGTGATACAATCCAGCAGTAACATTTGGGCCCCACAGATATGACACGTTAGAAATCCAATTCGGGTCAAAGCCGAGGGCGCGGATTTTCTTTTGCTTTTTACCTTTCGGAAGCGTGTGATCGGCTTCAATTGCAGCTCGCGCCGCCACATATGCTTGGTATTTTGGGTTATCGTCGTTGAATTTAAGCAACGCCTGTAGCGCATGGCCCGCAGTCAACACCCACCCGTCGGCGTTCAGGAGGATATAGCTGCCGCAGCCAGTTTCCACTCTTCCGGAATGCAACCGGGTAGATATTAATGCCGCCCGAGTAAATTTAGCCGCTTCGCTGACAGCACTTGCAAACATCAATTCTGGGGGATACGACTCAACAGCGTATCACTCTTCAAACGCCGTCGCGACGAGAGTGGCGTTGTGGCCGCCGAAGCCGAATGAATTGTTCATGACGACGCGCACTTTCTTTTCTTTCGCTTTGTTGGCGGTGTAATCGAGGTCGCAGAGTGGGTCGGGATTTTCCAGATTGATCGTCGGCGGAATGACGCCGTCGCGGATCGCTAATGCGCAGGCAGCCATTTCCATTGCGCCGGCGCCGCCTAACAAATGGCCGGTCATGGACTTGGTCGCGCTGATGGAAACCTTGGCTTGCTCGCCAAAAACTTTTTTAATCGCCTTCGTTTCACTGATGTCGCCGAGACCGGTCGAAGTGGCGTGGGCGTTAATGTAATCGACATCGCTCGGCGAAATTTTCGCGTGCTCGAGCGCCAATTGCATGGCCCGCGCGGCGCCTCCGCCATCCTCCGGCGGCGCAGTCATGTGATAGGCGTCCGCCGAAAGTCCGTAGCCAGTGAGCTCGCAATAAATTTTCGCGCCGCGCTTCTTAGCGTGTTCAAGCTCTTCTACGATGGCAATGCCGGCGCCTTCGCTTATGACGAAACCGTCACGGGCGCGATCGAACGGGCGCGACGCGCGCTCCGGTTGGTCATTGCGCTTGCTGAGCGCTTTCATCGCGGAAAAACCGGCGAGACCAAGTTCGACGATCGCCGCTTCGGAACCGCCGGCCACAAAAATATCGGCGTCGCCGAATTTAATCATGCGCCACGATTCGCCGATCGAGTTATTGGAAGTCGCACAAGCGGTGACGATGCACATATTCGGGCCGCGCAATCCGAATTCCATCGAGATAACGCCGCTGGCCATGTTGCTGATCAGCATTGGAATGGTGAAGGCGGAGACGCGTTGCGGCCCTTTGTTCATCAACGCGCTGAATTGGTCTTCCAGCGTTTTCAGCCCGCCGATGCCGCTGCTAACGATCACGCCGAAGCGATCGCGATTGACCTTCTCCAGGTCGAGGCCGCTATCCCGGATCGACATCTTGGCCGCAGCCATCGATAACTGAACAAAACGATCGGTCCGCCGGACGTCTTTGGCGTTGTTGAAAAAGTTTTTTGGATCAAAGTCGTGCACTTCACCGCCGATTTTGCAATCGTAGTTCGCCGTGTCGAAGGCTTGAATCCGGCCAATGCCGCTTTTACCTTCAACGAGATTTTTCCAAAACGTCTCGAGATCATTTCCGATGGGCGTGATAACACCGAGGCCTGTGATGACGACTCTGCGTTCGCTGTTCATTGAGTGATTTAGCGATTTGGTGAATGAGCGATTGAAATCATTAAATCACTAAATCGCTCAATCGCTAAATTCTTCTAGCTCGTGCCCATGCCGACGCTTTGCACGGCTTGGAAAAGTTTCCCTTCGGTTTTGATCGATGGGGCGATGATGATCTCGGTCTGCTGAAACTCGGCAATGTTGCGCGCGCCAACGTTGCCCATGCAAGTCGTGATCGCGCCGACCAGATTCTGACTTCCATCGTCAACTTCGGCAGGACCGAAAAGGATTTGTTTCAACGGACCGGTGGTACCGACCTTGATCCGCGTACCGCGCGGAAGATTTACATGCGGCGTAGCCATGCCCCAATGATAACCGGAGCCGGGCGCTTCCTGAGCACGAGCGAACGCGCTGCCGACCATGACGGCATCTGCGCCACAAGCGAGCGCTTTGCAAACGTCGCCGCCTTTGCTCATGCCGCCATCGGTGATGATCGGAACGTAACGCGATGTCTTTTTGAAATAAGCGTCGCGGGCGGCTGCGCAATCGACCGTGGCAGTGACCTGCGGCACGCCGAGTCCAAGCACGCCGCGCGAGGTGCAGGCTGCGCCGGGTCCGACACCAACAAGCACGCCAGCTGGGCCGCATTCCATAATTTCGAAAGTGACGTCATAACCAACAGTGTTTCCGACGATCACTGGAATGCGCATGTCGGCGCAAAATTTTGTGAGATCGAGCGATTTGTACTCGCTGGAAAGGTGGCGCGCGGTCGAGACCGTGCTTTGGACGACATAAACCTCTGCGCCCGCTTCCTGCGCGATCGGACCAAACTCAGCCGCCCGCTGCGGAATCGAACTGACGGCGGCGATCCCGCCTTCATCTTTGATTTGTTTCACGCGCGCTGCGATCAAATCGGGGTGGACCGGTTCCTGATAAATTCGTTGCAGCAGCGAAGTGACTTCAGATTTCTCGGTTTCGACAACCTTTTGGAGAACTTCCTGCGGACTTTTGTAGCGTGTTTGGACGCCTTCGAGATTCAGAACAGCCAGACCGCCGAGTTTGCTCATGGCGACGGCGAAACGAACATCGACGACTCCATCCATCGCGCTCGCCAGGATCGGAATTTTTAACTCCAGGGGGTCGGCATTCTTGCGGGGCAGACGAAAACGGATGTCGACTTCGTTTGGATTAATCGTGACGCGTCCCGGCACGAGCGCGATCTCGTCGAACCCGTAGGTCACGCGCGCTTTTCGATTTCGGCCAATCCACATTCCCATAATTAAATCTGCTCCAATCTAAATCTTTCGTTCAAACTGCCGCAACGCGGACAGCGTGGGAGTAACGTCGCCGTTCGATCTTCAAACTCGAACGCGCAAATCACGCACCGTAACCGGTAGCGCAATGCACGTCGCTCACGCCGGCGCCGATTCCACTCAGCTACTATCCAGAGAAGGAAAATCGTGGCAAGGGAAAGGAGCAGATAAATTATGACCAGCGCGGCCAGACTGACTCGAATCACGGCGCGCCCGGTGACGATTTTGCGCTCGGCTGCGCAATATCATTTCCCCACTCGATCGTGGCGATTCCCCAAACGAGCGATTCGCCGTTCGATGTCGATCCTTCGACTTTGCTCCCGCTTCCGTCCAGACTACTGCGGGCAAACAAGACAGGCCTTCCAGGAAAACGGCAGAGCGCGAGATATTCTCTCGCCTGCTCGTCCAAAACAGGATCGCCGGATGAGATCAACCGGAAACAATAAACAACCGCGCCTTGTCGATCGACGCCGATCCGAAATTGGGCATTTTGTGCCGGCTCGTGAGTGGAGGCTTTGAAATCTGTCGGGGCAAACTTCGGCTGGCCGAGTCGATCGAGTTCGTTTGAAAAAGTCACTTTGGTCGGGACCACCCCGATCGGGTTCGCCGGAGGTCGAAGTGATGCAGGGACTGGCCCGGGTGTTTGTGCGCTCGGAATCCGAAGATCGACCGTCAACGGCGGTGCTTCTTTCAGCGCCGGTTCACTGGCGGAATAAGAGGGAATGTGTTCGACTTTCCCGATTTCGCGGCGGCGCATGTAGGGCGGCCTTCTCGTGGTTGAAACGAGAGCGGGATCTTCCGCGTCAAGCCAGCGTAACAGCGTAACAGCCTGTTCCGAATTCGCGCCGATCAGATTCACTCGTTTCGGCGCCGGCGTCAGCGAAACAGTTGATGGATAAACAATTTGGAAAAGATAAAAACCTGCCGCGTGCGCCGCCAACGAGACAATGAGAAAACCAGTTATCGCGAGATTGCGCCGGCGTGGCGCGTCCCAGTTGAATAACAACGGCGCCGTGATCGAAGCATTCATTTCGGCGGAGCGCCCGCCAATGAGACCGATGAGATTCCATGTTCGAGCGCCGCATTGGTCACGGCGACGACCAACTCGTACGGCGTCTGGCGGTCCGCCTTAATAATAATGGAGCGATTTTCGCCCTTGGCCACATCGAGCAACGGCCCGAGCCGCTCGAGCGAGAGCCTTTGGTCGCGAAAATAAATCGCCGGGACCGCGCCGCCGGTGATGCTAATGATTTGTTGATTCTGCTGCGCGCCGAGCAGGAACGGCGAGGCTGGCGCCGAAACGGCGATCCCCGGTTGGAAGACAAAGTTCGAACTCAACAGCAGGAAAAAGATGAGCAGAAACACGACGTCGATTAATGGGAACACGACTAGCCAGCCGAAATTATATTCCTTGGTGCGGCTGAGCTTCATACTTGTGTACCGTCATTGTCGATCTTGCGATTGCTTGCCACGGCGAATCCGTCCTTTGGCGGACCGACCTAACGATCGCGATGCGCTTCCCGCGAACTTGTCAGTGTTTCGGGCGATTGCTGAAAACTGATGATGCCAGTGAGCGCTTCGCTGTCCTTCAACATGTGCACGATCTCGATGCCGGCGCGCTCCATTTCGTGCAACATCGTATTCACCCGCGACGAAAGATAACTGTAAGCGACGAACGTCGGCGCGGCGACGACAAGGCCAGCCGCGGTAGTAAGCAGACTTTTGTAAATGCCGCCGGAAAGTTCAGTCACAGTCGCGTAACCGCCGTGGGAAGCGATCGTTCCGAAGGCATCGATCATTCCGGAAACGGTTCCGAGCAGGCCAAGTAATGGCGCGAGAAAAGCCAGCGTCGCCAAAACGCCAAGAAAGCGTTCGAGCTTCGGAACCTCCAGCTGCCCCGCTTCCTGCACAATTTCACGCAGCTCCGATCGGGACATGTCGTGTCGAAGAAGCGCAGAATGAATAACGCGCGCGACCGGGCCGGGGGTGCCGGCCGATTCGTGTAACGCTTCGGCGAAATTCCGGCGTTGGACCAAATTCGAAAGTCCTTTTAGGAATTCGCCGACGTGGATGGTAGCGCGATGCAAATAGAAAAAGCGCTCGGCGAAGACAGCGATGGCGATAATGCTGCAGGCCAGAATCGGCCACATGAGCAGTCCGCCCTTTTGGATGTAGTCAATCATGGGGGTTACCTTCTTAGCTCTTTTTCGGAGCGGGAGCAAGCTACCGTGGATCTAATTCTGTTCGCAATTTCCGCCTCACCTCTATCCTCTCCCTCAGGGAGAGGAGTACGCGAAGAGCCAGCTGCGGGTTGACTCACAACGTTCGAAACTATTTCGCGAGCGCATGACGAGGTTTGGAGGACGCCGTAGGTGTCGGCGAAGCTACGCCCGAGAGTAACTTGCCAGTCGGATCGAAAACTGAGTAGCCGATCTGTTTCCCCTTTGAATCGTACTTGTAGACAATCTTGTTGATGACTGCGTCGTCTTTTCCGAGGTGCGTCTCTTCTTCCAGCCGGCCGACCGCATCATATTTGTATACGCTTTTGAACAGGAACCTTCCGTCCGGTCCGAAGACAACCCCGCTGACGAATCGTCCGGCGTCACCGATCTGATAAACGATTTTGCCGCGCGGTTGTCCGTTGGGATCAGTCGTGGTCGCGATTCCTTCATGCTTCGCATTGTCGAACTGATAAATGGTGCGCGAGCCGTCGGCATTCAGCGTGACCGTCACTCGAACAGCGTCGTTTGCGCTGGTCGCTGGCGTTTGCGCGATGATCGGCAGAGTCGAAGGCAGAGCGATCGCGAGAAATAGTAAAAGTGAGTTGGGCACCATTATTCGAGATGCGGAGTTTAAATGAACAAAAACGGGCGGCAAAGCGGGCAATTAATTTTTATTGACGGCTGGCACGGAAGGTGGTTAAAAGTGGGGAAAAGTGGGTTAGAATGGAACACTTCTCCACCCGCCAATGCATACGTCCGACCAACGCTTCTACGCCGGCGAGTTTCGTCACTCCATTGACGAGAAAAATCGAATCACCATTCCCGCGCGCTGGCGGCGCGGTGACACCGAGGAATTCATCATTCTTCCGGAAGCGACTCACCAATTTCTTTTGGTCATGTCGCCTGAAGAATTTTCTCGTATGAGTGGTGCCGCCGAATCGGATCCGAATGTTTCCGCGCGCGATCGGCGCATTTTTTTCCGTCAACTCCACTCTCGCGCGCAGCATGGCGCAGCCGATAAACAAGGCCGCCTCGTTTTGCCGGAAGATCTTTGCAAAAAAGTTGAATTGAAGGGCGAGGTCGTGCTGGTGGGGGGCCGCGGCCGTTTTGAAATTTGGAATTTGCAGCGGCGGAAGCGCGCTCAGGAGGAAGAGACGCCCACTTATCAGCACGTCGCCAACGTCATTGGTTTGTAATCAACCCCATTATGAAGGCATTATTATTTGAGCGGCCAGTTTGGTTTGCGACCGGGCCGCTCGTTTGGGAAGAAGAGCCGCAGGAAATGGAGGATTTCACTTACCATCAACCGGTGCTAGCCGCCGAAGTGGTGGAATTGCTCACGCCGCATCCGGGTTCAGTCGTTGTCGATGGAACGGTCGGCGGCGGCGGTCATACCGAAATGATTTTGAAAACGGGCGCCGACGTTCTCGCGCTCGACCAAGATCCGGAGGCGATCGAACAGGCGCGGGAGGAACTCGCCCATTTCGGCGGCCGCGTCACCCTGCGCCAGGCAAACTTTCGGAACGCGGACAAGATCCTCGACGAACTCGGTGTCCAGAAAATCGGTGGTGCACTTCTCGACCTCGGTGTCTCCTCGCGTCAACTGGAAAATGCGACCCGCGGGTTCAGCATGATGCGCAACGGTCCGCTCGACATGCGAATGGACCCAAGATCGACAATCACGGCCGCTGACATTGTGAACCGCAGCACCGAAGAAGCGCTGACGCGATTGTTCCGCGACCTCGGCGAAGAACCGGCAGCGCGTCGCATCGCCAGCTTAATTGTGAAGATGCGCAAAGATTCGCCGTTCACGGAAACGCTACAGCTCGCGCGAGCGATTGAAAAAGTTGTCGGCCGCCACGGACGCAGACATCCCGCGACGCAGACATTTCAAGCGTTGCGAATGGAAGTGAACGACGAGCTGGGCGCGCTTGAACAAGGCCTGCGCGTCTTGACAGCGCGCCTCGAGCCTGGCGCGCGCATCGCGGTCATCACTTTTCATTCTCTCGAAGACCGGATCGTGAAAAATTTCATCCGCGATCACAGCCGCGAATGGCTGGACCGGCCGGAGTGGCCGGAGCCGCGGCGCAATCCGGAATACGACTTGCGCGCGATCACTTCGAAACCGGTCGAGCCGGGCGAGAATGAGCAGAGACTGAATCCGCGCTCCCGGAGCGCAAAGTTGCGCGTGGCGGAGAAGGTCGGATGAATCGGTCCCGCCGAAAAAATTGGAACAAGGTCAATGCCGCCTCGCTTGCGCGCTGGATTGTGCTGACTGCGTTTCTGGCGCTAACGGGGTTAAGTTATGTTTATCTGACCCTGCAACTCTACCATTTGGGTGATCGCAAGAAGGCGCTCGAGACAGAAGTGGCAAATTTGCGAATGCAAAATGAAGTGGCGAGCGCACAGATCGCCGCCCTCACCTCGCGCTCGGCATTGCAACGCCGCCTGAAGGAAGGTTATCTCAAAATGATTCCGATCGCGGAGCATAACATTGTTCGACTGACAATGCCGACACGAAACCAGGAAGACATTCTCCAGCCAGTTTCCAACCAGCGGGCCGCGAGATGAAGTGGAACAGCCGGACAAGATGCGCACTGGTTTGCCTCGGCTTCGTTCTACTCTTCAGCGCGTTTTCGTTTCGCTTGATCTATCTCCAGATGATCAAGCACGACCAGTACGCCGGGCTCGCGGCTGAGAAACACGTTTACAAGCAACCCATTTTTGCCGAGCGCGGCACGATTCTCGACGCTAATAACGAAGTCCTGGCGCACAATGTTCCGGTCGAAACCGTGGTCGCTGACGCGACTCATCTGACCGACACCGACGCGACTGTCGATCTTGTAAGCAACGAGTTGAAGCTTCCGCGCGAAGAAGTTTCGGAGAAGCTTCACGGCGACCGCCGTTACATCGTCCTGAAGCGCGAAGTGCCGAAAGCAACCAGCGATTCGCTCCGCCAAAAACTGCGCGCCCAAAATTTACGCGGCATTTATTTCGAACGAGACGCGACCCGTATTTATCCCAACGGCTTGATGCTTTGCCACGTGATCGGGTTCACCGACTTCGAGCATCACGGCATCCAAGGCGTGGAAGGTTCGCTCGATGAATATCTGCGCGGACAGGATGGCTATCGTTACATTGAGCATAACCGCGCCGGCCAGGAGCTCGTGCTTTATCGCGGCCAGGAGCGCGCGCCGCGCAACGGCTATCAGGTCCACCTGACCGTCGATCTAAATTTACAGAACATCGTGGAGAACGAACTCGACGCCGCCATGCGCGAGTATTCGCCGAAAAAAGCGACCATCATTTTGATGCGGCCGCAGACCGGCGAAATTCTGGCGATGGCTAATCGGCCCGCGTTCGATCTCAATCACCGCTCCGAGGCGAAACCGGAGCAAATGAAAAATCGTGCCATCAGCGACATGATGGAGCCTGGCTCCACGTTTAAGATTGTCACCGCTGCGGCCGCGCTCAACGAGCACAAGTTCCGCCTTGATTCCTACATCTTTTGCGAAAACGGAATTTGGAACTATGGCGGCACCGCGCTGCACGATCACGCCGCTTTTACCGACCTGAGCGTCAAAGACATTCTCGTTAAATCGAGCAACGTCGGCGCAGCAAAATTGGCTGTCAGCGTCGGCGACCAGAAATTTTACGAATACATCCGGCTCTTTGGTTTCGGCGAGCGGACCGGAGTGGAGCTTCCGGGCGAAATTCCAGGACTAATCCGTCCGCCGCAATCGTGGAGCAAAATTTCGATCACTCACATTCCGATGGGCCATGAGATTGGAGTTACTGCGCTCCAAATGACTGCGGCCATGGCCGCGATTGCCAACGGCGGCAAATTAATGACGCCGCGCATCGTAAAATCGATCACCACCAGTGATGGAAAGACAGTCAGCACGCTTTCGCCGATTGTCTTACGTGAGGTTATATCGCCGCAGACCGCAAGCCAGATTGGGAGCGCACTCCGTGGTGTAGTCAGTGATCGTGGCACCGCCGCGGCCGCCGCTGTTCCGGGTTTCATAATCGCCGGAAAGACCGGCACCGCTCAAAAAGTCGATCCACACGGCGGCTATGAAAAAGGACAGTATGTCGTTTCGTTCTGCGGTTACTTGCCGGCTGACCATCCGGAATTTGTCGGACTCGTTGTCTTGGACGACGCACAAACAAAACCTGAGCTGAATTACGGTGGCCTTGTTGCCGGCCCGATTTTTTCCCGTATCGCCGAAAAGGCCGCCCGTTATCTCGATCTTGAGCCGCATGAGGAAATTCGCAAAGCCATCCCAGTCGAGCGAGTTGCCTTAACCAACGCCCCGCGCCATTGAGTCCTTGGCATAAGAATGGTCAATCCTCATGCAGCTCAAAACTCTTCTCGCCGCGATTCCCGTTCGCGAAATCATCGGCCCAGTTGGTCGCGCGGTGGAAAGCATCGCGTATGACTCGCGCCGTGTGCAGAGGGATGGGCTATTCGTGGCATTGCGCGGTGAAAAAAGCGATGGCCACAACTTCATCGGCCAGGCCGTTGAAAAAGGCGCCACGGTGATTGTTGCCGAGCGCGCTGAGAAACATCCACGCGCCACCTGCGTCGTTGTCGAAAATACGCGCGGCGCGCTCGCGGATCTCTCCACGCGATTTTACAATTTTCCCGCGCGAAAATTGAAGCTCGCCGCCGTTACGGGCACCAACGGCAAAACGACGACCACTTTCCTGATCAAGCACATTTGCGAGAAAGCGGGAATGCGCTGTGGTTTGCTTGGCACGGTGCGCTATGAAATCGGTGAGCGCGTTTTGCCCGCGGCCCGTACGACACCCGAATCGCTCGATCTTCAGGAATTGCTTGCCCAAATCGCGAACGCTGGTTGCCGCGCCGCCGCCATGGAAGTTTCCTCGCATGCGCTCGCTCAAGAGCGCACGCGCGGCATCGAGTGGGACGTCGCGGTCTTCACCAATCTGACGCAGGACCATCTCGATTATCACGGAACGATGGAAAATTATTTCGAAGCGAAGGCGAAGTTGTTCAAACAACTCCCGTTGCAGGGAAAAAAAAAGAAACCGGTCGCGATCATCAACATCGACGATCGTTATGGACGGCGGTTGCTCGAGAAGATCGACAAGAAAGTTTCGGTGGTAACTTTCGGAATGGGAGCGCTCGCCGATTTCCGGGCATCCAATTATCGAATGGAATTTGGAGGAACCTCGTATCAGCTCGATGCGCGCGGCAAAAGTTATCTCATCCGCGTGCCATTGATCGGCCGGTTCAACGTTGCGAACTCGTTGGCTGCGCTCGCCGCCGCCAACGCGCTCGGAGTCGGCTTGCGCGAGGCCGTGATTAGTCTCGCTAAATCGCCGCAAGTTCCCGGTCGTCTCGAGATGGTTCCGGCGAAACGACAGTTCCAAGTTTTCGTTGATTACGCGCACACGCCCGACGCGTTGCTTAATGTTCTAAAAACTTTGCGCGAACTTGGCCCGCGGCGCTTGATTGTCGTCTTTGGTTGCGGCGGCAATCGCGACCGCGAGAAACGGCCGCTCATGGGTCAGGTTGTCGATCAGAATGCTGATTACGCCGTCATCACTTCTGATAATCCGCGCAAAGAAGATCCGGACAAAATCATCGCGGAAATCGAAAAAGGATTTCGCGGTAATCATTTTGAAAAAATCACCGACCGCGCATCCGCGATTTCACGCGCAATCGAAATCGCGCAACCGCGTGACATCGTCTTGATCGCGGGCAAAGGTCACGAAAATTACCAGGAGTTCTCCGATCACACCGTGCCGTTTGAAGACATTCAAGTGGCGCGTCGGGCGCTCGAAAATCATCCGGTAGAATTTAAATGAATCCGGTGTCGATCTTACAGATTGTCGATCTTTCCGGCGCGAAGCTCGAACAAGGCGACGGAAAAAAAGCGGTCGAAAGAATCAGCACCGATTCACGAACCATTAAAAAGGGCGAGCTTTTCGTAGCGCTGCGCGGCGAAAATTTCGATGGTCACAAATTTGTCGGGGCGACGGCAAAGGCCGGGGCCGCCGGCGCGATTGTCGATCTTAAATGGAAAGGCAGAGTTCCAAAGAAGTTCGCCATCATTCGGGCCCAGGACAGTTTGCTCGCCTATCAAAATCTCGCCGCGAATTATCGGAAATCGCTGCCGATCAAAGTTCTAGCCATCACCGGCAGCAATGGAAAAACGAGCACGAAAGATTTTGGTGCGTCGGTGCTAGGTCGAAAATTTCGCGTCACGAAAACGCAAGGCAACTTCAACAATCACGTCGGATTGCCACGCACAATTCTGGAAGCCACAGCGCGGGATGAAGTCGCGGTCTGGGAAATTGGGATGAACCATCCGGGCGAAGTCGCGCCACTCGCGAAAATTGCGGCGCCTGATGCCGCCATCATCACTAACATTGGCATTGCCCACGTTGAGTTCATGGGAACGCGGGAAGCGATCGCGAAAGAAAAAGGCGCGCTGGCCGAAGCTGTCGGTGCTGAAGGAACAGTGATTTTGAATGCAGACGATCCTTTCAGCAAAGGCATTGCCGGGCGTAGCCGCGCCCGCGTGATTTTCGCCGGCACAAAAGACGGAACTATTCGCGCGATCGATATTCAACAAAGCGCTGATGGATCAGAATTCACAATTTTGGAAGGAGCGCACCAATGTCGCGCGCAATTGCCTGTTCCTGGACTGCACATGGTGCAAAATGCGCTCCTCGCCGTCGCGGCCGGGCGCACGTTCGGTCTTTCGCTCGAAGAAGCGGCAGCCGGTCTGGCTAGCGCTCCGCTCACGAAAGCACGTTTACAAATCAAAGAGATCAACGGCGTGCAATTTCTCGACGACAGCTACAACGCGAATCCGGATTCGATGAAAGCGGCGCTGCAGACGCTGGTCGAGTTGGACACGGATGGAAAGAGAATCGCGGTCCTCGGTGAAATGCGAGAATTGGGAGAAGAAACACAGCGGGGCCATGAAGAAGTCGGAGAAGAAGCAGCGGCGTTCGGCGTCGATCAATTGATCGGTATTGGCGAAATGGGTGCCGTCATCTCGCGAGCGGCAGAAAACGCCGGGCTAGAAAAGAGCGCCGCCGTCGGATCGACATCTGAAGCCGCAAAGTTGCTGCGGAACATCGCCGTGCCGGGCGACCTCGTGTTGATCAAAGGCAGTCGGCTCGCTCGCACCGAAAATGTGATTGAAGCATTCGCGAAGCAGAGTTCGCCAGAAAGCGCGCGGGTATGATGTATTTTCTTCATCGGCTAAGCGATCACGTCGGCGGATTCAACGTTTTCTTTTACGTTACGTTTCGCGCGGTCGCTGCCGCGATCACAGCGTTCGTAGTGTCGCTCCTGTTCGGAAATTTCGTCATTCGAATCTTAACGGCGCTCAAACTCGGCCAGCCGATTCGCCAGGCGGCTGAGGTTCACCGGCTTGCAGAATTGCACGGGGGCAAACAAGGAACGCCGACGATGGGCGGCGTCCTGGTAATTGGCGCTGTCTTCATTTCCAGTCTTCTCTGGGCGCGTCCGGACAATCGGTTCGTCTGGCTCGCTCTCTTCGCCATGGTCTATCTCGGCGTGCTTGGCTTCGTTGATGATTATCTCAAAGTAACAAAGAAAAAATCCGACGGCGTAAGCGGCCGGATCAAACTTCTTTTCCAAATCGCCCTCGCTTTGATTATCACGGCGGTCTTTTTGACGAGCCCGCTTTTGGAAGTGCAGGCGCGCTCCCTTTATGTCCCATTTTTCAAATCGCCCGTGGTCACGAACATGGGCTGGTTCACGATCCTGTTTTTCGCGCTCGTGATTGTCGGGTCATCGAATGCCGTGAACCTGACCGACGGCTTGGACGGTCTCGCCATCGGCTGCACCGTCACGGTGGCTTTTGCTTATGCGTTTCTTTCCTATGCGGCCGGGAATTTTCGGATCGCGGAATATTTGCAGGTCCCATTCTATCCTTACACAGGCGAGCTGACCGTTGTTTGCGCGGCGCTCAGCGGCGCCGGTTTCGGATTTCTTTGGTTTAACTGTCACCCGGCGAGAGTTTTCATGGGCGACACCGGTTCACTCGCGATCGGCGGCTTGATCGGCGTCGTGGCGATCTGCTGTAAACAAGAATTATTACTCGTCGTTGTCGGCGGCGTCTTCGTCATTGAAGCCGTCTCGGTCATTATCCAAGTCCTGAGTTTCAAACTGACCGGCAAACGCATTTTTGCGATGTCGCCGCTCCATCACCATTTCGAACTCGTGGGTTGGAAAGAAAACACCGTGATCGTGCGGTTTTGGATTTTGTCTGGAATTTTCGCGCTGCTCGGGCTTGCGACTTTGAAGTTGAGGTAGAAATTGCGTTACTCGAATCAAAACGTCGCAGTTCTGGGGGCTGGCTTGAGTGGAGCGGCGGCGGCGCTTTTACTCAAAGCAGAAGGCGCAAACGTCACCGTCCTGGACAGCGCCGACGAGAACAAATTGCTCAAGTCGACCATCGACAATTTGCGCGCGCAAAACATTCGCGTGATTTGCGGGCAAGCGGCCGACCAGGATTCAGGCAAATACGATTTCGTTGTCTCGAGCCCGGGAATCGATCCGGCCTCGGCCCTGGCGCGCAATTTTTCGGCGCGCTCGCCACGGGACGAGTCCATCCGATCAGCGGACAAAATCGACATCATCGGCGAGCTCGAGCTCGGCTGGCGTTCCTGCGAAACGCCAGTGATCGCGGTCACCGGCACAAACGGCAAGACCACGACCACGGAAATGCTCGCGCAGATGTTGAATGATTGCGGGCAGGAAACAATTGCCTGCGGTAACATCGGCAAACCGCTTTCCGAAGTCGCGCGCGAGAAAACGAAATACGACGTGCTCACCGTTGAAGTGAGTTCGTTTCAATTAGAAACGATCCAGACCTTTCATCCGTCGATCGCGCTCTGGCTGAATTTCGCGCCGGACCATCTCGATCGCTACCGCTCCGTGGCCGAATATCGCGCCGCCAAGCTGCGACTCTTTGAAAACCAGACAGCTGATGACGTCGCGATCGTGAACGCGGTTGAAAGTTTGCCCGAGCTTCGTGCGCGTAAAGTCACCTTCAGCGCTTATACCAATCGGGCCGACTTTCGTTTGGCTGAAGGCGCCATCGTTTTTGAAAACAAACCGGTCTTGCGATTGAATCAGACAAAGCTGCGCGGCTCGCACAACATCGAGAATCTGATGGCGACTCTCGCCGCCGGCCACGCCCGCGGATTGGCATTTGAGAAAATGGTCCCGCCCCTTTGCGCCTACGAGCCGAAGCCGCACCGCTGCGAGTTCGTTCGGCAAATCGGCGGCGTGGATTACATCAACGATTCCAAGGCGACAAATCTCGACGCGGTCGAGAAAGCTTTGCTCACGCAAAGCAAACCGGTCGTTCTCATCGCCGGCGGAAAAGACAAAGGCTTCACCTTTGAGCCGCTTCGCAAATTGGTGAAAGAGAAAGTTCGATCGACAATTCTGATTGGCGAAATGGCGGAGCGGATTGCGCATGATTGGGACGGCGCAGTCAAAACGGAGCTCGCTACCTCGCTGGCCGACGCCGTTGAGCGCGCTTACGCCACCGCCAAATCCGGCGAAGTCGTCCTTTTTTCGCCGGGCACGTCTTCCTTCGACATGTTCAAGAGTTACGCGGATCGCGGCGATCAGTTCCGCGCCCTCGTCCAAGCCCTCCCTCAATGAAAAGGAAGTTCAAAATGCCAAAGCTGCTCAAATTCAGAAGAAAAAAACTCCGCGCCACAGCCGTGCGCCGGCCGCTTCGCATTGGTGCGACTGCGGCGGATTACGGTGACGTCGCCGAACCGAGCATGAAGCTATCCCGGGCGTTACTGATCGTGCTGCTGCTGCACGTCGTCGCAGTGGCCGGGATCATTGCATTCAACGCGATCAAGACGCGGCAGGCGTCGCTGCCTTCTCCGCCAACGCCAACCACTATCGGAATCGCTTCGGCCGATACAAAACTGCAGGCGTCGGCTCTCAATTCACCGACCGCGCAGAAAGCGATTGCGAAGGCACAGCCAAAGGTTAGCGACTCCGGAAAAGTTTATGTTGTCGCGAAAGGCGATAATCCGGTGACGATCGCGAAGAAGTTCAAAGTCCCTTACGACGACTTACTTGCGCTCAATCGCATCGACGACCCGCGCAAATTGAAGATCGGACAAAAGCTTTTGATTCCCGGGAAAACATCGAAAAAGAACCAGTAATGTCATGTATCGGAGAAGCGCTTACTTCCTGTTCGTTGCGGTGCTTGGGCTGCTCGTCATCGGCATCGTGATGCTTTTCAGCACCAGCGCTTTTGCCAAGGATAGCCATGGCGACCCCTACTTTTTTCTCAAGCACCAATCGCTCTGGTTTGGAGTGGGCCTCGCTGTTTGCATCGCGGCGGCGCTGATCGATTACCATTTCTGGCAGCGCACGTGGTGGATTTGGCTCGGCGTCGCAACGATCACGCTCGTATTTTGTTTCATTCCGCACATCGGAATGCGGATCAACGGCTCGCGTCGCTGGATTGGATTCGGGCCGATTGGTTTTCAACCATCTGAGATCGCGAAACTCGCCGCGGTATTTTTTCTCGCCTGGTGGTTCGCGCGTTATGAGAAGGCAGCCAGTCATCCGCTGTTCGGCTTTGCTATTCCGTTGGCGATCATCACTGCTCTGCTCGCGTTGATTCTCTTTGAAGTTGATCTCGGAACGACCGCGTTGATCGGGGCGACTGCATTCACGGTGATGTTCGTCGCTGGAACGAATCCAATTCTTCTCGGTCTGCTCGCAGTGATCGGGAGCAGCGTGATCTTTGTCGCCGCGACGCACTCGCGTATGGAGCGCTTGGTCGCATTCACCGATCTCCAGCGCTACAAAGAAGACGCCGGACTCCAGCAAATGCAGGCGTTGATTGCGTGGGGCAGCGGCGGCATGGAAGGACTCGGGCTCGGCAACGGTCGCCAAAAAATGCTCTACCTGCCCTACGCGCACACCGATTTCATTTTCCCGATGATCGGCGAGGAGCTTGGATTGCGAATCAGTCTGCTCGTTGTTTTCCTTTTCGTGGTCGTAATTGTTTGCGGAATCGTCATCGCGCTCCACGCCAAAGACCGGTTCGGTTTGCTGGCTGCGTCCGGTGTCGTCTCATTGCTCGCGCTCCAGGCCGCCGTAAACATTGGAGTCACCACCTCGCTTTTGCCGAACAAAGGTCTGCCGCTGCCGTTCATCAGCTACGGCGGCTCGAACTTGGTCGCCTGCCTCTTCGGTGTCGGACTGTTACTTAACATTTATCGCCAGGCCGTTTTGGAACCGGCCAGTAAAAAACGCACTTCACTCCAGGTGCGAATGACGCCGCGAATTTAAAGCACAAGATCGACAATCACGGAATGAACGCGGTCATCGCATGTGGAGGCACGGGTGGACATCTCTTTCCCGGAATTGCGGTCGCTGAAGTACTGCGCGAGCGCGGGCACGAAGTGCTTCTGTTTGTTTCCGAAAAAGAGATCGACAGCCTCGCGCTCTCCACCCGCTCCCAATTTCGGTTCGAAAAATTGCCAACCGTCGGATTTCCGTCCGTTTATTCGCCGGCCATCTTTGGTTTCATTCGCCGGTTCACCGAAAGTCTTTCCCGCTGCCGATCGATTTATCAGAAGTTTAAACCCCAGGTCATTCTGGGCATGGGTGGATTCACTTCGACGGCGCCGATTTTGGCCGGCCGCATGCGCGGCATTTCCACGCTCATTCATGAATCGAATGCGGTCCCGGGAAAAGCGAATCGGCTCGCGGCGAAAATGGTTCGCGCGGTTTTACTCGGCTTCAAAGAATGCGCCGCCTTCTTTCCTAAGGTGCGAACGGAGCTGACCGGCACGCCGATTCGCACAGAGCTCAAACGCTTGGATCGACGATCGGCACGGCAAAAACTCGGATTGCAAACGGATGTCACGACGATGCTGGTGATGGGTGGAAGTCAGGGCGCGAGCGGAATTAATCAAGCGATCATCAAATCGTTGCCATTCCTGCGCCACGCTGGATTGCAAGTGATTCACCTTTCCGGAGCGCGCAATGAACGGCTGGTGGCGGACAATTATCGACGCGAACGAATCTCCGCTTACGTCGCTGCGTTTCATCATCATATGGAAGAAGTTTACAGCGCCGCCGATTTCGCGGTCGCACGCGCGGGCGCCGCCAGTCTGGCCGAAATCGCGTCCTTCGAGTTGCCCAGCATTCTGATTCCGTTTCCCTACGCCGCGGACGATCACCAGACTCGCAACGCCGAAATCTTCGCGCGCGCGGGCGCAGCATTTGTTTTGAAGGAATCGGATTTAACTCCCGAACTAATTACTCAGAAGGTCAAAGAGCTGATCGATCGGCCGGAGCGGCTTCGACGCATGTCCGAAAACTCTGCGCGGCTCGCGCCGCGAGACGCCGCTGATCGCGTTGCTGCAACAATGGAGAAGTACACGCAGTCATGACGAAGGATCTCGACCTTGCAAAATTCCTGACGCAGGAACGGCACGTCGTTCATCTCATCGGTGTTGCCGGCAGCGGCATGAGTGGAATTGCCGGCCTTCTTCTACAACTCGGGCACGAAGTCAGCGGCTCGGACAAATTAGATTCGCTGGAAACCGATCGGCTGCAGCGGCTCGGGTTAAAGTTTTATCAGCAACATCGCGCTGCTGACGCACGCGACGCCGAGCTCGTCATTTATTCTTCGGCTATCAAAAAGGACAATCCGATCCTGAAGAGCGTCCAAGAAAGCGGAAGGAGAACTGTGCGTCGCGCTGAAGCGCTAGCCGCGATCATATCGGCAAAACGCGGAATCCTCGTCGCCGGAATGCACGGTAAAACCACGACGTCGGCGATGACCGCGCACGTTTTGCGCGAAGGCGGGTTGCATCCGTCGCATTACGTCGGCGCCGAGATCCCGATTCTCGGGACGAACGCGCACTGGGACGCGCGCGGCGAATTTTTCGTGGCCGAAGGCGATGAAAGCGATGGCACAATCGCCTTGTTTCATCCCGAGCACGCCCTCGTCCTAAATATAGAGGAGGAACATCTCGACTTTTACACCGATCTCGCCGCGATCGAGAAAGTCTTTGTCCAGCTGATCGGACAAACGACCGGCCAAATCTTTTATTGTGCCGATGACTCGAACGCAGCGCGCATATGTCGATCTCGCGATCGTGCAATTTCCTACGGCTTGACCGATAACGCTGACTATCGCGGGACCGATATCGAACTGCGCGATTTCACGTCAGTCTTTTGCGTTTATCGGCGCGGAGAAAAACTTGGCGAAGCGGTGTTGAATGTTCCGGGTGAGCACAACGTTCGCAACGCACTCGGTGTCATCGCACTTGCAAGTGAGCTCAGCGTTCCGTTTGAAAAAATCGCGAAATCGCTGATGAAGTTCCAACACGCGCGGCGGCGCTTTGAAATTAAGTACGACAGTCCGCGTTTTCTGTTGGTCGATGATTACGGACATCATCCGACTGAAGTCAAAGCGACGTTGAAAACGGCGAAGTCCATTGAACGCAAACGCGTGTTAACGATGTTTCAACCGCATCGCTACTCGCGAACTAAAGCTCTGCGTAAGGAATTCGGGCGCGCGTTCGATCAAGCAGATCGCGTCGTCATCACTGATGTTTACGGATCAAATGAATCCCCAATGCCGGGTATCACCGGTCAAATCATCGCGGACGAAATCTCGGCGCACGGTCATCGTGGTGTCAGTTACCAACCGCATTTGGAATCGGTGCACCGCGATGTCGGGAACATGCTCGAATCCGGCGATCTCGTTCTGAGCCTCGGCGCGGGCAACATTCACGAGCAATTGTCGACCCTGGCCGCCGACCTCGTCATTGCTGAGAAATTAAAAGAGATCGTGGGCGAGGATGGCGACGTCCGACTTTACGAGCCGCTTTCGAAACACACCACGTTGCGCGTCGGCGGTCCGGCGCAATTTTGGGTCGAGCCGCGCAACGAAGCGGCATTGAGCGAACTGATCCGGTTTTGCCGGCGCGAGAATCTTCCGCTCTTCGTCATCGGACGCGGCTCGAACTTGCTCGTGCGCGACGGCGGAATTCGCGGCGTGGTTGTTCATCCTTCCGGCGGCGACTTCGATAAGATCGACATCTACAGAAATGAAATCACCGCCGGCGTTGGGGCGAAACTAAAAGAGATCGCCTATGCTGCACGCGGCGCGGATTTAGGCGGCTTGGAATGGATGGAAGGAATTCCCGGCGCGGTCGGTGGCGCGCTGCGCATGAACGCGGGTGCGATGGGCGCTCAAACTTTCGAAAACGTCGTCCGCGTTCGGTATTTGGACTCAGAGGGAAACGGGCACGATAAAGATCGATCTGAACTGGAAGTGCATTACCGGCATTTCCCTTTGCTCGAACAAAACTTCGCCGTTTCGGCCACGTTCCGCGGCACGCCGGCCGCACGCGAACAGATCGAGTCGCGTCTCCATGAGTCTCAAGAAAAACGGCGTACCACTCAGCCGATCGCAAAAAGCGCTGGCTGCATTTTCAAAAACCCGGAGAAGTGCCCGGCCGGAAAACTGGTCGATGAACTGGGTCTAAAAAATTCGGCGGTCGGAAAAGCGCGCGTTTCAGAGGTTCACGGCAATTTCATCGTGAACGATGGCGGCGCGACCGCGACGGATATGCTCGAGCTGATCGAGCGAATCAAACAAACCGCGCGGACCAAGCGCGGAATCGAATTGGAAACAGAAGTGCAAATTGTGGGAGAACCGGTTTGATGAAATCGAATGCTTTGCCAAAGAAGATTGCGGTGTTGATGGGCGGCCCTGGATCGGAGCGCGATGTTTCGCTGGCGACCGGCCGCGGAGTTTCGAAAGCGCTCCATTCGTTAGGCGTGGTTGTCATCGATGTCGATGTTCGTGACGAGAATTTTCCGTTACCGAAAGATGTCGACCTTGCCTTCATTACCATTCACGGAACGTTCGGCGAAGACGGGCAGTTGCAGAAAATCTTAGAAGACCGCGGCATTCCCTACACTGGTGACGGAGTCGAAGAAAGCCGGACCGCGTTCGACAAAATTTTGTCGAAAGAAAAATTTCAGAGGCACAGCGTGGTCACGCCCGAGTGGGAAGTGATTGAAGTTGGTCAGCGCCCAAAAATTCCGGTGCCGCTGGTGGTGAAGCCGTCGCGTCAGGGCTCCACCGTTGGCGTCGTAATCGTAAAAAATCAGAGCGAGCTTGAGTCGGCGATGAAAGAAGCGGGCAAGTACGATCGCAAATTGTTAGTGGAAAAATTTGTATCTGGCCGCGAATTGACGATAGGTATTCTCGGTGATCAAGCCCTGCCGATTCTTGAAATAATTCCGAAGGGCGGTTTTTACGACTTCAACAACAAGTACCCGTTCCTGAATCCGCAGTCTGGTGGCGCTGCCGAGCACGTTTGTCCGGCCGAGATCGATGCCGGCAAAACAAAAAGAATCCAGGAGCTGGCACTGCAGGCATTTCGCGCTCTGGGCCTGGTCGTTTACGGACGCGTCGATATAATTCTGTCTGAGACGGGCGATCCGTTCGTGCTCGAAGTGAACACGATTCCGGGAATGACCGAGGCGAGTCTGCTTCCGGAAGCGGCGGCTGCGGCCGGAATCAACTATATCAATCTTTGCCTGCGTATTATCGAGTTGTCGCGCGCGAGAAGGGAGCGCGCTCAAGGATGAGGCGACAGCAGCGGACCCGCGCGCGCAATCAGCGTCTCTCCAGCTTCCGCCAACGGCGGCAGCAACATTTGCTCGATGTCAAAGTGCGCTCGCGAAAAGCGGTCCAGTATCGCAATCGCAAATTCCTCGTCCTGTTCTCAAAAATCGCGCTCGTGATTGCGTTGATCGCCGCGATTTATGTCGGCGCTCGCGTCGCAGTGAAACGGTTCTTCATCGACAATCCGGACTACAAGCTCAGCGCGATTGAAGTGCAGACCGACGGAACTTTACAGCGCGACCAGGTTTTGAGCGTGGCCGATTTGCATGAAAGCGAAAACATTTTCCGGGTGAACCTGGCGCGCGTGCAGGCGCAATTGCAGGAATTGCCGCAGGTCGATGAAGTTGAGATTACCCGAAAGCTTCCGTCCGAAATCGACATCCGAATCGTCGAACGCAAGCCGATCGGCTGGATCACAAGCGAGAAACAAATTGCGGATCCGTTTGCCTCCGACGCTGCTTTTCTGGTGGACGCGCGTGGCGTCTTGATGAAAGAGAAGAAATTGTTGCCGGAATATTTGGGACTGCCGTTGATCCTGGGTTGCGCGAGCGAATCGCTCGCAGCGGGAAAAACCGTGGCATCGCCCGAAGTCAAAGCGGCTCTCGAGTTGTTGCGGCTGAGCACGCGCAGCTTCATGCAGACGCGTTTCCAAATTCGCGAGATCGATGTTTCGAAAGGGTACTGCCTGGTCGTGACCGATAAAAATCACAGCCGGGTCACGTTCGGTTTCGATAATCTCGATACCCAGCTGCAACGCCTGGAGCAATTCCTGATTTATTCCGACGACGCGCATCGCGAACTCGCGACTGTCAATTTGCTCGTGCAACGAAATATTCCAGTCACGTTCGGCAAGGCGGCGGTGGAAGTAATCAACGAAACGATCAAACCGGAAGAATCGCCGCGGGTGATGAGGGCGATTCCGGTCCGCGGGGCGCCGAAACCATCGGCAACACCTTTAGCCGCGAAATCGCGCCTCAGCTCCCCGCCAACCACCGCGCCGGTGAAGCGCGTGCTCCCGTTGCAACCTTTCAACAAAAATTAAAAAACATGGCGAGCGGAGATCTGATCGTAGGTTTGGAGATTGGGACGTCGAAGGTTTGCGTAGTGGTCGGCGAAACGCGTCCAGACGGAACCCTCAAAATTCTCGGCGTCGGCCAGGCGCCATCGCGCGGTGTGCGCAAGGGCGAGATTGTCGATTTTGAAACGGCCATGAAATGCGTGCACGAAGCGGTGGTCGACGCCGAACAGAAAAGCGATGTGATGATTCGGAGCGTTTACGTCGCAGTCGCGGGCGGGCACATCCAAAGTTTCAACAATCGCGGCTGCGTCATGCTGCCGGAAGAGCGCGACGAAATCGATGAGCAGGATGTCGAAGATGTAAAAATCAACGCCCGTGAAGTCAGCATTCCGGCGCAGAATGCGTTCCTCCACTCGATCATTCAGCACTATCACGTGGACGGACAGGATGGCGTGCTCAACCCGGTCGGCATGCTGGGGGAAAAACTGGAAGCGGATTTCCACATCATCCACGGCGTTCGGACGCGCGTCCAAAACACGATTCGCTGTGTGAAAGAGTTGCCGCTCGAAGTCGAGGACGTTGTCTTTAGCGCGCTCGCGGCCGCGCAGGTCGTACTGACGCAGCATCAAAAGAATCTCGGCGCGCTGGTGGTCGATATCGGTGGCGGCACGACCGATTACATTCTGTACGTCGATGGTGCGGTGAAACAAAGCGGCGCGCTCGCAGTCGGCGGCGATCACATCACAAACGACATCTCGATGGGTTTGCGCATTCCGATGGCGCGCGCCGAAAAACTAAAAACCGAAGAAGGCAGCTGCGTTCTGGGCAATTGCCTGCCCGGCGAAACAATTCTGTTGAAAGACGATTCCGGGTTTGCCGGAAAGGAAATCGAACGCGAGACGCTTAACACCATCATTCATTTGCGTTTGCGCGAGATTTTTGAACTGCTCAAGCGCACGGTCGAGGAAGAACCGTTCATCAATTATGTCGGTGCCGGAATTTTCATTACCGGCGGATGCAGCCTGGTGAACGGGATCGATTATTTGGCTGGGGAAATCTTTGAAATGCCCGCGCACGTAACACATGCCCAAACCATGTCCGGGCTGACATCGGCCGTTGAGAACCCGCAATTTTCCACCGCGATCGGTTTGCTGAAATACGCGCAGGCCGTGCAAGTGGATCGGCCGCGGCGTGGCATTACTCGAATTTTCGGGAGGTTTTTTAGCGGAATGCGATAACAACAGAAAGATCGACATGATCCAACTCAGCAAAAATTACAGTTTGCCGGAACGGCAAGAGGAATCAATTCCAATCAAGGTCGTCGGAGTCGGCAGCGCCGGATCGAATGCGCTCGATCGCGTGTTGCTCGACGGCATGGACAAAGACGATCTCATCGCGGTCAACACCGATGTGCAGTCGCTGGCCAGCTCTGTCGCCGCGCGCAAAGTCCAGCTCGGTCGCTCAAGTACCCACGGGCTCGGCACCGGCGGGGATCCCGAACTCGGTTATCAAGCCGCGATTGAATCGGCAGACGAAATTCGCCAAGCAATCGCCGACGCGCGGATGATTTTCATTTGTGCCGGTCTCGGCGGCGGCACCGGCTCAGGTGCCGCGCCGATCGTCGCGCAACTGGCTCGCGAAGCCGGTTCTCTCGTCATCGCATTTGCCACGCTGCCGTTCTCATTCGAGGGCAAACGCCGAGCAGCACAGGCGCAAGACGCGCTTTCGCGCCTGAACGACATTGCGAACGCGGTGATCTGCTTCGAGAACGATCGGATGGGCGACATGGTCGCGCCCAAAGCCGGAATTCATCAGGCTTTCGGCGTCGCTGATATGACGATCAGTCAAAGCGTCCGCTCGATTGTGAATTTAATCCAACGGCCGGGCCTTATTCGCATCGGGTTCGATGATTTATTCGCGGCTTTGCGTAGCCAAAACGGCCGTTGCCTGTTCGGTTTTGGTGAATCCGATACCGATAATCGCGCGCACGATGCGCTCACTCAGGCGCTGAAAAATCCATTGATGGACAAAGGCAGAATGCTCTCCGAATCGGCGCATGTTCTCGTCCAGGTCGCCGGCGGACCAGGCATGACCTTGTCCGAAGTTGAAATTCTGATGCGCGAGCTCGGTCGCCATGTTCGCGATCACACTCAAATTGTTTTCGGGACGGCTGTTGACGGGAAAATGGGTAATCGCCTCAGCGTCACGATCATCAGCTCGCTCGCTTCGGAAGATTCGATCGCCACGCAAGCTGCGCGTCCAGCGCCGGAACCGTTTCTCGCGCCGCCGCCCGCGATTTTGGAACAAGTTGAAGAACCACCGCCGAACATCGACACCGTGCCTGAACCCGAAGTCGTTGTGCCTGCGCAGCCCGGTCCCAGCGATTTGATTTCATTTGCACAACCGGCGACGGCGGAAGCGCTTCCCCCAGCGCCGGCGCCTTCAATTAAAAAGCCCGCCCCGCGTTTGATTCCACCAAAGAAAAAAGCAGTTGTAGAAAAAGAGCCGAAGCCGCCAAAGGAAAAATGCGTCCAAGCGAAGCAGGAAGTTATGCAGTTCGAGCCCGTCACGCGCGGACGTTTCGAGAAAAGCGAACCGACCATCGTCGAAGGCCAGGACTTGGACATTCCGACCTTTCTCCGGAAAAAAGTTCGCGTGAAGTGACATCGCTTCGGGCGATGTCATCCCGAACGAATTGAGGGATCTCGCAAAATCATCTCGATCACGCGAGTAGCCCGAAGTGTGATCCATCACCCACCGTGAGATCCCTCAGCGTCTTCGCGCCTCGGGATGACACGCTGGCAGGACTACTTCTTCATCAACTCCAGCACGGCGCTGGTCATACCGATGATGCCAACGCGAATGGTTGGCTCCGGCACGGGCGCGAACTTGCTCGAATGCAAGCTGGGCAATTCTTTCCCTTCCTTTTTGAATTGCACGATTTTTTCCGGATCGACGGCTCCGATGTGAAAATCTACGGCCGGAATCGAGTGATCGGGCAAACTGTATTCCGAAAAATCCTCGCCGCCCATGGTTGGATCGACAATCTCGACATTGTCGGCGCCGAGCACATTTTTCCAAACTGCGACGAGTCGCTTGGTTAAATCCGGATTGTTATAGGTCGCGGGCGTGAACTGATTGTTCAACACATTGACGATTGGCGCCCGGTCGATCGGAACTCCGCCAGCGTTCGCGATTCCTTTTGCAATCTCATCGATCGCCTTGAGCACTCGATCGCGCACGTCGGACTTATAAGTTCGCACGGTCAGCTGCATCTTCACTTCATCCGGGATGATGTTGTGTTTGGTGCCGCCATGAATTGATCCAACCGTGACCACGATCGGATCGAGCGGATTGTTTTCGCGGCTCGCGATCGTTTGCCAGGCATTGATCATTTCAGCCGCCAGCACGACCGGATCTTTGGTTTTGTGCGGATATGCGCCGTGGCCGCCGATGCCGCGAACGGTCACGTCGACTGAATCGACATTCGCATAAGTGTAGCCCGGAGTTATTCCAATGTGCCCGGTTTGCAAATCGGCTTTGTCGTGGAAACCAAGCGCGAAATCGGGTTTTCCAAATCGATTGTAAAGGCCGCCGTTGAGCAAAGCGCGCGCGCCGTTGCCAGTTTCTTCCGCCGGTTGCGCCACGAACATGATCGTTCCCGCCCATTGGTCTTTCAGACGCTGCAACGCCCGCGCCGTTCCGATGAACGCCGACATGTGCGCGTCATGTCCACACATGTGACCCACCGGCACATCCTTGCCCTCGTCATTTTTCGTCACCACGTTGCTCGCATATGGCAGCGCGGTTTCTTCGTGCACGGGCAATGCGTCCATGTCCGTCCGCACCAGCACCGTTGGTCCAGTGCCGTTCTTCATCATGCCGATCACGCCGTAGCTTTTCAGGTTCGGATTATCGTATTTGCCGAAATTTTCTGTCACTTCGCAGCCGGTCGCGCGCAATTCTTTCGCAACGAACGCCGACGTTTTCTCTTCGTGCCAGGAAAGTTCGGGATGACTGTGAAGGTCTTTATAAATCGCGAGCAACGACGGGAGCTCGCTGACCGCAGTTTTCTCAACCGTCATCTCCTGCGCCAAAGCGAAACGCGAAGCGAAGATCGACAAGATCAGGATCGACAAGGAACGAATGTTCATGGCGCATTTATAACAGCGTGCAGCATTGTAGAGCAACCGCTCCGGTTAAAACTTCGACGCCGGATTCGACCCTCACCTCAATCCTCTCCCTGGCCAGGGAGAGGAAGGCGCGAAGCGACAGGTGAGGGTTGTGTCCTGTTTTCGGTTCCCGTTTTAAAAACGGCAGGCGATGCGCCTGCCTATAATTTGTCATTCCGCAGGAACTCGCGGAATCTCTCGCGGTGGAATTTGAAAAGAACACGATGCTTTTCGGCGCTGATCCGACACCGCGGATCGTTGCGATCGAGCTGGCCGAGACCGGGACAGTCAAAGTGCACCGTCGAGAGAAAGATGGATCGACAACGACCGACGTCGAGCCGTTCCACCCGTTCGGTTGGGCGGACTCGGACGTTGTCGATCTTGGGAGCGAAGCAGAAAAGCTCAAAGGCGATTTGAAATTTGGCTGGTTGATCACGGTCGACAGTTGGAAGGAACTGATCGCGCTGCGCAATGGTTTGAAAAACGCCGGACGCGATTTTTTTGCATTCACCGATCCAGTTCAGCATTATCTCGCCGCTACCGGACGCACGCTTTTCAAAGATCTTCCGTTCGAAGAATTGAAACGAATGCAGATCGAAGTCCTGTCCTTTTCTGAAGGCGCTAACGATCACATCATGAGCATCGCGCTCTCGGACAACAGCGGTTGGGAAGAACTCATTATTGTCGATCTAAAAAAGACGGAGGAATCGGAAAGAAGCGCGATCAAGCGCGTGACCAGTCTGATCAAGGAACGCGATCCCGATGTGATCGAAGGCCACAATTTGTTTCGGTTCGATCTGCCGTACCTGGTCGCGCGCGCGAAGAAATTGAAAACCAAACTCGATTGGGGACGCAGCGGCGGATTTTTGCGCTCGCGACCATCCCGGCTGCAAATTGCCGAGAAGACGATCGATTATCCCAAGTTCACAATCGATGGCCGCCATTTCGTGGATACTTTCTTGCTCGCGCAATTTTATGACGTCGGAATGCGCTCGCTGACTGGTTTTGAGCGGACCGACATCGCGCGACATTTTGGATTGTGCGACGAGGAAATCTCCGCGCTTACCGGAAAGGAATTAGAACGCGCTTACACCGACAACAACGAGAAATTCCGCCGACGCGCGCTCTGCGGCGTTCGGGAAACGCGAGCGGTCTCGGAGTTACTCAGTCCAAGTTACTTCATTCAGGCGCAGATCTTTCCCTACAATTATCAGGACGTGATCGTGCGCGGGAACGCGACGCGGATCAACGGTTTGTTTCTCCGCGAATACTTCCGACAGAGACACGGCATTCCCGAGTTGCCGCTGCCGCAAACGTTCGAAGGCGGTTACACCGACATCTTTTTCACCGGCGTCGCGCGCAACGTCTGGCATTGCGACGTCGCCTCGCTTTATCCGTCGATCATGCTCCAGTTTGATTGCTTTCCGCAGAGCGATCGGCTCGAAATCTTCCGACATTTGTTGACCGACCTGCGCACGTTCCGATTGGAAACCAAAGCGGCGATGCGCGCTGAAAAGGAGCCGGCGCACCAGCATCATCTCCAGGCGCTGCAGAACACCTTTAAGATTCTGATTAACAGCTTCTACGGCTATCTCGGATTTGGGCAGGGGCATTTCGCCGACTTCGACGCTGCCGCGCGCGTCACGCAGATCGGGCGTGATCTCTTGAAGAAGATGATCGATTGGCTGAACGCGCACGGCGCAAAGGTCATTGAAGTCGACACCGACGGAATTTATTTCGTGCCGCCGAACAAGATCGACATCGGCGATTTACAAAAGGGTTTGGCGAAAGAATTGCCGCCCGGAATTGAAGTCGAATTTGATGAGCAGTTCGCGGCGATGTTCAGCTACAAGGCGAAGAATTACGCGCTTCTGACAAAAGATGGCGACGTGATCATCAAAGGCGGGGCATTGAAGTCGCGCGGGCTCGAAAAGTTCCAGCGCGTGTTTCTGGAAGAGATGATCAAACTCATCATGAAAGGAAAACCGGAGGCGATTGTCGATCTTCGGAAGGAGTTCGAGAAAAAAATCCGCAACCGCGAATGGAAGATCGACATGTTGATGAAGACCGACACGCTTCAGGATTCCCTCGACAAATATCGAGCAAAAATCGCCGGCTCCGCGCGCAACCGTGCCGCTGCTTACGAGCTGGCCCTGGCCAGCGGCCGCGCCTACAAACCGGGCGATCAGGTTAGCTACTATATTAAGAGTACCCCAAAGAAGGTCCCGGCATACGAAGCGGCCAGGTTCGCCACCGACTTCGATCCGCAAAACCGCGATGAGAACGTTGATTACTATATCGCCAAGCTCGATGACTTGGTGAAAAAGTTTGGTTCAATAATCCCAGCGCCTGAGCAGGAAACTCTAAAGCTCTAAACCAACCTGGCGTCGAGATTGATCTGGGTGCCGGCCAACGCGACCGAAACTGGACAGGTTTTTTTCGTTTGCTCCGCTTGCTCGCGAAATTTTGCTTCGTCGATCCCGGGAACTTCGGCTTCGGTTTTCAAATCGATGGCGGTGATCTTCGGTCCGCCGCCAATCATTTCAAGTTTCACTGTCGCGGTCGTGTTGACGCGCTTCGCCGGATGTCCCGCCTTCTCCAGGTTCGCTGAAAGCGCCATTGAATAACAACCGGCCTCAGCCGCTCCGATCAATTCCTCGGGATTTGTTCCCTTTCCTTCCTCAAACCGCGACGAGAAAGAATAAGGGCCTTCAAATGCGCCGCTGCCGAGTTTCATCGTTCCTTTGCCCTGCTTCAGTGTGCCGTCCCAAACAGCCGATCCAATTCGTGTTGCCATTGTTTTGCCTCCGTTAATTGTTGCTGATTAACGATTCGCGTCAGACGCGGGCGAGCGCAATTTGTTTTCGGCCCGCCGCTATGTTGACGATTGCGATTCGGCTAAGGCGCGCTGCTTGCGCCCGAGCCAAATACCAAGTGCACACCAACCAGCGACTACGGGTACAGCAATGTAACTAATGGCACTCAGACTGAGACCAAGTGCCTTCAGGCCACTATAAGACACGCCGAATTGGTCGCCGCATCGATAGCCAAATGTATCGATGAAACTCTTCGCCTTGTACTTGTCTTCGCGGCGGAGAACGGTGAACAACACTTCACGCGCCGGGCGCATGAACGCGAACGTACTCGCGCGTCGCGCAATCTGGAACGCCGCGAGCACGGGAAGAACCGGCGCGAAACCCATCGCTGCGAAACCGAAAAGACTAAGCACAGGCATAAAGAGAAGGGTCACCGTGACACCCAGGAATTTCATCAGTCGACCAGTGACAAAAATTTGAAGGAAAAGTGTTAGCGTATTGACTGAAAGGTCGAGCTTGGCGAAGAACGCCGTCCGCGCCGCTTTATCCGCGAATCCAGTCTTGGTCAGCTCGGCTTGTTGAAAATAGGTCCAAGTGGACGTGAACGTGTAGAGAAAAATGAACAGGAAAAGCCCGAACAAGTAGGGCGACTTGCAAATGTGCGTCACGCCATCCCAAAACTTGCCACCAATCGGTTTCTCCGCGGAGGCGTTTTCGCCCGATCTCGGGTCGTCCCGTCGAAACTCAGCAGGAAAGAAGCGCACGCTTTGCGCGGCGATCTCCAGCATTCCGGCGCAGATCAACAGCAAAACGCCAGTGCTGACCTGATGAACGAGCGACGCGGTGATGATCGGCCCGAAAATTCCGCCTAAGGAACCGCCGACAGCAATAAATCCGAAGAGCCGCTTACCCTGTTCAGTTGTGAACAGGTCGGTCATGAATCCCCAGAAGACGGCGGTAGCGAAAAGATTGAATACGCTGACCCAGACAAAGAAGCATCCATCGACCCACGGTTGCTTTCCCGGAGGCATGTACTGCATCAGCCCGAAGAAAATTACCAGGTTCAGGATGAAAAACCGGTAGGCGATCGGAATAAATCTCCGCCGCGACATCCGCGAAACGATGGCGGAGAAGAGCGCGTTCGCGAAGATCATCGCGACGAGGACAACGGTGAACATCCACCAAAGGTTTTCGAACTGGGTCGCGCCGATGTTATCGCGAACAGGCCTGATCACGTAATAGCCGGCGAGCACGACAAAAAAGAAAACGAAGCCCAGCCAGAGAGCGCGGATTTCCTCCGGTTTTACGTCAACGATCTTGGAGAAGAGCTTTTTCAAGCGCGTTTGTGCCAGGCGGCAAGCACTTCGGCTTCGCGCTCAGCCGTCAGACCCGCACGCAACTTCGATTGTCGATCTTGCGGGAGCGATTTAAACCAGACGAGCGTGTCACGCGTCGTGTCGGACAGCGGACGAAACGTCAAACCTTTGCTCAGCCCGCGACTGATGCTCGCTCGGGCGAGGCCGCTCTCTTTTCCAGTCCACACCGGCATGTCCGACCACGCCTCGACTTTTTGCTGAGTAAGAAATTCCTCACTCACCCAAATGAGGTTCGCATTCGATTTCCCTGCGTCTTTAATCCCACCGAGCATTGGCCCGATGCCGAGCGGCTTCGCCGGGCCGGTTGCGTTATAAATTCCGGTCTCATGGTTTTCAGCCATTCGAATCGTCCACTCAGCAAGATCACGCACGTCGATGAACTGGACCGGATCATTCGGATTTCCCGGGGCGAGCACTTCGCCGCCTCGATCGATTCGGACCGGCCAATAGGTAAAGCGATCGGTCTCATCGCGTGGACCGACAATCAGGCCCGGACGAATAATCAGCGCCTTTCCGGGAAACCATTTCTCGGCCTCTTTTTCCGAAAGCGCCTTCAGTGGCCCGTAGGTTTTGTAACCGGACGCCTTCATCGCTTCGAGTGTCTCCTTGTACGGATCCGGGCCTTCGTATTTCTCCACCGGCGCCGACTCATCGACGCCTTGCTTCACCTCGCCATAAACAGAAATCGTAGAAATGAAAATGTAGCGATCGACGTTCCCCTTGAGAAGTTGCGCAGCGTCGCGCACCCAGGCCGGTAACGTCGTCGGGTTGTCGATCACGACGTCCCATTGTCGATTTTTCAACGCGTCGAGCTTGCCGTTACGATCGCCAACCAGCTGCTCCACTTCCGCCGGCAGCTCGCCGGGATGGGTTTTCCCCCGATTAAACGTGGTCACCTTATGTCCGCGGCTCAACGCATAGCGGACTTGATAGGGGCCGGTAAAACCAGTGCCGCCAAGAATCAAGATGCGCGAAGGCTTCATAGTTTTTTCTGCGAACAATGATGTCGATCTTGCGCTGACGGCAAGTGCGCTGGCCGCCGAAACGGTAATAAAGTGGCGGCGGGTCGAATTCACGGGCCAACTTTCTTGTCATTCCGAGCCAAGTCGAGGAATCTCTTACTGTTTCATTCACCTTCGGAAATATTAAGAGCTGTCTCGACTCCGCTCGACATGACAAAAATAACACGACGCAAGGCCGCTAAATTAATCGGCGCGAGTTCCGGCGCACTGCTTTTTCCGATGAGTGCATCGCGCTTGTTCGGCGCAACCGAATCATTATCGATGCTGACACGCGCAATTCCATCTTCCAACGAACAGTTGCCGGTTATCGGGCTCGGCACCTGGAACACGTTCGATGTTGACTTACGAACGGCCGACCAGCGGCAAGCTGCGCAACTCGCCGAGGTGCTGCGTCGATTCAGCGACCTTGGCGGACGGCTGATCGATTCCTCGCCCATGTACGGGCGAGCGGAGGAAGTAATTGGTGAACTGACAACAAAGCTCGGCCTTCAACCAAAGCTCTTCCTTGCGACAAAGGTTTGGACACGTGGTAAGGAAGCGGGCGCTAAATCGATGGAGCGTTCGCTCGCGCTCATGCACATCAAGCGGCTTGATCTGATGCAGGTGCATAATCTGGTCGATGTCGACACGCAATTGGCGATAATGCGCGATTGGAAGGGACTAGGCCGCTTTCGCTACATCGGAATCACTCATTACAACGCAAGTGCGTTCAGCGAAGTCGAAAAGGTTTTGCGCAGCGAAAAACTGGATTTTCTTCAGATCAATTATTCGATCATGGAACGCAAAGCCGAAGAACGGATTCTTCCGCTCGCGCAAGATCAGCGGGTTGGCGTTATCATCAACCGGCCGTTCGGCGGCGGCGATTTGTTTTCGCGCGTACGTGCGAAACCGCTGCCCGATTGGGCGTCTGAATTCGATTGCTCGTCATGGGCGCAGTTTTTTCTAAAGTGGATTGTCGCTCATCCGGGGGTGACCTGCGCGATTCCGGCCACGAACAATCCGCGTCATTTGGAGGATAACATGCAGGCTGGAGCGGGGCGCTTACCAGACGCCCGAATGCGCCAGCGCATGATAGAGTTCGTCTCCGGCGTCTAGCTTGGACCTCAAGAAGGTCTCGGTTTTGCCCCTCAAAAAATTTCGGTTTTTTCGAAAAAACCGGTTGCGGAGGCAGCGATCCTGCTCGATAGAAGGCGCTCTTTATGCCGAAAACCAGTCCCCTCGCCCCCTATTTGATTGCGATCTCTGCTGTGGGTTTGCTCTTTGCGACTGCGGCCCATGGCCAGCTTGTTGAATCGGGCAAATCGCGGTTCATTTTCAAAGACGCCGATGGAAAAACCGACTCGGCCGAGGTCGTCACCAAGTATGCCTCGAAGAAAATCGTCCATCCGTTCGCAAAAACGGACAGTTCCGACGACTCCAAATTGAGACGGGCGGCGACCATCGCCGAGGAACGCGCCCATGCTCATTCGCGCGAGCAATGCTGGCATTACGTAAAAGGAGCATTGCTCGCTTCGGGCGCGGTCAGTTCATATCCGACAAGCGTTTACGCCAAGGACGCCGCGAAAGAGCTGGTCAACAATTACGGTTTCAAGAAGCTGTCGGTGCGTGATCCCTACAAAGCCCCGGTTGGATCGGTGCTGGTTTACAATGCGAACAAAGGCGCAGGTCACGTGGAGATAAGGACCAAGAGCGGTTTCGCGAGCGACTTTCGTTCCAAAACTCCTTCGCCGCGTCCGCTGATCGGCGTTTATTCGAAGTTGTAGCCCGCTGATGTCGATCTTCGCGTAAGTCGCGTAAGATCAATAAAGACGTTAGCGGCCGAGTCGGCCAAGCGGATTTCTGATAATGCCCCCGGTAGGCCTGGCGGCCGCTGCATTGGTCGTCGCCGGCGCGGCGATGGCTCCGGTAGAGCTACGAGCCGCCAGATTGGTCGTCGCCGTCGCTGGATTCAAAGCGATCGGTTGGGAGTTCGTAATGTTCGGCTTTGCCACCGTTGCAACATTTGGCGGAACCACTCTCACATTGATGAATGGCGGATTGGAGTTCGCCCACGCGAGCGCCTGGCCTTTGGTTTCAAAAAATTTGTCGATAACGATCGCGTCGCGTTCGTAATTGGTGCGGCCCGATCGCCGCGCCGCTTTGCGGTTCCGGACAGCGCTCCCGGTGTCGACGGCTGACAAAGCGGTTCCGTCAGGAAGAACGACCCGGCTGCCGTAAGGAATTCTTCTCGGGTCGACGGCGCAATGGCCTTGCCGCAATCGCAAGCCGGTCGCGGATTTATGTTGTCGCGTGTAATGATCTGCGCCGTGTCCGCCGCCGGCCCAGTAAACCGTGACCCGCGCGAGCAGCGAGTTGTCCCGGGCGAACCCCTGCGGGAGCCATCCAAGCCCAACCAAAGGTATGAGGATCAATCGCTTCACGAGGGTGCTCACGTTTTGCGTCCCGCTGGTCGCAGGAAGGAATCAAGCGGCAGATGAAGCTCAACCTTGGCTGAATCAAATTTTGGCAGCGGCGAAGCGGGCACGGCTTGTTTCGGAATCGCTTTGGTCGGTTCGAATGCAGAAAGTTCTTCGACGCCATTTAACCTAGCAACCGTCTCGCTTGATTCGTTGCGAGATCCCGCCGAGACCACTCGCACGGTTATGAAATGTGGATGCCTGCTTTCCCACGAAAGCGCGGCTTCTTTCGACTCAAAAAATCGATCGATCACTATGGCGTTTCGTTGCGAGATCGTACGGCCGGTCATACGGGCGGCCTTGCGATTGACGACCGCGGGTCCGCTATCGACGGCAATGCAAGTCGCGTCCGGAAATACCACGTGACTTCCGTACGGAATTCGTTTTGGATCGACAGCACAATGTCCCGCGCGTAAACGCGCACCGTTGGAACATGCGCGCAACTGGCCTTCGCCCGGCCAGTAGACGGTGATTCGCGCGAGCAACGATTCTTCGCGCGCAAAAGCCGAAGCCGCGAACAAAAAAGCGAAGCCAAGCGTTGTTAGTAAAAATTTCGTATCCATTTTTTTGACGAATTCGCCCTAACGAGCATTCGACATAAACCCTGCAGAACAGACAGGGTTTTCTATTAAGATTCGGAGCAGACCCCTAAACTGGTTCCCACTCGGGCGCAAATTTTTTCTATAAACTATTTACGATTCAATCGGGAGAAACCGGCGACGATGCGTAGCTATGTCAGTTGAAAATCCAAACCAAGGATCGATTCGTGAGCGATTATCGCCGCTTTTGCCCGCTCGTCGCGGTTTACGGAAAATTCGGATCCTGATTTTCGGCTTAGGCGTAAACGAGGAGATCGATCTCCTCCGGAAGCGAATTGGAAACTTCGCGGATCACGTTGCCGCGAAGAAGATTGATCAACGCGTTGCGCTGCGGCGCGCCGAGAATGAGCCGGGACGCTCCAAGCGTCGCAGCAATATCGACAATCGTCTCGGCGGCAGACGGACTAACTGCGTAAGCGAATAGCGGCGGCTGATCGCCCGCCTTTTGTTTCGCCTCATTGAAAACGCGGCTCGCTTCTTCGTCATCCTGCCATTTACGTCTGGCATCCTGCTCAGTCATGAACGCCTGCTCACGGACAAAGAGCAGATACAGACGCGACCCGGTTTTGCGGGCTTCGCGTAAGGCGAAGTCGAGTGTGCGCCCGGTGCCGCGGATTGCACACAAGATCGCTTCGCCGCCAATTGCTGGTCCCACCGAAGGTTCGCGCGCTTGCGCAGCAACATCGACATCCATCCGTTCCGGCATGAGCGCGGGTTTTGTTTCCTTTTTCATCCGGCGTTCCAGAACCAGTCCGCGCAGGATCAACCCAATAACAAGAATCGTGATCGCGAAGTAGCGCGCGTTCGGTTTGTCGATCAGCAACGAGATTTCAATCGACGCCATCACGATGAAGGTGGCGAACATCAGCGTCCGTTCCCACAATTTGATCGAGAGTCTTCGATCGGTCGCGGTTGCGCCGAGATTGGTGGCGATCGCGCCGACGACACCAACAGCATACAGATCAGCCAAACCGGACATGTCTTTGACGGCGACGACGAGCAACATCGGCACCAACGTGGCCAGCAAGGTCGCGGCGTTCGGAACGCCCCAGTTATTCAGTTTTTGGAAAATCTTTGGCAGCTCGCGGTCGCGCGACATGAGGAATTGGATCGCGATAAGATCGACAATCGCGGTGTTGGCAGCGGAGAGAAGCAACAGACCAAAAACAATACTGACGATGACGGCGAAAAAGTGTCCGAGTCCCGGTCCCATGGCGCCACCGACAAAGATTTGGCCCATATAACGCAGCATGTAATCGCGCACGCCTTCCGCGCCTGGCGCGTTCACGTCGCCATTCACAATTTGCAGACCGTTTAAGGCGTGAGCGGCCAGCCCGAATAATGCGGTGAAGACACAGACTTCAATCATCACGATCACAATCGCGGGCGTGGATGTTTTAACGACGCACGGATTCTCCTCGGTCGTCCCCGGATCGAGTTTCATTACACCGGTCGCATTCGCGATCGCCTCGACACCGGAAAGCGCGAGCACGATTCCGACAAAGGCGAACCAGCTTTGGCCGAACCCTCCGTGCAAAGGCTGGAGATGACCAAACGCCTCACTCATGTGGGGCAGACAGAAAAGTCCAAGCGTGATAACAACGATGACGGTCGGGATCGAAACGAGAAACGCGAGCCCGCCGGTTTGTTTCGGTCCGAGCAGGTTGAGCAATCCGATCGCGAGGATCGCGGCGGCGGCAAATTTTTCTGGGTGCGGCACACCGAGATATTGAAATGCCGACAAGGCGCTGATCGCCGCCGTCACTAAATAATCGGCGATGAGCAGAAACGCGCCGACAATCGAGATCACTTCACTGCGATGCCGCACGCTCGCATAAACGCCGCCGCCGTCCGGATAAAGGCGGCAGATGATCATGTAATTAATCCCGACCAGCGCGGTCAGCACGCACATCGCCGCGATCAGCCAGAATGAAGCGTAACCGGCGACGGCAAAGGCAAGCCCGATCACGTAGGCTTTGCTCGTCCCCCAGTCGCCGTACAAAATCGCGGCCGCGCGCTTCCAATCGACATTGCGCGGTCGCTTAACGTTTGTTGGTATCAATTAATTCGGCTCAAACGAGGCGCACTCGCGCGACGAGGCGCCTCACTTCAAGCGGAGTCGGATTTACGACATCCCTTGCACTTTAATGATGCCGACGAGGTTAGCTGTCGGGCTGGAGCCATTAAATGCTCTCGATGCCGCGCATCGTTCGCCCCGATCCATTTCAGGAATTGGTTCCCCCGCTGACTCGATCCGGTCGAATCATTAAGCGAAACAAAGAACTGGCGGAAATTTGAAATCGGCGGCGTGTTCCGTCAAATCGGACAAAGTCGGACGCGATACTACATTGTCGACTTAAGCATATTCATGCAGAGTTCCAAAAGGATGAACTATTTCGGACGGTGCGTCGGGGCTCCTGAATAAACCGCTTGTCAGGCGCGACTGCCTATGAACAGTCACCCCACGCCAAATGGCCGATTTGATCATTACTGAGAGCGGCGCGGTGCATCGCCCGCGCAATGTCGATTGGAAACGCGCCGCCGCGCTCCTTTACGGGGACTGGGGAACGAGCAAGGCCTATGTGATCGGTCTTGCATTCTTGGCCGCCGGATTTTCGTCCCTGCCGATTATTCTCGCGGTCTGCGCGCTGACCGGTTTGGTCGGGATCAATTATATCGTGATCTGTCGCCATTTCCCCGACGGCGGCGGTGTTTACTCGGCGGCGCGTTCGCAAGGGCGATTGCTCGCTGTCATTGGCGCACTTCTTTTGTTGGCTGATTTAACCGTGACTGCCGCACTCAGCGGCTGGTCGGCATTGACCTATATCACTTCCGGCGCCGAACACGTCGCCTGGATCAAGTTTCTCCGCGACCACATCGCGCTCACCACCATCGCGGTTCTTTTGATTATGGGCATGATCAATTATTTCGGACCGAAACATTCCGGCAGCCTTGCGGTCGCGTTAGCAGTGCCAACCTTGATTGTCGTTGTTGTCCTGATCGCGATTAGCACGCCGCATCTGACCACGCATTTCCTTCAACCGCGCCATGAAAGTCTGGGGGCACTTTGGGTCCAATTTGTTGGCGTCATCCTCGCGCTCTCCGGCGCCGAATCGATCGCGAACGTGACCGGCGTTATGAAGCTCGATCCCGGCTCGACCATGGATCGCCCAAGCGTCGCGCGAGAATCGCTTAAGGCAATCATTCCGGTGGCAATCGAAGTTGTAATCGGCACCGCTTTGCTCGGATGGGCAATGCTCTCGTTGCCATCAGTACTCGGAAAGACCCTGCACCTGTCTGACGTGTCATCGATCTCTTCCGTCCTGCAATTACGCAGCGAAGACATGTTGCGTTTCATCGGCGAGCAATTCGCTACCGCAACATTTTCGCCGATGATCGGTAATCTCTTCGGCTGGATTGTCGGAATTGTTTTCTTCCTCCTGCTGCTCAGCGCCGCCAACACCGCCATCGTCGCAATGATTGGGTTGCTTTACATGATGTCGCGGGATCGCGAGATGCCGCGGGAATTTCGGCGATTGAACCGCCATGGCGTTCCGATTTATCCGCTGCTCATCGGGCTCGGAGTGCCGACACTCGTCCTGCTTCTGGTGGCAAACTTCACCGCGCTGGCTGGCCTCTACGCGATCGGCGTCGTCGGCGCGATCACGGTGAATGTCGGCTCCTGCGCATTCAACCGCACCGTCGGTTTTACCTGGTACGATCGTGTTCTCTTCGGCGTGACGTTTTGCATTTTGTTCGTGGTCGAGCTGACGTTGGCGCACACAAAACCGGACGCGCTCTTTTTCGTGGTGGTGATTCTGGGCGCTGGACTCGCCTTGCGCGCGTACACGCTAAAACGGCAGGGTCTGACCACGCTGACCGTGACGCGCGAAGTCGCGCAAATGGTTGCGCCCGATCTCGAAGCTCGCGTGCAACCGCGTTTGCGGGAAGGTCAGAAGATCATGGTTGCGGCGCGCGGCATTACGCCCGTGCTCGGGTTTGCACTCGATGAAGCGCAACTGCGCAACGCGACTCTTTGCGTGCTCTATGTCAAAGAAGTTGCCGTTTATTTCTCCGGCGGTCCGGCAAGGCTCGGCCGCGCCAAATGGCACGATGATCCGGAAGCGAACGCGATCATGTCTTTAATGATGAAGCTCGGGACCGAGCGAGATGTTTGCGTCATTCCGGTTTATGCCGTGAGCCAGGATGCCGCCGCTACGATTGTCGATCTTTCCGCCACCATGGGCGTCGATTATCTCGTCATCGGCGCGACTCAGCGAACCGCGCTGGCGAACCTTCTTCGCGGCAGCGTGGTCACCAATGTCGCTCAGCATCTGCCCGACTCGATTCAGCTTCTCATCTTCGGCTAGCCGTGACTTCCTCCCCGGTTCGCATCGCGATGTGGTCAGGTCCGCGGAACATCTCCACAGCCATGATGCGCGCGTGGGGCAATCGCGCCGACACCGCCGTAATCGATGAGCCGTTTTACGCCTACTATTTAGAGAGGACCGGCAAGGAACACCCTGGTGCCGAAGAAGTCATCGCACACGGCGAAATCGATTGGCGGAAGATTGTTAATCAACTGACTGATGCGGTTCCGTCCGGCAAACCAATCTTCTTCCAAAAACAAATGGTGCATCACTTGCTGCCGGAGATCGATCGCGGGTGGATGGTCGAGCTTACGAATTGTTTCCTCATCCGCGACCCGCGGGAAGTAATTCTCTCTTACATCAAAAAAAATCCCGAGCCGACGCTGGAAGATCTCGGGTTCGTCCAGCAACTCAAAATTTTCGATTTCGTTCGCGGGCAAGCAAACTCGGTTCCGACCATCGTGGATGCAAAAGACGTTCTGCAAAATCCCGAGCGAACATTGCGACTGCTTTGTGAGACGATTGGGGTTTCGTTCGACGCGGCGATGCTTTCCTGGCCGCCCGGATTGCGCGACACCGATGGCATCTGGGCAAAATATTGGTACGACGAGGTGGCAAGCTCGACATCGTTCCAGCCTTACACACCACGAGAAGGCGTTGTCCCGGAGCGGCTCCGCGAGATTTATGAGCAATGCCGGGAATGCTATAAGAAGCTCCACAAATTACGGCTGCGTTAAAGGATCATCCGCAGATTTCGCAGATTTACACAGATTTGAATTTCAAAAAGATGCGTTTCCAGATCCTTTCTGAATAATCCGCGAAAATCTGTGTAATCTATGGATCAATAGAGATGCTTCAGAAATTTAATCGCAAGAACCGTGATCTGATCGTCAACATCAACGGTCAGCTGGTGCATCGCGACAAAGCCGGGATCAGTCCGTTCGATTCGGCAGTGCAAGGCGGCGACGCGGTTTGGGAAGGATTGCGGCTTTACAACGGCCGGATCTTCAAATTGTACGAGCATCTCGACCGGCTCGAGCGTTCGGCGCGCGCATTGTCGATTGTCGATCGTCCGCCGCGCGAGAAAATCATCGAAGAGCTGAAGCGCACCCTCGCCGCCAACAAAATGCGCGACGGAGTTCACATTCGGCTCACGGTTTCTCGCGGCGTGAAGATCACGTCGGGAATGGATCCGCGGCTCAATCAAGCCGGCGCCACCCTGATCATTCTCGCCGAACACAAGGCGCCGGTTTACGCAAAGACCGGCCTTACATTGATCACCAGCAAAACGCGCCGGCCGCCGCCGGAAGTTCTCGATGCAAAGATTCATCACGCGAACTTGCTCAATTCGATTCTGGCGAAGATCGAAGCGAACAACGCCGGCGCGGACGATGCGCTCATGCTCGACACGAACGGATGCGTTGCCGAAACGAACGCAACGAATGTTTTCATCGTCCGCAAAGGCGATCTGGCGACGAGCAAAGTTGTCGCGTGTCCGGAAGGAATCACGCGCGCGACTGTGATCGAGATTTGCGCCGCAGAAAAAATCCGCTGCGTCGAAGCGGATCTGTCGCCGGTCGACGTCTATGGCGCGGACGAAATGTTTTGCACCGGCACGATGGGCGAACTCGCGGGGGTTGTTAAGATCGACAATCGTGACATTGGCGACGGCCAAGTCGGGCCGATGACAAAACGTTTGAGCGAACTCTACGCAGAACGCACGTCGCGCGAAGGCGTCCAGATCGTTGATTGATTATTCGGCGCGCAGCGCTTCCACCGGATCGACCTTGGCGGCGCGACGTGTGGGAATGAGGCAGGCGATCAACGACACGACACTCATCACGAGCGCAACACCCAGGAGGGTGGCAACGGGAAGCGCGGGCACATCGAAGAGAACGCTCTGCATCGCTCTTCCCGCCAGCCACGCGCCGATCCAACCGAGGATAGTTCCGGCGGCGAGAAGCCGCAGGCCTAACGAGAGAAATTGCGCACCGATCTGTTCGCGTTGCGCGCCAAGCGCCATGCGAATGCCAATCTCGCGCCGGCGTTGTGCGACGGCGTAACTCAAGACGCCATAAGTTCCAATTGCCGCCAGCAACAAAGCGACGCCGGCGAAAATTCCGGCGAGTAATGCTGGCGAGCGTCGCGTGATCAAGCTGTCCGCGATGCGCGTGTCCATCGAACGAATGTTATCGACCGCGAGTGCGGGATGCGCTGCGCGCACCAGCTTGCGCAGCGTCTCGGCGAACG